>Ga0228699_1000047_pt1 | contig 122505 bp, 84 predicted proteins | sample McNCre217_Aug_MG_FD_178016 | JGI IMG/M metagenome (GOLD analysis project Ga0228699, IMG submission 178016) | Freshwater microbial communities from McNutts Creek, Athens, Georgia, United States - 2-17_Aug_MG | ecosystem: Environmental > Aquatic > Freshwater > Creek | place: USA: Georgia... | reverse complement strand
AATCAAAATGACCATCTCCATCTGAATCAACACGCTTTTCTGAAATATCTAAAATTCCGTCATTATCAGAATCTTGATCTAAATAATCAGGAGTTCCGTCACGATCAAAGTCTTCACAATTTGAACCGCCATTATGACACTCTAAACCATTAGAAATGCCGTCGCCATCACAATCAGCATCACGGAAAAAGTCATACGCTGGAGTACCCACTTGTGGGGCGAGGCCAGATCCATCTTGGCAATAATTCAATGGCGCTGAATCCGTACCGTTGGGATTACCATCGCCGTCACAGTCAGAATTTCTCCAAGCTGTTGAGGTATTTGCAAGAACTTGGCTGCTTGCATTATAACTACATCCATTGTTTGGATCCGTACCGTCTAATAATTCTTGTGCATCCGATACACCGTCACCGTCGGAGTCTGCGGTAGTAACCGTAGCAACGACAGCAGTTCGTGATGAGGAAATACAACCTGTTGAAGTATTACGAGCTTCTACATAATATGTAGTAGTGCTAGAAATACTTGGAGTTGTAAATGAAGTACCAGTACCTAGGAGATTCCCTCCGCTTGCTGCATCATACCAATCTAAGTTGGATCCCGATGAAGCTGTACCGGATAAATTCACAGTACCAGTACCTACTCGAGTTCCGCCAGTTGCTCCACTAACCGTAGGTAATGCATTCACAACTGCAGATCCCGTTGCAATATTTTCTGTATTGGCACCTGAAGAGGTTGCCGTGATATTACCCGAAGCCCCGTTTGTTGCTGAACTCGTTAAACGAACGTAAATAGTCGTTGATGCAACTGTGCCGGAAGTAGGTGAAATCGAAACTGAACTCGAAAAGCTTGTTCCATTCAAGGAAACCTCATAGCCTGTTGGCGCAGTAACGACTAAATTTGCTGTTAATAATGAACCCGAAACTGTAAATATTTGTGCAGTTGAGGCCGTTCCAGCGCAAGTGGTAAATGTTGATAATCCACTTGCTGTAATAACAGTTGGAGTGCTCGGAACATCATTATCAATGATAGTACCAATACCCGTATTGTCCGAAATCGCTGCGTTTACTGAATTTGATAAAAGCACTTTGTATGTCTCCGTACTTTCAAAAATGTTATCATCCAATATGGGAACCGTAATTGTTTGTGATGCCGTTGAGTTTGCAGGAAAAGTAAGAGTTCCTGAAGTCGTCGTATAATCTGTATTCGTGGCAGATACATCTGAAGTTGTGTAAGCAACGGTTATCGGTGAAGCATAACTAGCAGATAAACTAACAGTGAAAGTTGCTGTGCCAGCAGTTTCATTGACTGAAACATCATTAATACTTAATTTGGGCGATGCGGCCAAATAAGCATTTAATGCATCCAATAAACCATTGGTTGCCGCATTACCATTGACTACGCCTCCAGATAAAGGAACACTACTCCCGTTAAATGTTAAACCGATGTATTTTGTAGAATTGATGGTATATGTTCCACCACCAGTTACAGCCAAAGTTTGCGAAACAGTCACATCTGGGGAGAATATTAATGTATTGGGGCTATTTCCACTTGGGGAACGCCATTTAACAAAACCAGGAATGGTGAAGATTGTTCCATTGGCATCTTTTAAAACCACGTTACCAATAATATCATTTCCTTGAGCTGTAAAAATAGACGCTGTGGAGTTCTGAGTGAATTGCGCTAATGACCAACCTTTAGCAGTTAGCAAAGCGGCATTGGTAGATGAGTTATTGGCCGTATTATCTCCTACAAAACCATCATTAAATGATACGGACAAATTGTATTGTCCAAAGGAGTTGAAAGAAATAATTAACAATAAAGCCGAAAACAGCATTAAAAGCTTACTGCCAACTAGCTCTCGAAAAGTTTTTTTAATTGGAGCTGAACCCGCATGCGTTGCTATATCATAGCAAACAGGTCTCAACTCAGAATGGGTCTGAGTAGACTGATCAATCATTTTTTATTATAATTTAGAAAACGGAGCTATAAAGCTGACGTCATGTTTTACGTTACGCAAAAGTAAGTCAATCCCCCAAAATAAAACAAGTCAAGTCGCGTCGCGAGCTTAGCAGTCGTGTGTACCAAAATTCAAAAAAGGCTTTTGGTGCAAAATTAAAGCACAATTAGGCAAAATTTACATGTCCTGTTTTCGAAAATCAGGACATGTGAACATGTTAATGAGAATTTGCTAACCTATTAATTTGCCAGAATTTAGCAGTTTGTTGGTTCTTCGGAAATGTACTATTCGTCCGTTTTAATCTGAGCGTTAAAAGGGATACCCAATTGAAAGCGCATATCCGCAGTCGTTTCATCAGGTAATACATCCAAGCCATACTGAATTTGCTCAATGGGTGTGACGTTGAAAGTCCCAAAAATACGATCCCAAATCGCGAATATATTTCCAAAGTTGGAATCCGTTTGTGGCCGCGTGACATGGTGATGAATCTTATGCATATCAGGTGATACAATGATATAAGAAATGGCTCGGTCCAAGCTTTTTGGTAGACGAATATTCGCATGATTGAATTGCGAGAGGAGTGCACTAATGCTTTGGTATAACATGACTAGCCACATAGGGGCACCACAAATCAAAACACCTAGAAGCGTAAAGATGGCTCGGAAAACACTTTCACCGGGATGATGCCGATTGGCCGTTGTTGTATCCACCATGGTATCGGCATGGTGAATCATGTGAAACTTCCACAAAACCTTAATTTTGTGTTCAATCCAATGAATAAAATAGGCTCCCACTAAATCTAGGAGCAATAAACCAACAATTAGTTGAGTCCAACCGCTTAGACCAAGCCAAGGCAACAAACCCCATTCATGCTGAATAGACCAATCACTTGCTCGTACAATCAGCGTGGCAAATGCAAAGTTGATGATGATCGTTGTGAGCGTGAAAAACAAGTTGAGCCCTGCATGTTTCCATTTATTATAGCCAAAACGAAAAAGAGGAATCCCTCCTTCTACCAACCAAAAAAAGGCAATTCCTCCGGCTAAAATGAAGGCGCGATGCGCGCTAGGAATTGTGTTAAAATAATGAGTTAAATTTTCAAGCATAGGTCTGGTAGGGGTTGACGCTGCCGGGGTCTGCGACCCCGGCAGCGTCTAAGTTAGTAGCTTTTTATAAAAGTTTCTTGATATTGTATCATTATCTGCGAAAACATAGCCTAAAGCCGCTCATTTATATGTATTATGATAAACTGCCTAAACAAAATCAAAATTGGGCAGAAAGAAAGATTTGGCTATTTTTGTTCACCCTAAAGATAACAAGATGATGAAGTTTTTGTTTTGCCTGCTTTCGGCATTCGTCGTATTCCCAAGTTTAGCCCAACAAGTTGCTGTGTTAAATTCCCCAAATAAAGGAATTCAATTAAGTACCGCAAAAACAGTCGACGGTTCCTTGATGTATCAAGTTCAGCTGAAAGGGAAAGAGGTTATTTCGAATTCAACCATAGGATTTATTCTGAAAAAACCGGCAGTGGAGCTGAAGAAGTTTACCGTGCTCAGCATCGATTCTTCCTCCGTTTCATCGACGTGGAAGCCTATTTGGGGCGAAGTGAAGGAGATTTCCAACCAATACAATGAATTAGTTTTACATACAACGAGCAATGGGATTTTGATCGATTTGATCTTTCGCATTTTTGATGATGGCGTGGGAATGCGCTATCATTTTCCAGTACAGGCGAATTTCCAACATTTCATTGTTGATCAAGAGTTGACGCAATTCAACATGTCCGGTGATCATACGGCCTTCTGGATTCCGGGAGATTATGACACAAACGAATATACCTACAACAAGACAAAGCTAAGCGAGATTGACGCGACGACAGCGGCGGCGAAGGAAAAGGATATTGCAGTAACGGCATTGATGGGGAAGAATGTGGTTCAGACACCCTTGATGATGAAGTCGGCAAATGGGTTTTACCTAAACATACACGAGGCGGCTTTGGTGAATTATCCAGCGATGCATTTGCGTTTGGATCAAACGACACAGACCTTCCAATCCGTTTTAGTGCCTGATGCGGTGGGAAATAAGGCTTATTTGCAAACGCCGTTTTCGACACCGTGGCGGACGATGGTGATGAGTGAGAAGGCGGAGAAGATTTTGGAATCCAAATTGATATTGAATTTAAATGAGCCTGCCAAATTTGGGGATTCCACCTGGATTAAGCCGCAGAAATTCATGGGGATGTGGTGGGAGATGCATATTGGGAAGGCGAATTGGCCTTTGGCAGGTGGAAAACATGGGGCAAATACAGCGAATGTGAAGCGTTACATTGATTTTGCGGCCCAACATGGTTTTGATGGTGTTTTGGTGGAAGGCTGGAATCAGGGCTGGGAAGATTGGTTTGGAAATTGGAAAGAAGAAGTATTCGATTTTGTGAGCCCTTATCCGGATTATGCGATAGATTCCTTGACGCAATATGCGCAGGCCAAAGGTTTGCGTTTGATCATGCACCATGAGACCTCGGGTTCTGTAACGAATTATGAGCGCCGGATGGATGAGGCCTATCAGTACATGGTTTCAAAAGGAATTAATACGGTGAAAACAGGCTATGTAGGGAAAATCATTCCGCGTGGGGAGCATCACGACAGCCAATGGATGGTGAATCATTACAATCGTGTGGCGGAAAAAGCGGCTAAATATCACTTGATGGTTGATTCCCACGAGTCGGTGCACCCAACCGGCTTACACCGCACCTATCCGAACTGGATGGCAGCTGAGGCAGCACGCGGCTCCGAATTTAACAATGCCCCTACGTTGGGAATTATACCGGAACATACAACGATTCTCCCCTTCACGCGTTTGATGGGTGGACCGATGGACTATACTCCGGGTTTATTCCACATGTCCTTAAATCAATTTGATTCGACTCGTACGCAGAAGGTTCGATCGACATTGGCAAAGCAATTAGCGCTGTATATTACGGTTTATAGTCCCTTGCAAATGGCGGCAGATTTACCGGAAAATTATGAGGGTCATTTGGACGCATTTCAGTTCATTAAAGATGTAGCAGTAGACTGGGATGATACGAAAGTACTTTCGGCTGAACCAGGGGATTATGTAAGCATCGCGCGCAAAGCTAAAAATAAGGATACTTGGTTCATCGGTTCCATTACGGACGAGAATGCGCGGAATGTTTCGTTGGCTTTGGATTTCTTGGATGCAGGAACGGCCTATGAAGCGATGTTATACCGAGATGCAGATGATGCCGATTTTGAAAAAAACCCGGAAGCCTATGTTATTGAAAAGAAACTAGTTTCCAAAAGCTCCAATTTAACCTTCCGCCTGCAACGTGGGGGTGGATGCGCAGTGGTGTTAAAAAAATTGTAGGGTGGGTTGACGCTGCCGGGGTCTGCGACCCCGGCAGCGTCTAAGTTAGCGCCTTACTTTAAAAGTTTCCTGATATATGCAATCCATCGAAACAAATCGGCTTCTATTGCGCCCAATCGGCCTTGATGATATCGATTTTATGCTGAAACTGATAAACTGCCCGGGCTTTATTCGTTTTATTGGTGACCGAAAAGTCCGAACACTAGATCAAGCCAATACATACCTCCAAAACATGCTCTCAAATCCCGATATCACCTATTGGGTTATCGAAACCAAAGATTATCTAGTGCCAGTGGGTGTTGTAACTTGGGTCAAACGCGATTTTCTACCTAGTCCCGATATTGGCTATGCGCTACTACCTGAATATGAAGGGAAAGGTTATGCATTCGAAGCGAGTCAAGCGTGGTTGGCCTACCAGCAAAAAACGCATAAAACCGCACTAGCCATTTGCCAGGCCGATAATCTGGCATCCATCAAATTACTTCAAAAACTACAATTCATGTTAGAAGATGTTTTCGAAAAAGATGGACACGTCATGCACAAATATTGCCTGCATCAATGAGCTTGCCCTAGGCATCGTCTAATTTGGCCACTTACGAAACCATCGCATCAATGTCCGTGAAACTGCTCGCCGGCACGTATTTCAACGGCCAACTTATTCGCAGGAGTCGGCAGCGGACAAGTCGCAAAAGGCGTAAATGCGCAAGGTGGATTGTAAGCCTTATTGAAATCAATCACCACTTTCCCCTTTGAATCTGGTAAAGCAGTATCAATAAAACGACCCGCACCATAGGTCTGCTTTTTGTTCGTCAAATCCCCAAAAACAATAAACAAATTATTTCCTTCCTGACTTGTTTCTAACTCGTAAAAGGCCTTCCCTATTTTAAAACGCAACAAACCCGGCGACTCCAAAGCATAAGCCCTACCCGTCACATCAATTATCGTCATCATTTTACCTTTGGTCGGAATGAAATCTGCCACAATCCGATAACTAGAATCCGTCGGAAAACAATCAATCCCTTTAAATGCCTTCAAATACTCTCCCTCCAAATCACGCAAACGAACAGCAAATTTATCTCCCCTTTTGATGATAAACCAACGCAAAGAACGATGCGAAATTACTGGAGCTTTAGTTCCCTCTTGAAAAACGATCATCGTATCACGCATGGTTTGGTAATAGACTTTTCCATCTTTCAATACTAATTCCCCTAAAAATGGATCAGCATGTTCAGAAGGAAAGACAAAATCATTCTTATCATCTCCTCCCAGCGTATTTTTTCCCTCTTTCAACCAAAATAGCCCAGCCAAATTAAGCCAGCCCGACTCAGATTTAAGACTGTTAATTCGTTCCTTGCGAAACTCCTGAATTTGACGGGTATAGGTATCCTCTGAACGAAAACCTAATAGAATAAAACACAAAATCGTATATAGCGAAAATCGAATCATAGCGGGAGAAAATGGTAACACTGCCAAGGGCTTCAGACACCGGCAGCGTTTAGCCAAATTTGGAAAAATTATCTCAATTAACACAAGCTATTCATCGTTTTATCAGTAAATTGTTGAGTCTAAACCCTAAAATAATGAAAAAAACACTCCTCGGACTTGTTGCAATCCTCATCGTCATTCAATTCATTCACCCTGAAAAAAACGAAAGCAACGACAAAACTTACGACATTTCGACAAAATATAGCATCCCTGCACCGGTGCAAGAAACCTTAAAAAATGCGTGTAACGACTGCCACTCGAATCAAAGCACCTACCCTTGGTATTCAAACATTCAACCTGTAGGCTTTTGGCTCAATCATCACATCGAAGAAGGAAAAGAGCATTTAAACTTTTCGACATTTACCAAAATGCCAATTGCCGTTCAAAACCACAAGTTGGAAGAGGTTATCGAAACCGTTGATGAAGGCGAAATGCCCATGCCATCGTATACCTATTTTGGCTTGCACCCGAAAGCGAACCTAAGCGCAGCGGATAAAGATGCACTAATCGCCTGGGCAAAAGCGCAAATGGATACCTTGAAAGCAAATTATCCAGCAGATAGCCTGAAATTAAAGCCCCGTAAAAAAGTATAAACCGATTACGAGCAATAGGCCAATTACAAGCCAAATAATTCCGTTAACACGCTTTTTCTTTAAGAAAAGCAACAAAATGATGCCTGTCAAGGAAATCAAGCTCATGAAAATAGCGGAAAAATCAATGACCCATTTCCAGCCTTGACCCGTGTCGCGGCCCTTATGCAGATCATTGATCCAGGCCACAAAACCCAGGGATCTTTCCGTCAAATGAAAGGTCCCTGAAGAACGGTCAATAAACGCATCCGCCGTATATCCTGGCCCTTGAAACGAAACAGAAAGCTCCGTTTCATCGATGCGAAAATCATTCAGAATACCATGAACTTGATATTGCGATCGGAATAATTCCACAATTTCCAACTTCTTCACCTGAGCGGTATCAGTCACATTCACCCAAGCAGGATTCAAATGACCGTCCACCTCATGCAAGGTTTCTTTCTCCGGAAACCATTCCAAATGATTCAAGGTCAAGCCCGTCACCGCGAAAAAAAACACAATCACGAAACTAAACATCGACAAATAAATATGCAGCCATCGCGACCACTCCGCTAATTTACGCTTCATCCTATTTCGTCTTGTAAACTAAATTCGCTCCTGAAATCTCCTCATTTCCTGCCAAAGCCTGCGACTTCGCCTTCCCATCAAATTTCATCGTCTGCTTCATCAATTGGTACGAACCATGCTCCCGTGCCGCCTCAATATATACCGTATAATTACCCAAAGCCACATATTCTCCTTGGTCATTTTTACCATCCCAAATCAACGAATAATTCCCCGCCGAACGTGTCGCAGAAGCAATTGACATCAAGTCGATGGGTACCTCACGCTGCGCATCAGAGAAGGAACGCAAATCCGGCAGCCAACGAGGTTTGCGGTACCAAAGTGCCAAACGACGTACCGGTTTATGAGCCTCATCCTCAATCCAAACAGCTACATAAGGCCTCCGAGCATAACCACCCAAATCCGCTAATTCCACATTGATCAACAATTCTTGACCCGCTGTCCAAACCTTATCTTTTACATGCACTAACTCGATTGCAGATTCCGTAACCACAGAACGACCAGACCAATTTTCGCTGACATGTTGCGTTCCCGCAGCATCTACAAGCAAATACTCCGTTCCTGGATATTCGACTGCCAAAGCTTTCGACTCGTCCACCGAAAGCACATTAAATGCCGTCGCCAAAGCCCCTGCCGTCACCGCATCGGGATGAATGACCGTAGCTGAAATACTGCCAGAAGCCGTTTCTCCTGTACGAGGATCGATAATGTGCGCACCTCGCCGACTCACCCCACTCGTGGCAATCGCTTGATTTTGAATTAAAACCGTGCTCAATGAAGAACCGTTTTCCGCATCTGAATTCGGATCAGAAACACGAACCGTTTCGTGTAAATCGCCTTTGGCAAGCATGTCACCACCTACATTCAACATCACACCACGAACACCAGCCTCCGCCATCACAGCATCAGCAACCTGTTCCATAATAAAACCTTTCGTAAACGTATGTAAACGCAACTCCGCATCACTTAAACGCGTCGCCGTTCCTTCACCTAATTCCCAATGTGGCTGATTCACTCGATCCGAAAAACCGTTCAAACGCACATCATCCGCAGCCGCATTCAAAGCTCCCTTTGTCGCTTCACGCCACGTATCAAACAATCCTAAAACCGTATGTAATTCTTCAGAAACCGAAATTTCTTCCCCCCGCGAACGAGCCCATTCCCCAAACTCATGATTTTCTCCACTACCTAAAATTGCCTGCAATCGACGGAATTCCGCTAAGACCTTCGCCTCCGCTTTTTCCGCTAATTCAAACGAATTTGCTAGAATTTTCACGTCTAATGACGTCCCTAAAATATGTTCGAAATGTGCAGCTAAAACGCCCGATTGATTAGGTACAACAGCAGCCAGCGCGGCCATGGAGAATGAAAATGGATTCATGTGCGAATGATTATGTGAGTCGGTGAAATTAAAATTTACCCATAATATCCCGAAAACATATAGACCAAAATGGGTTTTTTCGCTACCTAAAAACAAAACGCTGCCGAGCGATAAGCCCGACAGCGCCTTAAAATAAATTCCAAGAAGTCTACAAAGTCTTCATATCAATCACGAATCGATACTTCACGTCCGACTTGATCACCCGCTCATATGCCGCATTCACATCTTGCATTGAAATCATTTCGATATCCGACAAAATGTTATGCTCCGCGCAATAATCCAACATTTCTTGCGTCTCAGCAATACCCCCGATCATCGAACCCACGATGCTCCGACGCTTTGAAATCAATGTCGCAGCGCCAAATTCATTGGCTTCGGGCGGAATGCCAACTAACAACATTTTCCCTTCTACTTTCAACAAACCTAAGAATGCATCCAAATCATGTTTGGCGGCAACGGTATTTAAGATAAAATCAAAAGAACCTTTCAGCGCCTTCATTTGCTCAGGATCCGTCGACAAAGCAAAATGATGTGCACCCAACGAACGTGCATCCGCTTCCTTCGATGGCGAGGTTGACAACATCGTTACCTCCGCCCCAAATGACGCCGCAAATTTCACGGCCATGTGACCCAAGCCACCTAATCCCAACACGGCAACTTTATGACCCTTGCCTACGCCCGCAAAACGCAATGGCGAATAGGTTGTAATTCCGGCACACAACAAAGGTGCCACGCGAGCCAAATCTTTTTGCTCAAAATTCACATGTAAGGCATATTTTTCATCAATCACATAATTTGCTGAATACCCACCAAATGTCTGCGTCTTTCCATCACGGTAATAATCATTGTAGGTAGCCGTCATGTCCTCATCGCAATATTGCTCTTGGCCAGCTTGACAAGAAGGACATTCCCGACAAGAATCCACAAATACACCTACACCGGCCGTTTGGCCTACTTTAAACTTCGTTACGTGCGATCCAATCGCAACAACTTTTCCCACGATTTCATGTCCCGGAACTATCGGATAAATCGATGGGCCCCATTCACTACGTACCATGTGAATGTCGGAATGACAAACGCCACAATACTCAATATCAATTTGAACATCGTGAGGACCTACCTCGCGGCGTTCAAAAACGATTGGCGCCACTGGCACCTCCGCGCTCGTAGCGCCATACCCTTTAACTTGCATCTTGTGTTTGGTTTAATGTATCGATAAAAACTTGAATGGGCTCCGCTCCTGAAATGCCATATTTCCGATCAAAAACAAAAAATGGCACCCCACGAACCCCTAAATTTACTCCTTCTTGAATGTCTTGACTTACCCGATAAGCATATTCCTCACTGGCAATCGCCGCACGAATGTCTGCCTCAGCTAATCCAGCCTCCTCACCTAAAGCAACCAATTCCGAAACGGAAGCCAAATCCCTTCCCTCCGTAAAGTAAGCACGGAAGAAAATCTCCTCAATCGCATCATCTAAACCTTTTTCTTTGGCCAATTGAATCACGCGGTGCGCATACAACGAATTCGCCACCACGGCCTTGTCAAAATTGTATTCCAAACCGACAGAAGCCGCCATCTCCACGACACGTTCGTGCATTTGCTCTGATTGCTCTAATGACCAACCCTTCCGATCTGCCAAATATTCATATACGCCCACTGGTTCCTCAAATGACATCGGAATCGTAGGATCTAATTGATAACTTTTCCAAGTTATCTCCACCGAATCACGCCCCGGAAAGGTTTCCAAGGCCTTCTCTAAATGCCGCTTGCCTATGTAACAAAACGGACACATGATATCACTCCAAATTTCTATTTTCATCTCAGCAATTTAATGTAATTTCGGCAGATAATTATCCGGCATTATGTTCTCGATTCGCACCTTTTTACTAACAATCCTTGCATCCACAAGTTTATGCGCCCAAGGCATCACGCAGCTCGTAAATGCCTTACCGCATATTGACGGAAAACAGTCCTACCTCGCCTCCCCATTTGCCACCACTGGCGACCGATTATACCTCGTCGGCCATCAAAACGGGCAATTCCCTGATTTGGGCTGGCACATCACGGGCGAAATGGGCGGCATTTGGGCACATCCCATTAAACTCCTGGACGGATTTATTGTTTCCGTGGATGGACAAGATTTAACAAATGCAGTGAGTTTTCGCAATTTTCCCATGGCGAATCAACATCGCTACCAAACGAAAAACCTTGAAATTCTTCGCACGCAATTCGTTCCGGATGGACTCGCAGGATGTGTCATTGAGTTTGAAATCGAAAACAAAAGCCTGCAAACACAAAACATTCCCTTTGTTTTTCAAGCTAAATCCGACTTGCGGCCTACTTGGTTGGGAGAACGAACCAACATGATCGACGAAGAAGATTATGCAGAATTTGTAAACGACCAATGGGTTTTCAAAGACGCTAAAAATCCCTGGTTTGCCATTCTAGGAGCAAGCGAAAATGGAATTCCCGGTGCTGCTCCGATTCCTTTTAGTTCCATTGGGAAGGGAATCGCTAAATCCATCAATTACTCACTAAGTATCCCTGTCGGCGGGAAAAAAATCCTTCAGTTCTATATCGCTGGATCTTCCATATCAAAGGCTCAGGCATTAAAAACCTACGCTGAACTTCAGAAAAATACCGAAAAATTATTCCAACAAAAATGGGACCGCGTCAACGCATTGGCACAAAAAAGTAAGATTAATATCCCCGACAAAAACATTCAAGAAGCCTATACCTGGTTGCAATACAATACCGACGGGTTGACACGCGATGTTCCGGGAATCGGTCGGGGCATCAGCGCCGGGCTACCCGACTACCCATGGTGGTTTGGCGTGGATAGCGAATATGCCTTACAAGGCGCGATCGCGATTGGCCAAAAAGACCTGACACTAAACTCCATCCAACTCATTCATAAACTTTCCCAAAAGGCAAACAAAAACGGTCGGGTCGTCCATGAAGTTTCCACCAATGGCGCGGTGTATAATCCAGGCAACCTGAATGAAACGGCCCAATTTGCCTCGCTCGTATGGAAAGTATTTCGATGGACAGGTGACAAGGAGCTGCTTAAAACCTATTTCCCAAGTATCCAAAAAGGATTGCAGTGGTTGGTCACTGACAACGACCAAGATCACAACGGCTTCCCGGATGGGTCGGGTATGATGGAAATCCAAGGCCTACATAGTGAAATGATCGACGTGGCTTCCTATACGCAGAAAGCCTTGCAAGATGCTGCGGAGATGGCGCAGGTTTTAGGTGAAAATCGCATAGCACGAGCATATAAGGCCAAAGCCTCTCAATTGAAACAACAGATTAATACCCAATTTTGGAATGACGATTTTCGGTCCTATGCCGACTTCCGTAGCAAAGACCAGTCGGCGCTTGCATTAATCAAGCAAGCTATTGTTCGGGCAGATACCTTACAAAAACCATGGGCTGTAGCGGAATTAAAACAAACCGAAAAATACATCCAAGCACATCCTAGTGACCAGGCGAGGCCCTTTGTGGTACATCATAATTGGGTCGTTAACACTCCCATGGAAATGGGCTTAGCAGATCCCGAAAAAGCCATAAAAGCACTCGAAACGGCTAATAAATACACGAACCCATTTGGATTATTCGTGACGGGAATCGACCGCGATGCCTCCGCTGGGAGCGATGCCGGTTCTTACAAAGCGCCCAAAATATTTACGTACACGGGAGCTGTTATGACCTTACCCACCGGCGTGATGGCCGTGGCCGAAAACAATTACGGACGACCCGACCAAGCCCTGGATTACATTCAAAAACTCACTCGTTCATTCAGTTACGCTTTGCCTGGCAGCATGTACGAAGTGTCCCCAGATTTTGGGATGATGACCCAAGCATGGAATGTATTTGGCTTCGCGGTTCCCATCGTAGAACAGTTTTTTGGGATACAACCCCGGGCTGATTTGCATGAGATTACCATTGCGCCACGCATGCCTTCGAGCTGGAAAGAGGCGCACATTGAGAACGTGGAAATCGGCGATAATCGAATCAGCGTACATTATCTACAAGGCCAAACACCCCGCGTGACACAAAGCAAAAACTGGAAAATTATCCTTAAATAGCTCATTTTATTATTGTATCATTTTGCTACATTTGTAAGCTATTACCCTACCAACATGAAAAAAATACTTAGCCTATTAGCATTCTCCACGGCAGCATTCGCCCAACATGTGGAAATCAAACAAGCCAAAGGTCCAACTTTGGCCTATTCAACCCAGTCATCTGTTAAGATCATCAAAAAAGACGGCCTGTCTTTTAAGGATTTAAATAAGAACGGGAAATTAGATATTTACGAAGACTGGCGGAAACCCGTTGACGTCCGTGCAGCCGATTTAGCTAAGCAATTAAGCGTACAAGAAATCGCAGGTTTGATGTTGTATTCAGGCCATCAAGCGATTCCCGCTAGGCCTGATGGCTATTTTGCTGGGACCTACAACGGCAAACCCTTCGATCCAAAGACGATGGATGCGAGTGAGTTGACGGACCAACAAAAGAAATTCCTCAAAGAAGACAATCTACGTCACGTATTAGTCACAACGGTTTCATCACCCGAAGATGCCGCGAAATGGAACAATAAAATTCAGGCATTTTGCGAGTCGGTGGGCAAAGGAATTCCTGCCAACAACAGTACCGACCCACGTCATGGGACTCAAGCGCGCGCAGAATTCAATGCAGCAGCGGGTGGTTTGATTTCGATGTGGCCAAGTTCTTTAGGTATGGCCGCGACATTTAAGCCGGAACTGATCCAACAATTCGGTCGGGTAGCGGCACAAGAATACCGCGCTTTAGGTATCGCAACCGCATTATCTCCCCAAGTAGACATGGCCACGGAGCCGCGTTGGTTACGTTTTGACGGAACCTTTGGCGAAAGCTCTAAACTTTCCGCTGCGATGGCGGAAGCCTATTGCAATGGTTTTCAGAATGAAAACTGGGGCGCTCAAAGTGTGAATGCCATGGTGAAACACTGGCCAGGAGGTGGAGCCGGTGAGGCGGGCCGTGATGCCCATTATGCCAATGGAAAATTTGCGGTTTATCCCGGAAATAACTTCAATGAGCATTTAATTCCTTTTACGGAAGGAGCGTTTAAATTATCCGGTCAAACCAAAAAAGCCGCTGCGGTAATGCCATATTACACGATTTCTTGGAATCAAACGAAGGAAAATGTGGCGAATAACTACAACAAATATTTGGTGACAGATTTACTTCGCAAGCAATATGGATATGATGGGGTGGTTTGCACGGATTGGAGTGTAACTGGGGACCACAAGGCAATGGATGTGTTCATCGATGGAAAAGTTTGGGGCGTAGAAAACCTAAACATGGCGGAGCGTCATTACAAGATTTTAATGGCGGGCGCGGATCAATTTGGCGGAAATAATGACATGAAACCCATCATCGATGCCTATGCGATGGGCGTGAAAGAACATGGTGAAGCATTCATGCGTGCCCGCATGGAGCAATCTGCAGTACGTTTATTGCGCAACATCTTCCAAGTAGGTTTGTTTGAGAATCCTTACCAAAATCCTGCTGCAACCAAAGCAACAGTAGGAAAACCGGAGTTCATGCAAGCAGGTTATCAAGCGCAATTGCAATCCATCGTGCTGTTGAAAAACAAGGGAAATGTCCTTCCGATTCAAACGAAAAAGACGATTTACATTCCCAAACGTTTTGTCGCAGCGACGCGTCACTTCTTGGGATTCCCAATTCCAGCATCGAATGATTTCCCAATCAACATGGAATTAGTGAAGAAATATTTCAACGTGACTGACAATCCCGCGGAAGCAGATTTGGCATTGGTATGCATCGAAAATCCGAAAAGCAGCATCGGCTATGACAAGGAAGATGTGGCCAAAGGCGGAAATGGTTATGTGCCTATTTCCTTGCAATACAGTGACTACGTGGCGAATGACGCACGTGAGGTAAGTATTGCGGGTGGAGATCCTTTAGAGAATTTCACAAATCGTTCCTACAAAGGCAAAACTGCCAAAACACGTAATATTACCGACATGGAATTGATCGAAGACACGCGTCAAAAGATGCAAGGAAAACCGGTGATTGTATCCGTAAACGTGTCCAATCCGATGGTTTTTGCGGAAATCGAAGGCAAGGCAGATGCGATTTTAGCAAGTTTTGGCGTACAAGATCAAGCGATTTTAGATATCATTTCCGGCAAGGCGGAGCCACAAGCTTTATTGCCGATGCAGATGCCAGCCAGCATGCAGGTCGTAGAAAAGCAAAAAGAAGATGTGCCATTTGACATGGAATGCCATGTAGATGCGGAGGGACATCGCTACGATTTTGGCTTCGGAATGAACTGGAAAGGTGTAATTCAAGATGCCCGCGTTCAACAATACAAATAGCATTTTTTCGTTTCTCTCATTTAAAAACACCTCAAGGAAAATTGAGGTGTTTTTTTTGTGGCTGACCAAAATCATATTTAGTGTGAATTTCTGCCCCGACCTTTGTCCTTCCAAAAATTGTACAATTCTACGAATATGCAAAAATCAGCCGCACATACATTTCACATTCCGGTAATGGGATTGGGATTCACGATTGACACCCCGGTGAAAGTTGGGCCCTTTGGTATTTCTTCCGTCGTTTCCATCGTGGACGACCATTTAGTTGAAGAAATGCGCGAAGCCTACAGCAAAGAGAATAACCTAAATTTTACGCCTATCGCGAAAACGGAAGAGGATTTCCGTGCCAAACGCATCAGCGCCTATCTGAATTTAGTAAAGACGCTCGTGCAAGATAAGACGACTAGCATTCGCAATCAGCCTTTTGAACCCGAGTCGGACATCACGCGCTATTTTGAATTATTACCCGAGAACGCCCCTCAAAAAATGGAATACCAGGAAATGCTCGCGGAGACGGATGTCTGCCAAAAATTCGTCAAACAGGGCAATTTGCGCAAACATGTCCTCGCAGGTTCCATCGATGTCAACATCATGTCGAAGGTCAATAAAATCAATTACGACAAAAAAGGAAATGCGCTGGAAAAGGAATTCGCAGATGCTTTAGCGGCCTTGCGCGGTTATGCGCAAAGCGATTTGAGCTCCTCCATCATCCTGTCGGCGGGTTATAACCCCATGCTCTACGGCTACATCGAGGCTTTCCCCGATTTTTTCCCAGACGCTGCAGGTAAGCTAAAAAAGAAGATCATTCTCAAAGTGAGTGATTATCGAAGTGCAGTAACGCAAGGAAAAATCTTGGCGAAAAAAGGAATCTGGGTTTCCGAATTCCGCATCGAATCGGGTTTGAATTGCGGAGGTCACGCCTTTGCCACGGATGGCTTGTTGATCGGGCCCATTTTAGAGGAATTTAAGACGAACCGACAAGCCTTAATGAGCGAGTTGTTCGAAATGTGCCAAAAAAGTTTAGCAGACAAAGGTCAAAACGTGTACCTCGAATATCCAACGATGCGCGTAACCGTGCAAGGAGGTATCGGGACACATGCGGAAGATGCCCTGCTTCAAGATCATTTTCAAACCCAAGGAACCGGTTGGGGAAGTCCCTTTTTATTGGTTCCTGAAGCGACACAAGTAGATCCATCCACGCGAAAAGCTTTAGCCGAAGCAGAGGAAAGCGATTATTACATGAGCCATGCCTCTCCGCTGGGCGTACCTTTCAACAATTTCCGAAAAAGTTCATCGGAGAAACAACGTTTGGAGCGCATCGAAAAAGGTAGACCCGGCAGTCCTTGCACCTTGGAATATTTGGCAACAAATACCGAGTTTACAGAAAAGCCGATTTGCACGGCATCGCGGAAATACCAACATGCGAAATTGAAGCAACTCGAAGAACAAGGTTTAGCAGCAGCAGAATATCAAAAAGCCTTTGATGCAATCACGGAAAAGGTTTGCTTGTGCACAGGACTTGGGACATCGGCTTTACAAAATTTTGATATCAAACCTTCGCATCACCAACATGCCGTGGCGATCTGTCCAGGACCTAATTTGGCCTATTTTTCCGGAACCTTTTCGCTCAAAGAAATGGTGGATCATATTTATGGAAGAGCCAATATTCTCAACAACCACAATCGACCGAACCTTTTTGTGAAGGAACTTAGCTTGTATGTTGACTATCTGAAAAAAGAAGTGGAGAAAAGCGTCGAATCCATGACAACAAAACAGGAACGCTACCTCAAAACATTCCGCGATAATTTGTTGGCCGGCGTCGCTTTCTACCAAAACCTAAGCCTTCCGAGTCTTCAAGACATGAAAGACGAATTAGCACTTTGGGAAGCTAAAATTCATAGCCTCCCTATTCCACAAGTGATCATATCTTAAATTAAAAACCCCGGGCAAAACCTGGGGTTTTTAATTTTCGTGGGATATTTTCTTAATTTAGCATCCTAACATCAACCTTTATATGCGTAACCTAACCCTGATTATCATTTCCTTATTTATCTCGATCTGTTCATTCAGTCAAGATACCACCCAAATTGTTCATGCGGATCGACGAAATGCTGCTTCCCAACAAGCCAAACCTTATGTGATTTTAATTTCTGCGGATGGATTTCGATCAGACTTTTCGGTGAAATATGGCGCTAAATTTTTACAGAGTCGGGAGGCAATAGGAATCAAGGCCAATGCCATGATTCCATCCTATCCTTCACTCACTTTTCCTAATCACTATAGCATTGTAACCGGTCTATACCCTTCGCACCACGGCTTGGTCGACAATCGTTATTTCGATGTGAATTCCGGAAAGGAATACAACATGGGAAACAAAAAGATGGTGGCCGAAGGAAAATGGTACGGCGGAACACCGCTTTGGGTACTGGCAGAGCAACAAGGCATGTTAAGTGCTAGTTTTTACTGGGTGGCATCTGAGGCCGACATTCAAGGAATTCGACCAACTTATTTATACACCTACAACGAAAATATTCCGATCGAGCAGCGCGTTCAAGCGGTAAAAGATTGGTTATCCTTGCCAGCAGAAAAACGCCCGCACTTGATTACTTTTTACTTTCCACAAGTTGACCATGATGCACATGAGTTTGGCCCCGAAGACCCACGCGTAGGTGATGCCGTTCATTTTGTTGATGAAAGCATTGCAAAATTACAAGCGGCCTTAGATCCATTGAAATTACCCATCAATTATGTGTTTGTTTCGGATCATGGTATGACCACCGTAGATACCGAGCACACCTTAGGGAAACCAGCCGCTTTAGATACCGCGGCATTTAAAGTTCCATCTGGCGACGCTTTGTTGCATGTGTATACCAAAATTCAAGCAGCCGTACCGAGCACGCTTGCAACACTCAAGCAGAACTCAAGCTTTAAAACCTATTTGATGGACGAAACTCCGGCACACTGGCATTACCGCAAATCGGATGACCGATTTAATCGCTTGGGAGATATTTTACTCGTGCCTAACCATCCATCTATTTTCAACTTGGGCACGCGGAAAACGAGTCCTGGAAAACATGGATATGATAATCACCATCCCGACATGCAAGCAAGCTTTCAGGCTTGGGGACCAGCATTTAAATCAGGTAAAACGATTCCTGCATTCGAAAATGTGAATGTCTACCCGATGGTCGGCAAGATCTTAGGACTAACAATCGATGAATCAACAATTGATGGTCGATTAAGCCAACTGAAATCCATTCTGAAATAATTACATCGATGGCTTAAGGTTTTCCAAGGTAAATGGAAGGCCTTTCGCCGCGGTAATTTTCAAGTTGTTCAAGGTTTCTGAAGGAAAATAAATCGTCGTTAATACCGATAAGCCCCCATCCGCGAAAAACTCTGCTGAGGCAACATCTGTAATCAAGGTAAAGTCGATTTTATCTGTCTTAGCCAGACGCGGCGCATAAGCTTTTCCGGCAAACTTCGTACTGAAACTTTGATTTCCTGCCGCATCGCGATCCACAAAATAGCGATTCGAAGCTGCTTCATAACCAATGATTACCTGTTCTCCTTTGTTGTTGGAAAGCGTGATAGAAAAATCCTGCACCGGTAATTTTCCCGACAAGCGTTGCAAGGCCGAAATCGACTTCACAACTTTATTCGATTTAATCGTTTGTGTCCCCGTGACGTAGTTGGAAACTGCGGCAATAGGTGTGGAAGCCAACACATATTTACCACCAAGGTTTTTCAATGACAAATCCCGAGGCAAGGTATTGGCACTTCGCCATGAAGCGGTAGGTACAACGGTCGCATAATCCCAGTTGGACATCCAACCCATAAAAATCCGCTTATCGCCCGTTTCGTGGAAAGTCACACCAGCGTAATTATCCCGACCATAATCCACCCAGCGGGTTTCTTCGTCTTGCGGAATGAATTGATGTCCATCGAAATCCCCCACAAAATATTGTGCTCCAGAACCTCCATTCGCCGCTCCTGGATTTAAGTTGACGATTAAGACCCATTTGGTCTTCCCATCCACTTGCATCGGAAACAAATCTGGACATTCCCAAACACCGCCATGGGCACCTAATTTTGCACCAAACTCACTCTCCTTCGTCCAGTTTTTCAAGTCGGGCGAAGAATAAAATGTCTCCCGATCCTGCGTCGCCAAAACCATAATCCATTTCTTCCCAGGTGCATACCAAGTCACATTCGGATCACGAAAATCAGCAATTCCAGGGTTTTTGATCACGGGATTTCCGGCAAATTTAGTGAAGGTTTGGCCTCCGTCTAAGCTGTAGGCAATGCTTTGATTTTCGCGATCGATCCGACCTGCTTTTTCCCAAGCCATGTTGTGGCTCGTGTAAATGGCTACCACTGGCGCGATGCCTTTGTTACCTAAGCCAGATGTATTTTGATGATCAATGACAGCTGAGCCCGAGAAGATTAAACCCAAGCTATCCGGATACAAGGCAATCGGTTGGTGTTCCCAATGCATCAAATCCTTACTCGTGGCGTGGCCCCAGTGCATGGGTCCCCAAACCGTACTTTCCGGATGATATTGGTAATATAAATGATAGGTCCCGTTCGCATAAAACATCCCGTTCGGGTCATTCATCCACATGCTTGGTGGCGTGAAATGCAATTGCGGACGATGTTTTTCTTGTGCGAAAACGGCTAAGGAAATCAATAAAAAGAAGAGAATATGTTTCATAAAGGCAAAAAAAATGGGTGACCCAGCTGAGCCACCCAACAAAAATACGGGAATTCGTTACAAATTCTTTAAAAACTCGATGCTTCGTGGAACAAAATCAAGTTCTTGATTACTTTCATCCTCAATGAAGCAATGTTCGATGCCATTTTTCTTCGCGAGTTTGATGATTTCTTTCCAGTTTCCTTGACCTGTTCCCACAGGAACATCATTTTCCGCTGGCGTACCGCCCGTTAAATTTCCTTCAACCCCTTTGCGCAAGTCTTTGACGTGCATCAATTTCCAACGGTTCGGGTATTTCTTCAATAATTTAACCGGCATATCAGCGCCTCCGCCGTGCATCGTCCACAAGACATCCATCTCAAAAGAAACATAGGCCGGATTCGTATTTTTGATGATGTAATCCATCAAAGTACCATCCTCATAGGCATGAAATTCATAGCCGTGATCGTGGTAAGTAAACGTGATCCCGTTTTCTTTAAACACTTTTCCTGCACTGTTAAAAAGCGTAACCGCTTTTTGGGCATCTTCAAGTGTAAAATCCGTGCCTTTGTGTGGAATCCAAGCGCACATGACGAATTTGGCACCTAAGGTTTTCGCCCGACGAACTGCATCCATCGGATTAGCTAATTCGTCATATCCAACACCCGTCGACGGAATGCTGATGCCGCGTTCAGCACATAATTTCTTGAATTGTTCTTCGGTATAACCTTTTGTTGCACCCCCTTCTAATTCCGTAATACCCATTTTCTGAATGATATCTAGCGTATTTTCGGTGCTCTTGGGAAAATGATTCCGGAAGGTGTAGGCCTGCACACCCATTGGGTAGGTGTATAATTTTTGAGCGAATGCGGGGAGCGTTAACAAGAACGCAAAAGCGAATAAGGTCTGTTTCATTATTAAATAGGTTGGTCCGTAAAAGTGAAAGTTTTTTCTGAATTATGCTAATTTTGTTGTCATGGAAAAACCCTACCACACGGATCAAGTTTTTGATAAAATTGACACGCTTGCATTAGGCGAATACGAAGGTTGCACGTTTCGTAATTGCCAATTCGAGTCGGCGGATTTTAAGAACTTCCAATTCGTGGATTGTAGGTTCGAGGACTGCAACCTAAGTCTTATCAAATTAAGCGCGGCATCCTTCCAAAAGGTTTATTTCCAAAGCTGCAAGATGCAAGGTCTACGTTTTGAGGCATGCAATCCCTTTTTATTCGAAGTTCATTTCAAGAATTGCGTATTGAATTTGTCATCATTTTACCAAGTAAATGGCAAGGGGACAAGCTTCGAATCCTGCAACTTGCATGAGGTTGATTTTACGGAGGCAAATTTCAGCGAGGCCCATTTTGAAGAATGCGATTTAGCAGGCGCGTTGTTTGACCGGACGAATTTAGAGAAGGCCGACTTCCGAAATGCCTTTAATTTTCGCATTTCCCCAACGATTAATCGATTGAAGAAAGCCAAATTTTCCCAAGACGGATTAGCTGGCTTATTGACTGATTTCGGGATTGTGATCAGCTAAGAATATCCCGCACGATTTTCAAATGGTGTTCCGTGTGAATCCACAAAAATCGCGTGGCAAGCTTGGTATTTAAATGTCCAAACAGCGGATGCGGAAAGAAATGCTTGGGTTGTTGGTTCAACAAATTCAAGACACTCAAACTAGCTCGGTCTAATGCCGAATCCAATTCCTCTTTAGAAATTGTTTCTGGAACAACACCCTTAGGAGCACGCGCTTTCCCGCGAGGAATCTTTTTCGTCAACAGAACATACCACTTTCTGAATGTATGTTTTGGTGCATATTCTGCTGGATTTGAAGCGGCCAAAGTCGCCACGACACCATTGATTACTTGCAGGTTGTGCAACAAATGCCAGCCAACAGAACTCGAAGAAACGGAGGGATTTGTGGTTTCCCATTGCTCCGCTAAAGTTTGCATTTCTTGTAATTGGATGGCGAGTTGGTTGATCATAGTCGAACTTGGACAAAAAGCCCGTGATTGGTTTTATCGAATTTCACTGGGCCATAGTAATCTAAATTAGACCCTAAACCCACCGTGAATTGCTTGATACTAATTCCCGCACGAACACTGTAAGCACTGCGGGCATGCGCTTCCAAAGTCATATCTTGGTTGTACATCGCCTGCAAACGCGTATACAATCGAGTTTTGGGACTTAATGCTGGCTTGTATTCAAAAATACCCACCGTCTCCAAATTCTTATTCGGAAGCATGTTAAAGGTAGGGAAAATCACCAATAAAAAATCTGGACTTGCCTTTAAGTATTCGACACCGACTGTTGGAACAAAACCCAATTTAAAATGCCATTGCGCACCAGCCGTTGCATGAAAATTGTGACCTAAGGCATAGGTCAATGAATTATTAACTACGATTTCCGTTTCCGTAGGAGTATTTTGGTAGTCGGCAGCCCCAACTGTCACATTGAAAAAATGAAAGCGCCCTTTGCCATCCACGGGACGATTCAGAATCATCAAAAAATTGGTACGGTTATTTCCAAACATCACCTCGGCCGGAATGGGAGCTTGTGCAAAGGAAATTAAGGGGAACAGGCAAAAAATCAACAGTTTTTTCATGGCCACAAAAATAGGCAAAACTTAGTTGGCAAGCTTTTTTTGAGACCAAAAAGCAAAAACTGCCGCCGTAATAAACATGATCAAACTATAGACTACCGCTGGAATAGTCATCGCACCATTATTCAAAATATTCAATGCAATGTAAATCGCTAAAGATCCATTGTGAATCCCCACCTCCATGGAAATCGCCACGGCTTGTTTAGGCGGAAGCTTAAATAAACGCGGAAGAAAATAGCCTACGAGCAAACAGGCTAAATTAAAGCTAAGCGCCGCAGCACCCACGGCTTTAATATCATGCACCAAATGATCGATTTCTTTTAGTCCGGCTAAGACAATTAACATAGCGAGGAATAGCCCAGAAATCAATTTAACCTTCCCTTCCATCCGCTGTGCAAAAGCAGGATAGCTGTGCCGAATCCACATCCCCAAACTAATGGGCGTAATGATCAGGGCGCAAACTTCGAGTACTTTCTGAAATTGCATGGGCACATAGGCTTCCGCTTGCATGAAATACGCGAGGGAAAAATTCACAATGCCGGCAATCGAAAAGATGGAAAGCACGCTATTTAGCGCAGTTAAACTCACATTCAAGGCGACATCTCCGCCGGCCATGTGGCTGTAAAGATTCGCGGAAGGACCTCCGGGAGCAGCTGCTAATAGCATTAGGCCAACTGCCAAGGCGGGTTCCAATTGGAAGAAATCGGCAATGAATAGGCAGATAGCCGGCAACAATAACATTTGGGTAATCAAGCCGATGAGCACTGCTTTAGGATATTCGAATATCCTTTTGAAATCTGAGGGGGTTAAGGATAAGCCTAATCCGACCATGATGATGGCGATGGCCATGGGCATGAGATAGATCGAGAGAAAACTTGCTTGCATCCAATAATTTTTAAACCTTGCTCAAAATATTGAAATTTTGCTTGTCATCCTAAAATTATTTGTCCGTCTAGGCCTCTGGATCTTCGTTCCAAAGGTCCATATTCGCAACAAAAGCCTCCTCAAAAAACAAGGACCATTGTTGGTCGTAGCAAACCACCCCGAATCCTTTTTAGACGCCGTCATCCTTGGTGCATATTACCCACGAAAAATGCATTTTCTCGCAAGGGGAGACGTTTTTCGAAAACCTTTGTTTGGCTTTTTATTGCGCTCCATCGGGATGATACCTATCCACCGGGCACGAGAAGGCAGGGAACATTTGCACTTGAATGCCGGGACATTTGATGCCTCTGTGGATATCTTAGCCCAAGGCGGAGGCATCCTGATTTTCATTGAAGGCATATGTTTGTTGACCCATGAATTACAGCCCTACAAAAAAGGCGCTACTCGAATTTTGGAAGCCGCCCAACAACGTGGGGTGCAGCCGATGATTCATGTAGTCGGAATTGCTTACAACGATTTCAAAGCTTTTGGCAAGGTCGTTGAAATACATGTAGAAGAATTTGAGCAAGCTCCTACCTTAGAACATGCCAAACATCGCTTAGATTTTAACGCAGCGGTGTTCGAACAAATGCGCCGATTAATTCATATTCCCACGAAACGTATCCGCATCAAAAAAAGCCTATTTTACTACCTGAATCTGCCCTATTACCGTTGGATTCAAAAGACTGTGGATCAGAAAACGAAGGGGACGGTATTTTATGATTCGGTGCTGTTTGCTGCGCTGCTTTTTACTTATCCAATATATTTACTGCTGCTCGGAACGGGCTTATGGCTTGTGGGTTTACCGATTTGGTATGTGCTATTTTTTATCCTGATGTTACCTTTGGGAATCAAAATTCAAATGCAAAGCACATAAAAAAAGCCCCGGAATTTCCAGGGCTCTGATTAGTCTTGTATCGACGAAATGGGTTTCGTCGCGTGGTACAATTCATACCAATCTTCATGACTTAAATTGATTTGGAACGAATTCACAATGTTGCGAATGCGATTCTCTTCGAGGGTTCCAATTAAAGGCAAGGCGCCTAATTTCACCAACCAAGCTACGGCAATCGATTCGATGTTTGCATCGTAACGAGCCGCAACTTCCAATAATTTTTTACGCACCTTCAGGGCTAATTCGTCCGTCCCGTGTTCGATGCGACCACCCGCTAAAGGTGATGTCGCCAAGGGGCGCATGTATTTTTGCTTGATGTAATCGATGGCACCGTTATCCAATGCCGCGGTGTTCAACAAGTTCAAGTCGATGTGATTCGAAACAACCGGAATGTTCAAGTAAGACACCAATAATTGATGTTGGTATACAGAAAAATTCGAAACCCCGATGTTCTTCACTTTTCCGGAAGACTTCAATTTTTCCAAAGCCAAAGCTGTCGATTCCAAATCCGACAGCGGATCCAATTGGTCTAACAAAAACACATCCAAATAATCTGTTTGCAGATTACGCAGGGAGTTTTCCACAGAAAGCGTAATGTGTTCCGCTGAAGTATTTACGTGGTTAACGCGATACAAAGGCGGCGTGTTTACACCACATTTGGAGAAAAGAACGATGTCGGAACGTTTGAAAGATTGTTTGGCAAGTACTTCGCCGAAACGTTTTTCACAGGTATAATTTCCATAACGATCCGCGTGGTCAAAGGTGTTCACGCCTAATTCCAAGCAAAGGTTGACAATTTTCTCCATGTCGCCCTTGCCCGCTTCCCAGCGCCAGAATCCGTAAATAGCAGGAGAAACCTTGGGACCTGCATCACTTAAATAGACCTTGTTCATGCTAATATAATTTTTGAAGCTGCTAATAAATCATCAACTAAATGGGTGGCTTTCGTTTCCGTTCCTTGTGGAGCCAAACGAATCGTCCGTAATCCGGCACGCGTTCCGGCAGTAATATCCCGCTCGTGATCCCCCACCATCCAGGAAGCATCCATATCTACTTCGTATTTGGCTGCTGCTTTTTCGATCATTAAGGATCCCGGTTTACGGGTCAAGGAATGACTATCAAATTTTTCGTGGTAAGGGCAAAAATAGATATCATCTAATTCCACACCTGTTCCATCTTGGATGGCTTGATGAATCATGTAGACATCCTCACGTTTGTAAACACCTTTAGCGATACCACTTTGGTTGGTGATAATCACCAACAAATATCCAGCATCCTTCAAAGCGCGCAAGGCCTCTCCCACACCCGGCGGAATGATGAATTCCTCCATGCGGTACACATAATCCACGCGGTCAACATTTAGAACGCCGTCGCGATCCAAGAAAATGCACTTATTCTTCATTCAAATTAAAATAAAAGCTTCCAAGGGATGCGGCTCAAGATTAAAACGAGCGCAGCCAAGGTGAAAATCAAAGCGTTTTTATGTTTCGCAGCATCTGCGATCGCCTTCTTATTTTTCGCATTATTCACGGTTGCCAAAACAACAGCAATAATGTTCACGGAAATATGCTCAACAGCGATTAAACGCGTTGCTGGATCCTTCATTGCTGCACCGAAATCGGTAAAAGCAGCCGAAGTAATCGGGCTTAAAAAGAAGTAAAGCGCTAATCCAATCAGCAATTGGGTATGCAAGGAAATCATAAAGAACAAACCTGCTTTGCGATCTGATTCAGTAAACAAAGCGTTGTTTGAGCGACCACGCAATGCGCGGGCAATCACATTAATACCTAAAATGAACACGAGTACAAAGAGTACGATGTGAACGGTTGAAACAATTGAATACATGTGATGATAAGTTTTAGTTTGGCGCAAAGATACAAAAAGCCCTTGGAACGTGACCTTTGTTACGAATAATCCTCCAATTTTCTTTACCTTTGGGGCTCAAAATACGCACAAAAATGTCTGATTCATCCAAGTTGAAAGCCACCATAAACGCTCGTTGTCCACAATGCCATGAGGGTCGATTATTCAAATTTAAGTGGTGGAATGTCTTCAATTTCGCACAGATGGAGGAACATTGCTCTGAATGTGGCATGCGTTATGAGGTAGAACCTGGCTTTTTTTATGGGGCCATGTATGTTTCTTATGCCTTTACCGTTGGGATTATGCTTGTGGGGGGAATCATTATTTTCAACTTTTTCAATGATCCCGATGCCATGGGCTATGTCGTACCCATCACGACGATTTCATTGAATTTGGTGCCTTTTAATTACCGCGTCTCCCGCGTTATTTTCATACATTTGTTTTCCGGAGTCAAATACCGGCCGAATAAATAATGAAAATCCTTGACCTGTACATTCTGAAAAAATTCCTGAAGACCTATGTCTTCGCGGTTTTTCTCATCGTATTGATTGTCATGGTCATTGATTACACAGAAAAAATCGATGATTTTATTCGAAAAGAAGCGCCCATGCGCGCCATCATCTTCGACTATTATTTGAACTTTATTCCCTATTGGGCGAATTACATCAGCCCCTTGATGGTCTTCATTGCGACGGTATTTTTTACCGCCAACATGGCTGCCAAAACCGAAATCATTGCCATTCTCAGTTCGGGTGTTAGCTTCACCCGATTGATGAGACCTTATTTAATTGGCTCCTCCATCATAGCCATAGGAACCTTCTTGATGATCGGTTGGGTCGTACCCAATGCCAATAAAATCCGCGTTCCCTTTGAACATGAATACATCAACGGGACCTACTTTTTCGATAAACGAGATGTGCATATCAAGATTGCGCCGGATGTGTATGCCTACATTGAGAGTTATGACAACACGTCGAATACCGGCTATCGTTTTAGTTTAGAGCGGATTTCCGACAATGAAATCAAGCAGAAATTGATGTCGGACCGTATCACCTGGGATTCTGTGGCGAAGAAATGGAACATTCATGATTACCGGATTCGGACCTTTACGGGCGGAGGAAATGGGATTATTTTTGGAACAAAGATTGATACGACTTTGAATCTGTTGCCCAAAGATTTTCAGAATAAACACTTGTTACACGAGACATTTACATTGCCGGAGTTAAACCGACACATCGATTTGGTTCGGTCGCGCGGGGCAGATGGAATTGAGGTGTTTTTGATTGAGAAATATTTACGATTTGCCAATCCCTTTTCGATTATTATTTTGACGATTATTGGCTTCTTGGTTTCTGCTCGAAAAGCGCGAGGAGGCGTAGGATTCCAAATTGCTTTAGGGTTTAGTTTGGCATTTGTGTACATCTTGTTTTTCATGATGAGTAAAGGAATTGCTGAGGGTGGCGGGATGCCACCGATGTTGGCCGTTTGGTTGCCCAACATTGTCTTTTCTGGCGTAGGCCTCGGCTTATATTACACCATTCCGCGTTAAGATGAAGTCGGCTCCACGCTTACTGGATTACTTGAAAATCCATTTCATTGTGGTGCTGTATGCGTTCACGGCCATTTTAGGCAATGCGACACAGGCGAATGCGCTGACGATTGTCTTTTTTCGTTGTGTGATTGCAGCGATTGGATTGGTCGGCATTCTGTATTTTTCCAAAACTTCTTTTCGCATTAGCCAAAAAGTCTTGAGCGTCTGGCTCTTGAATGGCGTATTCATTTCCTTGCACTGGCTATTGTTTTTTGGGGCTGCCAAAGTCTCTACCGTCGCGATGTGTTTGGCGGGATTATCCACACAAACATTCTGGACTTCGGTGATGGAACCGATCGCGAAGAAGACGAAGATTTCTTGGGAGGAAGTATTCCTGGGGGTGCTGGTGATCGTGGCATTGGGGATTATTTTTTCGGTCCAACAAGCCCAATGGCTCGGATTGTTGATGGGCATCGGAGCGGGATTTTTTGGCGCGCTGTTTTCGGTTATCAATGGCAACTTTACGCATACCCATGATCCGAAATTAATTACCGCTTATGAGATGACGGCAGCTGGTGTCATGACAGGATTGGTTTGGGCTTACGGATTGCTCGAAGGAAGCGTAGGCTATATTCCGCTGGAATGGGACTGGTTGTGGATTGGAATATTGGCGGTCGTTTGTACCGTATATGCATATACGGAAACGATACATTTGTACAAGGTATTCTCGGTCTTTTCGATCAACTTGGTTATCACGCTGGAACCGGTTTATGGCATCTTGTTAGCCGTGTTTATTTTTGGCCAAAAAGAGGTGATGTCTCCGGGCTTTTATTGGGGCACGGCATTGCTGGTGCTGACGGTGATGGTGCAACCGTTTTTGCAGAAGAAAAAGTAGAGACGCGATACTTCGCGTCTATTAGAAATTGGACATTGGACATTGGACGTTGGATGGCATAAGCTGTAGAGACGCGAGGTACCGCGTCTAAAAATAAAAGACGCAAGGTATTGCGTCTCTACAAAAATAAAAGCCGCGAAGCATCGCGTCTCTACAAGACAAAAAAGACCCCAAGGTCCCAAGACCAACGTCCAAAGTCTAATTTTTTCTTATCTTGCCTCCGCAAACCTATTCAACATGAAACACCCCATCGCAATGAACCTGCTCGTTTTCGGGCCGGAGATGGATCAAACCATATTATCCGAATTAGCCTTTATTGCCGAAACCGGCTATCAAGGAGTTGAAATTCCTATTTTCAACACGGATTTAGCGCATTGGGAGGCATGGAAAAACGAGGCCGATCGGCTCGGTTTGCAGATTTTTGCCTGCGGAATTGCAGGACCTAGCGAGAATTTGATTTCACCAGATCCTGCTGTTCGAAATGCGGGTTTAGCATACATCAAAGCCACAATCGACATCGCAGCGTATTTAGGATCTCCTTATATTTCAGGACCCATCCACTCAGCATTAGGTGTATTTACCGGAAAGCCCGCGACAGAACAAGAAATCAACTGGGCCGTGGAAGGCGTTCGTGAGGCGGCCAACTACGCCGCAACTAAAAACATCACCATTTGCCTAGAATACCTGAATCGCTTCGAGAGCTATCTGGTATCCTGTGCGGATGAATTGTATGCGTTGGTGGAAAAAATCAATCACCCGAATGTCCGAATCATGTACGATACGTTCCATGCGAACATCGAAGAAAAGAATACCTCGGAAGCGCTGAAACGGATCGCCGACAAAACGCCGCACATCCAAATTTCTGAAAGTACCCGTGGAATTTTGGGTCAAGGGCAGGTAGATATTGCCGGACTGCTACTTACTTTAAATGAATTGAATTACCAAGGTTGGATCGTCGTGGAATCCTTCGGGGTGAAGCTTCCGGCAGCCCATATTTGGCGTAAAATGTTTGAGAATGAGCGGGAGCTGATTCGTGAGTCGTATCGGCATTTGATGTCAATAAAGTAGAGACGCGATACTTCGCGTCTAATAGACATTGGACGTTAGACATTAGACCTTGGATGAAACTAAAATGTAGAGACGCGATACTTCGCATCTAATAGACATTAGACGTTAGACATTAGACGTTGGATGAGACTAAAATGTAGAGACGCGATACCTCGCGTCTAAAATATAAAAGACGCGAGGTATCGCGTCTCTACAAATAAGAAAAACAGACGCGAGGTGTCGCGTCTCTACAAAATAAAAAATAATGCGCCCAGCGCAGTATAACCTAAACCTATGAAAAAATACAACGTAGCCATCGTCGGCCTGGGATTTGGAGCGGAATTCATTCCCATTTATCTGAAACACCCTTTGGCAAATATGTATGCCATTTGCCAACGAAACGAAGAAAAACTCAACTCGATTGGTGATGCATACGGCATCGAAACCCGTTACACGGATTTTGAGCAATTGATTCAAGACCCGAACGTGGATGTCGTTCACATCAACTCCCCCATTCACTTACACGCGGAGCAAACCTTGAAGGCACTGAATGCTGGAAAGCATGTTGCATGTACGGTTCCCATGGCAACGACCGTGGAAGAATGCAAAGCGATTGTAGAAGCGAGCAAGCGCATGGGGAAAAAATACATGATGATGGAAACCGTGGTTTATGCCCGTGAGTTTTTATACATCAAAGAGCTTTATGAGAAAGGTGAATTAGGGAAAATTCAGTTCCTGAAGGCATCTCACCAACAAGACATGGACGGCTGGCCAGATTATTGGCCTGGATTACCTCCCATGCATTACGCGACGCACTGCGTAGGCCCGGTGGCCGGTTTATTGCGTTTGGAGGCAGAATATGTGTCCTGTTTCGGTTCTGGAACGATCCGCGAGGAGCTGATCCAACATTACAATTCCCCATTCGCCGTGGAATCTGCGCATATCAAATTCCGGGATTCGGATTTAAGCGCGATGGTTTATCGTTCACTGTTTGATGTAGCCCGCCAATACCGCGAAAGTTTTGAGGTATATGGTTCCAAAAAATCCGTGGAATGGCCATTAATCGAAGGTGAAGAATTGGTCGTACATACTGCCAAAAAACCGGAACCCGAGATTCCATCAAAAGTTCCTACGCCAGATTTCGCCCATTATTTACCCGAAGAAATCCAACGATTTACGACCAAAGGCGTTTACGACGAAGATGAAAATACCCACTTATCCTTCACCCAAGGGGGCGGCCATGGTGGTTCTCATCCACATTTGGTGAACGAATTCCTTCAGGCATTAGCCGCTGACCGCGATCCATTCCCGAATGCACCGCAGTCTGCCAACTGGACATCTGTGGGAATTTTAGCCCACGAATCTGCCTTACAAGGCGGTAAAATTATTGAAATACCTAAATTTTAAGCCATGCGTTTATTGCTAATTGCTTGCCTATTATTGTCCCAAATCACCTTGAATGCCCAAACCGGGCGTCGACTCGAGCTCCTCTTTTTAGGAGACAAAGGACACCACAAACCTTTCGATCGCTTGCCGGCATTGCAGTCGGCCATCGGTGTCAAAGGCATGAACATCACCTACACGGAATCCTTGAAGGATTTGAATCCGCAGTATTTGAATAAGTTCGATGCCTTGATCATCTATGCGAATCACGATTCCATTCCTGCCCCGCAGGAAAAGGCTTTGTTGGGCTATGTCGCAACGGGTCACGGTTTGGTGGCGATTCATTGTGCGTCCTTCAACTTCCGGAATTCGAAGGAATTTGTGAAGATGGTCGGCGGGCAATTCTGGCGTCATGGCATGGATTCCATTCGGGTACAAAATGAGGCCAATACAAATGTGCAAATTAAGACCGTTGACGAGACCTATTTACACGCTTATTTGCAACCCGACAATCAGATTTGGCAAAGTCGAATTTTGGGACCTGAACAGGCCAAAGATAAACCCGGCGTGAAGACGGAACCTTATACCTGGACGCGCACGTATGGCAAAGGAAATATCTTTTACACGGCTTATGGCCACGATGAAAGAACTTGGAATACAACCGGTTTTCAAGACTTAATTACCCAAGGAATTTTGCATGCGGTTGGCCCCGATAAGCGGGCGATTTTGGCAGCACTTAACTTGCCTACCTTGAAATACCGCGAGGCAAAATTGCCGAATTACGAGAAACGCGAAGGGCCGCAATTGCAGCAATTGCCCTTAAGTCCAGAAGAATCAGCCAAATTCATTCAAGTTCCGGTAGACTTCAACTTGCAATTATTCGCCGCAGAACCGAACGTCATGCACCCGATTGCGATGGCTTGGGATCATAAAGGACGTTTGTATGTGTTGATTACCAAAGACTACCCGAACGAGCGCAAAGAGACGGGCGGTAGTGACTACATCTTGCTTTGTGAGGACACGAATAAGGACGGAAAGGCTGATAAATTTACCAAATGGGCGGATGGTTTAAGCATCCCAACCGGCATGGTATTTGCGAATGGCGGGATGATTATTTCACAAGCGCCACACATGATTTTCTTAAAGGATACGAATGGTGACGACAAGGCCGATGAGCGCAAAATTTTATTCACGGGCTTCGGCACTGGCGATACGCACGCGGGACCATCGAATTTACATTATGGATTTGATAACTGGATTTGGGGGTGTATTGGTTATTCCGGTTTCAAAGGAAAAGTAGGGGCGGACTCCTTGCAATTTGCCCAGGCATTCTTCCGTTTCAAACCTGATGGATCAAAAATGGAACACATGACGACAACGTCAAACAATACCTGGGGATTTGATTTCAATGAAGCTGGAGATGTGTTTGGTTCTACGGCAAACAACGCACACGGTTGGTACATGCCTATTCCACATCGCAACATCTGGCACGCCCCGATGTCCTTGAACGGTTCCAAAAACACGGATACGCACAAAGACATGCGGACAATCACTCAAAAAGTGCGCCAAGTGGACGTTTTTGGCGGATTTACGGCTGCGGCTGGACATAATTTTTACACCGCTAGAACCTTTCCAAAGAGCTATTGGAATCAAATTGCCTTTGTTTCTGAACCCACGGGACACGTGATTCACCAGAACCGACAAGTCGCAAAAGGCTCTGATTTTAGTGATCAAGAGGCCTTTAATTTGCTCGCTGGAGCAGATGAATGGGTATCGCCTGTGTTTGCACAAGTGGGTCCGGATGGTGCGGTTTGGGTTGCCGACTGGTATTCTTACATCATTCAGCACAATCCCGTTCCACAAGGATTTAAAAATGGTGGGGGAAATGCGTATGATACGGATTTGCGCGATTTCACGCATGGTCGGATTTACCGCGTGGGCTACAACAAGGCACCGGCATATACGCCAGTGGATTTAAGCACACCCGAAGCTTGTGTTCAAGCCCTATCGAATAACAATTTATTCTGGCGATTAACCGCACAACGCTTGTTGGTGGAACGCGGAAATAAAGATGTAGTTCCTGCATTGATCGCATTGGTTTCATCAGCTCACATGGACGAAATCGGATTGGCGCCAGGAGCTATTCATGCTTTGCGTACGTTGGAAGGATTAGGCGCATTGCCATTCGATGTTACGACCAAAGCTTTGCGTCATCCGAGCGCAGCGGTTCGTAAACAAGCGGTGCAGGTACTACCTCGCACGGAGGCTGGAGCGAAAGCAATTCTAGCGTTTGGTTTATTGAATGATCGTGATTCATTGGTTGTATTGAACAGCATTTTGGCATTAAGTGAAATGCCGAGCAGTCCAGTGATCGATGCTGCCGTGATGAAGAAAATAGCTGCAAGCCAACAAAACGAGGACCGTTGGATTCCGGATGCATTGACGGCTTGGGCGATGTCAGCGAATCAAAAACGTATCGATGGGATTATCAAAACGGAAGGAGCTAAATCGGCACAAACGGTCGCTGAGAAATTAGCCAAAGACTTGAAAAATCCATCTGTGGACGGCTCTACTTCGGGCATTGATTTAGTCATAGAAGAGGTTCAAGTAAAAGGAGGCAACTTCAAATTACGTGAAGGAGCCAGCTTTGTTGTTCGTGTGAAAAACCGCGGAACACAAGCATTAGCGAAGGAAATTCCGGTTCCCATGAACATCAAAATTGAGGGAATGGGTAGTCGAATCGACATGGAATCCTATACCTTCAAGGATGGCATTGCACCCGGTGAAACGGTATCCGTGATTAAAGGAAACAATGGCCCATGGACGGGAAATTTAGGTTGGACCGCAGAAAATCCGGGCAATTATACCATGGAAATTTCCTTGGATCCGAAGGCGACAATTGCAGAATCGAATCGCGGGAATAACGGGTACCGACAAGCCATTACGGTGAATAACACGTCGACCTTATCGAGCTACATGGTGGAAAAAATCTTCCGTGCCGGTGCAACCGAATGGACAGGAAATCAGGTCGTTGACAAATTGCGTTTAATCAGCAATCCGGAAAGCAACGCGATGGGCGTGGCCTTGAAAGGAGCGGCAGGCACTTGGAATGCACGTCGGGCGGCAGAGCTTTCGGAAGAAAACAAAGCTTATTTCGTGGCATTAGCAAAAGTGGTTCGTCCACAAGATGTGGAGATGTGGGAGCGTTTGGCGAATGCATGGAAGATTGAAATTCCAAATACTGGTGCCAAAGGAAATGTGGTTAAGGTCACAATTCAAACGATCAAGGAAGCGATGAAATATAGTCCGGCGGAATTCAAGGTTCCTGCAGGTGCGACGGTGGAATTGATTTTTGAAAATGTGGATGCCATGCAACACAACTGGGTGTTAGGAGCTTTGGGAAGCCAAGAAAAAATTGGTTTGGCGGCAGATAAGATGATCACGGCCGCAGATGGCGCAGCGAAAAACTACATTCCTACGATGCCAGAAGTATTGGCATTTGCGCCATTAGTTGAATCGGATGGTCGGGTGAAAGTGGTCTTCAAAGCTCCGAATGTACCGGGTAATTATCCGTTCTTATGTACTTTCCCGGGGCACTGGCGGATTATGAATGGGGTGATGAAAGTAGAATAGAGGTAAGAGTTGAGAATTAAGAGTGAAGAGTGAAGAGATAGTGGACGTCCTTCGGACGGAAATTTATAAGCTTGGGTGTAGAGACGCGATACTTCGCTTCTAGTTCCCAGGCTGTAGAGACTTGATACTGCGCATCTTTGGCAAACCTTTAGGGATTGCCAAAGTTTGAGATGCTTTTTCTGCATCGATTCCCTAGGCTGAAGCCTAGGGTTATACTAAAAAAGAAATAGACGCGAGGTATCGCGCCTCTACATTATCCTTCGGACTATTTCCCTCCGGACTTCGGACTGACGACTAGTGACTAGCGACTTGTGACTATTTTCGTACCTTTGCCGCATGAAATTCGAAATTGAAAAGCTAGACCCGAATTCCAAGGCGCGGGCAGGAAAGTTAGAGACTGATCACGGGGTCATTGAGACACCCATTTTCATGCCGGTAGGTACCGCAGGGACGGTTAAAGCGGTCCACATTTCTGAATTATCAAAACCCATTAATGCCCAAATCATTTTGGGAAATACCTACCATTTATACCTAAGACCGGGCCTCGACGTAATTGAAGCGGCGGGTGGATTGCATAAATTTAACGGTTGGGATAAGCCCATCCTAACCGATTCCGGTGGCTACCAAGTCTATTCTTTGGCGGGAACCGGTCGGAAAATTCAAGAAGAGGGCGTCAAGTTCAAGTCGCACATCGACGGCAGTACGCATTTTTTTAGTCCGGAGGGCGTGATGGATATTCAGCGCACGATTGGTGCGGATATCATGATGGCCTTTGACGAATGTACGCCTTATCCATGTACCTACGAATATGCACGTAAGTCGATGGACATGACGCACCGCTGGTTGGATCGTTGCATCACTCGTTTCGACGAAACGACTCCTAAATACGGCTACAATCAAGCATTGTTCCCAATTGTTCAAGGTAGTGTTTATTCGGATTTACGTAAAGTTTCCGCGGAATACATCGCATCCAAAGGAGCATTTGGAAATGCCATCGGTGGACTTTCCGTGGGTGAGCCTGTGGAGGATATGTATAAAATGGCCGATGAGGTAACTGATATTTTACCCAAAGACAAGCCTCGTTATTTGATGGGTGTGGGAACGCCGGCGAATATTCTGGAAGGAATTGCGCTCGGAATCGACATGTTTGACTGTGTGATGCCTACGCGAAATGCGCGGAATGGAATGATTTTCACGACGCAGGGCTTTATCAATATCCGTAATGAAAAGTGGAAAAATGACTTTTCGGTGATCGACCCACACTTTGCGGAAGATATTCATGGTCAATATACCAAAGCCTATTTACGCCATTTGGTGCGCTGTGAGGAGCTTTTGGGACCGATGATCGCCAGTGTATTTAATCTACGTTTTTACCTATGGATGGTAGGCGAGGCCCGCAAGGAAATTCAAGCAGGCACCTTTACCGCATGGAAAAATCGGATGATTCCGCAGTTCATGAACCGCTTATAGCCATCAAGGAATCGGTAAAACCTTGCTTTCTTTGAAGCTAGAAAGAATCACCATCGTGGATGTAGCAGCTACTTCTTCGATTTCGTTGATTTTTTCCAACATCAATTTTTGGTAGGTAGATATATCTTTCGAGATAATTTTCAACATAAAATCACCCGAACCTGTCACGTGATGACACTCGATTACCTCGGGAATTTGGTTGATTTGACGCACAAAAGATTCCGTTACTTGCTTCTTGTGACCTGTCAACGTTACCGTCACAAACGTGCTAACACCTAAGCCGATTTTATCGCGATCTACCTGAGCGTGATAGCTTTGTATGATTCCCAAAGCCTCTAATTTCTTCACGCGTTCCAAAGTTGGAGCCGGCGATAAACCGATTTCTTTAGATAATTGTGCATTGGTTATCTTCGCGTTTTGCTGCAGAATTTCCAATAATTTATGATCGATCTGATCCAGTTTGGTGATGCTCATTTGTTGATTTGAAAAAACAAAAATAAAGATTTTTTAAGGAAATTTTGCTTTAGGTCTTGCATAAATAACTTTAAGGTTCTACTTTTGTACCCACAAAACGCGAAAGTAGCTCAGCTGGTAGAGCGCGACCTTGCCAAGGTCGAGGTCGCGGGTTCGAACCCCGTCTTTCGCTCAAAACGAGAAGGCACCTCTAGGTGCTTTTAAGTTTTACAGGGCTGCCTGGGTGGTGGAACTGGTAGACACGCAGGACTTAAAATCCTGTGAGCCGAAACGCTCGTATGGGTTCGATTCCCATCCCAGGTACATAAATCGACTGAAAACCTTCTGAGAAAACTTGGAAGGTTTTTTTGTTATTGGACGTTGTAGAGACGCGATACCTCGCGTCTAGTCGCTAGCAGTCAGTCCGAAGTCCTAAGGACATTGTAGAGACGCGATACCTCGCGTCTAATTTAGTTAAGACGCGAAGTATCGCGTCTCTACAAAAAAACCACACCTCTTAACTCTAAACTCTTAGCTCTTAACTCTTTTCCCTTGCATCTCCCCCTCACAATCTGTAGTTTGCGATGTCATAAAAACCTATCCATGAAAAAAATTCTGTTTTTGCTACTGACGAGCTTTGCCGCAACGGCACAAATCCTCTCCCCCATTCAAAAATCACATCCGCAAATGGATGACAAACGTTTGGCCTACATCGATTCGGTGATGGAAGAATACATCCAAAAAAACTGGATGGTTGGCTCCACAACCTTAGTCATCAAGGACAATTCTGTGGTTTATTTTAAGTCGAATGGCTTTGCCGATTTGGCGAATAAAAAACCGATGACCAACGAGGCGATTTACCGCATCATGAGTCAGACGAAAGCCATTACGAGTGTGGCGATCATGCAATTATTCGAGCAAGGCAAATTGTATTTGGACCAAGCGGTGGGCGATTTTATTCCAGAATTTGCGAATCAAACCGTAGTCAAAGACTTTAATCCCGCGGATTCTTCCTACACGACAGAGCCCGCTAAGCGCAAAATCACCATTCGCGATTTGTTGAGCCATCGTTCCGGAATCGACTACGCGGCGATTGGTTCTCCCAAGATGCAAGCGATTTATGCCAAAGCGGGGATTCCTTCAGGTTTAGGCAATTTCAATGCAGTACTATTGGATAAAATGAAAAGCCTAGGGCGTTTGCCTTTGGCACACCAACCCGGCGAAAAGTTCACTTATGGCTTGAATACGGATTTATTAGGATGTTTGGTGGAGGTCATCACAGGTAAAACGCTGGAAGACTATTTCAAGGCAAATATTTTTGAGCCGCTGGGCATGAAGGACAGCTATTTTACGGTTCCTTTAGAAAAATCGTCGCGTATGCCAAAGGTTTACACGGAGAATGCCGACAAACAAATTATCCCTTGGGATCCTACTTTCCGCAATTTAGACCCGAATTATCCGCTTTATCCGCATACTTACTTTTCAGGCGGTGCTGGACTTTCCATGTCGACTTTCGACTACGCAACGTTCTTGCAAATGTTGTTGAACGGAGGCGTTTACAATGGAAAACAAATCTTGGGTCGGAGAACGATCGAACTCATGACGAGCCCACAGATCAACATGGGCAATGATGATTTTGGCTTAGGTTTTAGCTTAACATCCAAAAAATCCGCGCAACTGAATGTAACTTCTGAAGGCAGTTACGGTTGGGGAGGTTATTATGGAACGACCTACTGGGTCGATCCCAAAGAAAAAATTGTTGCACTAATCATGACACAGCATACCCCAAATTCACATGGGAACTACGGCCGCAAAATCGAAAACATCATCTACGGCAGTTTGAAAAAATAGCATTGTGTCACGCAGGCTTGGCGCCTGCTGGCCCGTGCGGTGGCGAACGCTGCCGTGCTCACGCCAGGCGCCAAAGCCCTAACGATTTTCAATTTACATTTCGTATTTTTGAAACTGATAATCTAAAGCATGCAAAAAATCGTCATCACCATCTGTTCCATTAACTACCTCGCTCAAGCCAAAACGCTCGGTGATTCGCTAATGAAACATAACCCCGATTATACGTTTTTAATCGGTTTGGTGGACAGAATAGATGCTTCGCAAGTCGACAAGAACCTATTACCCCCATACACCCTCGTAGAACTGCATACAATTGGCGTAGAAGACCTCGACGAGATGTGCGCGCGTTATGACATCACCGAACTAAATACGGCCGTTAAACCGTACTTTTTGGACTATGTCTATCAACAATACCCTGAAGCACAATTTGTGCACTATTTTGACCCCGACATCATCGTCTACCAACCGCTCACCGAAGTTGAAAATGGCCTGAAAAATCACAGCCTCTTCTTGACGCCTCATACACTGCTCGCCTATCCGGATGACGCCTGCAATCCAAACGAGCGCGGCCTGTTAAATACCGGCTTGTATAACCTAGGTTTTATCGGTACCAAACGCAGCGAAACAACGCATCATTTCTTGCAATGGTGGGAGGACCGCCTGTTTGATCAATGCTACATCGATTTGGCCAATGGCATGTTTGTGGATCAATTATGGGTCAATTTCGCGCCGATTTTCTACGAAGACGTGTTCGTCAGTAGACACCTTGGCCTAAATATGGCCTATTGGAACCTGCATGAACGCCAAATAACAAACGATAATGAACCTTATTTGGTGAACAATCAGTATCCCTTGATATTCTTCCATTTCTCTGGCTATTCACCAGAAAAACCCACCGAAATATCCAAATACCAAGACCGTTACAGCTTCCAAGAAAAAGGTGACGTTGCCAGTTTATTCGATTATTATGCTCAAGCGCTCATCGCTAACGGCCACAAAGAATTAAAAAAATACAGCTGCTACTACATTAAACCGGCTGTAAAAGCACCGGTTAAACGCTATTTGCGCGTCCGCAAATACGCCAGCATGCCCTTCCGCTGGATCATTCAGCTCATTGAGAACGCCTAGAAACAAAAAAGTCGTGCATTAAAAACGCACGACTTTTCTAACTCTGTGTTCTAAAATTTACTGTCTATTTCTTAGCCAAACGCACTCGCAAGGCTAGCTCATGCGATTGACTCGTCATTTTACTGATTTGGGAAGTTGGCAATTCATACACATAACCCAAGTAAAAAACTTTGGTCATCTGAACGCCTAATCGAATTCCTATACTCTCGCCTCCGCGGTACCCAAGGCCTGCATCCAATTTACCATGCATGTTAGCCACCACATTCACATCATAACTAGCCGGCAAATCTGTCGCTAATCGAATCAAAGCACTTGGATAAAGTGTTAACTTTTCCGAAACAGGCCATTTTGTCCCTGTCATCACGAAGAAACTCGGGCTGTCTTTATACGCCGCACCCGTTGTCCCAAAATCATAGCGAAACATGCGTGGCTGTGATACGGAGAAAAACAGACCATCACCTTTGTAAACTTTCACACCCCAACCGGTATTTACTTGCATTCCGGTGGAACGATCTGTCGCAAATGCCTCATCACCACTTTGAGGCAATCGAATACCATTGAAATTCAAGGTCATATTACCGACGCCGCCACGAATACCTCCTGAAAATGACCAGTCTTCATTCAAGCGTACATGATAAGCAAAATCAAGGCCTACATGAACCGTTTTCATCGGGCCTGCCTCGTCAAGTAAGCCAACAATTCCAACCCCCTTCTGTTTTCCCCACTTCATGTTGGCCGTAATTCCCATGGTTTTAGGAGCCCCTTCAATACCCATCCATTGCTGACGATTCATCACCGTAATTTCTGTTCCTTCATAGCTTCCCACATGCGCAGGCGTAATGTTTTGAGGGTTGAACCGATATAGACTGTATATCGGGTCAACTTGCCCCAGCGCAGGTAAACTCATGCCCACGAACACGATAGAAATTAATTGAACTAGTTTATGCTTTATCATATTTTCTCTTCTTATTTCAATCAATTATTTCAACCGATTGATGTACACATAGGTCGACATCGTTGGATATTTACCAAAGAAATCCAACACATAGTAATAGGTACCATCCGGCAAATCATGTCCGTCTGAGCCTTTACCCGCCCAATCATTCTTGTAATTTTCTGCATCATAAACCACCTGGCCTGAACGATTCATGATCGTCATGCGGTTTGGCTGCCGACTTAAAATTCCCGGGATAATAAAGGTGTCATTTTTGCCATCTCCGTTAGGTGAGAAACCTTGCGTTGTAAATGTTTCACAAACGTCTTTATCCAAACGATTGGATATTCCATCATGATCACAATCAGGCAGAGCACCGTAATTCAAATCATCCTCAACCGAATCCAGAATACCATCTCCATCCGTATCCAAATCCAAATAATCTGGGATACCATCTTTATCCGTATCAGCTGGAACTCCATTGATTAAATTGGCTTCCTCTTTATCAGAAACTCCATCATTATCAGAATCCGCATCCACATAATCAGGTTTGCCATCCTTGTCCGTATCTACGGGATGATTCGGGTCTTTTCCGGCCTCAATCTGATCTGAAATACCATCGCCATCTGAATCCGTATCGGTGTAGTTGGCCATTCCATCTCCATCCGTATCCAAATCCCGGTAATTAGCAATGTCATCTCCACTCGTATTCGAAGAAACACTTCCCGTCACACCTGACTCCACCGCATCCGGAATCGTATCGCCGTCTGAATCCAAATCACGGAAGTTATATACACCATCGCGATCCGTATCTACAGGTGCTAATGGATTCACTCCCGCCTCATAGGTATCTGGAATACCGTCATTATCAGCATCTAAATCCACGTAATCGGGTTTTGAATCTGCATCCGTATCTACAGGTGTCGCAGGTTTCAAACCGGCCTCGATCGCATCCGGGATTTTGTCTCCATCCGAATCCGTATCCACATAATTTGGTTTGCCATCGGAATCCGTATCCACCGTTTTCTCCACCGCATCCGGAATCATATCCCCATCAGAATCCAAATCGATGTAATTTGCTATACCATCTCCATCGGTATCAATGGCCTTTTCAATCAAGTCGAGAATCGTATCATTATCCGAATCCAAATCGCGGAAGTTCAACATACCATCGCCATCCGTATCGATTGCTTTTTCAATCGAATCCAAAATCGTATCGTTATCTGAATCCAAATCACGGAAGTCGGCCGTACCATCCCCATCCGTATCCACATTCGTCTCAATGGCATCCGAAATACTATCCGCATCGGAATCTAAATCATGGTAATCTGGCATGCCATCCGCATCTGTATCAGCAGGCATTTTAGGGGTTGGGCCTACTTCCACCAGGTCTGAAATTCCGTCATTATCTGAATCCGTATCACGGTAATCAGGCTTGCCATCGTTATCAAAATCCTGTGGCATTCTTCCGTTTGCTCCAGCTTCAAATGCATCAAGCATGCCATCATTATCCGAATCAAAATCTTCAAAATCACGTGCGCCATCGCCATCAGTATCGCTTGGTTTGGCACAGGTTAGCGCCTCTACTGAATCTGGAATGCTATCATTATCACTATCCAAATCCCGGAAGTTTAAAGTACCATCACGATCTAAATCATTTAATCCATCAGCTCCGTCTTGAATGCAATCATTATCGCTATCAGTGTCCAAGAAATCATATTGACCATCGCCATCTGTATCTTTTGGCGAAGGATTTACAAACTGAATCCGATCATCCCAGCCGTCTTCGTTATTGTCAATTTTGTCCGAATCTTTGCAGGTCCAGCAACGATCAGTTCCCTCCCAGCCATCTGGAATGCCATCTTCGTCACTATCTAAATCCTCAAAATTGAATTTCCCATCACGATCCGTATCATTCAAGCCTTCATAACTATCACCCACTCCATCACCATCTGAATCACGGTCTCGATAATTACGCAAACCGTCTTGATCATTATCATTCATCCTTTCAAATAAATCAGGAAGTCCATCATCGTCAGAATCACGATCCAAATAATCAGGCGTGCCATCACGATCTTTATCGTATGGAACAATAGGTCTTCCTCCAAATCGTGTCTCTAAATTATCAATGACACCATTTGCATTCGCATCTACAAATGCACCTGAAGCTACCGAAATGCGGCCATCCCAATTGTAGTCCAAACTTATGACATAATCATTAACAGCTTCCCAAGGATCAAATATTCCGTCATTATCGCTGTCTAAGTCTAAGTAATTAGGTGTTCCGTCTGAATCTAAATCGGTATTCCCTTCTAAGGCATCTAAAATACCATCATTATCACTATCCAAATCCCGATAATTCATCACACCATCTCCATCAGAATCTGCTGTTCGCTCGGTGGCATCAAGAATTGTATCAGCATCCGAATCCAAATCCATATAATCCGCTGTTCCATCGCCATCGCTGTCACGCGATGCGCTTGGACTTTGGCTATTATAGCCCTCGATGTAGTTTGGAATACTATCGCCATCGCTATCTGCAACCACGTCACCTGCAGCGTTCGGGTTCGTTCCTTGCCGACTCTCCACATAATCCGGAATACCATCCCCATCGCTATCTCGATAAGATGTTGGGTTATTTGGATTCGAACCTTGTTGGATCTCTACGTAATCTGGAACGCCATCTCCATCACTATCTCGATAACTCGTCGCACTGAACGGATCAGTTCCTTGCGCAATTTCTACATAATCTGGAATGCCATCCCCGTCGGAATCTTTGAAGCTTGCTGGGTTATTTGCATTGGTACCATCCAACATCTCTTGATAATCTGGCACACCATCCCCATCCGTATCATGCGTTAATTCCGTTGCATCTGGAATACCATCACCGTCTGCATCTGTATCTAAATAATCTGGAATACCATCGCCATCCGTATCCGTCGAAGCGACTGGGTTATTCGGGTCAAATCCTTCCAAATAATCAGGAATACCATCCCCATCAGCATCATGCAAGGTATCTGGTGCGACCAATGGGTTCGTCGATTGACGTATTTCCACATAATCCGCAATGCCACCATGATCCGTATCCAAGAAACTTGACGCATTGTGTGGATCGGTCCCTTGTTTCAATTCTACATAATCTGGAACACCATCGCCATCACTATCCAAATAACTCGAAATATTCGCTGGATTCGTCCCTTGATGTTGTTCCACATAATTCGGTACACCGTCCCCATCAGAATCCAAGAAGCTGGATGCATTGTTTGGATTTGTGCCTTGTTGGTTTTCAATATAATCCGGCACGCCATCGCCATCTGTATCCAAGAAACTTCCTGCATCATATGGGTTCGTACCTTGCGCGATTTCATCGGTATCTGGCACACCATCCCCATCAGAATCCCCAATCAACACCGTCATAATCGTCGTGATGCTTGCCGCATTGTAATTACTATCCTGCGCCTGTGTCGCCGTAATGGTCGTTGTACCGATTCCCACAATTGTCACCGTATTGCCTACGATTGTTGCTACCGCCGCATTGCTACTTGTATAGGTTATCGCCCCAGTTCCCGCAGAACTTGTAGGTGGAGTAATCGTGAATGCCACATCACGGATTGTTTTCGTGATGGCAGGGAAGTTCGAAAGCGTCGGATTATCACGTCGGATGCGAACAGAGATTGTCGCGGTTGCACATGTACTTGTTGTCGTATTACACACTTGGTAACCAATCGTCACCACACTTGCTGGCTCATTCAATCCTGCCGTGTAGTTCAGCACCCCAGTCGTAGGCGTAAGGACAACCGTTCCCGTTGCTGTTCCTGCAAATCCTCCACTAAGACGTGTCAAGCTGATATTCGCTCCTGGCACAAAATCATCATTGGACATCACATTACCCGAAATGCTTCCGCTGACCACAGGGCCAAAGAAATCATTTTGAGCAAGTGCCAACATCGGATTCGTATCATTCAAGTTGATGACACCATCTCCATCGCAATCCCCTTGTTGCCAAGCGGTAGATGTCGCAACAGTCCGGTGAATCAATAGGTACGAACAACTATTGCGTGGATTCGTATTGTCGTTGACTTCAGTCGCATCCAAGACACCATCCCCATCACTTTCTAAATCGTAAGGATTGCGAAGTCCGTCCCCATCGATATCCGTAGGTGTCAAGCCCGTTCCCGCCGTAGATGGAATACCAGATGCATTGACCGGACCATCCGCCTTGCCATCATTATTTGCATCGGTTCCGCCAGCCTCAATCACATCTTTGATGCCATCGCCGTCAGAATCTAAATCCAAGTAGTTTGGAATATTATCCCCATCCGTGTCACAAGTAATGCTTGATGGGTTACAAGCGGCGTTTTCAATTGTGTCTAAAATACCGTCATTATCGTCATCTAAATCCCCCAAGGTATCAAACACCCCATCTCCATCAGAGTCTACCGGACAACCGTTCAAAAGAACAGAACCGGCGACTAAACGACATTGGTCAACCGCATCTAAAACAGTATCACCATCTGAATCAAGGTCATAAGGATTGGCAATTCCATCCGAATCGGTATCGACCGTTGCCAAACCACTTCCTGCAGAAACTGGAATACCATGACTTGTAATCGCTCCATCTGCCTTACCATCATTATTTGAATCTGTTCCTCCTGCTTCAATCACATCTTTGATGCCATCGCCATCAGAATCTAGATCTAATCGGTTTGGAACGGTATCGCCATCCGTATCACAAGACGCACTAGCCGGATTACAAGCGGCATTTTCTGCTGTATCTAAAATGCCATCGTTATCATCGTCCCAGTCGTCAATCGCATCATAATATCCATCCCCATCGGAGTCTACCGGACAACCATTTAATTGTGCTGTACCAAATAACAAAGGACATGAATCGGCAGAATCGATAATACCATCTCCATCTGTATCAAGATTTGGATCATTGAATTCATAGACACGAATCACGGCTCCGAAACTCGATGAGCCTCCCGTATTGGTCGCAGTAATCGTATACGTGGCTTGCGCCATAACGGCTGTTGGCGTACCTGAAATAACCCCGGTTGTCGGGTTCAAAAGTAATCCTGCAGGCAAGGCCGGAACAACCGTATAGCTAATAACGGTACCGCCTATACTCGAAGGGCTTAAGCTCGTCATCGCTTGGGTTCGTACCAAACCTACCGGCGTCGCATAACTCAATTGCGAAGGCGCTACATCGACCACGGTAATGTTCATGGCGAATGTGGTAAAGCCCGTTCCGTTGTTGGCGGTCAAGGTATAATTCGCCGATGGACTTAAAGCCGTCGCCGTACCCGAAATCACACCCGTACTTGTGTTAATCGACAAACCTGCTGGTAAAGCTGGGCTGACGGTATATGTAACGACAGCACCTCCGCCGACGGTTGGAGTTAACGGACTAATTGCCACGGTTTTGGTTGCCATAAGCGTCGCTGATGGATACACCAAATTCACTGGCGCATAATCCTTGACTTCAATCACGACGTTTTGGGAAACGGATCCTACGAAGTTAGACGCTGTCACCACATAGGTTGCGGAACCTGTAATCGCGGTTGGTGTACCCGAAATAACCCCAGTCGACGTATTGAAACTTAATCCGGCAGGCAAGGCTGGGGAGATGGAATATCCCGCTGGCGTTCCGCCGTTATTTGATGGAGTCAATGGGCTAATCGCTGTATTCAAGTAATAAATTGGTGGCGTTGCATACGTGAAATTCACCGGAGGTGCATCGTTGACAATGATGTCAAGTGTTGCCGTCCGAGAACCTGTTACGTTAGATCCCACAATCGTATAAGTCGTCCGAGCCGTTACAGCTGTAGGCGTTCCCGTGATAACCCCGGTCGTCGTATTAAATGATAATCCTGCAGAAAGGGCTGGACTAATCGTATAGCTCGTAATAGTCCCACCTGATGTGCTTGGCCCAATCGATAAAATGGCAATTCCTCTTTCCAAAACAATCGGAGAAGCATAGCTCAAGGAAGTTGGGGCTACATCATTAACGGTCAAAGAGAATGTCGTTGTGGTTGACCCTCCTGAGTTGGTCGCAGTAATTGTATAAGTTGTTGCACTTTTTAACTCCGCAGGTGTACCCGAAATTGTTCCCGTATTTGGATCAAAAACTAATCCTCCAGGAAGGCTAGGACTGATACTATAAGAACTTACAGTACCACCGCTACTCGCAGGGCTAACAGGCGTGATGCTTTGGCCGAGTAAATAAATACTTGGAACCGTTATCGTTAAATTCGTAGGTGCTGTTTCGGCAACAGTAAAATTGGAAATTACATTCGTTGAACCTCCAGCATTCGAAGCGGTAATTGTATAATCCCGTGCACTATTCAAAACTAAAGGCGTTCCAGAAATCTCCCCTGTTGATGTATTAAAACTTAATCCCGATGGAAGCGGAGGTGCAATACTGTAAGCTGTTGCTGCAGCTCCTGACACCAAGGTTGGTAATAAATTCGTAATTACCGTGCCGCGTGTCCAAACTGCAGTTAGAGGCGAATACGATATGACAGGGATCGTTGGGTTAACAACGCTCAATGTAGCAGAAATCACGCCACCATTATACCCAGATGATGCTGACTGGATGGCTGAAATTGTCGTGCTACCTAAGCTGAGAAGCGTTACAGTATTACCCGAAATCGTTGCAACAGCTGGATTTGAGCTGACATAGGTAATTGCTCCAGAACTTAAAGAAGTAGGAGCCGTAATGGTGTACGAACCTAGTGAAATCGTTTTAGTCTGATTCGAAAATGCACTTAGGTTAGGACTATTATTACTTAAAAGGCCAACCACTAATGGGATACTAACTGTTCCTGCACGGTAATTGCCATTCGCAGCTTGAATAACTGTGATTGTACTTAATCCATCCCCAACAATCGTAACCGTTGAGCCTGAAATTGTCGCCACATTGGTATTACTTGAATAATAAGTAAATGCACCCGCACTGTTTGAGGTAGGAACCGTTAGCGCAAAAGATGGCATACCTTTCGTTTTGTTGATACCCGTGATCCAAGATATCGTTGGTGCTACTTTAGAAGCACTTGATATATTGACTTGAACCGAAATACTTGCGGCTTCATAAACACCACTCGCCGCCTGAGAAACGGTTACAACACCTGTTCCTTCTAGGGTTCCAACCGTGAGCGTTGTTCCACTGACAGAGAATACGTTCGCCAAAGATCCTGAATAAGTAATCGCACCTGGGGAATCGGAGCTTGCCAACAAGTTAACGGGTGAATCGCCAATCAACTGTTGGATAGTCTCCATACGAATGGTAGGCAATTTTGTCACACTAAGTGTTAACGTCGTGCTTCCTGCCTCATAGTCTTCCGTCGCGGCTTGCGTTGCTGTGATGGTAGCAGTCCCCGTTCCTGTAGGCGTTACTTGCGGGCTAACAATGGTCGCCACATTAGCATCACTACTTGTAAATGTAAAGGCTCCTGAACTGTTTGTTGTAGGTGACGGAAGTGAAAATGTAGGATCCGTATTGCGCTTCGTGATATTCGACAACGTTCCAATTGTTGGACTCGGTTTTGTCGCACCATAAATCATGACATTATACGTGCCATTCAAACTTGGATTTGTATTATCTGTAGGAGAATAACTATTTCCATCCTTCAACGTTATTAAATCCCCATTCCCATTATAGGCATAAATTTGAAAGTTAATCGTACCCGCTGGTTGGGTAGCCAATGCGGCCAAATCAACAGATGTCAACCCAAAATTCGATCCACTACCCGATGTAAATTCACCTAAAGAACTCGCATAATTATCAATGCTAGATCGCAGTTGAAGTTTCGTCGAACCAGAAATATTCAATCCTGCGATAACAAAACGTGTTAATTTGATCGACTTCGTTGTGGTGATCGAATAATTTAACATGGGAGTAGATGACCCTATGCTCAAACTTGCTGAGCTATTAGCATGTGCCCACTGATTTTCTGTGGAAGCATTTCCCGTCATATTTACGGCAGAAGTTGTTGCGGCAGAAACGGCACCAGACAAGGTATAACTTGCGGCTAACGGATAGGTTGCTGTAGCGGTAGTAGCTTTATTCCACCCAGCCAAAATATCGATGGAAGCATATGAAACCCCATAAATAAATCCGGCAAGACTCGTTTGCCCTCCACCTGTTGTCACTTGCACAGCTCCTGAACTTCCGTTTCGGACAATAGCCGTAATGGTATTATCGTCGACTACCGTGAAACTAGATGCAACAGTGCCGCCAAAATTCACTGCTGTTGCGCTAGTAAATCCTGAACCTTTAATAGTTATCGTATTTCCAGCAATTCCTTTAATCGGGGAGAAATAACTGATGACAGGAATTGGATAAAAATTAAACCCAGATTTCGATGTAGTTCCACCTAAGGTTCCGACAGTAACGAATCCGGATGTTCCGTTTCCAACCGTCGCTGTAATTTGAGTAGTACTATTCACCACAACATTGGTCGCAGCGGTACCGTTAAAACTTACTGCAGCACCGCTAATAAATCCTGTTCCTTGAATAACGACATTCGTGCCAGGTCCAGCACTCGCAGGGCTGAAAGATGTAATACTTGGCAATGGGTTTGAAACCATAAACAAAGCATTCGATAAGGACCCTTGGTAACCCGTAACCGTAATGCTCGTTGCGGTTGTTGTGACATTTGTACCCGTTTGTTGCACCCAACCCGACCCATTATAATAATATAAAGCAGGAAGAGATAAAGTACCTGAGACATCACCTGCTTGCCAACTGAACGAGAGCGTTGACCCCGTTCCTGCGGCATTCGTATTAGTTTTATTAATCTTCCACGTTTTGTTCACAACATTATTCATGGCAACCCCAGCTGCCCCTGCCGAAAGAACTCCAGAACTCACTTGAACAGCATATGTATCAGCCGTACCTGTGAAGTTGGTAATTGTCACAGGGGAATAGCTACTTCTACCCACTGGAAATGCCAAAGGCGTAGAGGAAACCGTTTGTGTAAGTGTCCCTGTTCCATTCGTTTCAACCCAAGCGGTTGATGAGCCTTCCAAAACTTCCCCCGCAGTCAGCGTGTTTGATCCCAGTGTTAAGACTTTTCCATTCAATCGTAAGCTACCTCCCACGGTCCAGTTGCTAGCGAAGGTATAAGTGCTTGAACCGTTAGCGAGCAAGAATATCTTTCCGGAATTAAAATCAGCTGGTTGAGAACCGCCTGTTCCATTCGTATTTGTGCTCCAGTTCGCCAAATTCTGTAATTGGCCATTTGCTCCTGTTGATGAAGAATAAAAAGGAGCAACGAGGTTAGCAGCAATTGTCGCATTGACGACACAGCCATTGGCTTGAGAAGCAGTAAATACATAATTACCTGCTGTAGTAAAATTATTAATGGTGTAAGAGGTCGCTGTCCCTAAGGTAGAACCGGCACCGTTAAATTTCCAATCGTAACCAGAAAAAGACTGACCAGGTCCTGGTGTTGCATCCGCTTGAATAATGGTATTCGATGCGCCTGAGTTGATGTAAATCGGTGATTTAGGCGTTATTTGAATGTAAGGTAAACCCGCGGCTGTGGAACCATAAGCCCTGAATTCCGAAAGGCCAAAACTCCATCCCTGATTCTCAATGAGAATATATTTGGCATAAATTGGGGAACTGAAGGTAATGGTTTCCCCAAAGTTTGAATAATTGGAAGTAGAAAAGGAAAATCCTGTACTCGTCCAATTTGCCATATCCAAACTATACTTGATGATACCGCCATTAACATTATCTGCATCAATATAGCCTTGAGGCCAACCAGAACTCGCCCAATAACCTAAACCTTGCGCATATACACTTGTAAAGAAATATGGTTGATCATAATCCACGCGAAAGCTTCCGCTATTTGTTAAGCGAATACCAGTTGTGGGGTCATTGTCAATATAAGTATAATCGCTGTATCCAAAATTATACTGTTGCATATTCCCATAGGGATCCGGGTATGACCAATAATAATCTATACTCCCCGTATAGCTCATCCAACTCAAAGGAATACGCGGGGCGCCGGGGCAATAGCCAAAAATATCCGCTACATATAAAGTCGCAGGATTACTGTAAGAAATACATGAGGCATTAACGACTACAGCGCGGTATTTAAATTTATGCAGTTGAGGTTTCGCGACAGATAAGGTCAATGTAGATGCATTTCCCGTAGTACCCGAAAATCCGGTGTAGGTAATTCCATCCATCGTTCCGGTAATGTTGGTCCAAGTCGCACCATTATCACTGCTTCGTTGCCAGTAATAACTCGTCTTCGTACCACCCATGTTGGCCGTAAACGTAATATTCGTTGAGTTCGTTACGGCATTTGCATCGGAAACAGTATTTGAGAAATAAGGTCCGTTATAAAGCACATTAATTGCTGTACGTGTCGACGTTGCACAACCTTCTGGACTAACAGCTTCTGCATAATACGTCGCAACCGTCGTAGAACCTATAGGCATCGTACCCAATACAGGCGTTTGATATATTGTCCCTGTACCCAATAATGTACCTCCGCTTGCTGCGCTATACCATGCAGTCGTTCCGGAACTTGGTGTGGCAGAGACGGTAGTAGCAGATTCTGTACAAATTCCACCCCATAAATAAGATGCGATGGATGGACGAGCAATAACCGTCGCGGTTACGGGTGTCCGACCACTTTCACAGGTTATTGTATTGACTGATTTATACGCTGAAACATAGCGTGTCGTATTTGCTAGGAGATTACTTACTGACGCTGTAGAAGCTGTTCCACTGCTAGCATCTACATACCATTTTAATGTTCCGCCCGTACTTGCTGTTGCTGCTAATGTAGCCGTGGCACCGCTACACGCAGAAGCTGCTGTAACTGAAACAACGGAAGGGGTAGGTATCACGACTGCAATGACAGCCGTCCGACTCACACTATTCCCAACACAGTTAGACGCCTCCGCATAATATGTTGTTGTCGATGAGAGCGTTGGTGTCAAAAATGATGTTCCTGTTGCGATGGGCGACCCGCCAGTAAGTGCCGTATACCAAGAAATCGTAGCGCCTGCATGTGAAGGCGTGGCGGTCAAGGTAACAGAACCTGCATCACAACGTGTAGATGTTGAAGAGTTGGTGTTTGTCGAAGTAATCGTAGGAACTGCCGTAATAACTGTTGCAACTACACTCGTTCTTGCCGATTTACAAGCGCCAATATCCGTCGAGGCTCCAGCATAATACGTTGTTGTGGCGCTTATGCTTGGTGTTGTAAATGTATTGCCTGTTCCAAGCGCAGTACCACCGGTTGAATTTTGATACCATTCCACACTACTTCCAGCTGAGGCTGTTGCTTGTAGTGCAACCGTTCCCGTTCCTGTGACACAACGCTCTCCAGCTGTGGTCGTTTGTATCGTTGGCAAAGCAATCACCGTTATTTTTACAGGAACGGTAAAATAATATGCATTTGCATCTGCTGGGTTCGTTACACCACGTCTAAACCATGTCGTTTGCGTCAAGGCTCCCGAAGTGTATGTTAATGCATTCGTGCTAGCAATATCTGTAAACGTGATTCCATCGGTGGATTTTTGCCATTTATAGGTCAAAGTACCTCCCGTAAATGTTGCAGCGGAAACGCTCGAGAATGCGGCAGGCGATACACCATTACAAATCGTTTGATCAGCAGAAATCGCACCAGCCTCTCCTGTCAAATTGCGGAAAACATCAATATCACTACTAAGTTGGCTAGCGACTAAATCCAACTTATTATCTCCCTCTACATCTACTAACTCCAACTGGCGATAAACACGGTTTGTGGGATTTGCTAGTAATATTTCAGACGCAAACGAAATAGTTCCGGCCGAGGAAGTATTCGCTAAATAACCAATTTTAGTGCTAAATCCGCCATTTGTCGTGTAATCGGATACGACAATATCCAACTTCCCATCCCCATTCATATCTCCAAGCGCCAATTGGAAAGTATTTTCCAAATCAGGCGTTGCAAAATCTTGCACAGTTCCCAAGGAAACCGTTCCAGCTACAGAATTCGTATTACGAACAACATGAACTGCCTTTTCCGTATTCGATGTATACACGATATCACGTTTCCCATCACCATCCAAATCGGCTAATTTAACGGAATTAGCACGACCACTATTCGGAATAGATATAAACCCTTCTTGATTAAATTTAAAATCTGATAGACTCAAGGATCCATCAGGTGTCATGTTATGTAAAATTTCAACTGCAGTCCCAACAACTGCAATATCGGTTTTGCCGTCTTGGTCAAGATCGCCTTGATCTGCTGCCAACATAGGACCTGTTAGGATGTGATCATTACAAGAATTACAATAACTATTGGCGGATTTCCCAGTGGTGATTGAAAAAGTATTTCCCGAACTGGTGTTTTGGCTTAAGTAATAAGAACCCAAATAAGTAACCCCTCCGTTAAAAAAGGACTGCCCATTTAAACCAAAAATATCTGTTTTACCATCATTATTAATATCTAAAGGCAATAATGCGGCATCAACCCAATAGTCTCCGGATGCCGACTTCAAAGTAGTAAAGTTGCTAAAACCAATCGAACCGCTTGTGCTCGTATTCATGTTCGCAAAACCTCCTGAATATTGAACCCCATTACTTGTGGCCAAATCAATTTTACCATCGTTATTTAAGTCGGCAGCCATTACTGACCGCGATAAATTCTGTGTATAGGTTTCCGTTACTCCTGCTGTTGCATTAACTGCCGCAAACGTACTAGCAGAAACGACGCCGGCCGTTGCGGTATTCCGCAAAACTTGTGGTGCACCTGCCAACGAATAAGACGCAATATCTAACTTCCCATCTTGGTCAATATCAACCATTGCAAATCGCTGAGGCGGATTCAATGCCAAAGGAATTGTAAAGGTCACCGGGTTTGCCAACGATGTATTCGCTAAATTTGAATACTTCGCATTAACTAATGCGGTACTCGTTGGGAAAAATTTCGATTTCGAATACGCACTAAGATTGGTTGCTGTATTTAAAACAGTAAAATAATCGTGTTTAGCATATGATGGAATCGTTACCGTGATGCTGGTTGCACTCGCAGCTGTAATTGTACATTTGCTTCCACCCAAATACACGATGTTGTGAGCGACATCATCACCAAAAAATTGTCCACTAAGCGTAACCGAGCTACCAACAGCGCCATTGCTAGCAGATAAACCTGTAATAATAGGAGCCGCAACATAACTTAAAGCAACTTCATCGATCGACAAATTACCTCCATTATACCCTCCAAAGGTATAGGTTGGGGTTGGGCAAAATACCTTAATTCTACTATAAGATGTACCTGAAGGGATAGTATTATTTGTTCGAACAGTAACATCCTGAGTTCCTTGGCCCGACAAAATTGTAGCATTATCAAATGACCATTCAATCAGATAATTAGCACCTCCACCTGGTAAATCAACATGGTAAGTATAAACAGTATTAGCAGCCCATTGCTGTACATGATTAGCATCATAAACAACGTTGCTACCCGTAGGAACAATGGTAGCCGCTGTCGGCAAGGAACAGATAGGAGGATTTTGAATATAATAATTCTGGTCGAAAGCTGCCCATTCAAAAACTACGCGATAAGTCGTTCCTGGTTTTAAATTATATCCACCAAAAGATAAATACGAAGCAGCACGATCATTTTGCAAGGGATTGCTATTCGTATAAGTCTGCCATCCACTTTGGTTTTGCAAAAATGCGGTCAAGGCAGAGGTACTCGTTCGGTAAAAATCCCCGCCCGTAGGCAAATACTGTAAATCCGAAACCGGCATGAACAAAACACGTGGTGGAAAGGAAGATCCATCCGGGTTTTTCCATTTGAAAGATAAATTAATCGAAGTAGCATTGGAAGGGACCGCGATGTCCTTATACATATAGACAATCGAGTTTCCCGCTTGCGGGCTTGTCAAAGTTTGTGTACTTGCATTGTTCGAGACATAAGCTCCATTTGAACCTGCAGATTTAACAGCTGGGCCTACTTGCCATTGATTGGCTTGAATGCCATTTAAAAAAGTCCAACCATGCGCGCCTTCGAAACCGCCATCCGTATTGGGATTGATGATATAATTAACCGACTGAGCAAAAGTTTGTTGATAAAGTGACCCCAATAAAAAGATTAGGGCAAGTAAACGCGTAAATCGAATTGTCATGTGTAATTAATAGAACATTGGATTATTCCCACACAAATGTCTTTTTTTGATGCCCAAAATCCGCTTTAAAAATTAAGTACATGTCCTACTTTTTAAAATCAGGACATCTCAAGCGGATTATTCGACAAATCTGATAACTTTGTAGGTGTTTATTCAAACCGTGTTGTTCTAAAAAATATGTTCTTATTTAACTCCCTGTTAAGTTTATTTATTTCCATTATTCTCGTTGTCTATAACTGGAAGGAAAATAAAAACACCATCTATTTAGGGGGATTTCTATTTCTTATATCCATTTACAGTCTAACACATTACTTTTCGGTATTCGGAAATTCAGCTTTTTGGCTAGCCATCTTTTATGGCAATTTTTCCCCTTTCATGCTGTTGGCCGGCCCCTTATTGTATTTCTATGCACGTGGAATCATTCGTGATACCTATATTTTGAAACCTGCAGACTTCTTACATTTCATTCCTGCAGCTATCGTTTTCGTCGGAAATATACCCTATTACCTGACTCCATTTGCTGCCAAAATGGCCCTTGCACAAAGTATATTAGATGATATAGACCAACTAAAATATGCGCGCGTAAATTTCATTTTTCCAATATCCGCGAATTACATGATGCGCGTTTCCTCGTTGATGATTTACACAGTCATTAGCTATTACCGGATTTGGAAATACAGACCTCAATTGAAAAAATCCATTCCAACCCAGCAATATTTATTGACCTATCGCTGGTTGAATATGTTTTTCATCACGCTGATTATCCTATTAATTGCTTTTGGGATGATCACATTAGATTTTATTGAAAAAACACCAAAGGAAACGTACAGTGCACTAAATCTCGTTCACAATGTAGGGGGAATTATGTTCCTGCTACTTTCCGTTAGCCTCTTGATTTTTCCTCAAATTCTATATGGATTCCCGATTTACAAAGAGACATCCGAACCGCCCAAAGAAAAAAATCCAACTCCACAGCCGCTTGAAGATATCGACGAGGAAGACAATCCATTTGTAGAATTAAGGGATCAAATCAACGTATATTTAGCGGAAGAGAAACCCTACCTAAATCCAGATTTCTCCATAGGAGACTTGGCGGCAGCGCTCAAAGCGCCTCAACACCACATTTCATACTGTATTCGGGTATTATTCAAACAGAGTTTTCCCAAATTAAAAACAAGCCTTCGAATTCAATATGCACTTCAATTGATGAATTCCGCTGAATTTGAGCACTTGAGTATTGAGGGTATTGGCCAAATGGCCGGATTCAGTTCCCGCTCAAGCTTTTATTCCGCATTTCAAGCTGAGATAGGTTGCTCGCCTGGGGAATACATGGAAAAGAGGGAAGAGTTGGGAGCTAAGAGTTAAGAGCTGTGGCTTTTTGTAGAGACGCGATACCTCGCGTCTTAACTAAATAGACGCAAAGTATTGCGTCTCTACAATCTCCTTCGGACTAATTCCCTCCGGACTCCAGACTGACCACTGACGACTAGCGACTGATGACTTACAAAATCGAAAACTCCACCCGTCTATTCTGCGCTCTTCCTTCATCCGTATCATTCGAAACCTTCGGACGCTTAGATCCATAGCCCTTTGATTGAATTCTTCCCGCCGGAATGCCTGCATTCAACAAATAAATCTTCACCGCATCCGCACGCGCCTGCGACAAGGCATCATTAATTACATCATTACCCGTATTATCCGTGTGCCCACTGATCTCGATTCGCAAAGCCACATTGTCCAACATCACCTGAACCATTCGTTTCAATTCCGGCTCAGATTCCGCGGTTAAAGTTGCCTTATTCAGCTCAAAGAATAGATTGTTAACCGTCACCGTACTTCCTTTGGCAATAGGCGACATCGCTAAATCCCGACCATCTAATTCCAAATACCGGCCGCGTAATTGGCTTAAATCCAAATGCGTCGAACTAGGTAAATAGCCATTTGCCTTCGCTGTAATCCCGTAATTCGTTCCATAAGGTAAGACCAATTTATACTGCCCCGTTCCCGGATCCGGCGTCGCTTGCCCAATGATCTTCCCCGTTTTCAAATCCTCATAACTCACCGAAGCCCCCGCAGGCACCTTGCCTGCAGCATCACTCACTTTTCCTGTTAGCAATACCACAGCTTCAGATGTTTCTGATGACCCAATTCGTGGACTCGTTTTTACATCTTGTTGCAAGATTGGTTTTGGCGCCTCCGCAACAACAGGCTCCGGTTCAGGCTCGATCGCAATCCGAAAAATATCCTTCTTGCCTGTCTCCGTAGATGATAAAAAATAAGCATAATCCCCTTTGGCAGCCAAAGTATAATAGGCATCATAACCGCTTGTATTCACCGGCGGACCGATGTTAACAGGCTTGCGCCACGATGTCCATCCATTGCCTAATCGCTTCGACATGTAAATATCCTGCAAACCTAGACCACCCGGTCGGTCCGATGAGAAATAAAGCGTCCGACCATCCGCCGCCAAAAATGGCGTTGTTTCCGAAAACTCCGTATTTATTCCGTCCCCTAAATTCTCGGGTTTCGACCAACCAGAATCCCCTAATAAACTCACATAAATATCATCCCGATCACTGTTTTTCTTTTCCGCGAAAGCTAATAATAGCGCCTTCCCATCCATCGCTAAATAAGCATATTCATTCTTACCCCGACTCAGCTTTTCATAGCCCGGAATGTTGATTTTCTCGGGAATCGACCATCCGGCGACAGTCTTTTTGGCCAAAGAAAAACCGCGCGATTCATAGACACCATTGATGTAGGCACCCTTCAATAATATCGTTTGGCCATCCGGAGAAATCGATAAAATCGTATTGTATTGATCACGATTCAACACATCCGGCATACGACGCGCCGTACTCCAAACATCCCCCACACGCTCACTAAACCAAATATCCTGTGACCCCGCCACCGTCTCCGAACCCTGCGTTCCAAAACGATTAGATGGATGATTCTTCCGACCAAAATACAGCGTCTTGCCATCTGGAGCCATAACGGGGTTCAACTCCGCGTATTCCGAGTTCACAGCAGAGCCTAAGTTCTCCGACTTTTGCTGCCCGAAACCCACAAATGACACCAATAAAAAAAGGCAAATTAGCCGCGATAAATCCATTTTTTCTCCATTTTCTCTGGCTCATAGGCCATGATGTAATCGACCAAAGCCTCCGGATTTGTCTCCACCTGCAAAGCTTCTAAATTAGGCGATTTCAAAAATCCTTCATCCACCATGTGCTGCAATTGCGCTAATAAATGATCATAATAGCCATTCGTATTCAGGATGGAAATAGGCATTTGATGTAAATCCAATTGCTTCCAAGTCAACATCTCAAACAACTCATCCAAGGTGCCAAAACCTCCCGGCAAAGCAATTACGCCATCCGCCAGCTCAGCCATTTTCTGCTTCCGACTGTGCATCGTTTCCGTGACATAACATTCCTGAATACCTGTATGCTTCACTTCCCAAGGCTCCATAAACGACGGAATCACCCCGATCACATGACCGCCCAAACGTAAATATTCATCTGCCAAAACGCCCATGATTCCCACACTCCCCGCACCAAAAATCAATTTGCAATCGTGCTTCTTGAACGCCTGCATTAAGGCTTTTGCTTCTGCTTCGTAAATCGGGTTGTGCCCTTTTGATGAGCCACAATAAACTAAAATTGTTTTAGACATGTATAATTTGTGTTAACGCGTCCGCTAGCCGCGTGTATGTAAACGTAAAATTTAACTCTGTTTGTATTTTCTCCGAAGAAACAAAATTTCCTCCTGTAACTAAAACGGCCATCTCGCCCAGTACCAAACGCAATGCCCAAGCCGGAACTTTAGGCCACCAAATCGGTCTGTGATAAGCCGCCGCAATCTGTTTTGTCATCTCCGCATGTGTTACCGGATTTGGCGCCACCGCATTATAAACACCGTGTGCATGCTCATCCGTCAGTGCACATGCAAACATTTTAACTAAATCCTGAATATGAATCCACGATTGCCCTTGGGTCCCCTTACCTAAAATCACGCCGGCAAACCAACGAATTGGTCGGGCCAATACGGGGAATATTCCCCCATTCGCACCCAAAACTAAGCCAATACGCAATTTCACCACGCGTAAGCCTTGTATTTCATCCACCGCCTTTTCCCAAGCCACCGTACAAGCACTTAAAAAGTCGGCGCCCGCCGGAGTATCCTCCTTACAAAGTATATCCCCAGAATCCGCCCCATAATAACCAATCGCCGATGCAGAAACAAAGGTGTGCACCTGATGATTTCGCGTTTTTAAAGCATCCGCCAACAAGCGAGTAGAGGCCACTCGCGAATGAATCAATTCCTTTTTTCTTGCCTCCGACCAGCGTTTATCGGCAATCCCCGCACCGGCCAAATGTACAATCGCATCAATATCATCCAAGGCTTCAGCCGCCAGAAATCCTTTGTCGATGTCCCAACCACCCTGACGCGATAATACACGCGTTTGGTGTCCTAGCGCATGTAAGTATGTCTGTAGTTCTTGCCCGATAAAACCCGTTCCGCCGGTGATGAGAATGCGCATTAATTCCCTTTTTTAATCGCTTGATAAATCACTTCATTGATCCCTGTGCGAATATTCGCATCGGAAATTTTGCTATTATTTCGGGTCGGATACACGCGATTCGACAAGAAAACATAGACCAAATCCTGATTCGGATCTACCCAAGTATAAGTTCCCGTAAATCCGGAATGGCCAAAGCTCGCCCCGCTCGCAGATGGCGCCGCTGATATGCCTGGTTTCTTACGATCCGGTTTATCGAAACCAACTCCCCGACGAGAATTTTCTTCCACCGGAAGCGGATACGAAGTCCATTGCTTCATCGTCTTCTCTTCGATGAATTGTTGGCCTCCATAATAACCATTCTGCAAATACATCTGCATCAATTTGGCCAAGTCATTTGCATTGCCAAACAAACCTGCATGGCCACTAATACCGTCCAATAAAGTAGCTCCCTCATCATGCACTTTGCCATGAATCAAGGTCTTGCGGAATAAAGAATCGTATTCGGTTGGGACAATACGCGCTAATGGAAAATACTTCTCAGCTTGATAAACCAAGGTACTCGCCCCTAAAGGCTTGTAAAAAGTCTCGGAAAGGTAATTTGTCCAGGTTTTTCCTGTGATGCGCGGAGCGATTTGGGGCAATAAATAATACGATAAATCCGAGTACACATATTCTTTTTTCTCCCGCAGTGCCGAGTTTTTAATCGCATCGGTTACTTGCGCGCTGATGCTGCGATGCGCCCAAAGGTTCGGAGCAACTTGAATTGGATATTCTTCTGAAGAGGCGTAAGAAAGCGTTCTCGGCTTCCAGCGTGTTACTTCCGACTTAATGTCGACACATGAATCCCACAAGTTTTTCTGCGTACGAATGATTTTTTTGATGCGTTCCTCACCCGCTGCTTTCGTCAAATACTTTTCCACAAACGAGTATTGCATATCGTTTTTGGCATAACGCTGATTGAACTTTTTGCTGTGGACAATCATGTCGGTACTATCAATGTAATCCTGCCAAAATGGAATCCATGCCCGTAAGCGCGCTTGGTGCGTCAACACATCCAAATACTTCAAATCCTTCTTGTTGCTTTGTGCAAATTCCGGAATCAATTCCCCCATGGTCGTTTCCAAGGTAAATTTTCCCTGATCCTGCCATTTCATCAAAGCTGGAATCGAGGTAGAAATTTTGGTAATGGATGCCAAATCAAAGATATCCGTCTTTTTCAAAGGCTCTTTGGATTCATAGGTTTGGTTACCAAAAGCCTTGTGGTAAATCACCTTGCCTTCTTTGGCAATCAATACCACAACTCCAGGAGCACCTTTGATATCGATCGCTTTTTGTGCCAAAGAATCCACTTGCTTATTCAAATATTTACCAGAAATGCCCACCGCTTCCGGAAGCACATTGTATTGCAAACGGCCCAAACTAGGTGTGATAATCCCCATGCCCACAGGGTAATCAGCAGATGCGCTCACCGGCATTTTGCCTTCTGCCGCAATTCCACCGAAAATCACGGATGCCGCTGCTTCTTGCTGAGCCACTCCATCCTGATAAGTCAAAACCAAGCCTCCCAAATTCTTCAAGTTCTCAAAAGACTTCAGGGTAAATGGATTAGCGAAATAAGACATAATCGTTTTCGGGGTCGCAAAGCGCTTCACCAAAGCCTGAATCTGCGGCTTAATCGCATAATTATTAGCTGGTCGGTAAGAAATTCCGTGCAAGCCCATCAACACGACATTGTAATTTTTCAAGGCATTTTCTACGCGAGTAATCGTCGAGTCGGCACTCGTTTCATCCAAATAGAAATGTTCCATTTCGACGTAATTTTGGGCCAATTTCTGGAACTCCGTTGGGAATACCCCGCCATAATTTGCCTTTCCGATCGCCAGGGTGGCAATTTTCAAGGTATCTAAACGGCGCAATGGAATTAAGTCAAAGGGGTTTTTAAGAACTGTGGTTGATTTCTCTGCCAAGCTACGTTTCAACAAATCCGCTTGCAATGGATTGAGTTCGTCAATTAAGTTTTTGGGTTCGATCGGTTGGTACTGATCTAAGCCCGCCCAGGCTTTGGCATTCAAGATGCGGCGAACGCGTTTATCAAGTTCCGCTTCCGTGATTTCGCCTTCCGTTAGGGCTTTTTTGATGGCATTAAATGCGGCAGGGACATCCACAAACGTTTCTAAAATATCGTTTCCAGCTAGGAAAGCTTTCACGTTCGCTTGGCCTTCCGGGAACATTTTTGTCGCCCCTTTCATGTCCATGGCATCCGTGAAAACGAGGCCTTCAAATTTCAACGAATCACGTAACAAACCCGTTACGATAGGCTTAGACATGGTCGAAGCAAGCATGGCTGTTGTGTCCAAGGCAGGAATGCTTAAATGGCCCACCATGACCCCCTGAAGTCCTTTTTTGATTAATTCCCGGTAAGGGAAAAGTTCTAACGAGTCTAGTCGATTGCGGCTATGCGTCAACACAGGAATATCAAAATGGGAGTCGACGCCCGTATCACCATGTCCTGGAAAGTGTTTGGCAGAGGTAATAATTCCCCCTTTTTGCAGGCCACGCATATAAGCCAAAGACTTCGAGGTTACCGCCTCGCGATTCTCGCCGAAAGAGCGGAAATTAATGACAGGATTGTTCGGGTTATTATTCACGTCGACAACCGGCGCGTAATTGATATGCACACCCATGCGTTTGCACTGTTGGGCGATTTGAAAACCCATTTTCTCGATGAGCGCATCGTTGCCTTGCATAGCACCAAGCGTCATTTGATAAGGATAGCGAACCGTTGAATCCAAACGCATGTTCAAGCCCCATTCTAAATCCATCCCGATGAACAAGGGTACTTTGGACATCGATTGTAGCTTATTAACCAAATTCGCCTGATTGGTCGGATAGCCAGAAAACAACACAAATCCTCCGACATGATAATTTCTCACGATATCGTAGAGTCGGGTTGTGTCATAGCTTGCATTGGTATTTCCACGAGGCATGAGGACCTGGCCTATTTTTTGGTCGACCGACAAGCTTTTCATGACGGAATCTACCCATTTGGATTTGGTATGGGGGAATAGGTCGGTTTGGCTGTATGCGGTTTTGCCTGAGGCGATGAAAAGTATGGCAAGGAGAATGCGTTTGATCATGTGTAAAATGAGGTAATGGATTGTGAAAATACGGAATCTTTGGGATTTTATTGCTTGGATTTTCGTAAGCGGGAAAGGAATTGTATTTTTGGAGCTTAATCAGATGAACGTATGAGAAAAAAAATTGTTGCTGGAAACTGGAAAATGAATAAGACGGCTGCTGAGGCATTCGTTTTGGCTACTGAGGTAGCGCAATTAGTGAAGTCGGAGGTTCCGGCGGATGTACAAGTGATTATGGCGACGCCAGCCTTGTATTTGACAGGTGTTTCTCAGGTAATTGAGGGCATTGATAATTTGGCTGTAGCGGCACAAAACTGCCACGAGAAAGCATCAGGAGCTTATACAGGTGAAATTTCGGCGGTGCAATTGGCATCTGCTGCGATTCCTTATGTATTGATTGGACACTCGGAACGTCGTGAATATTTCGCGGAGTCGAATGAGCAATTAGCTGCCAAAGTAGATGCAGCATTAGCGAATGGAATCACACCGATTTTCTGCTGCGGAGAGAGTTTAGCTTTGCGTGAAGGTGGTGAGTTTTTGGCTTATGTAGCGGATCAATTAACGGCAAGTTTATTTCACTTATCAGCTGAAGAGTTCGGTAAAGTGGTGATTGCATATGAGCCTATTTGGGCGATTGGAACGGGTTTGACGGCTTCGGCTGAGCAAGCGCAAGAAATGCATGCACATTTACGTGTTCACATTGCTGCCAAATACGGCGCAACGGTAGCAGATAATTGTTCGATTTTATATGGTGGATCTTGCAATGCGAAAAACGCACAAGAGATTTTCGCAGGTCCAGATGTGGATGGCGGATTGATCGGTGGCGCTTCGTTGATCGCGGCAGATTTCATTACGATAGCGAAGTCGTTTTAATTTTTGTTTGGCGGGTAAACGCTGCCAGGGTCTGAAGACTCCGGCAGCGTTACTCTCCGAACGCTTTATAAATTATATCAATATGTTGGTAATCGCATTTGATGCAGATGACACGCTGTGGGTCAATGAACCTTATTTTCGTGAGAGCGAAGAGGCCTTTTCGGCCTTATTTGAGGACTATTTGCCCTTGCATCAAACCCAACAGGAATTGTTTAAAACCGAGATGGATAACCTGGCACTTTATGGCTATGGGGTAAAAGGTTTTATGCTATCCATGATTGAAACAGCCATTCGAATTACAGGTGGAAATTTATCCGCTGAAGGTACCCGGCAGATATTGGAAATCGGGAAGGAACTACTCGAAAGACCCATTGAAATCCTTCCGCATGTTGAAACCGTTCTAGTAGCGCTTTCTACAAAATATCGCCTTGTGGTTGCGACAAAGGGGGATCTACTTGATCAAGAGCGAAAATTAAAAAAGTCGGGCCTCGCCAAATACTTCCATCACATTGAAATCATGTCGGATAAAAAACCGGAAGATTATCAGAAATTAATCCGGCATTTAGACATTGCTCCGGAGCAGTTTTTTATGATTGGAAACTCGTTGAAATCCGACATTTTGCCCGTCTTGGAATTAGGAGGACATGGTGTTCATATACCCTTTCATACGACCTGGGCTCATGAAATGGTAAGCCATCCCGTGGAACATGTGAACTTCCGCGAGATAGAGCAATTGGACGAGGTTCTCTCGTTGTTGTAATGACAAAATTTTAAGGGATTGGGCTAGGCAGTTTTATCAACAACTTGATATTGAGAAAGATCATTATGCCCAATAAGCAAATCGAGTCAGAAAGATTAATTCGATAAGTGGATGCGAAAGGGTGACGCAGACGGGGTCTTAACCGACCCAACACTCAAACCAGAGCTATATTGTCCAATAAACTTATTTAAACGCCCTCTGCGACAACTTCTTTCACTGCAGGCACCATTCGGGTCATCAAGGTCTCAATGCCCGCTTTAAGCGTCATTTGAGACGATGGACAGCCTGAACAAGATCCTTGCAATAAAACCTTCATTTGGCCCGTCGCTTCATCAAAAGAATGGAAGGTAATGGCGCCCCCATCTGATTCGACAGCAGGTTTCACGTATTCTTCCAAAACTTGCTTGATTTGGGTGATAATCTCAGAATCCGAAGAATCCCCTTCTACTGCAAATTCAGAGGCTGGCAATGAGAAAACAGCTTGTTTCTCTGCAAAATATTTCTTCAAATATTGCTTAATCCCAAACAATTCATCTTCCCAAGCCGCATTTTCCGTCTTTGTTAACGTGATAAAATTATTCGTGATAAACACTCGACGAACAAATTCAAAGCCGAATAAGGCTACCGCTAAAGGAGAATTTTTCTCTTTGGTCAATCCATCTGCTGGTTGGGTATAGTCAAATGACATGCCCTCAGGCAATAATTCCACATTAAAGACGAATTTCATCGAATGCGGATTGGGCGTAGATTCTGTATAAATGGTAACTGTCGAGGTAAGCATAAAATGGAGTTATAGTCCCTAAACCACCGATTGGCCAATAAGGTTTCGTAAAATAAAAAAACCTGACACTTTCATGTCAGGTTTTCTCAGAAATCTACAATTGATTACTCAGCTGCAGCTTCTTTTTTCTTTGCAGGAGCTTTCTTTGCTTTTGGAGCTGCTTCTACAGCAACCTCAGCTACTGGAGCCGCCTCCACTGCTGGAGCTGCTTTTTTCGCTGGAGCTTTCTTCGCTACCGGTGCCGCTGGTGCTGCCGCAGCCACTGCTGGCAATACGTGCACAAATGTACGACCTTTAAATCCTTTTTTGAATGCTACTACACCATCCGCTAAAGCAAATAATGTATGATCTTTTCCAAGACCAACATTTTCACCTGGGTTGTGCGCTGTTCCACGTTGACGAACAATGATGTTCCCCGCGATAACTGCTTGGCCTCCAAATAACTTAACGCCTAAGCGTTTACTATGTGACTCGCGCCCGTTTTTCGACGATCCGGCGCCTTTCTTATGTGCCATGTTTTTTTATTTTATGCGTTTAAAACGCTAATTTTCAATTATTTAACTGAGATACCTTCGATTAACACTTGCGTCAAATCTTGACGGTGTCCATTCATTTTTTGGTAAGACTTTCTACGTTTCTTTTTGAATACCAAAACCTTCTCGCCACGAACGTGTGCTACGATTTTAGCTTGAACAGTCGCACCAGCTACTGTGGGTGCTCCTACGGAAATCTTTCCGTCATTGTCAACAAGTAATACCTTGTCGATAACCAGTGCAGCGCCTTCCGCTCCCGCCAAACGGTGGGTATATACGGTACGGTCTTTTTCTACTTTAAATTGCTGCCCGGCAATTTCTACGATTGCGTACATTTTATATGTATTTAAGTGAAACAATCCCACGAGGCCAGGTCGTTACCTTTACAAAGCCTTTTAAATGGGGTCGCAAATATAAAAAAGATTTGCTACAAAGCAAAGCCTTATTCGTAAATAAATTCTCCGTAAGTACTTTTTATCGTCAATTTCTTCGTTGGAGCCGCCTCCACACGCCCTACAATCTGCGCTGGAATGCCAAATGACTCCGAAATTTGAATAATCTCATCCGCAAACTCCGGCGCCACATATATCTCCATTCGATGTCCCATGTTAAACACCTTGTACATCTCCTGAAAACTCGTACCACTTTCCTTTTGAATCAAATCAAACAGCGGTGGAATCGGAAATAAATTGTCCTTAATCACATGAACACCCTCCACAAAATGCATAACCTTCGTCTGCGCACCTCCCGAACAATGCACCATTCCATGAATCTGCGCTCTTAATGAACCCAAAATTGCCTTAATTACGGGAGCATAGGTCCGCGTAGGTGACAAAATCAATTGGCCAACATTCAACGGTGTTCCCGGAACAGCTTCCGTCAACGAACGAGAACCTGAATAAACTAAGTCAGACGGCACCGATGGATCAAAACTCTCAGGATATTTTCCAGCCAAATAATTGCCTAACACATCATGGCGCGCAGATGTCAAGCCATTGCTTCCCATCCCACCATTATACGTCTTTTCATAAGTCGCCTGCCCATCCGAAGCCAATCCCACAATCACATCACTGGCTTGAATATTACCATTCGAAATCACATCCGAACGCTTCATCCGACCAATCACCGTACTATCCACAATAATCGTCCGCACCAAATCTCCCACATCTGCCGTTTCTCCTCCTGTGCTATATATCCCTAAACCATTCTCCCGCAACATCTCCAACACCTCTTCGGTCCCATTAATAATCTCCGCAATCACCTCACCTGGAATCAAGTTCTTGTTCCGACCAATTGTACTCGAAAGCAACATCTGATCCGTCGCGCCCACACAGATTAAATCATCCGTATTCATCACCACCGCATCCTGCGCAATCCCTCTCCACACCGAAATATCCCCCGTTTCCTTCCAATACAAATAAGCCAAAGACGACTTCGTCCCTGCCCCATCCGCATGCATAATGTTGCAATAATCCGCGTCTCCACCCAAAATATCGGGTGAAATCTTGCAAAAAGCTTGTGGAAACAAACCCTTATCTAAATTGGCAATGGCCTTGTGAACATCTTCTTTAGAAGCCGAAACTCCCCGTTGCATGTAGCGATCGGTTGACATATTTACGCTTGATTTAATTGAGCAAATTCTTTGGCAAAATACGTCAGAATTACCTGCGCACCCGCCCGTTTAATTGATAATAAACTTTCCAACATCGCCTTCTCGCCATCTAACCAGCCATTTTGCGCCGCTGCTTTAATCATGGCATATTCTCCAGAAACATTATACGCCGCAATGGGCAAATGACTATTTTCACGCAACAAAGCAATGATATCTAGGTATGCCAATGCTGGCTTCACCATCAAGAAATCCGCACCTTCCGACTCATCCAATTCCAATTCAATTAAGGCCTCCCGACGATTCGCCGGATTCATTTGGTAAGTCTTTTTATCCCCAAATTTAGGTGCCGACTCCAATGCATCCCGGAATGGGCCATAAAATGCACTGGCATATTTAGCCGTGTAAGCCATAATACCCACATTCGAGAACCCCGCAGCATCCAATGCCTCACGCAAATAGCCCACACGTCCATCCATCATGTCCGAAGGCCCAATCAAACGAGAACCCGCTTGCGCTTGTGCAATCGCCATCTTGGCAAGTACCGGCAAGGTTTCATCATTCAAAATTTGGCCGTCCTTCACAATCCCATCATGCCCATCTGAACTGTAAGGATCCATGGCAACATCAGTCAACAAAGAAATTTCTGGAAAACGGCTCGATACGGCATGAATCGCATCTAAATACAAAGAACCCTTTCGGTAACTTTCAGAGGCAACGGAATCCTTAAACGACTCCTCCACTTGCGGAAATAAGGCGAACGAGCGAATACCCAATTCAACACATTCCTCTATCTCCTTCAACAATAAATCAAGCGAATAACGATGTATGCCCGGCATAGAAACAATCGGTGTCTTTTTACCCGAACCCGACTGAACAAACAAGGGAAATAACATATCTTTCACCGACAGGCGAGTCTCCTCCACCATGTCTCGAATGACTGCACTCTGACGATTTCTACGCGGCCTTTGTAACATATCGAATGATTTAAGGCACAAAGGTAGGAATTATTGCGGCAGTTGGGAAAGGATATTGCTTAATTGTCGCTCCAATAAATGTAATTTATCAACATGCTGGACAAATTCCGCACGCGTTACAAATCCATAGCCCGCATAGACATTCTCTGCCACTTGTACTTCGGGCTCCTCATCAAAAAATTGGGAAAGATTAAATTGCAAAATCTCCGACAACTGTACGAGCCGTGTTAAGGTCAGCTCTGTCTTACCTTGCTCTAATTTGGAATAGGTAGAAATCGCCATTCCTAATTTTATTGCCATATACTCCTGGCTATACTCGTGAGAAATTCGAATCTTCCGGAGTCTTGCTGCATATTTTTTCATAAGGCAAGATAATGAATCGTATATACTCAACCGTTATGACTTCGCCGACAAAACATGTCACATATCGAAATAACTTTTCCTATTGTGCTATGCCAAAGGCTTCCAAGCGATTCAAATCTGAAATTGTCAAAATGCCTTCCGACTCAAAATGCAAGCCTACACTTTCCAAAAGTGCGGCAATTTCACCTTCTAAGCGCTCCGAGGATTCTACCCAACGAGTCCAAAATTCCGATAAAGATTCTCCGTAAACTTCTTCCACCAACGCATAAAAATCCTGACGTGTATACCCCTTTTTAAGTTGGCCGTAGCGATTTTGCATGAGCAACATGACGTCGCGAAGCGATTTGGCATGCTGAAATTTCCGACGAATCAAAAGATCCAAACCTAAAGCCACCAAAGCCCCCTTAAAATAGATTGAAACCCGTTTACCCGGCAAGGCAGAACCATAACCGTCTAACCACAAATCAATCGAACTTTCTAACAACGACTGCTTTGAAGCTCCATCCCGTTCGAAATGTAATTTCAAATTACCCGCCAATAAATTCACATATTCATCCGGATTCACCACACCCGAAGCCCACAAAAACCAATCTCCCAAATAGGTCGTAATCCCCTCTACTATCCAACCTGTGTCAAAAATAACCGCTTTGGTATAATCATAGGGCAATAAAACTTTCGGTCGGATCGTCGCCACATTCCACACATGATACAATTCATGCGAACCCAAACCGATCAAATCCTCATAGGAATCCCGATCCTCCGGACCCATGACCATCATTGTCGATTTCGTATGCTCAACTCCGTGATAGAATGGCTTAGGGCAAATCCACAACATAAAACGATATTCTCGAACAGGAAATTCCCCCATATAATCGAGCTGATAGGCAACAAATTTTTGGTAGGCCTTGAGCAATCGGTCCGAAAAATGCGTCTTAGGCCCCAAGACCTGCAAATAGAATTTCACCCCATGGGTTTTCCAAGCATGTGTATGGAGTTGAGGCGCAGCAAGAAAAGGCGAATCGACCAGATCGCGATACGATTTTGCCCGAAATTTATTTCCGAAAGTCCTTAATGAACAGGACGTTTCGTATCCCCCCACCGGCGGTAACAAAACTTCCACCTCACATGCCCGATTCTCCCCGCGATGTGGGAACAACAAACAATTCACAAAATTGATGTAAACCATCGAATCATCCACCCAAGATCCCCCTGCATCTGGCTGCTCTGCATGATAACGATAAGTCACAGTGATGGGTTTTAAGTCCTTAACATCTACTGTCCAAGAGGACAAATCCGATTTCACAACCAGTGCATCAGCACAAATAACTGTGGCAATGTTTTTAGCAAAATGTTGCACCTGATAGCGCCCCGGCCGCCAAATAGGCAAATGCAATGCCAGCGGCCCCGTGCGCGAAGGCATAAATGTCAACTCAATATCCAACGCATGAAACGAAGGCTTTATTCGATATTTTAATGTCCTCATGACAATACTTCTTGTAAAACCTGCAATGACCTCAATTCCCCAAAGGACTCCATGTGCAAGCCATAATAATAAATCAAAGCTCTTAAAATCGCGGCGCGCTGCACCCGATTAACCCCCACGCCATCCCCATAATCTGCATCAAATAATTCCTGCACAGCTGAAGCTTCCAAATCCCCCATGCCCGGAACGCCAGCCTCCCGTAATTGATCCAAAAACTCCGCCACTTGACCCGCATGGAATCCTAAAAACTCACTCAAACGCCACAGAAACTGCAAATGGAAATTCTCCAAATGCCCCTTGCCCTGATCCAAAATCTGAAAAGACTCCTCCAAAAACGAAAACAACACCGGATTCGCCTCCTCTTCCCGCAACACCTTACTCAATACCTCCGTCAAAAACAGCGCGATACTTGATGAAGCAATATCAAAGGGAATCTTTCGATAAGGATAATAACATTTGGCCTCTGAAATCCGATGCAAGCCCTTTCCTGGTTTGTGGTATACCTCTAAATCCAACAAGGTCAAAGGTTGAAATAAGGCAATTTTATGTTTGGCCTTAGCCGAACGTACTCCATTTTCCACGTAGGAACTGATGCCAAATTCGGCGGTATAAATAGTCACCAACAGGGATGATTCCCTGTATTTCATGTATTGAATGACGATTCCTTTGGTCTTATTCAGCATGATCCAAGCCTATTTCCTGCTGCAAACGAGTCAATATTTCCTCTGTCGTCGCATCTGCCGAAAAGCGAATCGGCTCACGGAACTCGACCGTCAGCGTCGTATTACGCTTCCGCATCAATAATCCCTTTTTGTCAAATGCCCGTCGGAACCCATTAATGCGCACCGGCACCACAATCGGATTTTCTCCCTTAATCAAATGTGCCGTTCCCTTCCGCAAAGGAGCAAAAGCACGTGTCGTTCCCTGTGGAAAACTAATAACCCAACCGAATTTTAAGCCTTTTCCAATCTTTTCCACCGCCGCCAAATCAACCTCCCGCTTCACATCAACTCCCTCGGCACGCCAAGAGCGGTTCACCAAAATCGCTCCCGCCTGGGCTAAAACGCGTGGCAATAAACCATCATTTTTCATGGTTTCGGATGCGGCCACATAAAAGAGGTTAGACCGAGGGGCCATTAAATAAAAAGGGTAATTCAGCGTATTCCGAAAACCCCATTTGACAGAAAAAAAGATATGATACAAACACACCACATCCATGAAATAAGTCTGGTGATTTGGCAAAAAAAGCACGCCTTCATTTGGCAAATTTTCCAAATGCTCCGTCCCTGTAATCTTCGTTTTGTTGTATATCGTCAAGCGATTGTACGAAATGAATCCCAAAATCACCATGATGATCCGCTTGAACAAAATGGGATTGCCAAAGGGATCTCGCTCACCCAATCCGAGCGTGTCCATGAAACGAAACACTTTGGCCAACTTTGACTGACTCATATTAAAATCCTCCTTTTTTCGACTTCGTTGCAGGCGCCGTTGATTTAACCGGCGCGGCTGCCTTTTTCACTTTTTTGGTTGGTGTAGTCCCTCGATAATATGCCAAGAAACGCTTCACAAAAGCATCTTTCTCATCACCCGCCGCTTCCACAACGACCAATTTACCCTTTTTATCTGATTTAACCGCTTCTCGAATGCTTGCCAAAAAGGCTGGATCCGAGGAATAAACGCCTAGCTCGCCATTGAAATAGGCAAAATAATACCATAAATCTTCCGACAACTCCCAATACCCATAAAACTCTTCTTTACTCGGCTTCTTAATCACTTCCATATACCCTCGAACCGTTGCATTCACATCCACCGAACCCACATTTACCCAAGGAATTCCTCCGACCGAATAAAAAGCAGAGGTGTTTGGAGACCAAACCCACGAAACCCCAGAAAAGTTAATCGAATTGGCGAATTCAGGTGCCACTTTATCCAGGGCCATGTGCACCTGATCCATTTTGGTCCGCATCGCCTCCGGAATCGCTTTTCCTAATACTTGTTCTGCTCGGTTTAAATACGCATCCCGACGCTCCGGATCATCCGCAGGGTCACTTTGGATTCCTTCATCCAACAAATATTTGACGATGCGATCGCCCATCACTTTTAGCAATTTGGCCGGATACGGAAATTGCAAATTCACCCAAGTGTCTAAGCGAGGAATCAAACTATCCGTCGACATATTTAACTGACCAAAGGAACGAATCGACTGATTTCCCGTAAACAATTGGATCGGGCCTTCAGCCTCTACTCGATGCTTATCGATAAACAATTGCATCTGGGTCTGCTTACCCTTCACCTCATAGCGATCATTCGACTCTATGACATCCCCTTCCGCCTGAAATAATACGGGATCCAAATCATCCGATTGGGGACTTAAAAATGTCGGATACAATCGGTTTTGCGCATTGATAAAAATTCCAGCGGTAATCGGCCGACCAGCCTCATCATGTAAATCTTTGTTCAAGACCAAATGCGGTTCTTCGCCTTTGTTGCTCTCAAATGGAATCCAAGCAGCCCGGAAATTAGGCAATCCAATCACCGGTCGAATAAATCCTTTAAAGTTCAAATTAGGCAAGCGCGTATCCAAAGTGACCTCCCCTTTGAATTGCTGATGTTTACTGAAACGCAGCGGCACTTTCTCTGACAAAAGTCCATCAGCCGTGATATAACTTTTCCCTTCAAAATGAAAATTACGCAAAGCAACCGCCACGGTATCCCCGTCGCTGCGTGGAAATTGGTAATTAGCCTCCCCTTTCCAGCCGGCGGAATTTCCTTCTGAAATCTTTAAATCCTTCAACAAATGTTTGCCATTTAGGACCGCTTTGGCACCTGAAAAAGGCTTAAAAGCCCCATCTTTTTGAATCCCCAAAATACCTTTTTCAGGATACAATAAAGCCGAACCCACCTCCACTTCTTTCACACCACTTAGAGCCAAATACTGCGCTTTCAGATCATACGAAGCGTTTGTTGCCTTGATCATAGAACCCGCGATTCCTGTGCTGTCCAAACTTTTTAGCTCAAAACCTTGCTGGCCCCCCATCAAAAACTTCTGATTCGTCAAATCCCATGTCGCCTCAGCCAATGAACTTTGGTAGGCTACATACGGAAAAGTAATCGCCGACCCCATGTCACCTTTCATAGGCCGTATCATGACTTTATGAGATGTCATATTCGCCTCTAAAGCCACCCGATCCATGAAAACAGAAGGAGGGAAAAGCGCCATTTGTTTCCCAATTTTCAAGTTTGCTTCCAATGCAGTCCAAAGAGAAGCATCAAAACGGAAATTGGACGACTCCATAATCCCGTCTTGCAAGGCTAAATTCCCCCGACCGAAAACTTGTTTTTGGTGCATGCCCAGCGACCCGAACAATTGCACTTCTTTTTTATACAATGAAATGGATTGTTTAAATGGATGCATCCAAAGGCTATCGCTTACTTGCGTCCATGTGAAACGGTGCTCGCCCATTTGCATATCAGGAAACCCTTTCCCTTGCATCGTTGCCTCAATGCTCGTTGCAATCAGGGAATCCGGGTAAAAATGTGACTCTTTTTGATTCGAAATGAGCCCTTGATATGTCATGGAACCCGCCGCGGAAAGACCAATTTTATTCATCAACATGGGACTTTTTAGTTGATAAGTGGCCTTGTTGCGGTAAATGCTAAGTGGCAATTTTTGATTATACGAAAAGCCAAAGCTTTGATCTGGCATCAATACCAATGACACTTTTAACGTAGGAAAAAGGCCTTCCGAATAAAAGCTTCCATCAAACGTGATTTCCTTTTGCGTTAAACTATCCAGCTCGATGCGCGGATCTTGAAAATAATGTTTTTTGCTGTAAACGCCAGCCGCACGCCAAGGCTCATCAAAATAGGAAACAACTCCTTTAGGAATAATCAATTTAGGAAATGCAGCAAGACCTAGTCGGCCAGATTTATTGTTCGGGGGTGCTAATAGAATATGACCCGCCTCGTAGCGAAACTGCCCACCCAGCTCACGATTCGTCCCCTTTCGAACGAAGGTAATCGAATCAATCTGAGGAAGATTAATCGAATAATCCGTGAAATTAAAGCGGAATCCCTGGCCACGAAAGCGGTAATTCCCAATCTTAATTTCGCCCATAAAATCGAAGTCACGCCCCTGCCCAAACACAATTTGATTGTTCGAAGGGATAAAATTGGCCTTCAAAGAATCCGACACCATGACTTCCTTAATGCCGCGAATCACGAGTTTTTGTTGGCCTAAATCCAAAGAAATATTCGCCGTATCCTTTGCCAACATCCCCCCAAACGATGGCACATAAAACCGATCAAAATCTTTTTGTGCATATTTCACTTGGGCATAATGACGGCCCAAACGCGTGAAAGAAACGTCGCCACTCAGCTCGTCAAAATTCAAATATCCAGCATGTTTGAACTGCTGAAACCCTCCTTCTAGTAATTTAGGGTCCTTTTTATTTGCCTCGGCGATATCATACAAATTAGCATGACTTCGTTTAATCATAGCCAAATGGTTATACAATATCCGAATCGGATCATAGGTTAATATGCCCTGCTGACTATCCAATCTGTCCGCATCAAAAAAGTCAAAGGACTCGACCCAGGCGGGGTTTTGGCTTTTCCCTGACAATCGGAAAAAATCCATTTTTTGTGTATCTGCGTGTAGAACACCTAAGTCGGCAGAAATCGAAACCTGATGAAAACTATCTTCAAACCGAATTTCTTCTTGCGTGGGTTTGAGGTGCCAAGCGGCCTCGGCGGGAATCCAATTCGCAGTCACAAAACCGTGGTACAGCGAATCCTTTTTCCCGACATAACCAATAAATGCGCCTTCCTTAATCTGAATGGATTCGTTCGATTGCATCAAGGCTTGCGTAGTCAAAATTTCACCCAATTTCCGTTGGGGGCCCCAGATCTCAACCCTTGCCGGTTTTTCTTTCGAACCAAGCAAACCTAATTGATTGCCACGTACCAGCAAGCGACCAAAACCTTTGAAATATTTCCCTTGTAAAGCCTCGCTAACAAATTGTTTGGATCGAAACTCTAGGTCGAAGTACTTAGCACCCGCCTTCTTTTTCAATTGCATCCGCAGTGCCCCCAAGATGGACCGATCTCCTTCTTTCCATTTCATTTCCTCGCTGAGCAAATAGCCTTTGCGCGGGTTGATTTGAAATAACGATAAGGCCAAATTTCCTTGTTCCACAAGCGCATTTTGACCAAAAAACAAACGATCTTTTACTGAAAATAAGACTTGTTTCGCAGCTATCCGAAGACTATCCTTTCCAATGAGCGATTCACAAATTGCATCTGTCCAAACCAAAACCGGCCCCGGGCTTCTCACTTGATATTGAATCCAAGTTTCCGCAGGGCTTTCATCGGAAGGCGTATCCCAATTGTCGGCGGAAACGGCTGTACTATCCGCATCTTGCCAACGAACCGACAGGTTTCCCTGCACACGGATGGCATAATTTCCTGTTTGTAACAGCTGTTGATTATACTGCCAGGCATCCACTTGTTCATAAAAATTAAGGGCTAATTTGCCTGCTTTACGTTCTGCAAATAGTGGCGCCAAATTTAATAGCTCCGACTGTAAATTAGGGTTTGCTTGTAAAAACGTTCGTGCAAACAAATAAGAAAACGAAGGAGTTTTATAACCCGCCGCGCGCATTTGTTGGGCCCGAATAAAAAATTCCGCTTGCGGTTGCTGTGCATAAAGACTTTGCAATTGGTTGACAACAACAGGCGCGTCTGAAAACTTACTTTGGCTAATGCTCGAGCATAAATCGGCGACAAGAGAGGCGTTTGAATTTTGTTGGGCACACAGATCCCAGGAGCTAAGCAGCAAATAGACACACCCCAAAAAGATACGGAAAACCTTCATTGGGAGTAAAAATACGCAAAAAAGAATTACTTCATTCGAAAGCGTAAAGCTAGCTCATGGGTTTGCAATTTCACTTGACTTAAAACTGAAATCGGATTCTCATAAATATAGCCTAGGTAAATCCGGGAGCTCGCCTGAAACCCAAACATAAATCCAATCGAATTCTCCTTCCGATAACTTAAGCCCAAATCCAATTTTTGATTCCATCGAGATACCAAATTAACATCGTAACTCAAAGGGACATCTTTAGCTATGCGAACCAATATTGACGGCATTAGCACTAATTTCGGGAAGGTTTTTACTTGTGTTCCCAAACTGAAATAATAATACGGTACATCTAAATACGCGCCAGAACGATCTCCAAAATCATATTTCAATAGCCTTGGTTGAGAGACACTAATATATGTCCCGCCTTTGGATCCAACCCGAATTCCCCAGCCTGTATTAAAACGTAAACCTGTTGATTGATTTGTTCCAAATGCGTCATCGCTAGTATGGACCAATGACATATTATCAAAATTAAGATTAACACTTCCTAACCCTAACCTAATTCCACCAGACAAAGTCCAAGCCGAATTTAACCGTGTATGGTAGGCATAATCCACTGAAAACGTAGAAACTTGAACAGGGCCCGCTTGATCATACATAACATTTAATCCTAATCCACTCTGCTTTTTCCATTTCATATCCAAACCAAAACCTAAAGTTTTTGGGGCTCCCTCCATACCAATCCATTGCTGACGATTAACGATTATTGCACTTAAACTGTCCCGAAGTCCAACTTCTCCAGAACTGATAGATTGGGGATTAAGTCGATAAAGCGAATACATTGACTCTATCTGAGCACTAGAATCCCAGTGAATAAAAAATAAGGAAATGAGGGCTAAAAGCCCCCATTTCTGCTTCATACTCCTGTGTTCTAAATTAATGTTAAGGGTATGAGCAAAAATGTTTCTGCACATACGACTAAAATGATCTACTCTCAATATTTTCTTTGTCATAGCTATTTTTTCAAGCGGTTAATGTAAATATAAGATTTACCTGTAGGCTTATTCCCATTAAAATCAATCATATAATAATAGGTTCCATCAGGCAATTGCCCTCCATTCCAATCATTTTCATAGTTGTCTTTTTCATAAACCAGAGAACCCCATCGATTGAAAATGCTCAATTTATTCGGCTTTAAGCCCATCACTCCTGGAATGATTAACACATCATTTTTACCATCTCCATTCGGAGAAATGCCCTGCGGCAAGAATGACTCACAAACATCAGCATCAATTCGGTTATCAACCCCGTCATGATCACAATCAATGAGTGAACCGAAATCGATGTTATTTTCAACTGAATCCAAAATACCATCGTTATCCGAATCTGTATCTCTAAAGTCATAAGTCAAATCCTTATCAGTATCCAATGGATTCTTAGGATCTGGACCTGCCTCTACCTTATCCGTGATTCCATCATTGTCAGAATCCAAATCTCTAAAGTCAGCATTGCCATCTTTGTCCGTATCAACTGGCGTTGACGTTGGGCCTTTTTCAATGTTATCTGATAACGTATCGCTATCTGAATCCAAATCGCGGTAATCAGGTAAACCGTCACCATCCGTATCGATTGGATTAGCTGTTGGGCCCTTCTCGATATTATCTGAGATGCCATCGTTATCTGAATCCAAATCGCGGTAATCCGGTAAGCCATCGCCATCCGTGTCTACTGGGGTAGATGTAGGTCCTTTCTCCGTGTTATCCGAGATACCATCGTTATCAGAATCTAAATCACGGTAATCCGGTAAGCCATCGCCATCCGTATCTATCGGTGTGCCTGTTGGACCTTTCTCGATATTATCCGAGATGCCATCATTGTCTGAATCTAAATCGCGGTAGTCAGGTAATCCGTCACCATCCGTGTCTATCGGCGTGCCGTTTGGTCCTTTCTCGATGTTATCGATGATACCATCGTTATCTGAATCGATATCACGGTAATCTGGTAAACCATCTTTGTCGGTGTCTATCGGCTTGCTTGGATCTGCACCTGCTTCAGTTTTATCTAAGATGCCGTCATTATCACTGTCGGTTTCACGGAAGTCGTAAATGCCATCGCCATCAGTATCCAAAGGTTTTGTTGGATCCACTCCCGCTTCGATTGCATCTGTGATGCCGTCGTTGTCAGAATCTAAATCTCTAAAGTCTGGGGTTCCATCTTTATCTGTATCTACAGGAATTGAAGGATCTTTACCCGCTTCGATGGCATCTGGAATACCGTCGTTGTCTGAATCCAAATCTCTGAAATCAGGTGTACCGTCTTTGTCGGTATCCACTGGGTTCAATGGATCTGAGCCTGCTTCTACCGCATCAGGAATACCATCATTGTCAGAATCGATATCTAAGAAATCAGGCGAACCATCTTTATCTGTATCAACGGACCAGCCGTTTGTAGAGAACTCGGCACGATCGTCCCAACCATCATCATTGTTATCAACGCGATCCGTACAAGTTACGCATGTTGTAGGTCCTTCGATTCGATCCAAAATTCCATCACCGTCACTATCTAAATCTAAGAAATTAGGTGCACCGTCTCCGTCTTTGTCGGATGTGCCTTCAATTCTATCTCCCAATTTATCGCCATCAGAATCTAAATCACGGTAGTTTGGTAGGTTATCACCATCCATATCGCCACGAAGTTCGATACGATCTAATATTCCGTCGGCATCTGAATCTAAATCCAAGAAATCGGCAGCGCCATCACCATCTGTGTCAGGAACTTCATCAGATGCTCCACCCATCGCGGTTTCAACACAATCTAATAAACCATTTCCATTGGCATCAATCGTGCAATCTACACGACCATCATTGTTGTTGTCAACTTGATTACGGAATTTAATCAAGCCTTCGAAGCTATCTAGAATACCGTCTCCATCTGAATCCAAGTCAAGGAAATTAGATGTTCTGTCTTGATCGAAATCAGCTGCCGTTTCGCGGCTATCTAAAATACCATCGTTATCAGAATCAATATCGATATAATCAAAATGACCATCTCCATCTGAATCAACACGCTTTTCTGAAATATCTAAAATTCCGTCATTATCAGAATCTTGATCTAAATAATCAGGAGTTCCGTCACGATCAAAGTCTTCACAATTTGAACCACCATTATGACACTCTAAACCATTAGAAATGCCGTCGCCATCACAATCAGCATCACGGAAAAAGTCATACGCTGGCGTACCCACTTGTGGGGCAAGGCCAGATCCATCTTGGCAATAATTCAATGGCGCTGAATCCGTACCGTTTGGATTACCGTCACCGTCACAGTCTGCATTTCTCCAAGCTGTTGAGGTATTTGCTAGCACTTGGCTGCTTGCATTATAACTACATCCATTGTTTGGATCCGTACCGTCTAATAATTCTTGGGCGTCCGATACACCGTCACCGTCTGAGTCATTAGGAACGACTTGTAATACCAATGGGTAAGTAGTCGACCCCACAGTATTTGTTGCTGTTACAGTATAACTTGTAGGCGACATAAGTGCTGTTGGTGTTCCTGTGATTGCACCTGTTGATGTATTAAAACTTAGCCCTGAAGGTAAACCAGGAGAAATACTATAGGTCGGAGATGGAAACGCAGCTACACTTGGTAAATAGCCTGTATTTGTGATTGCAACACCTAATCGTGGAGATAACATTCCTCCATAGCTAAGTCCTGAAGGAATTTGATTCACAACTAAATTGAAAATCGATGTACCTGTTCCACTAGAATTCGTTGCAGAAACCGTAAACGCTTGTGAGGCAAATGATGCCGTAGGAGTTCCGGAAATTTGACCATTCGTGGCGTTGAATGTTAGTCCGGCAGGTAATACAATTGGGCTAATACTCCAAGTTGTTACAGAACCTGAAACGCTTGGATTTAAAGTAGATATAGCCGTTCCAACCAAATAACCCGCAGGTTGTATGTAGGAAATTACTGGGGCAGCTGTTAATATAATGGTAAACGTGGTAGATGCGCTCGGGTTAATGCCATTGTTCGCAGTTAACATATACGTTGTAGCCGCTTGAGTTGCCGTTGGGGTTCCAGAAATTTGACCCGTTGCCGTATTTAAAGATAAGCCCGAAGGTAAGCTTGGGCTTACGCTATAGGTTGGCGCCGGGGTTGCTGTAACTGTAGGCAATGCACTCGTAAATGTAGCATTGATGGGTCTTGAAATATTTCCAAAAGACAAGCCTGTTGGTGGCCCTTGCACAGCTATATTAATCGTTTGTGTGGTAGATCCAAAAACACTCGAAGCTGTTACTGTATATGTCGCGGATGCAACCGAAGTTCCCACAGTTGGGGTTCCTGTAATTGCCCCTGTAGTTGGATTTATTGACAAACCACCAGGTAAATTTGGACTAACCGTATAAGTTAGTGATCCAGAGCCAGCGCTTATACTTGGGTTAACGGGACTCATCGCCACACCGGCTGTCAAAACTAACGGGCCAGGAATTGTCAAACTAGTCGGAGGAATTCCTGTGGCAATATTGAGCGTAGTTGTTGTGCTTCCAAAAGAATTGCTTGCAGTTAATGTATAACTTGATTGAGAGACCGCTGCAGTAGGCGTACCCGTAATTATCCCGGTTGAAGGATTTAAACTTAAGCCCGCTGGCAAACCTGGACTGATCGAATAAGTTACCGCAGATGTTCCCCCAGTTATACTCGGACTAATTGGTGAAATAGCTGTTCCTGTTGGGAAATTCGTTGATACAAGACTATAGCTATATGCACTAGGAGCATATCCCGCTGCAATATCCAAAGTTGTAGTACCTGTACCAAAACCATTGACAGCTGTCACCGTAAATGTTGTTAACGCTTCTATTTGAGTCGGTGTTCCTGAAATTACTCCCGTAGATGTGTTAAAACTTAACCCCGCAAACAAGCTCGGACTAATACTGTAGCTAGTTGGGCTATTATAAACCGTCGGAACAATGTTCGTAATCGCTTGTCCAACAGGTAGGTTTTGAGGTGTCGTATAACTTAATATCGGAAAGGCTGTAACCGAAATAGTGAAGGTCACGGTTGTTGGGTTGCCTATTCCATTGAATGCGCTAACGGTGTAAGAAGTCGCCGATTGCATGTTCGTAGGTGTTCCCGTAATCGCTCCTGTGGATGTATTAAAGGAAAGACCCGAAGGCAAGCCTGGGCTAATTGAGAAATTGGCTGCAGGACTTGAAACAACGGTAGGAACAGCACCACTACCTCCAATCGCTACATTGACTGGAAAACTCAGGTTTCCGCCATAACTTATGTTACTAGGTGGTCCTTGAACTTGAATAGTCGTACTCGCTGTACTTGAACCATAAGCATTTGTCGAGGTAATAGTATAAGTTGCCACAGTAGATGCAATACCTGCCGCTGGAGTACCTGTAATATCACCGGTAATTGGGTCAATAATTAATCCCGAAGGTAACGCAGGACTAATGGAATAAGTGAAACTTGGAGTTCCAGCACTAACCGTAGGGGATAATGTGTTTATAGCGGATCCGGCTTGATATACATTGCCTGTTGCATAACTAAATACGGGAGCAACACCGGTTGATATTTGCATAAACGTGCTCGTAGATCCATAACTATTAGAGGCAGAAATGGTATAAACTGCGTTAGAAACAACCGATGTTGTCCCAGAAATCACTCCAGTGCTTGTATTAAAACTTAATCCCGTAGGCAACCCTGGACTGATTGCATACGTGGTTGAGCCAGACCCTGCGGTGATACTTGGACTTTGATTCGTAATAGCCGTACCGGTTCGGAAACTGTTATTGGCAGACGCATATAACAAATTGCTTGGAGCATTTCCCACGGCAATACTAACCGTAGTTTGAGTACTACCAAAAACTGAACTTGCTGTAATGGTCGCGTTACTTGCCGACTGCAGTGCTGTAGGAGTTCCGTACAACACCCCTGTTGCGGGGTCGATGTGAACGCCCGCAGGAAGTCCTGTTGCGGAATAAGTGACTAATCCTGAACCGGTAGTTATACTAGGACTCACGGAATTCATACCAGCATTTAAAGGTAGCAACAAGGGTCCCGTGTAACTTAAACTACTTGGAGGGGTTCCTACCGTTAATGTGAAATTGGCGGTGGCAACTTTGGCAGGACCATTGTCCGTTGCTGCCGATGTAGCCGTCACGGTATTTACTGTTGCAACAGAACTAATCGAAGGTGTTCCCGAAACAACAGCTGTTGAGGTATTAAAGCTTAATCCCGAAGGAAGGCTAGGGCTGATCGAAAGCGTATTTGAATAGCCTCCGCTATAAGCAGGAGAAATTGCTGAAGCAACTTGATTTCGAATCAAATTATATGGCCCCGAATAGGAAATACTAGGTGCGGCAACTACCCTAAAACTGATTGTATAAGTTGCTGTACCGAAGGTATTACTTGCTTGAATAGTCGCGTTACTTGCTCCCTGAACTGTCGACGGAATACCATAAATAACCCCGGTTGTAGGGTCTAAAATTAGGCCCGAAGGTAAGCCCGTTGCAGAAAAATTCGTTGCTCCAGTTCCTTGCGTTAGACTTGGACTCAAGTTTGTTATTGGGTCGCCCTGCCAATATACATAGCTATTGCTTGCATATGTCAAGGCAGTTGGTGGCGCGCCAATGGTTAATTGAACCGTTCCGCTTGTGCTTCCATATGCAGAAGTTGCTGTGATGGTAAAGCTTGTTGCAAGCAGTGCACTAGTAGGTGTACCCGAAATAACCCCCGTTGAGGTATTAAAACTTAAGCCTGGTGCCAAACTTGCTAAACTTGGGCTAATCGAATAGGTGACAACTCCTGTTCCTGACGTAATGCTTGGACTTATCGGTGTAATCGCTGAACCAGAAGCTAATGTCGAGTTAATATAACTCAACCCAGAAGGTGCTGTTCCAGGTGGCAAAATCTCTACCGTAAAGGTTGAACTTGCCGTTCCTGCTGTGGATCCTGTGGCTAGAATAGTCACAGAACTAGCACTTGCAGCAGCACCATTCCCGTCATAAACCAAATTTCCATTCGAAGACAAACTTACTCCAGTTAGTAATGATCCAGCAGAAATACTATACGTAATACTAGTTCCCACTCCCCCGATAGCCGGAATAACTGTTCGTCCAATTCCTTGAATAAATGTTTGGTTACCTCCATAACTTAAATTGGCTGGACCTGTAACTGCAAATTGTAGCTGCGCAGTGGAAGAGCCAAACCCATTGACTGCCGTAACGGTATAGGTTGTCAAATTGCGTGCGGCCGTAGGAGTACCACTAATCACACCCGTACTTGTATTCAAGCTTAAGCCCGCGGGTAAAGCAGGGGAAATACTAAATGTAGCTCCCGATGGCGAATAGGTCGAATAGGTATTCGATGGGTCAGCGATATTAATCGTTAATGCAGATCCTGTCGCAAATCCTGTATACAAAGGATTGGAAGATGTTCCTCCCCACGGATTCTGTAAGCCGGTATTTAATACATAATGATAAGTGAAATCCACAGGCGCCCCTACGGTCAAGTTGACAAGTGTACTTCTACTCCCCACATTGTTATAAGCCGTCACCGTGTAATCAGTCGCGGGTGCTGTCGCAGTTGCCGTACCTGAAATAGCCCCCGTTTGAATATTCAAACTCAATCCGGCAGGTAAACTTGGATTAATGCGATAGGCAACCCGTTCTTCATATTTTCGAATTGCCGCACTATGATCGATGAAATATAATGCCCCATTATCATCAGCAGCAATCGTACTATTTCCATAACCAATTCCACCAATGGCTATATCATTTTGCTGGCCTGTTGCGCGAGGGTTTGAGCCGTCATAAGCGGTACCAGTCGCAAGTAACATAGGCGACATGGAACCGGCCGAAATAGAACCAATACCTTCGTTGGGATACGAGTCACTTACATAATAAGTACTACCGTTACTAGATGCGGCAGCCTTAACATTACTAGCTAATGTGACATTACTTTGCTGAGTAAAGCTCGAAGTTTGCGTATTAAACGTGCTCGTGACGAATTCTTTGGTATTGTCAGAAAAGAACAAAAACTCCCCCGTTGGTTTCACTGCAACATCAACGATACGGCCACCTAAGCCTAAATCTGCAGGAGGAAATAAACCCTGAATGGTCCCTAAAAATCCATGGGTTATCGTATGTGGTTCGGGTTGAAATGTAGAGGCGCTATACACCCAAAGTCCCATGTCCTCAGAAGGAGCAAAAATTCGACCCTGATGAACTAGTAATCGGTAGATACTCCCAAAACCACTTGTAGGTAAAGAAATTACGGGGTTTGCTCCCGGATTTAGTGTGTTAATATCAACCTGATAGATACTACTTGTAGAACCATTATCATAACAGGAAATAAAAAGTGTATTGTTTGAATAAGCTATTTTCCTGGGATTGTCGCCATTCGAAAATGAAAGCACCGAAGATGTGGAAAGAATATTTGCTGGGTTCGCATTATCTAACTTGGCAATTTTTGTGGCCCAGTTACTATCTTGATAAAGCACATAAATATTTCCAGTTGATGCATCCCGACTAAAATCCAACACCTGATTTTCAGTGAATAGTGTATTTAAATTAATTGCAGAGGGACTCAAGACTGCGCCACCTGTATTGGTAGGCGTTAAGGTTGAAATCGCAACCCCTCTCGTATATATTTGTGGACCCACATAAGCAGGGCGAGGTTTGTCTAATATATCAATGTATAAATCCACATAGGTACTTCCATAAGCATTAGTTGCCGTTACACGGTAGGCTTGTAATGCCGAAAGGCTTGTCGCTTGTCCGGTAATTCTACCGGTAGCAGGATTCAAGGAAAGCCCTGCTGGCAATGCAGGACTGACAGAATAGGTTTCTACTGGAAGACCACCTACAGCAAGTGTAGGAACATTCAATGTATTAGCATTGGTATTCGACCCAACTTCAATGTGCCAAGGTGCATATTGATACGATAAACCACTTGGAGGTCGAACAACCGTCAATGTAACATTGGTAGTAAATATCCCAGCACGATTTGTTGCTGTGACCAAATAGGTTTGCGTATTATTTGAAACGGTAAGGCCAGCTCCTGTTGGGGTCCCCGAAATCGTTCCATTCGTATAATCAAAGCTTAGTCCGGCAAACAATGTTGGTGTAATGGTAATGGATTCACTAGGTGTATACGAATAACCTAAGCCACTATCAAATGAAGGCGAAATAAGCACATCTCCATTTTCAGGGGAAATCGCCAAGGTGTTAAAGGTTTGTGTGTAGGTTGGAACAGTCTCTATAATCGTTGCATTCCGAGTGATTCGATAAATATGGCCAACGCCACCCCCCGTCGCGTTCACATACATATCACCTTGCTTATCTGTAACTAAAAAAGGCGTGGGGCTCGCGTTTAATGTAACGAAATTACTCACCTCAAACGTGGATAAATTGACTTTTCGAATAACCGCCGTATTTGCTCCTTGCAAATCCAAAACATACAAATTTTCATCCACTCCCAAAGTTGCCGCCACAGGATTCGTAAAAGATGCTGCACTTCCTATTCCATTCGCCGTTCCTGCAGATCCTGAACCAGCAATGGTGGTAACCTGATTGCTAATGACATTTAAAAACCGAATTGTTCGGTTGCCTGAATCTGGGATATAAATTCGAGAACCGATGGCATCCATAGCAGGCTGACCCATGCCGTTGAACTTGGCCAAGTGTCCAGGGCCATCTTGATTTCCTGAGACGCCCGCACCCCATTGCTTGACAACGCGTGACGTATTGGAAGCAGGGAATTTGGTAATTTTATTGGACGCATTACTCACATTATAGAAAAAATATTGCGGATCCATAATCATATAATCTGGGGCTCCCCCATCATACGCTTTAAGCCTTGCAACGCCTCCCGTATTTTCATACAAGGCGTTTCCTTGGGTTAAATACCAGCGAGTAGGCGCCGACCCAAACGAAATAAACATCTTAGAACCAGCATAACCCGGAACTCCCGTATTGCTCCAACCTCCAATTCCTGCATTAATACTTCCCCCACCCAATGAAGGGATTAAAGGAGAAATGGCTTGCCCTTGCAAATAAGGAGAACCCGGCTGAACATAATTAATGACCGGTTTGGCCTGAATTTGAATCTCGACTGTCCCTGTTGCTGTACCAAAAGCATTGGTGACATCAACTGAATAAACTGTGTTAGCCGAAATCGTCGTAGGCGTACCTGTTATTTCCCCCGTGACAGGATTTAAACTCAATCCTGCTGGCAATGCCGGTGATCCTGCATGCAATGTGTAGGATGTCGCAGCTGGATAACTCATTGGCAAGGGCATTAAATAAGCCGGTTCATTTTGAACCAACAATGCCTGCGCTCGACTATATCCCATATTGTAAGGCGGCCCCTGAACAAAAATAGTCACAGTTGCACTCACGCTTCCACCCGTATTTGTACCTGTAATAACATAATCAGTTTGAACCGTCCCCTCGGTTGGCGTTCCTGTAATAATACCCGTACTTGTATTGAGCGTTAAGCCTGCTGGCAATGCGGGATATACAGAATAGGATGCGATAATACCGCCTTGATTCGTGGGAACCAAAGCACTAATAGCTGTTCCCACTGTCAAGACATTAGAATTAGAACTGTAGGATAAATTCGATGCTGGTATATCCAATACTTGAATTGGAATTACTAGCGAGCTAGAACCTGTTGCAACTGTTGATGTTACCGTATAATTTCGTAACGGGGTATAAATAGTGGGTGTACCACTGATTCGGCCCGTGTATGTATCCATTGAAAGTCCTGCAGGGAACATAGGGGTAACAGTAAAAGCCTTAGTCGTACGAATTGACTTTACTTTATTATTCCCATAATCAGCCACATGGACCAAGGTACCATCTCCATACGCGTAAACCGCCACAGGTTCATTAAACTGAGCGGTACCATCTTGTCCTTGCGTATTTCCAGCGGTACCACTACCTGCCATCGTCGATAAAATTCCACTTGCTGGGTTATAAACTTTAACCTTGTGGTTCATTCGGTCAGCAATGTACACATCCCCCGCTCCATCGATAGAAATACCATGCGGAGAATTCAAACGAGAAGTCCCCACAGTCCCATCCACGTCACCAGAACTTCCATTCCCTGCCATCACCGTTGCAGCACCTTGCGAAGTAATTTTCAATAAGCGATGTGCATCAGTCACCCAAAGGTTCCCCGACAAATCAACAGCAAGGCCTACGGGAGCATTAAGCGTAACACCTGACACTGCAAAGTTTGAGGCAATGCCTGACACCAAATCCAAAATTCGAATTGAATTATTGCCTTTATCCGCAACATAGATTTTATTTGCCTGACCTGGAACAGGAACAATACTCATCGGTTGATTAAATAATGCATAATCACCGGCAGCCGCCGAACCATTATTTGAACCTGCAGTAATTGCAGTGGGATCTCCACCCACAACTCCGATTCCTTCAACAAAAATCCGATGGCGCGTTGGATCAGAATAAACCATCTTCGCTGCACCTGAAACTGACATCCGAACTAAACCAAAAACAGATCCAAGGGAACTACTAGGGCTTGTTCCTCCACTGGCTGATTGCAATGTCCAATCAATTCCATAGACACGTCCATTATTCGAGCCAAAATAAAAATTACCATAGTCACCGGGAAAAATAGTCGTTGGGCTAGGGACGTTAATTGTATAATTTGTTGATGTTGTGTAATTACGAATAATCCAAAAGTCTTGAACATCCGACTTAATATAAACCCGTTTAGTTAAATCTCCTGGATTGTTTCCCAGTGCAGGTGAACTAGGGGTTTCTGCGCTAATCGCTGAATTAACCGTATAACTCCGTTGGCTCGTTCCATTGGGATACGTTAAAACAGGGTTTTGTCCTGAAGCAGAAAAAAGAATAAATCCACAGCTAATAATGAAAAAAAAACGACGAAAAAAAGTTGCGATAGCGTATTTCATGAAGAGAACTAGTAACAATTGGAATGAATACTCGTGAGCCTAATGATTCACCTAAAACAAAATTATCGATGTCCTATTTCAGAGCGTGTAGATGAATATCTACAAAACTTGTTTTTCCAAAAAATTGCCGACAAGTTTGTGTCACAATGCGTTATAACCTTCTTTTAATTTTATTTCTTCTTTCCACACGGTTATATAGTGAGGTTAATCGGCTACAACCTGCAGGATTAAATTCGTTTTTACTCCAAAATACCGTTTCTGGTATTTGCGAAGATGATGCTGGCTATATGTGGGCGAATACACAATTTGGTACTTACCGTTATGATGGTGTAAGTGTCAAAGCCTATACCAAAGGCAATAAAAAAGTCGAAATTCGATCAAATCGTTTTGGGTATATTCACCCCATCGCAGGCAATAAGAGTTATTTTACATATAATGAGGTTGATGGCTTTATCATTCGCAACGGCCATATCACTCAATTAAACATTCCTTCAGAAGAAACATTCTTAACCAATGATAATACGTGGATCCGCGTGAAACGAAATCGGATTAATAAAGCACTCGAAATTTTCCCTCGCGCGATCAATGGGACAGACGAAATTGCCATTTTTGAGCATGACACGCTGATCAGCACGAAACGAGGATATTTCAGTTTACAAAAACAAGAAATAATTGCCCCCATTAATCCCAATTTCCACTTATATCGCGTAGGACAAAGTTGTTTGGCACTGGCATCCGAAGGCATTTATACTGTCTCTTGGAATGGGAAGCTCCGTTTTTCACTAATTAAACCTCTCAAAGGAGCGAAGAAATATATCCCCAATGCAAGCGGAAAACTCTGGTTTAGCATTCAAAACCAAGTCTATTTATGGGATAATCCGACACAAAATTGCACCCCCATCCTTCAATTCGACAAAACGAGTTTTTCCACCATAAGTACAATATGGCAGAAAAACTTGACGCTATATTTAGGTACACCCACCGACGGAATTCAAATCAAAAAGACTTTTCCTGGCAAACTTTTAACGCAAAAATCAATCCTTCCAGCGGATAACTATATCTATTCGTACACCAGAAACAAACACAATAATAATTATTACATCGTCAGTCCCAACGGGATCTCTTTGGCTGAAGAAAATCCAAAGAAAACCAACATGCTCGCTGAAATACCCTCTTCTCCTAGTTTTATCTTTCAGGATTCACAAGATCACATTTGGTGGATGGCTAGCGCCAAAAATTTATGCGAATATGACCCCCATGAAAAAAAAGTCATGGCAAAATATCCCCAACAGGAAGATATCGTTCGATTAATTGAACAAAAAAATAAGCACCTTTTAACTGTAGGGAGAAAACAAATATCCGACCTTAATTTAATAACTAATAAAAGGACAATCCTTTTTCAACTAGTTGGCCAAAACCATATTCTAACTGCCATCAAAACAAATTTGGGCTGGCTCATCGGAACAGAACAGGGCTTAATTATAAAAACAGCCCAGTATGAAAAAAGGTATCTCCTCCAAGAAACCGTACGAAGTCTCATGGCCTTAGGAGCAAACCGTTATTTAATCGGAACCTATAGTCATGGTTTATTTATCTTAAATCAAGGTAAAATAACGCCCATTCCGCTTGACGAAAAGCACCTCCTAGAAGCTACTGTTCAATTAAACAAAGATGCCGATGGCGACATTTGGGTCGTATGCAATCGAGGTATCTTTATTTGGAAAATTAATCGTTTGCTTCGAGGAGAAAAGGCTGACTACTTTTTAGAAACGAATACAGATTTACCTGCGGAAGAATTAAATGGGGGACAGACACCCGAAGTCTACGAATCCAACCAAATTGCAATTCCTTCATCGCGCGGCTTAATTGTTTTCAACAAACAACAAGTTCTCAAAGCTACAAGCCCCAAACAAATTAAACTGGTTGGTGTCTATATTGACGGTATACAAAAAAACCAATTAAAAGCGTTTAACGTCCCCGCAAAACACCAAAACATTCAATTCAATTTTGACATTTCATTCGTCGAAAATCCTAACAATTTTCAAGTTGAATATCGCCTTCTAGGCCTTGAAAACACATGGCATGCGCTTCCCATCAATCGGAAATTAACATTTGCGAGACTACCGGCATCCGATTATATATTAGAGCTTCGAAGAAATAGCCATAGCTCACCCATCCAAATTTCAAAATTCACAGTAAACACAATCTGGTATATGAGCCCATGGACTTGGATACTGGCTGGCTTAGGCATTGTGTTTTTAACTTCAATTGCCTATTACAGTCGAATTATTTTGTTAAAAAGAAGTCAACTAACTTTAACCAAAGAAATCCGAGAAAAAACAAAAGAAATCCAGCAAAACCTAGCCCGTTTGGCAGAATCAAAAAAAGCGCTTCGGAAGGAATACCGACACAGAAATAAACTCTATAGCATATTAATGCACGATTTGACTTCCCCTTTAGCTTTCTTATCCTCCTTTTCTCTGACTCAAACCAAAACCGCAGGTGAAGCAAAAGACGCCTTTCGAGTAATCGCACAAACGAGCAATGATTTACACAATTTCATTACTGAATTTTTATTCTGGCTAGGGCATCAGAAAAATAACCTTGTTCGCTCAACAAAAACAATTGATGTCGTTGAAACAATCCAAGAATTAGTTCAACTCTACAGTACAATTGGTGAATTAAAAATGAACAAGGTGGTATTTTTCTCCAACCCCAAATCAATCTATTTTCAAACAGATCCAGAAATCCTAAAAATTATCCTCCGAAATCTCTTAGACAATGCAAATAAGTTTACCGAAAAAGGAATTATCAAAGTGAGTTGTTATCAAGGAAAACAAGGTATTTTGCAGATTACAATCGAGGATACAGGGATTGGCCTACCCCCATACATTCAAGAACTTTTGGAGCAAAATATCTCATTGGATACATTTAATCCGAGCATAAATGCCAATCATAAAATGGGCCTACAAATAAGCAAAGAGTTTATATTACAGCTTAATGGTTCATTATCCGTTGAAACAAGCCCCCAAAATGGGACTAAATTCTCCATTACATTAGCTAATCCGATCGATCCGAAAGATGATACAAATTAAATTGAACCGCCAATTTGATCATTTCGGCAGTTGAGCTAACCGAAAGCTTCTCCAAAATCCGCTGTTTATAAGTCGCTACTGTCGATTGACCTATTTGTAACTGATTGGAAATTGATTTATTGGTATGCCCTTCTAATAACGCAAACATCACAGAAAGTTCTTGTGGAGAAAGTTCTGCAAAAGGGTTTGAAGGCTCTTTCTCTTTCTTAATGCGCTCACGTGTTTTTTGATAATGATTTAATTCCCAATTAACCGCATCTTTTAATTTTGCCAAATGCGAACCTTTATTCACATATTGATTTATTCCTAGTTTTGCCATCGGTTTTTTCATGACATCCTCAGGAAACATGGAAAAAATAACAATTGATGCTTGTGGTGCGGTCTTTTTCACTTGAATTACCAATATTTCAGCATTAGAATCCGGTAAATTCAAATCCAAAATGATTAAGTCGGGCTTTTCACGTTCAATAAGATTAATCGTTTCAGACATATTGGACGCCTCCAAAAATTCCATGGATGTAAAAAACCCTTTCAGGTAATTTATTACCCCTTTTCGGACAATTTCATGATCATCTACAACGAGCAATTTCTTTTTCATTCGTCGTAAAAATACAAAAAAGCCATCACGAATCGCATCAAGTCTTTCCGCAGATTTATGTAAATTACCATTCAAATCAATCAATATGTCCAACGTACTCACGCAATTTGCGCAAATTAAGGCCTTTGTATTCGACATTGACGGCGTCATGACAGACGGAAGTGTTCATGTCTTGGAAACCGGGGAACATTACCGAACTTTTCACATTCGGGACGGATATGCCATCGAGAAGGCTCGAGAAGCGGAATATAATTTGTGTGTCATTACCGGCGGAGGCCATAAGGGTGTCAAAAAAAGATTGGAAAACCTGAAATTTCAGGACATCTATTTTGGCTTGGGGGGCAAGGATAAATTGGAAACCTATTTGGGTTGGTTGGACAAAATGGGCATCGACGAGTCGGAGGTTTTATACATGGGCGACGACGTTCCGGACTTAAAAATTCTTTCCCGACCGGCATTATTGAGTACTTGCCCGGCAGATGCCATTCCGGAAATTCAAATGGCTTGTAAATATGTTTCGCCATTTGGCGGAGGCAAAGGAGCTGTGCGGGATGTGATTGAAAAAGTAATGAAATTACAGGGCAAATGGCCTGCTTAACAATACGAAAATGGCATTAATTGTTCCAATAAAGGGTATTTCGCCGCAATTTGGGGAAGAAAATTGGCAGGCAGCGAACGCGACCATCGTAGGAGATGTTGTGTTTGGTTCGCATTGTACGGTGTGGTATAATGCGGTCGTTCGCGGGGATGTGAATCGCATCCGCATAGGCAATTACAGCAATATTCAAGACGGTGCGGTGATTCATTGCACCTACCAAAAAACCGAAACGCACATAGGAAATTACGTGTCCATCGCGCACAATGCCATCGTACATGGCTGTACGATTGAAGATTATGTCCTCGTGGGCATGGGTGCCATCATCATGGACGGTGCGTTAATTGAGACGGGATCCATCATCGCCGCAGGTGCTGTTGTAACCCAAAACACCCGCGTTCCCGCCGGCAGTATCTTTGCGGGAAACCCCGCCAAATTACTCAAGCCCGTGAGCCCTGAAGCCGCTGAGGTTTTTATGCGAACCGCGATGAATTATTTGGAATATGCGGGGTGGCAGAAGTAGACATTGGACGTTAGACTTTGGACGTTGGACGGTGGTCGTTGGATGGTGGTCGTTCGCCGTTGGAAAATGTTGTAGAGACGCGATACCTCGCGTCTTTTTTACGTTTTAGACGCGAGGTATCGCGTCTCTACTCTACGGACTATTTCCCTCCGGACTGATGACTAGCGACTGACGACTTAAAAGATTTAGACGCGAAGTATCGCGTCTCTACACTCCGGACTATTTCCCTCCGGACTGACGACTGACCACTGACTTCAGTCCACTGCCACCCCTACCTCCCTAAGCTATCCGCGATCACCCGGTCATTCGCCAACCGCGGAACCTTATTTTGACCCCCTAATTTCCCCTGCGATTTCATGTAATCGATAAAAGCATTAGGCTTCAAAATCGTGAGTTTTAACGGCTGCAAAACCTTTCCGGTAATCAAATCCTTGTAATAGATGTTTTGAGCGTTCATAGATGCCTCTAAAACGGCTTGAAAACGCGAAGGATCCTGCGGAGCCTGAGCAAATTCGACCAACCACTCATGGTAAGGCAATTCACCCGTAGGTGGATTTACCTGCGGGGCTAAGGTAAATTCAACAAGACTTGCCTCCGGACAGGCCTTTAATGCCTCAGCCATCGCTCGCTCCGCCTCTTCCGCAATCACATGCTCCCCAAATGCAGATATAAAGTGCTTTATCCGACCCGTCACCACAATGCGAAACGGATTCAAAGACACAAACTTCACCGTATCTCCAATCGAATATGACCAAAGTCCCGCATTCGTCGACATCAATAAAGCATAATTCACGCCCAATTGAACCTCCGAAAGCATTAAACGCTTTGGCGTCGCCGTGAAATAGGTATCAGTTGGCACAAACTCAAAGAAGATTCCTCCATCAACATTCAACAATAATCCCTCCTCGCCCGTTGAGTCCTGAAATGCGATAAAACCCTCCGAAGCTGGATAGGTCTCTACGACATCAATTTCCCGACCAATCGAATCCATCAATTTCTGGCGATAAGGCTCAAAATTCACCCCACCCGTGACAAACAATTGAAAATCAGGGAATAAATCACCGATCTTTTGACCAGATAAAGACTCAAGCCGATCAAAATACATCTGCACCCAAGGCGGAATTCCTGAAATCAGCCCCATGCGTTGTTGGATGGTTTCTTGCACAATCGCCTCCAATTTCTCCTCCCAATCTTCGATGCAATTTGTCTCATAAGATGGCAATTGATTACTTCGCAAATAGCCAGGAACGTGATGATTGACAATCCCCGACAAGCGCCCTGTCGGAATTCCATGCTTCGACTCAAGCTCAGGAGAGCCCGACAAAAAAATCAATTTTTGATCTAAAAATGCAGAATTACCTGAATAGTGCACATAATGCAACAAGGCGTCGCGTGCACCCGTAATGTGAAACGGCATCGACTCTTTGGAAATCGGAATGTATTTCGCACCGGAAGTGGTGCCCGATGTTTTGGCAAAATAGGCAGGCTTTCCCGGCCATAAAATATTGGGAGAACCCAAAACCATCTCATCGATGTAGGTCTTCAAATCCTCGTATTCTGCGATGGGAACACGGATTTTATATTCTAAATAATTACGGATTTTATCGAATTCATAGGCCTGACCAAAGATGGTCTGCTCCGCTTTTTTGAGGTTATTCTTCAGCCAATTTTCCTGAATTTGAATCGCCTGCGCGTGACTCTTTTGGTGTTTTTTTACCACCTTACGCGCAAAAGGTTTCGCAAAAAAGGATCGAATTCCCATGGTAACTTACTTAAACACGCCCTGCGGATCAGGCAATTTTTCCGCTAAACTATGTCCTAAATTTAAATCTAACTGCGTGATATCCAGCTTTCTACATTCATGTAAATAGGCCCAGGCATTTTCATATTTCTCCTGTAAATAGGCCACTTGCGCGCGCTTCATCCACGCTGTCGCATAATTCGGTGTTTGCAACAGAGCTCTCTGTAATAATGCATCTGTCTCATCCAAAGTACCACAATCCATGGACTTCAAATAACAACTCAATTTTACAATTGCTAAGTCCACGCGAAGAATACTTTGCGTACTATCTAATGCCAAACCTTTGGATAAAAACTCGATGGCCTTTGGAAAATCTTGTCGTTGGAAAGTAATCACGCCCAACCCCCAATAGGAATCAACAGCTTGATTATCAAGCGCTTGAACTAGGTTAAATCGGTAAGTTGCGGTGTCCAAATGTCCCGAAGAGACGAATTCCCAAGCGCGCTCAGAAAAGAATTCCACTGCCTCTTTACGTGAACCAAAACTGGCATCACAAGACTCCACGAATTGGGTTAATTCCTTTTGGTCTTTGGCGGATAAGGCCTTTTGACCATATAGTGGCAAGTATTTTGCCTCTTTAGGCGCTGCTGTTTGTTGGGCCAAAGCTAGGCTTCCAACGAACATAAACAAACTAATTAGTAGTACTTTCATTGCTGCAAATCTACCTTTTCTTTTTAGATGATGGTGCTCCTGGGCGAAATTTTGCGTTTTTTCCTGGGCGATTATTCCGTTGGGGTGGTTTCGGAGTAGAAACCGCACCCCCTTTAGGGCCTGTTTTTGTCACAGCTTTACGTTGTGGAACCTTTTGGCCGCTAGCACGTGCTTTGATCACCCATTTTTTCTCGTGAAACGCGCCTTTAAAATCGGGATCCTCGCGTTTCCGTTGATCATCGACCGCCCGCAACATATCTTGTTGCTCCACAAACGGAGTCTCTTCTCGGCTGATTTCCGCTGGAAGGTCCTGGATTTCAATCGTTTGCTGAATAATTTCCTCAATCTTTGCCCAGTGATATTGCTCCGCCAGAGTAATAAAAGTGATCGACTCGCCGACCTGATCCGCCCGACCCGTCCGACCAATCCGGTGGACATAATCTTCGTAAATCAAAGGAACATCAAAGTTGATGACATGGGAAACTTTGGGAATATCAATGCCACGCGCTGCCACATCTGTTGTCACCAACACTCGAATTAAGCCTTCGCGAAACTGCTGCATGGCATTGATACGCGTATTTTGGCCTTTATTCGAGTGAATCGCGCGCACTTGGTCTTCGGATAAAACCTTGCGGATCAAAAACTTTTCAACCTGATTGGCAACGTCCTTACTCCGACAAAATACCATCACACGTTCGAAACGATCTTGCTTAAGAAAATAGGCCAAAGCATTGATTTTCGTACTTAAATTCGGGGCCTCATAAACAAATTGGGTCACCTGACTAGCCGGAGTGGCTTGTCGGGTAATTTCCACTTTTTGAGGAAACTCCAAAAACTCATGCGATAAGTTCTCTACTTTCTCTGGGAAAGTCGCGGAAAACAACCCGTTTTGACGCTTTTTGTAAGGGATTTTCTCGAGTATTTCGCGGATCTGTGGCATGAAACCCATGTCCATCATTTTATCCGCCTCATCCAAAATCAAAATCTTTAATTCCTTAACGACAATCGCGTCCTTGCGGTATAATTCCAAGAAACGACCGGGGGTAGAAACCAAAATGTCAACGCCCGCTTCTAAGGTTTGGATTTGGGTTTTAGGTCCCAATCCGCCATATAATGCCAAAATGCGTAAATCCGTCTCAATTGCTAAGCCGACCATCACCTCATGAATTTGCATGACCAACTCACGTGTGGGTGCTAAAATTAAGGTGCGAGGATTTTTCCCTTGGGCGTATTTACAACGCATTAATATCGGCAATGCATAGGCAGCCGTTTTTCCTGTGCCGGTTTGTGCGATGCCAAGGACGTCGTGTCCTTGCAACATAAGAGGAATCGCCTTCTCTTGTATGGGGCTTGGAGTAACATAGCCCAAAGCGTCACAGGCGCGACACAATTGAGGGTTTAAACCAAGCGAAGAAAAATCAGTCATATGATTAATTTTGATGAAGGGACAATTTCCTTCGTGGAACTCCGTTCGCGAACGCTGCCGGCGCCCAATCACAATTCCACGACAAAGGTAGGCAAAATAAAATTCCCTACCTTTGAAACAAAAATTCTCTTAATCATGCGAATTTGGGGCATTAGATTCCTATTATGGGCCATCATCTCCTTCGTCAGTGGTAGTGTAGCGTCACTTTTCCTCTGGGGATTGCAACTCATCGCAGAAAATCGGCAAACTTATTTTTTACTAGGACTTCCTTTGGTAGGCTTATTACTCGTATGGATGCGCAAATGGTCATTCACCGCATTAGGAACAAACGACCTCATCAAGCAACTACAAGGAGACACCCAAGTTACTTCTGTTTTCCAGGCACCCTTTACATTAGCCAGCACCTGGCTAAGTCATTTGGTTGGAGCATCTGTAGGTAGGGAAGGGGCGGCAGTATTCATGGGCGGCTCGATCGCAAATGCGAGTACTCAGCCATTTTATATTTCGCAGGAGGAAAAATCCGTTTGGCTACGCGCCGGAATGAGTGCAGGTTTTGCAGCAATTTTCGGAACACCTTGGGCCGGATGTTTTTTCGGACTCGAAATTAAAGAAGTTGGCAAAATTCATTTTCGCTCAGTTTTTGCATGCTTATCCACCGCTTTTGCAGCAAATCTCGTAAGTCTCCACGTGTACGGCACAAAACACGTTTTGTATCCCCACATTTTATTACCTGAGATTTCACCCGTATTTTGGGCCAAATTAGCGCTTATAGGCCTTTTTTTAGCCATAATCGCACGCATCTATTCGCGCTTAGAATCGATTATTTATTTTGCATCTGATAAATTACCCATACAGGCTTACCAAAAAGCGATTCTCGCGGGCCTTATTTTACTCGCGCTCTTTCAATTTCCCTTTTTTCAAGAGAGCATCGGATTGGGTTCCGAATATTTACTAAGACCCTTTGAAGAAAATTTTCAAGCGGGAACTTTCGCTTTCCAAAAACTCATAGCGACTTGCTTGAGTCTTGGACTCGGTTATAAAGGGGGAGAGGCAACGCCCTTATTTTTAATCGGCTCACATGCCATGGCAAGTTTTTCAGATCTAATCAATTTACCGGCTCCTTTTTTAGCTGCCTTGGGCTTCACCTGCCTATACATGGGATTAACAAAAACTCCCATCGCAGCGATGTGCATGGGCGTTGAGCTATTCGGAAAAGATGCCTGGTTTTGTTACCTCATTGTAACCTTCATTGTTATCTATTTCTCCGGGAATAAAGGAATATTCAAATCACAAACATGGGCCAATTATTTGCCCAATCTACCTTTCTAATATGTACCTATTCTTTTTCGACAACTATTCAGAGTACAAAGAAGCTCGCATTAAACAGCGTCGTTTTGACGAAAGTATATGGCAGGAACTTATACAAGAATGGACAAAATCTCCCTATTTACAGGTAACTAAAATCGGGGAAACGTTTGAAAAAAGAGCAATTCATGAAGTGAAATTTGGCCAAGGTCCCATTCAAATTATTGCCTGGTCTCAAATGCATGGTGATGAAGCAACGGCAACCATGGCATTGTGCGATATATTCAACTTTATCAACTCAAATGATTCAAGGTTTATTGAAATAAGGGAAATATTGCATCAGAATCTAAGCATTTCATTCATTCCATACTTAAACGCGGATGGGGCTTCACAATGGACTCGTGAAACAGCATTAGGAATTGATATGAACCGCGATGCTCAACATTGTTATAGCCCGGAAGCAAGATTATTATCTGATTGGGCAGACCGCATACAACCTACATTTGCATTTAATCTACACGATCAAAATCGATTATACTCCGTAGGAAATTCGGCAAATCAAACGCACATTGCCTTCCTTGCAACGGCTGGAGATGAGGCAGGAACCTGGACAGATTCACGACTTCGTGCAGGTAAATTAGCCAATCGATTAACGCGATTAACACAAGAAAAAATACCCAATAAAGTAGCTAAGTGGACCGACGAATTTAATGCACGTGCTTTCGGAGATAACTTTCAAAAAAGAGGTTATGGATTACTTTTACTTGAGTCGGGTGGGGCAGGCTGGGACTTGGAAAAACAATCTTTACGCCAACTCAATGCAGCGATTTTATTAGATGCCTTTTACAGTATTGCAACAGGCACTTACCAACAAGAAAATATCGAAACCTATGAGGCTTTAGCAACAAACGAACGTCAAATATTCGACATAAAACTAACACAAGCTCCATTAGAATCAACAGGAAAAATTCGTGCTGACATTGGTCTAAACCTGAAAGAAACAGCTAGCGGGAAAACACAAATAAATTACACATGGACAGTCGAAGAAATAGGAGACCTTGCCTACATGCATGCATTAAATACACAAGATGCGAGCCAATGGGAATTTGTTCAACCCGTACAATTAGGACAAGAAATAAGTGATTTGATCTTTACAAAAGCAGGAGAAACCTCTTTTGATTTACGTACTTTTACAGCCAAAATAAAATAATATATGACATCATTACCCGTAATCATTATTGGAGTAAATCCATTTGCCCTTGAAGTTGCACACATATTCCAACAAAATAACGTCGTAATCTATGGTTTTCTTGACGATGACCTTAAGAAAAAAGACACCATGATTGGTGAGATTCCTGTATTGGGAACAACTGAAGATGAAAGTTATTGGGGCTTAATTGGAAAGTCTTGTGCCGTATTTGTGGCATTGGAAAACCCAACGGAGCGTAAGAAAATGATTGAATTAATCGAAGAAGATCGCAAAACAAAACCGATTCACGCCATTCATCCAAGTGCACAAATTGCCAATGTGAAGAGCTTAGCTTATGGAATATTCATTGGCGCAAATGTCGTACTAGGAGCAGAAACAAAGATTGCAGATCACGTCATTATTGGACCAGGTACAATCATTGAAACAGGTGCAAGTATTGAAGAATTTAGTCAAATCGGCGCAGGTTCAGTTATCGGGAAAGAAGCACAAATCGATAAAAATGCATTTGTAGGAATTCACTCGACAATCGTTGGCAGCATTAAAATAGGGAAGGGTGCAACCATCGGAGCAGGCTCTGTTGTAATAGAAAATATTCCAGCTAGCAAGCGTGCTTTCGGAAATCCTGCCAAAATACTATAGTTTTTGTATGTTGTGTGGCTCAACAAGGTTCATAAAATGAAACCGCAAATACAGTTGGGCCACCACAATAACATCCTCCATGCAATAGGATTCAATCCGCGCTAAATTACCCTCTTTATAGTATACATCATGTACTTGGTCGCCCGAAAGATCTGATTTCGCGCCCTCAATTCCCATCATTTCAGCCAACAATTCCAAGGAAGTATAATTCTTTCGATCTCCAAATCGCCACATTTCCATGGTATCCTGGTGAATAATTTCCCATGGTTTTTTACCCTGAACTTGAAGGGCTTTGGGAATTTCAAGATTATTTGCCAACATTCTTCTACACAAATACGGAAAATCAAACTCTTTCCCATTGTGTGCCACAAGCGTCAATTCCTTGGACTTGTATGTCTTGTTAATAAATGCGCCGAACTCTTTTAGTAGCTCTTTCTCATCATGATGCGCAATGGTTTTCACCTTCATACTGAGCTGTTGGTCCTTATTGACATACAAAAAGCCCATTCCAATCACAATTACCCGGCCAAATTCAGCAAACAATGCTGCGCGATCAGCATACAGGTCTTCCAGGCTTAAGGCATCAATGTTGTATAAATTCTTCGCTTTTTTTAGCCAGAATTCTTGCATCTTTTCAGAAATCTGGGAAAAATCCGATTTTCCAGACACGGTTTCAATATCAAGAAAAAGCGTGTTTTTAAAGTTCATTCGTTTCTAGCTTAGGCAATGTTTCACGTGAAACATGTTGGGGTGTAAATAAGAAAAGCGCTTGAAGATTCGCTAAAACAAGGCGCTTAACTTCGTCCAAGTCCATCGTTTGGCCTAGCTCTTGCTGTAAAGAAGTTACGCCCTTAGTTGCAATACCACACGGCACGATATGTCCGAAATAGGATAGGTCAGTATTTACATTTAAGGCAAATCCATGCATGCTGATCCAACGAGAAGCCTTCACGCCAAAAGCACAAATCTTTCGTGGATTGTCAGATTCTGGGTCAATCCACACACCCGTCAAGCCTTCGATTCGCCCAGCCACCAAACCATAGTGGGCACATGTTCGCATGATGGCTTCTTCCAGCATGCGGAGATATAAATGAATATCCGTAAAAAAGTTTTCTAAGTCAAAAATAGGGTAACCGACCAGTTGGCCCGGCCCATGATAAGTAATATCTCCGCCTCGGTTGATCTTGAAAAAGCTAGCTCCAATGGTGTGCAAAAAAGACTCTTGCATCAACAAATGAGACTCGTCTCCGCTCTTTCCCAGGGTATAAACATGCGGATGTTCGCAGAACAAAAGAAAGTTGGGGGTAGGCTTCAAGTCCGACTCAGCCACATTTCGATTTGCCAATTTAATGCCGGCCGTATGCGCCATCAAGGACTCTTGGAGATCCCAGGTTTCCTTGTAGGGCACAAGTCCCAAATCAACAAATTGGACATTTTTATTTGGCATCGAGATTATCAGCTTACTGTTATGTTCGCCCCAAAGAAACCTGTTCTTTTGGGAAAGCAAATATACAAGAATGGCGAAACATTTAAGGCTTGGGAAAAGAGCAGAATATCTAGCAACTGATTATTTACGAAAACAGGGTTATTATATCCGTGACAAAAACTACCGAAGCGGCCAGGCAGAAGTAGATATTGTTGCGCAAAAAAGCCAACGGTTATTCTTCATTGAAATCAAATCAAAACATTCGATTTGCTATGGGGAACCCGAAGAACAAATAGGAAAAGGCAAAATTCGGCGCTATCACCACGCGGCAGAAAGCTTTCAATTGGAAGAAAAATGGCATGGCGAAATACAGTTTGATTCGATTTCCATTACTTTTTTTCCACAAGCTGTTAAAATCGAGCATTTCGAGGATGCTTTTTCGTAAATTCGCGGTTTAATAAACGAATATGATCAGTTTCCATACAGAAGACGTTTCTTTCAAGCTGCAAGACAAAATCAAGCACAAGCAATGGCTGCAAGCGGTTGCGAAAGAAGAGCAAAAAAAGATAGGAGAGTTGAATTATGTGTTTTGCTCCGACAGCTATTTATTGGAGATCAACCAGAATTATTTGCAACACGATACCTACACAGACATCGTGACGTTTGACAATTCGGATGACCCTAAAATAATTGAAGGAGACATCTTTATTTCCTATGATCGCATCCTGGAAAATGCGCAAAAATTTGGGACAGAAGAAAGCGAATTGAAACGCGTCATGGTGCATGGACTGTTGCATCTTTGTGGGTACAAGGACAAGGCGAAGGCCGACAAAGACCAGATGACGAATAAGGAAAATTACTATTTGGCAAAAAGATAATACGTGTTCCACGTGAAACATAAATGAAGATGATGCAGAATTCATATGACGTAATCGTAGTAGGAGCGGGGCATGCAGGCTGTGAGGCGGCGCATGCAGCAGCCCAAATGGGTTCAAAGGTGTTGTTGATTACGATGAACATGCAAACGATTGCCCAGATGTCCTGCAACCCGGCGATGGGGGGTGTGGCAAAGGGTCAAATCGTTCGTGAAGTAGATGCCCTAGGAGGGATGTCGGGAATCATTTCCGACAAAACTATGATTCAGTTTCGAATGTTGAATCGTTCGAAGGGGCCAGCGATGTGGTCGCCAAGATGCCAATCGGACCGCGCGCGTTTTGCAGAAGAATGGCGCTGGGCTTTGGAACAAAATGCCAATGTTGATTTTTGGCAAGATTCTGTGGAAGGCTTAATCGTTGAAAACAATGAAGTGAAAGGAGTGAACACCCGATTGGGAATGCAGTATTTTGCACCTACGGTTGTTCTAACGAATGGCACCTTTTTGAATGGCTTAATCCATATTGGGGAGAAACATTTTGGCGGAGGAAGAATGGCTGAACCTATGGCTGGGGGCATCACAGAACAATTGGTTCAATTGGGATTTGAAGCGGGTCGGATGAAGACAGGAACGCCACCGCGTGTGGATGGTCGGAGTTTAGATTATTCCAAAATGGAAGAACAAAAAGGGGATGAGAATCCAAGCTCATTTTCATATTTGACGAAGGCGCCAATCCAAGAGCAACGCTCATGTTGGATTACACATACGAATGAAAAAGTACACGAGGTGCTTCGCAAAGGATTTGATCGAAGTCCGATGTTTGCAGGAAGAATCAAAGGCTTAGGTCCGCGCTATTGTCCGTCCGTAGAAGATAAAATCAATCGCTTTGCCGATAAAGATTCCCACCAAATTTTCGTAGAACCGGAAGGGTGGAATACCGTTGAAATTTATGTGAATGGATTTTCAACATCACTTCCGGAAGACATTCAATTCGAAGCAATCCGCTTGATCCCAGGATTTGAAAATGCGAAAATGTTCCGACCGGGTTATGCGATCGAATACGACTATTTCCCACCGACGCAATTGAACGCGACCTTGGAAACAAAGCGTGTTTCGGGTTTATTCTTTGCCGGACAAATTAACGGAACGACAGGCTATGAGGAAGCTGCTTGCCAAGGATTAATGGCCGGTATCAATGCACACCAAAAAGCACACCAAAAAGAGCCCTTTACTTTATCGAGATCGGAGGCTTATATTGGCGTTTTGATTGACGACTTAATCAACAAAGGTACGGATGAACCATACCGCATGTTTACTTCACGCGCAGAGTTTAGAACCTTATTAAGACAAGATAATGCCGATGAGCGCTTAACAGAAAAAGGCTTCGGCTTGGGATTAGCAACGCAAGAACGTTTGGATACTTACCTGAACAAAAAGAAACAAGTAGCTGCGTTAATTGAAACCATTCAAACAACGAAAGTGAAGCCTGCAGAAATCAACGATTGGTTGCAAGAACAAGGTACAGCAACATTGAAAGAGGGGGCACCGCTGATTAATTTATTGAAGCGTTCCGACTTAAGTTTTGAACAAATTCTCCAACACGAAATTGGCCAAAGTATTAAAGAAGCATATTCGCAAGAAGTACTCGAGCAAGTTGAAATTATTGTCAAGTATGAAAGCTATATTGAGAAAGAACGCTTGATGGTAAATAAGATGAAGAGCATGGAAGATTTGGCGATTCCGGCGAGCTTCGATTATGACAAAATCAAAACCTTGTCCACCGAGTCGCGCATTAAACTTAAATCGATTCGTCCACAAACCATTGGTCAAGCAAGCCGCATCTCAGGAGTGTCTGCCGCTGACGTTTCGATTTTACTTTTATTTATGGGTCGTTAATTATGGAAACATTACAAAACTGTCCGGCATGTGGTGCGTCAGAAATGACGACACATTTACAGGCCAAAGACTATACCGTCTCAAAAAACACTTTCACAATTGTTCGTTGTGCAGCCTGTGATTTACTCTTCACGAATCCACGACCGGAAGCAGAACAAGCGGGCTATTTTTACCAATCGGAGAATTACATCTCCCACAGCAATACGCAAAAAGGATTCATCAATAAGCTTTACCATGCGGTTCGAAAAATAACCTTGAAACAAAAAACAAATTTGATTCAAGGCGATCAACAAGGGACTAAATATCTATTGGATATCGGTTGTGGCAATGGGCACTTTTTACATGCTTGTCAACAAGACGGATGGAATACCTTTGGCATGGAACTCGATCCTGAAACAGCAGCACGTGCAGCAGCATTAACAGGTCAAAGCATATTCCCAAATTTACAAGCCATCCCCGATGAGCCTCAATTTGAATTGATCAGTTTGTGGCATGTATTAGAACATGTGTATGAAATCGACGCCTATTTTGAGTTCTTCAAAAAACGCATTAATCCAGGCGGTAAATTGCTTTTAGCCTTACCCAATTCGAAATCTTTTGATGCGGATTATTTTAAAGAATTTTGGGCGGCCTATGATGTTCCACGTCATATTTATCATTTCAATCCAGAAACAATTCAGTCGATTGCCAAAAAACACGGATTTAAATTAGCCAAACAACACGGCCAAATTTTCGACAGTTTTTACATTGCCCTGTTGAGTCACGAATACAAAACCGGAAGCAAGAAATTAATCGCTTCATTTTTCGTCGGCCTTTGGTCAAACCTAATAGCCTATTTCAAAACAGGTAATTATTCGAGTAATATCTATATTTTTGAACATGCCTAAATTCGTGCAAAAACTCGCATTCGTCACATTTATCCTGTTCATCAGCTTGAGCATGTTTCAGCGTTGTGCACAAACGGCAAGTCCTCCGGGCGGAAAAAAAGATACCTTAACGCCCAAAATTGTAACTAGTATTCCGCTAAACAAAAGCAAAAATTATACCGGAAAGAAAATCGAATTGAATTTCAATGAATATGTAACAATTAGAAATTTGAATCAAGAATTATTGATCACTCCGAATGTGGGACCTTATGAAACACGTATCCGACCTACGGGCGTGACTTTACTATTGGACTCCACACTACATAAAAACACAACCTATACCTTCAATTTCCGAAACGCGATTGAAGATATGTCGGAGCGCAATAAAGGCAAAAACATCAAGCTCGTTTTCAGTACGGGATCCGATATTGATTCTTTACAAATCAACGGCCAGGTGAAACATTTGGAGACAAATAAAAAGCTAGAATCTATTTTGGTTGGCCTATATCCTTACACGGATACCTTGCGCATTGATCAGGCAAAGCCATACTATTTTACGAAAACAGATACGTCTGGAAATTACCAAATAGAGAACATTGCAGCTGGTAAATATTACATGGCGGCATTTAATGACATCAACAATAATTTGGTTTATAATTCAAACAAGGAACCTGTTGATTTCATCACACAAAACTTTATTGATTTAAAGAAAAGTCAAACGCAGGATTTTAAAATTGCTTTGCAAAATCAAGATCCCTTAAAAATAAGTAAGACGACGAGCACAGCTAAAACGGTTTTATATGAATTATCGAGGGGTGTAAAATCGATTGAGCTCCAACCGAAAAATCTGTCATATCAAATTGAATCATACCGAAACCTACGATTCTATGTGGGAAACGTGGAACATCAAGATACTGTTCGTATATCAGCTATCGTAACGGATTCATTGAACCGGGTGACAACATTAGCTTTGAAGCTAAAATTTAGAGAGCCTAATAAGAAAGAAAAGGTTGTCAATACACCTTTACGTATGGAAGTATTTCCAGCAAGCAATCATTTGTTAAGTCCTGAGGATTCGATTGTGATCAAATTTCAAAAACCAATCGCTTTGATAAACACGAAAGCAATCTCGTTCGTAACAGGCCCTGATGAAGAGATTCAATTACCCGACGAGGCCTACAACTGGAATAGCTATGTGAATGAATTAAGCATTCAGAAGGCTTATTTGCCTTTGCGCAATCGTTTTGAATTGAAATTTGCGAAGCATGCTTTTGTCAGTGTGGAAAAAGATTCCTCCCAAATATTTACTCAAGCATTTGAATTTCAAGATTTAGAAAATTATGGAAGTATTTCAGGGAGTATCAACACACCTAAAGGAAAACATCTCTTTCAGTTAATCAAATCGGATACGAAGGCTTTGGCATACCAACAAACAGGAGAAAACACATTCAACTTTCCACACGTGGAACCCGGTTTATATGAATTACGTGCTATCGAGGATCGCAATGGAAATGGACTTTGGGATTTAGGCAACTTTAAAACAAAAGAAAAGCCTGAGTCGATCTATTTCTTCCCAGGCAAGATCAAATTGAAGGCCAACTTCCAGATCAGCGATGTGTTGATAAGTACCCAATAAACCCCCATTTTATCCACAATAGCTGTGGACGAATGTGGATAAAATTTCATACCCTGTGGAAAATGTGTATAAGTCCACACTTATCCACGTAATACGGAAACCTTATCCACAAGTTGATAAGTTATTTAAAATTATCAACTTCCTGATTAATAGCATATTACAAATCAAATTCTGACTTATCCACATATCCACAGAGAACAACAAAGAGAAACAAAGAAAAGATTTTAAAAAGTTTTTCTTTTTTTAATTTATATGTGTGGATAAATGAAATCTACCGGTTGACGCAGGTGAAGTATGCAATTTTTGATGTTATATTGATATTTTACCCTAAAAAAATATTTAATTAAGATATAATAGCATATTTATACCCCACGAATTGTGGATAACTTGTGGACAATAAATACTTGTGTACAAAATAATCGTTTAAAAGTGCAAATCGAGGAGCTGATTTGTTAACTTTGATATTCATTACCAACAAACTCAATCATGCTTGAATTTTCAAATTTCACCCGCGTATTTGATTTACTGCCGATTTACGATCAGCTTCATAAATCGGATTTGTTTTGCTTGAAGCGAAATGGCGAATGGCGAAAATATAGTTCGGAAGAAACTTTGGATATCATTCAAGATGTTGCTTTGGGACTTTTGGCTTTAAAGATTAAACCAGGAGATAAAATTGCCATCATATCGGGCAATCGGCCGGAATGGAATTTTGTTGATTTTGCTATTCAATTGATTGGTGCTGTTTCTGTGCCGATGTACCCAACCATAACTGTGGAAGATTATGCATTCATTTTTGAGAATGCGGAAGTGAAGTATGTGTTTGTGGAGGGAGAAGAATTATATTTTAAAGCGAAAGAGGCTGCGAAAGGAAATCGCAAGATTAAGAAGGTCTTTACTTTCGACCCAGTTGAGGGAGCTGCCATGTGGACTGATGTGAAAGATGCAGGTTTTGGTCAAGATCGTTCGCCATTGAAAGCTTTGAAAGATGCGGTGAAACCAAGTGATTTATTGACCTTAATTTATACATCGGGAACAACCGGTCGGCCAAAAGGAGTCATGTTGACCCATCACAATATCGTTTCCAACGTAAAAGCGTTAATTCGTGGAAAGTTTTTTGATTTACATGCGACAGATCGCGCATTAAGCTTTTTACCACTTTGTCATATTTACGAGCGGACCGACATTTACATGTACATGTCTTATGGTGTTTCGGTGTATTATGCTGAAAGCATGGATACGATTGCAGATAATATCAAAGAAGTTAAGCCGTCCATGTTTGCTTCGGTTCCAAGATTATTAGAGAAAGTTTACGATAAGATTTTAGCCAAAGGCAATGAGTTAACGGGTATCAAACGTAAATTATTTTTTGGCGCGATTGAATTTGGATTGCAATATGACCCGATGGTTCCGTTGGGTTTCGTGGATTCCATCAAATTAGCAGTTTATCGGAAATTGATTTTCAGTAAATGGCGTGAGGCCTTAGGTGGAAATGTGCGTTTGATTGCTTCAGGGTCCGCTGCCTTACAACCTCGTTTATCACGTGTTTTCTGGGCGGCTGGAGTACCTGTCAGTGAAGGATATGGGTTGACGGAGACCTCTCCAGTTATTTCGGTATCTCAAGTTAATCCCCCCGATTTCCGCATCGGTTGTGTGGGAACTTTGGTAGATAGCATGGAATTGAAAATCGCGGAGGACGGAGAAATTTGTGTACGTGGGGATTCGGTGATGGTCGGATACTACAAAAATCCAGAAGCAACGGCTGAGGCTGTAGATAAAGACGGTTGGTTCCACACGGGCGATATCGGTGAAATGGTGGAAGGTAAGTATTTGAAAATTACGGATCGTAAAAAAGAAATTTTTAAAACTTCGGGTGGTAAGTATGTAGCACCACAGTTGGTGGAAAATAAACTAAAAGAATCTGCATTTATCGAACAATGTATGGTGGTAGGAGAAGGTCAAAAATTCCCTGCGGCATTAATTATCCCTGAATTTGCTGCTTTAGGTGTTTGGTGCAAGCAACATGGAATACCAGTTGGTACGCCTGAGGAATTGATCAACAATAAAGATGTTTTTCGAAAACTGGAGGAAGAGGTAATGTCCACCATGGGTTCTGTGGCCAAATATGAACAGGTTAAGAAATTCGTTTTATTACCTCGTTTGTTTACGGTTCAAGATGGTGAAATTACTCCTACGTTGAAGTTGAAGCGCAAAGCCATTTATGCTAAACACGAAAAAGCCATTTTGGCATTGTATGAATAAAATAACGTGTTTTAACGAATTAGTTTTAGTGCTCTGCTAAAATTTCGTAATTTTGAGGTTTGAAAAAATATTCCGCAAGGAGTCATTAAATTGGATGTATGTCACAGCATAAAAAAGTAGCCTTAATTACGGGTATTACAGGTCAGGATGGAGCCTATTTGGCAGAATTGTTGTTGAGTAAAAATTATGTAGTTCATGGGATTAAGCGTAGAAGTTCTTTGATCAATACGCAACGAATCGATCATTTATACGAAGATCCGCATGTCGATTCATCCAATTTCCACTTGCATTATGGTGATTTAAGTGACTCAACGAATATCATTCGCATCATTCAAGATGTTCAACCTGATGAAATTTACAATTTAGGTGCGATGTCGCATGTCAAAGTTTCTTTTGACGAACCTGAATATACAGCGCAAGTAGATGGAATCGGTACTTTGCGTATTTTGGAAGCCGTTCGTTTATTGGGTTTAACGAAGAAAACAAAGATTTATCAGGCGTCTACGTCGGAATTATATGGCTTGGTACAAGAAGTACCTCAGTCAGAAAAAACACCTTTTTATCCACGCTCTCCGTATGCCGTTGCTAAATTATATGGCTATTGGATTACGGTGAATTACCGTGAAGCTTATGATATGTTTGCGGTGAACGGAATTTTGTTCAACCACGAGTCTCCATTGCGTGGAGAAACTTTTGTAACGAGAAAAATCACACGTGGAGTGGCGCAGATTGCGATGGGCCAACAAGATAAATTGTATTTAGGAAACTTAGATGCGAAACGCGACTGGGGACATGCCAAAGATTATGTTGAGGCAATGTGGTTGATTTTGCAACAAGAAAAACCGGAGGACTTTGTCATTGCGACAGGAATTACGACAACCGTTCGTGATTTTATCCGCATGGCGTTTAGTGAGGTTGGTATCGAAATTAAATTTACAGGCGAAGGTGTGAATGAAATTGCTACGATTGCAGCTTGCAATAATCCTTTGTACCAAGTAGAAATTGGCAAAGAGGTTGTAGCTGTTGATCCACGTTATTTCCGCCCTACAGAAGTGGAATTGTTGATCGGTGATCCTACCAAAGCGAAGGAAAAATTAGGTTGGAAATTGCAATATGATTTACCGGCTTTGGTGAAAGATATGATGGCTTCCGACGTACAATTATTTACCAAATAAGATGAATCCATCGATTGCGATAATAGGTTTGGGCTATGTGGGATTCCCGCTGGCTGTGGAGTTTGGAAAGATTTATCCAACCTTGGGTTTTGATATCGACGCTTCGCGTATTGATGAATTAAAGTCGGGGGTGGATCGCACTCAAGAAGTTAATGCTGCCCAATTAGCGGAATCGAAAAACTTGCGTTTTTCTTCGCAAGTGTCGGATTTAGCGTCCTGCAATACCTTTATTGTTACGGTTCCTACGCCTATCGATCATTTCAAAAAGCCTGATTTGAGTCCTTTGTTAAAGGCATCTGAGATGATTGGAAAGGTCTTGAAAAAAGGTGACGTGGTGATTTATGAATCCACGGTTTATCCAGGTTGCACGGAAGAAGATTGTGTGCCGGTGCTGGAGAAACATTCGGGATTGGTGTTTAATCAGGATTTTTTCTGTGGTTATTCGCCAGAGCGCATTAATCCAGGTGATAAGGTCAATACATTAACGAAGATCAAAAAAGTAACTTCAGGTTCTACGCCGGAAATCGCGGAGTGGGTGGATCAATTATACAAATCGATTATCGTTGCTGGCACGCACAAGGCCTCATCGTTAAAGGTTGCTGAGGCGAGTAAAGCGATTGAGAATGCCCAGCGCGATGTCAATATTTCCTTTGTCAATGAGCTTTCCTTGATCTTTGATCGGATGGGCATTGATACGACTGAGGTCTTAGAAGCAGCCGGAACGAAATGGAATTTCTTGAATTTTAAGCCTGGTTTAGTGGGCGGCCACTGTATTGGGGTCGATCCGTACTATTTATTGCATAAATCGGAGAGTTTGGGCTATTATCCGCAGGTTATTCTATCCGGCCGACGAGTGAATGACAACATGGGAATTTTTGTTGCCAATAAATTGGTCAAATTACTCATTCAAAAAGGCAAGAAAATCGGCGGTGCCAAAACCTTAATGTTGGGCATCACGTTCAAAGAAAACTGTCCAGATATTCGAAATTCGCGGGTAGTGGATATTTACAAAGAGTTGGTTGATTTCGGCATGGAAGTGGACGTCTATGATCCTTGGGCGAATGCTAAAGAAGTAAAGCATGAGCACGGAATTAGTCTTGTTTCGGAATTAGGTCAGTCCTATGATGCCATTGTGTTAACGGTGGCGCACCGGGAATTTTTGGATCTAGCCTTCGGCGAATTAAAAGCCAAAGACGGGGTGCTTTTTGATATCAAATCAATTTTAGATAAATCCATCGTAGACGCTCGATTATAAGATGGCCTGGTATGCGGTTTACACGAAATCTCGCACAGAGAAAAAAGTGGCCTTGCGTCTAAAGGAAGCAGGAATCGAGGCCTATTGTCCCGTAAATAAGCGCGAAAAACAGTGGTCGGACCGACGAAAAGTCACCGAGGAGCCCCTTTTTCGTTCATACGTTTTTGTCAATATTGATTTAGAAAAACAAAGCGCAACAGTTCGTCGGACCCTGGGCGTTGTCAATTTTGTCTATTGGTTACAAAAGCCAGCCGTCATTCAAGACGATGAGATTCTGGCGATTAAACAATTTTTATCGGAGCATGCAGCCGTTGAGGTATTTGGAAATACCCTTCAAGTAGGCGATTTTATTACCATTGATGCGGGAGCATTAAAAGGCCAAAAGGCGGAAGTGATGGGGATTAAAAATCGGCACGAAGTGCGAATACGGATTGATTCCTTGGGATTTGAGTTGGTGGCGAGGGTGGAGTAATTCTCATATTGTAGAGACGCGATACTTCGCGTCTTTCTTATAACCTCAGGCATTAGTTCGGGGAACAGACGCGAGGTATCGCGTCTCTACAAAAATGCGAAGCCTCGCGCCACTACAAATAATGCCCCCTTAAACTCAATATAAGGATGGAATTGTTGGTTATCTCGTAAATGATTCGGTGTTTAGCATTGATACGTCTGGACCAACAACCCGCAAGTTGAAATCGAAGTTTTTCAGGTTTCCCGATTCCCCTAAATGCGTCTTGTTGTATGGAATCTAATAAAGCTTCAATCCTTTTTAATATCAATTTCTGGCCTGTGAACTTCCAATACTCCAAATCTAATAGCGCTTGTGGTGATAGTATTATTTCCACAACATTTCCGGCGTAAATTTGATAAAATTGCCCTCTTCAATATTACGTTTTCCATCGAGAACCTTTTCAACAATTGCCGGATCATATTTTGAATCTAATTCTTCATATGGGATATTGTTTTCGCGTAGCCATTGAGTCAAGGCTAATCGCTGTTTTTTATCCTTTGGAAAGATTTGGATTCTTCTTTTCATAATCAAATGTAACGTTTTTTTGGTTTTATGAGCTAGCATTTTGTAGTGGTTAAGGTTGTTTGACAAATGTACTTTATACTTCATTTGTGGTCAATTCGATAATCGAATTCGTTATAAATAATCAGTATGTTGGTTAACCGTTTGTCAGAATTGTAGAGATGTGATAATCGCGTTAATATGTTAAGAAAGACGCGAGGTATCGCGTCTCTACATATTGCTCCCACTCTAAGTCTATCGCGTCTCCACAGATTTCTTAATTCTTTTTTCGTATTTTGCAGGCCTAAAACCGATTTCATGCGTCTTTGCGCCTTCATATTTGTATTGTTGCTAGCCTTCGGCGCTCAAGCGCAGGAAAAAAAAGAACCCAGCATTGAGTTAGGCATGGGATTAACTTCGGGAACTTACACCCCATTCTGGTTGCGCGCAAATCAATATGGAGCCGTACCAACCAAAGAAAGTTATGCTACCGCAGGGGTGTCATTTGGTGATTTTTTCAAAGTAAATAAGCGAATAAGTTGGGGTTATGGTGTAAAGGCTTTGGTTAATTTATCCGAAACCAAAGCTGATGTTTTGTTGCAAGAGGCATATTTGAAAGGCAAATTTGGCATATTTGAATTACAAGCTGGTCGCAAGAAACAAATCCAAGGCTTAGTAGACTCGACGCTCAGTTCAGGATCATATATTTGGTCGGGCAATGCACTTCCTATGCCCATGATTAATCTAGTCGTTCAGGATTATTGGGCACCTAAATTCGTTAACGGCGTCGTAGGTTTTAAGGGTAATTTCGCGCATGGGTGGTTTGAAAACCAACGAAGCGATGTGGCAGATTTTTATTTGCATCAAAAGTCATTTTATGGCCGATTAGGCAAGCCCAATTGGTTATTTAAATTTTACGGTGGATTTAATCATCAAGTGCAGTGGGGAGGAACATTAAAATATCCGGATCCCTATAACATCGCGGCACACAATGGAAAGATTGCTACCGGCTTGAAAGAATACATCTATATGATTACCGGCCAGAGTATGAATGTAGTTGGTGGAGATACCGCAACCTATGGCGTTAACGATGGTTGGAATCGTTTGGGCAATCACCTAGGTTCTGTGGATATCGGAATGGAAATAGATGGGAAGAAAGCAAAAGTATTCTTCTATCGCCAAAGTTTCTATGAAGACGGATCGCTGTATTATGGAAATAATATTACCGACGGTTTGCATGGGATTGCCTTCACAAGAAAGGCAGACCAAGGTTTATTGAAACTTGTTATTGAATATTTTAATGCGACGTCTCAAGGAGGTTCCGGCGGCGCTACGAATGTTGGCTATCTAAGGGGACAGGATAACTATCAAAATAATAGTGTTTATCGCGAAGGATGGACCTATATGGGACATGGGATCGGAACGCCACTCATGACATTGGACTCTGAAACAGACCTTTCTCCTGGGAATGCTGTGTATTTCGATAATAGTCGGGTTGAAACTTTTTATGTTGCTGCCAGTGGAAAATGGGGCGAAAATGAAGTTCTAATCCGAGGGAGTTTATCCAATGCAATTGGGTCCTATGGAAACGAATATACCAATGCCCTCAAGCAGGTATCTGTTGGTGTACAATGGCAACGACCTGTCCAATTGATGGGATACGATGCGCATTTGAAGGCGTCGCTTGGCGCCGACAAGGGTCTTTGGAAACCGGATGTTATCGGAGGAAATGTCTCGTTGGTTTTGCCATTGAACTAGCCAAAGAACAAATAGCTCACCCAAATCGCGGTGGCGATTCCAACAAAATCTGCAACCAATCCCGCCCACAAGGTATAGCGAATATTGCGCACCTGGACAGATCCGAAATACAAGGCCACGACGTATAATACGGTTTCTGCTGAACCTTGGAATACACAAGATAAGCGCCCCACAAACGAATCAGACCCAAAGGTCTTCATTGTATCAATCATCATCGCGCGCGATCCACTTCCACTCACCGGGTGCAACAAGGCGGTAGGCATTGCATCCACCCAACGGTTATCAATGCCCGACAAATCCACGAGGTATTTAATTCCGTCAACCATATAGCCTAATACGCCCGAATTACGCAGGCAAGAAATCGCGACTAATAGCCCCACTAAATAAGGAATGACTTTCACGGAAGTCTCAAATCCGCCTTTAGCGCCCTCCACAAACGTTCCGAAAATGTCAATTTTCTTGCGCATTCCTGCGGCAATGAAAGAGAAAATCAGCAAGAATAGAAAGCCATTCGAGAAGACTTTAGACTGCATTTCGATGGCCTCTTTGGGTAAGGAACTGAAGTACCACAGGATGGCTCCGAGAAAGGCGGTTAGGCCGGCCAACCAAGCGAAAAGTACAGGTTCTAATAAGTTGATTTTCTGTTTGATGGAAACAAAAATCAGACCCGTAATTGTCGTTGCATAAGTTGCCATGAGGCAAGGAATGAAGATATCAGAGGCGTCCTGCGCTCCGTAAATAGCCCGTTGGGCCATGATACTCAAGGGTATCAACACAGGGCCAGCTGAATGCAGAACCAAGAACATGATTTGAGAATTGGAGGCCGTATCTTTATCGGGGTTAACTTCTTGTAAGCTCTGCATGGCTTTTAGCCCAAATGGCGTCGCTGCATTATCCAAACCCAATAAATTGGCCGAAAAATTCATGATCATTTGCCCGTGAACTGGATGGTCTTTGGGAATCTCTGGAAACAAACGAGTGAAAAAAGGTCCGATGCGTTTGGCTAAAAATTGAATCGCTCCCGCCTTCTCTCCTACTTGTAAAATTCCCATGAAAAAAGTCATAACACCTGCCAAAGGCAAGGCAATTTTCATGACGGCTAGTTCGGCGGAATCGAACATGCCATCTACGAGGATTTTGAATATTTCGGCATTTCCAAAGAAGAGATATTGAATGACTGCGACCACAAAAGCCACACCGAAGAATAAAAACCAAATCCAATTTAATGCCATAGGGTCGAGGAAATTTGGTTAAATTTAGGCAAAATCTCTGATTATTATGCGCACGATTGCCTTCGTCCTCTTCTCCTTTGCTGCCTGGGCACAAAAAACGACCTGTTCGTATGAGCTTGCCATGGAAAAACAAGGCTTGCTTGAGGTTACATCAAATGCCCCCGGGGTATTGGTGGAATTGAAATATGGGACTGTGGATAATTTCATGGGCAAGGATGTTTATGGTTGTCTGCGACATGCCTATGTGCAAAAACCGGTTATGTTGATGCTTCAAAAAGCACAGGCCGCGCTAGAAAAGAAACACCCAGGATTTCATTTATTGATTTACGATGCCGCACGTCCCCTATCCATTCAATGGGTGCTTTGGAATACGCTGACACAATATCCGCCTTCGGAGCGTCAAAAATACGTGGCAGATCCCAAGCAACATTCCATTCATAATTATGGATCTGCTTTGGATTTAACGGTGGCGGATGCGAACGGAAAGCCCTTGGACATGGGAACGAAATATGATTTTTTTGGCGATTTGGCTTATCCTTCCAAGGAGCAGGTGTTTTTGGCATCAGGCCAACTAAGCCAAAAAGCCTATCAAAACCGACTAATTTTGCGGGAAGCTATGCAAGCAGCGGGCTTTATGCGGATTGAATTTGAATGGTGGCATTTTAATGCTTTTTCACGTGCGGAGGCGAAACGCCGTTTCCCTGTTGTGCAGTAATCGCGGATTTTATCAGCGACTCTTGCCGTTTATCCAAAAATCAAACTTGCACAAAACGCATTTGTGTATTATTGTGAACTAATTCTATCGACGCCTATGTCTATTAAAAAATACCTTTCGCTTTCCTTGTTGGCAGGATTGTCCTGGGGAGCTCACGCGCAAACCGCCATTCAAGGCAATGCGCAGGTGGTTCATTTGAGTTTAAGCCAAGCCGTGGACATCGCGCTGCAGCATAATTTGACGGTGAAGTCTTATGAGGTGAACTTGAAGAATGCGGAGTTGACATACCAACAAGCGAAATACAATCAATTGCCATCTTTGGGGGGAAATATTAATCAATCGGCGAGTTTTGGTCGGTCGATTAACCCCTATACCAATGGTTATGATTCGCGTAATATCAATTACAACAATGTGGGCTTGAATGCGAATATGACGCTATTTAATGGTGGTCAGTTGCGCAATACGGTCATGCAAAATGAATTTTCATTGAAGGCGACACAGCAGGATTTGCAATCGATGCGGGAAAATATTGCTTTGCAGGTGGTGCTTTCGTATTTGTCTATTTTGAATGCGGAGGATCAATTATCGATTGCCAAAGCACAGACGGAAATCACCAAATTACAGATTGAGCGTACGCAGAAATTAGTGACTGCAGGTACTTTGCCGATATCGAATGTCTTGGATTTGAAGGCGCAGTTGGCGAATGAAGAATCCAATGTCGTGTCTTTCCAAAGTACCTTGGACATCAACAAATTGACCTTACAGCAATTATTGAATGATTCGAGCATTCGGGCATTTGATTTGCAACGCATTCAAGTGCCGGTTCCTTCTTCGAAGGCTTATGATTTATCGGTCGATGCGATATATGCCAAAGCCTTGGACATTCAGCCCTTGGTTCGTGCCGCGGATTTCCGTGTGCAAGGAGCCGCGAAAGGCGTGGATGTTGCGAAAGCCTTACGCCTCCCTACCCTATCAATGAGTGGAAGCTGGTCGGCGAATCAATCGAATGCATTGAAGTCGGTGGAATTATTAGGAACCCAAACGGTGAACTTAGGATCTGTGGCGATTGCTGGAACAAATTATCCGGTTTCAACAGTACAGCCGAAATATGGTGAAGGGTCGACGGTGGATTATTTTGATCAATTGAATAACACGCAAAACAAGGTGGTTTCCTTGAATTTAAACATTCCGATTTTTGCCAAATATGCGAATCGCACGCGGGTGATGCAGGCGGGATTGCAGAAGCAAAATGCAGAAATTGAGGCAGAAAAAGCTCGTTTGACTTTACGTCAAAATATTGAGCAGGCTTATGTCAATATGGTAAATGCGGCGAATAAGTTTGAGGCATCGTCCCAACAAGTTTCGGCCTTGGAGGAAAGTTTCCGGGCGTCAGAGAGTCGTTTTAATGCGGGAACGATTGATTTTGTGAGCTATAATTTACAGAAGACGAATTTGGATAAGGCGCGTTTGGCCTTGATTCAAGTGAAATATGATTTTGTGTTTCGGACGAAGATTTTGGATTATTACCAAGGGAAAAGTTTGACTTTTTAGTGCTAAATAGTAGAGACGCGATACTTCGCGTCTAAATAATAAAACATTAAAGGATTTATTTAACAAAAGACGCGAGGTATCGCGTCTCTACAATAATTAAGATTATGAATAACAAAAAAACATGGATGATCATCGCAGGTGTGGTGATATTGATTTTTGGAGGCTTGGCTTTGGCAAAGAAAATGGAGTGGATTGGGAAGGCGGAGCCTACGGAGGTAGAATATGCCAAAGTTGTGAAGGCTACGATCGTGGAGAAGGTTTCTGCTTCAGGTAAGATTCAGCCAGAGGTTGAGGTGAAGGTGTCTCCGGATGTGTCTGGGGAGATTGTATCCTTGAAAGTTGCCGAGGGAGATTCTGTGGTTGCAGGTCAAGAATTATTGAAGATTCGTCCGGACAACTATGTGTCTTTGTTAGCACGTGCGGAGGCGCAGGTGAATGCGATGAAGGCTAGTTCAGAGCAGAGTAAGGCGGTATTAGCACAAAGCGAAGCTCGATTGAGCAAGGCGAAAATTGACTTTGATCGGAATAATCGCTTGCACAATGATAAGGTGATTTCGGATTCAGATTTCGATCAATTCCAGTCGGCATATTTAGTTGCAAAACAAGATTTAGAGGCGGCGAAGGCGAATGTGAAGGCGGCCAACTTCAACGTAAAATCTGCGGAGGCTGCGTTTAAAGAGGCGAAAACGAATTTAACGAAGACGACGATTTATGCGCCACAGAGTGGGATTATTTCGAAGTTGAATGTGGAATTGGGTGAGCGCGTGGTAGGAACTTCACAGATGGCGGGAACGGAGATGTTGCGCATCGCGAATTTGAATAACATGGAAGTGCGTGTGAATGTGAATGAGAATGACATTACGCGGGTGAGTTTGGGTGATACGGTATTGATCGATGTAGACGCATTCTCTTCGTCTGAGCGTAAGTTCAAGGGCGTGGTGTACGAAGTGGCTAGTTCGGCAAATTCGTTGGGTACAGCGCAATCGGTTACGACGGATGCTGTAACGGAATTTGAGGTGAAGATTCGCGTGTTGCGCAGCTCTTATGCGGATTTGATCCAAGGAAAATTATCGTATCCTTTGAAGCCAGGCATGACGGCATCGGTGGAGATTTTGACAAATACCAAAACGAATATTTTAACGGTGCCTTTGTCGGCGGTAACCACACGCGAATTAGGTGCACCAGCGGAAGCAAAAGAAGGCGAAGAGAAGCCAGCAGATGGAGCAGCGGTAACCACACAGGACGATGCGAATGCGGCGAAGAAACGTAAGGAGAGCACGAAAGAGGTGGTATTTGTGGAAGAGAAAGGTAAGGCTAAGCAAGTCGTTGTGAAGACGGGAATATCAGACTTTGAGAACATCGAGATTATCTCGGGCTTGAAGGAAGGCCAGGAGATCATTTCGGGTCCTTATGCGACGGTTGCGAAGAAGTTGAAGGATGGCGAAGTCGTGAAGAAAAAGGAGGCCAAGAAAGCGGATAAGAAATAATTTCAAAAAAAATGGGGGGCAATCTTGCATTTAATGAATTGTCCCCCTATTTTTGCAGTCCCAATAGGAACAAAATTCCTTCTTAGCTCAGTTGGTTAGAGCACATGACTGTTAATCATGGGGTCCCTGGTTCGAGCCCAGGAGAGGGAGCCAGAGTGCACAAGAGGTCTTTATAGACCTCTTTTTTGTTTTCAGAACCTTCTAAAACCCCTCTGGCATTGATTAAAACCTCTATTGGGGGTGTGTACTTTGGAGTTGCAGCTTTTCCATTTTCAAAATGGACTTTTTCTGAAAAGATGCAACTTAATATCTGTTTCTTGGTTTTTCCATTTACTTTCTGATATAACGAGGTCAAATCTTCCAACGCTGGTACGTGTTTATTCAAGTACTCTTTGTAAGGAGAGTGTTCTTCATTCATTTCTTTAAGTGAACGTTCTTTTTCAAACACTTTCGTGTCAAGACCCATCTTCAATTCTTGGTAATCGAGGGATGAAATCTTTCCATCCATATACTCGTCCTGAATATGGATTCTTCTTTGTTTAAGACGTTGAATTTCGTCTTTGGTGTTCTGTATTAGTTTAACCCTATTTGAGTCCTCTGACTCGAAAATTCGTTCTAAAATTGAGTTATAAGACTTTAATACTCTGGCTGAGAATTGTACCTCACCAAGTAATCCTTCTATTTCACTATGTGCATAATCAATTGGGTATCTCGGACATTTGTTTTTGACTTTTGTACAAACATAGTAATGGTAAAGTAATCCACTCCCACCTTTTGCCGCATAAGCTGATAACGATCTTCCGTGTACGGGACAAATTAAATGACCTTTCAAAGGATATAAATCTGATTTATCATCCTTGAACTTCATATTACGTTTACGACCCTTCAATACATCGTTGGCTGTTGCAAATACCTCGTCTGATATAAGTTGAGGATGAAGACCCTGAACAATGTGTTCGGGTTCTCCTCTAAACTCTTTAACTCTAATTCTTCCTGTGTATGTAATATTGCGAATTACATCAAGGAATGTATTTTTTGATATCGCCATTCCTTTCGAATTCAACCAGCGTCTAATTTCATCTGCACTATAAGTTCCACTGGCCATTTTCTCAAATGCCTCACGAATCAATGGAGCATCCTCATTAAATTCAAGAGTAGATTTAGTATCAAGTCTAAAGTTTTTATATCCCTTTGGGGCAATCCCTGTAAAACAACCTGACTTACGTGCCTTATGACTTCCCTCTGAAGAACGCATAGAAATTTTCGCGTTTTCAATTTCTGGCAAAGTCAACATTATATTTCTTGTCAACATTGATTCAGGTGAAATCATTTCTACATTGGCTTCGACCATTTCAATTTCGCAATCTAACTTTGCAAGTTTGGCAATTTCAGAAAATGAATTCTGTACATTTCTGCTAAATCTATCATATCTTAAAAAGATGATTTTTTGTACCAAAGATTTATTCTTTTTCAGGAATTCAATGATATTTTTCCACTCTGGCCTATCAAATGTTTTCGCCGAGCAATCTTCAAAATATGTTGCCACAATATTATAACCTCTATTCTCACAATATCTTCTGATTGCGTCCTCTTGATATCCGTGAGAATGCTGAGATTGGTCTTCGCTACTCTTTCGGCAATATGAAATTACGTTTACCATATTTATGCTACTTGTTTGTATTTCTGGCTAATGTCGACATTTGTTGTCGTCTTGCCTTCGCAGAAGGACTTTTTCTCTTCCAAATAAAGGCCATACTCAATACGTGCTAGTTTGTCCAACAGAACCCATATTTCAAGATTCTGCTGGTCTGACAAACTAATTCCGTCTAAACTTAATTGGGTCTTTAATTGGGAGGGATTCATAATTTATGCAGCTTGTTGTAATTCAACTTCATTTCTTTCTGCTAATACCATATCCATTCTCTTTTTACAGAATTCTACTGATACAGGATCGATATCTACGCCGATTGCGTGGCATCCGTGACGTGCAAAAATCTCAAGACCCTGGCCCGCACCACAGTGGATATCAATACAGGTCATACCTGGCAATGTGTAGGATTCTACAAATCGTTCATATATGGCCATCGGTGCTGGTGCATCGTGGGTAAAATTTGGGTCATACTTTTTATACTCTGAATCATTTACAACAGGGGTAGTAATAACATTTGAGACAATTGTTTCCTCAGCCTGAACATAAAATCTATTCGTTCCATCTTTTGCCTTATGACTTTTCTTTATCATTTTCTTACCTTCTTTAGTAGCTTTCATTTTTGGATGAAAATTCAAGACAGCATCTTTCATTTTACATACAAATATCATTTCATCAACAGGTCTAAAGAAGTCTTTCACAATTACAGGGGTAGAATTACTTTTAATCCAAGGACATCTTCCAATCACTTCTAATCCTGACTCTAATAACATCATTTCGTATTGAGTGATAATACTTTTGTAGCCACCAGCATAAGACTCTCCAATCACAATCACGATAACTCCATTTTCATCCATAATATCCATCAGAGCGTCGATAAACTTTCGGCTGTTATCAAGATATTCTTTTAATGTAGGCTCCTGACCATATTTCATTTCTCCTTGGTTTCGATATTCTTTCATTGTCCAATACGTTGGAGAAAACATTGCAAAATGTGGACGATACTTTTTAAGGTTTGATAAGTCCACACTACTTTGATTAAACACTTCAAACCACACATCTTTATTTACTGCTTCAGCTTTGATTTTCTGTTTCGTCTTTTTCTTATCGTCTTTATCTCTACTACTTAACATTAAGTTGTATGCACCATCAATCTTATAAGTGCCATTGTCGATACCTTCAATTAAACCAAGGCTGCTATCAGTTTTCTCATACTCATACACAGCCATCAACTTTCTCAAGGTTCTACCTGAAAAGTCTAACCCCGATTGCATACAAGCGATTTCAAACTTGTCTCTACCAGCGGTTCCATATTCATTCTCATCATCAATATTTTTCATTCCAAGTAGATCGTTTCTTTTCCCTTGGTCATTTCCCAGCAACCCTAACATATGTTCAATGTTGGTACACTTTTCTGAGAGATGTACCTTAATCTTTTGATTGTATGTAATACGATTATCAATAATTTCAGAATCGGGAATATCAAGAACTACACATTCAAGAGTATCAATATTACTAGCCTCAATAGCAGAGTAATAACGATGACCACCATCAATAATGTAATACTTGCCTTTTCTTTCAACAACGATTACCGCTGTCTTTTGACCGAAGTGTTTCATTGTGAACGTCATAAACTGATTAGGTTGGTAGCGTTTAATTCCCAACACTAAGGGGTGAATTTCTAATTCACCTAGCGGTACTCTTGTACTAACCCCCTAATAGACTGGACTAAATTTTAAAAAGAGTTTAGAACCAATTAAATTAGGGAACTATGAAAAGAGAAAGAAGAGTATTCAGTCCAG
>Ga0228699_1000046_pt1 | contig 123601 bp, 111 predicted proteins | sample McNCre217_Aug_MG_FD_178016 | JGI IMG/M metagenome (GOLD analysis project Ga0228699, IMG submission 178016) | Freshwater microbial communities from McNutts Creek, Athens, Georgia, United States - 2-17_Aug_MG | ecosystem: Environmental > Aquatic > Freshwater > Creek | place: USA: Georgia... | reverse complement strand
CCCACCTGGGCACCCCGGTGACGCGGGCTGTGGCGTAACTCCGTCTGGGGTCAGGGGAAACTCAGCCTCGGCGGGGTTGTGCAACAAAGCCGCATCAGGATCGAGCGACAAACAGAACGAGCAATCGGGGGGAAGACCAATGACCGAAGACCAACTCGAACAAGAAACCCTCGGCTGGCTCGCCGACGTCGGCTACACCCACGCCTACGGCCCCGACCTCGCCCCGGAAGGCGCCACCCCCGAGCGCGACTCCTACCGCCAGGTCGTCCTCGTGCGCCGCCTGCGCCGCGCCATCGACACCCTGAACCCGACCGTCCCGCCCGCTGCCCGCGACGACGCCGTCCGGCAAGTGCTCGACCTCGGCACCCCGTCGCTGCTCGCCGCCAACCGCCATTTCCACCGCCTGCTCGTCACCGGCGTGCCCGTCCAGTACCAGCGCGACGGCGACACCCGCGGCGACTTCGTGCGGCTGATCGACTGGTCCGACCCGGCGCGCAACGAGTGGTTGGCGGTCAACCAGTGTTCCATCACCGGCCCGCGCCACACCCGCCGCCCCGACATCGTCCTGTTCGTCAACGGCCTGCCGCTGGTGATGATCGAGCTGAAGAACCCGGCCGACCTGAACGCCGACGTGTGGAAAGCCTTCCACCAGCTCCAGACCTACCAGGACCAGATCCCCGACGCCTTCCAGTACAACGAGGTGCTGGTGATCTCGGACGGCACCGAGGCACTGCTCGGCGCGCTCTCCGCCAACGCCGAGCGCTTCATGGCGTGGCGCACCATCGACGGCGTGGCGCTCGACCCGCTCGGCCAGTTCAACGAGCTGCAGACGCTGGTGCGCGGCGCGCTCGCCCCCGCCTACCTGCTCGACTACCTGCGCTGCTTCGTGCTGTTCGAGGACGACGGCCAGCTGGTCAAGAAGATCGCCGGCTACCACCAGTTCCACGCGGTGCGCGCGGCCATCACGCAGGTGATCGCCGCCTCGCGCCCGGACGGCGACGAGCGCACCCGCGGCAAGGGCGGCGTGGTCTGGCACACCCAGGGCAGCGGCAAGAGCATCACCATGACCTGCTTTGCCGCCCGCGTGATGCAGGCGCCGCAGATGGAGAACCCCACCATCGTCGTCATCACCGACCGCAACGACCTCGACGGCCAGCTCTTCGGCGTGTTCTCGCTGGCGCAGGATCTGCTGCGCGAGCAGCCGGTGCAGGCGACGACCCGGCAGGCACTGCGCACGCTGCTGGCGAACCGACCCTCGGGCGGCATCGTCTTCGCCACGGTCCAGAAGTTCATGCCCGGCGAGGACGAGGACGTGTTCCCGACCCTCTCCACGCGCCGCAACATCGTCGTCATCGCCGACGAGGCGCACCGCACGCAGTACGGCTTCGAGGCCAGGCTGAAGACGTTCAAGCCGCCCAAGTCACCGCAAACCGGCCACACCACGACGCTGCTGACCACCGGCACCGGCGAAACGCCGCCCTACAAGGCCGAGTTCGCCCCGCCCGCGAGCGGTCTGGAGCGCCCCCTTGAGCGCTACCAGGTCGGCTACGCCCAGCACCTGCGCGACGCATTGCCCAACGCCACCTTCGTCGCCTTCACCGGCACGCCCGTGTCCCGCGAGGACCGCGACACCCGCGCGGTGTTCGGCGACTACATCAGCGTCTACGACATGCAGCAGGCCAAGGAGGACGGCGCGACGGTGGCGATCTACTACGAGAGCCGCCTCGCCAAGCTGGGCCTCAAGTCGGACGAGATGGCCGCCCTCGACGCCGAGGTGGACGAACTCGCCGAAGACGAGGAAGAACACCAGCAGGCCAGGCTCAAGAGCCGCTGGGCCGCGCTGGAAAAGGTGGTCGGTGCCGAGCCGCGCGTGGCCCGCGTGGCGGCCGATCTGGTGGCGCATTTCGAGGAGCGCGCCAAGGCGCAGTCCGGCAAGGCGATGGTGGTGGCGATGAGCCGGGACATCTGCGTCCACCTCTACGACGAGATCGTCAAGCTGCGCCCCGACTGGCACGACGCCGACCCCGAACAGGGCGCCATCAAGATCGTGATGACCGGCTCGGCCAGCGACAAGGCGCTGCTGCGGCCCCACCTTTACAGCGCGCAGGTCAAGAAGCGGCTGGAGAAGCGCTTCAAGGATCCGGCCGATCCGCTGCGGCTGGTGATCGTGCGCGACATGTGGCTGACCGGCTTCGACGCGCCGTGCCTGCACACGCTCTACATCGACAAGCCGATGAAGGGCCACAACCTGATGCAAGCCATCGCCCGCGTGAACCGCGTGTTCAAGGACAAGCAGGGCGGGCTGGTGGTGGACTACATCGGCATCTCCAACGAGCTGAAGGCGGCGCTGAAGGAGTACACCAGCAGCAAAGGGCGCGGCCGACCGACCGTGGACGCGCACGAGGCGTACAGCGTGCTGGCCGAGAAGCTCGACATCCTGCGCGGCATGCTGGCCGGCACGAACCACAGCAGCCAGGGCCACGGCTTCGACTACAGCGACTTCCTGACCGCCGGCCACAAGGCGCTGGCGGGCGCGGCCAACTTCGTGCTCGGCCTGCAGGACGGCAAGAAGCGCTTCGCCGACACCGCGCTGGCGATGAGCAAGGCGTTCACGCTGTGCTGCACGCTCGACGAGGCCAAGGCGGTGCGCGAGGAGGTGGCGTTTTTCCAGGCGGTCAAGGTGCTGCTGACCAAGCGCGAACTCAGCCAGCAGAAGAAGACCGACGAGGCCAGAGAGCTGGCGATCCACCAGATCATCAGCTCGGCGGTGGTGTCCGACGAGGTGGTGGACATCTTCGACGCCGTGGGGCTGGACAAGCCGAACATCGGCATCCTCGACGATGCGTTTCTGGCCGAGGTCTGCAACCTGCCCGAGCGCCATCTGGCGGTGGAGCTGCTGGAGCGGCTGCTGGAAGGCGAGATCAAGGCACGCTTCGCCGGCAACGTGGTGCAGAACAGGAAGTTCTCGGACCTGCTGGCCGACGTGGTCAAGCGCTACCAGAACCGCTCGATCGAAGCCGCGCAGGTGATGAGCGAGCTGGTGGAGATGGCGAAGAAGTTCCGGGTCGCTGCCGGCCGCGGGGAGCAGCTCGGGCTGAGCGAGGACGAGGTGCGTTTCTACGACGCGCTGGCGAACAACGAATCCGCGGTGAAGGAACTCGCCGACGAGACGCTGAAGAAGATCGCCCACGAGCTGACCGAGAACCTGCGCAAGAACCTGACCGTGGACTGGTCCGAGCGCGAGAGCGTGCAGGCCAGGCTGCGGCTGATGGTCAAGCGCATCCTGCGCAAGTACAAGTACCCGCCGGACCTGGAGGTCGCGGCGGTGGAGCTGGTGTTGCAGCAGGCGAAGGTGCTGGGCGAGGCCTGGGTGGCCTGAAGCGGGTCTCGCCGAAGTGGTCCCGCCGACAGGAATCGAACCTGTATCTGGCGCTTAGGAGGCGCCCGTTCTGTCCATTGAACTACGGCGAGGACGGCGCGGCAGGACGCGCGCTGGAGCCCTGCATTGTAGCCTGCGGTCCCCACTTCCACGTCCAGATCAGGTCCAGCGCGTTTTCCGCACCAGATTGCGCGCGCAGCGTGAAGCGCTGGGCAGCGCGGTAGATGAGCTGCCAGGTGCCGCTGGCGGCGTTCAGGCTGCGCTCGTAGCCGACGTACCAGCGCCGGCTGATCTGCTTGCCGAGGGTGACCACCGTCTCCCGCGTGTCGCCGTCGCCGGCCTGCCGCACCGAGAGCTGGTCGAGGCCGATGCGCTCGACCAGGCTCGGGCCGTCGTTCTCGCCAGCGATGAGCGCGTAGGCGGCGCGCTGCAGCAGCGCCAGGTCGGTGCGGCCCAGGCCGTCGGAGGCCCGGCCGAGGAGGAGCCAGGACAGGCGGTCGGTGTCGGTCATGCTCGGCTCGCTGAACAGGCGGATGCGCGGGTTCTGGGCGGTGCCCGTGACGGTGACGCCCACGCGCACGTCCTCCAGATCCGGGCGGATCGCCTCGACATCCAGCCGCGGGTTGTCGGCCACGCCGGTGAAGGCGATGACCGAGCGCTCGATGCGCAGCTTCTGGCCATAGGCCGCGTAGGTGCCGTCCACGGCACGGATGTTGCCGTGGATCGCCAGCCGGTTGCCCGGGCTGGTCAGGCGCAGCTCGCCGGCCAGCCGCGTGTTCAGGCCGCGTCCGCGCAGCACGAAGGCGTCGCCCAGATCGGCCCGCAGGTCGAGCGTGGTGGTGCGGCGGCTGGCGGGGCCGGTCTCGCGGGTCCGGGGCTCGCCGGTGCCGCGGTCGACGTCGACATCGTCGGCCAGCGCGGGCGCGTCGCTCTGCGTGAAGTCGAAGCGGCCTTCGTCGGCGCGCAGCCGGCCCTGGAGCTGGGTGCTCTGGGCGTCGAGCACCAGGTCGGATTCGCCGCTGATGACCAGCTTGCGGTCGACCCGCTGCAGCGCGGCGAAGCGGTCGGCCGTGACCTTCACCGCCAGGCGCGGCGCAGCACCCAGCGTGGCCTCGCCGCGGGCCACCAGCGTGCCCGCCCCGGCGCGCACGCGGAAGGTGTCGATGCGGGCCGTGTCGCCGGCCAGCTGCACCTTGAGCTGGGCGTCGGTCCAGTCCACGCCCTGCAGGGTGTTGCGCACGGCGATCTGGCTGCCGGACAGCTCGCCGGCAAAGGCCGGCGCGCCGAAGGTGCCGCCGACGCGGGCTTCGGTGGCGAGCTGGCCCGACAGGCGCCAGCCCGCCGGCAGCCAGCGGCCCCAGTTGCCGAGCTGGGCGATCTGCAGGTCGATCTGGCCGCCGACAGCCGCATCGGCGGCGGGCCAGAGGGCGTGGCGCTCGGTGCGCACGGTCTGCTGGCCGTTCAGGCGGCCGAGGTTGCCGCCCGAGACCAGCTGGGTCAGGCGCCAGACGCCCTCGGCTGCGTTCAGCCGCAGCTGCAGGTCGGCGAGGCCGAGGCGGCGCGGGCCGGTGCCCAGCTCCGCGTCCTCGACGCTGAGGTCGCCGCTGTCGCGTTGCAGCGTGACGTCTGCCGTGAACTGGTCCGGGGTGGACTGCAGCTCGATGCGCCCGCCGAGCGTGAGGTCGCCGCCCCAGCCGAAGTCGGGCTGGGCCCGCGCCAGCAGCGGCGCCACCCGCAGCGGTGCGAGCTGGGCGCGCAGGCTCAGGCGCGCTGCCGCACCACTCTGCCAGTCCAGGTGGTCGACCAGCAGTTGCGCGTCCATCAGCGACAGCCGGCTGGCACCGAGGGACACGCGCAGACCGCTGCTGTCCTGCACGATGGCGAGCGGGGCGGGGTCCAGCTGCAGCAGGGGAGGCAGTGGTGTTGTGGCTGGTACCGGCCCGCCGCCCGGCACCGCGAGGTCACGGACCTCCAGCTGCCCGACCTGGCCGTTCCAGCGCAGGCCGGCGTCCCGGTGCTCCAGCGACTGCCCGATCTCTTCGGCCAGTCCGCCGTTGAGCGACAGCAGCGCCTGCAGCTTGCGGGCCGGCAGATCGGTGCGGGCGGGCACGTCGATCTGGCTGCGCAGCTGCAGCTGGTGGCTGGCGGCCGTGCCCTGGGTGCGCAGCGCCACGCTGCTCAGATTCTGGCCACCCGCACGCAGGGTGCCGATTTCGGCGCTCACGTCGATCGGGTCGGCGGGCCAGGTGCCGGCCTTCCAGCGCAGGTCGAGGGCCTGGAGGTCCGACGCCCCCAGGTGCAGCTGGCCGCTGCGCAGCTGGCCGGTGCTGCGCACGCGGGGCCAGCGGCCGGTGAGGTCGAGCTGGCCTTGGGTGTCGCCGCTGATCTGCGTGGTCGAGCCGGCGAGCTTCATCCAGGGATTCAGGCGCTCGGGGGCGCTGCTTTTCCACTGGAGGGTCCAGCGGTCCTCGCTGCCGGAGGTGGAGAGGTCGCCGCGCAGGTGCAGCTCGGTGGCGTCGGCGGCGCCGACCGGGGCGCCGGCGGTGGCCTTCAGGTCGAGGCTCCAGCGGGGCGCACCGGATGGGCCTGCCGCCGTGCGGGTCTGCAGCTGGAGCTGGCCCGCCAGCGGCACGCCGGCGATCAGGCTGGGGTCGAGGTGCAGGTCGGTGTGGCCGGTGATGTCGGCCAGTCCGGCCAGACCCGGGGCCAGCGGCACGGGGATGCGCAGGTCGGTGTCGAGCCGGCCGTCCAGGCGGTGGGTGCCGCGTGGTCCCGCCCCCTGGGCCTCGCCCGGCCACCACACGCCGGGATCGAAGGCTGCCAGATCGCTGTTCAGGCGCACCGTCCAGTGCGTGTCGGCCCGCTCGGCGTGGCCGCGCGCCTCCAGCCGGGCGGCGCCGCTGCGGGCCTGGAGCTGTTCCAGGTCGATGCGCTGCGGCGTGGCCTGCGCCTGCAGCAGCAGCCGGACTTCGGGCAGTCCGGCCCCGATGAGCTGGCCGCGCAGGTCGGTGTGCAGCGTGACGCGCCGGCTGGCGGCGCGGTGCTCCTCGCCCAGCGACTGGCCGTAGGTCAGCGTGAAGGGGCCGCTGACCTGCACGGCAGGCGCCCGCGGATCGAGCCGTGCCGGATGCAGGTCTTGCCAGGTGCTGCGCAGGGCGGCGTCCAGGCGGCGCTCGGCACCGGTGCCGCTGAGCGTCCAGTGGCCGCTGCCGAGCACGGTGCCGGCGGCATCGGTGCCGTCGCTCAGGTGGATGCGCAGGGTCTCGATGGTGCCGGCATCGGGGTTGCGCAGGTCGCCGCTGGCCGTGAGCTCGACGGCCTGGACGGGCACCAGATGCTGTTGCCAGCGGCCGGGGTGCAGGTTCTGCAGATCGACCTGCACCTGCAGGCGTTGCTGGGCCGCGCTGGTGCGGGCACGGCTGTCCAGCCGCGCGTCGATCTGGCCGGACAGCGCCGTGGTCGGCAGGCCGCTGGCGAACGGCGCCAGGTCGAGCGCCTGCAGCCGGGCCTGCAGGTGGCTCAGCGGCTGGCGCTGGGCGGGGCGGAGTTCGGCCTGCATCTCCAGCGACTGGCCCCGCGCGACCATGCGCGTGTCGACCGCGATCTGCTGCAGCGGGCCGTGGGCACGCAGGTCGACGCGCCAGTCCTGCGGCAGTCCTGCGGTCGGTGCGGCGGTCGCGCCAGGTGTCAGCACCAGCCGCGCCTCCAGCGGCATCGGCGCATCCGCACCGAGTGTCAGCACGCCTTGCAAGGCCAGATGGTCCCATTGCAGCTGCAGGGCGTCCACGCGGTGCAGACCGCCGCGACCGGCCCGCAGGCTCAGCGCCGCGGACAGCCCGCGCACCGGCCGGTCGCGCAGGGCATCGACGCTCAGGCGGTCGATCCGCACCTCGCCGATCTGCACGCCGAGCGGCAGATCCAGCGCGGTCGGCAGCACGGGGGGCTGCTCGCTGGCGGAGCTGCCCTGCAGGTCGAGTTGGCCGATCCGCAGTTGCGCGAGGTTCAGCATCGGCGCCTTGCCGTCGGGCCAGCCCAGCGCGAACCCGCGCCAGCGCAGCTGGTCGATCTGCAGGGTCTGGCGCTCGTTGAGCGGGTAGCGGAGCCGGTCGGCGTCGAAATCCCCCAGCAGGCGGCCGCGCACGCCGCTGACCTGCAGTCCCGGCACCAGCCCCAGCAGCCAGCGGCTGCCGGGTTCGGTGGCCAGCGCGGTGTACAGGCCCGCGCCCAGCACGCCCAGCAGCAGCGCCAGTCCGGCGAGGATCGGCCACAGGGACCAGCGGGCAGAGGGGCGGGGCGGTGTGTCGGGGGTGTCGTCAGCCATCGTCAGAAGGTGATGCCCACGCTGAAATGCAGCCGCACCTTGCGCACTTGCTGCCCGTAGGCCAGGTCCAGCCGCAGCGCACCGACCGGGCTGCGCCAGCGCAGGCCGACGCCGTAGCCGAGCGCGGCCTCCAGCGAGGGCCAGTCCGGTGCGGCGTTGCCGGTATCGACGAAGGCGGCGCCCCACAGCGCCGGCATGTCGCTCAGAATCGGCCGGGCCAGCTCGACGCTGCCGACGGCCGTGACCCGCCCGCCGACCGCCGTGCCGGCCGCGTTGCTCGGGCCGAGGCTCTGGTAGGCGTAGCCGCGCACCGTGTCATCGCCGCCGGTGCGGAACAGCAGCGAGTAGGGCACGGCCACATCCGTCGCCGACAGCACCTGCCCGATCTGCAGCCGGCTGGTGCTGTACCAGTGCTGGCCGAGCGTGGCGTAGTGGGTCAGCCGGCCGTTGAGGCGGCCGAAGACGCCGCTGCGCTGCGCCGTGGTGGCGAACGAGCGGCCGAGCGCGGTGTCCAGCGACAGGCTCAGGCCCCGGGTCGGCAGCAGCGGGTGGTCGAGCTGGCGCCAGATCCACTGGTAGTTGCCGGAGACGGCCGAGGTGTTGTCCACGGTCAGGCCGTTGTCGAGCTGGCGGATGCGCGAGCGCTGCCACTCCAGGTAGTACAGCCGCTCCAGCCGTTCGTCGTCCTTGCTGCGGCCGATGCGGGCGCGCTGCGTTGTGACCTCCAGTCCGCTGGCTTCGGTCTGGCTGATCGCGCCCGACAGCACGTTGCGGTACGGGCCGGGCAGGGGGTGCGAGGTCAGGTCGATCGACGCCTGGCGGTCGGTGCGGCCCAGCTGCAGCTTGCTCTTGGCCTGCCACGGCTGGCCGAGCCAGCGCTGGTGCAGGTGTTCGAGCGTGACCCGCGGCCCCGTGTTGTCGGACACGCCCAGACCGAGCGTGGCCTGCTGCAGCGCGCGCTCGCGCACCTTGAGGCGCACCGGCATGGCGTCCGCGAGCGTCGGGTCCGGCTCCATCTCGATCGCGACGCTGTCGAACAGCGCCGACTTGACCAGCCGGTCCTGGTAGTCGAGCAGCGCCTGCTCGCGCAGCGGCTGCCCGGCCGAGAAGGTCTGCAGCGCCTGCACCGACCCGGCATCCACGTGCTCCAGCCCTGCGACCTCCACCGCGCCGAAGCGGTAGAGCGGGCCGCTGTCGGCGACCAGGAACAGCGCCGCGCGGTCCTCGACGGCACGCACCTGGGCCACGGTGCCGCTCCAGCCGGCGGTGGCGTAGCCCTCGGCGCGCAGCAGCGCGAGCACTTCGCCCTTGGCGCTGCTCCAGCGGTCCTGGGTGTAGGCCTCGCCGACCGGCAGCGACCAGCGGGACCGTGCGCGATCGACCAGCGCGACGGCGGCCGGGTCGCGCTGGTCGGCGGCGATCGACAGCGGCCCTTCGAATTCCAGCCGGGACTGGCGGACGCGGGTGAGCGGTCCGGGTTCGACCCGCAGTGTCAGCGCGATGCTGTGGCCAGCATCGCGCGCCTGGATGCCCACGGTGGCGTTGAAGTAGCCCTCGGTTTCCAGCAGCGACCGGGCCTGGGCGGGTGCCGCCTGCCGCAGCCGCATCAGCTCCGCGCGTGGCACCCGGGCGGTGTCCGGCGTGGCGAGGTAGCGCGAGAGGTCCAGGTAGCGCGCCAGCAGCGTGCGCAGCACGGGCGGCGCGTCGATGTCGAGCGTCCAGGTGACGTCGCGGGTGTCGGCATCGTCCTCGGGGGCCGAGGCTGCCGCCGACACGGGCTGTGCCGCAGGTTGTGCCGGGGTCTGGGCCACGGCCGGCGCAGCGGCGGCGACCAGCCCCGCCAGCAGCAGCCCGGCGTGTCTTCTTCTCGGGCGTCCGGTCATTTCGACAGCAGCCGCATCGCCTGTTCCAGCCCGGCGAGCGACAGCGGGAACATCCGCTGGCTCATCAGCTGCTGGACCATCGCGATGCTCTGGCGGTATTCCCAGACGCCGGGCGGCTCGGGGTTGATCCAGGCGAACTTCGGGAAGGCATGGGTCAGACGCTGCAGCCACTCGGCACCGGGCTCCTCGTTGTGGTGTTCGACGCTGCCGCCGCGCTGCACGATCTCGTAGGGGCTCATCGTCGCGTCGCCGATGAAGATCAGCTTGTAGTCGCGGTTGTACTTGCGGATGAGGTCCCAGGTCGGGAACTTCTCGGTGGTGCGGCGGCGGTTGTTCTTCCAGACGAAGTCGTAGACGCAGTTGTGGAAGTAGTAGAACTCCAGGTGCTTGAACTCGGTTTTCGCGGCGCTGAAGAGTTCCTCCACGCGGTGGATGTGCTCGTCCATCGTGCCGCCCACGTCCATCAGCAGCAGCACCTTGACCTTGTTGTGGCGCTCGGGGACCAGCTTGATGTCGAGCAGGCCGGCGTTGGCGGCCGTCGAGTGGATGGTGTCGTCGAGGTCCAGCTCTTCCGCCGCGCCTTCGCGGGCGAAGCGGCGCAGGCGGCGCAGCGCGACCTTGATGTTGCGGGTGCCGAGTTCCCGGTTGTCGTCGTAGTCGCGGAAGGCGCGCTGCTCCCAGACCTTGACGGCGCTCTTGTTCCGGCTGGTGCCGCCGATGCGGATGCCCTGCGGGTTGGTGCCGCCGGTGCCGATCCACTTCGAGCCGCCGGCGTGGCGCTCCTTCTGCTCCTCGAAGCGCTTCTTCAGCGTCTCCATCAGCGCGTCCCAGCCCATCTTCTCGATCCTGGCCTTCTCTTCGGGGCCGAGTTCCACCTCCAGCGTCTGGCGCAGCCAGTCCAGCGGCACCTCCTGCGTGAAGTCGGTCAGCATCTCCACGCCCTGGAAGTAGGCCGAAAAGGCGCGGTCGAACTTGTCGAACTGCACCTCGTCCTTGACCAGCGTGGTGCGGGCCAGGTAGTAGAACTTGTCGACCGAGGGGCCGCCGCCGTCGTCGATGACACCGGCCTGCAGCGCTTCCAGCAGCGTCAGGTACTCGCGGATCGAGACCGGCAGCTTGGCCGCCCGCAGCGTGTAGAAGAAGTCGATCAGCATGGTGGGAGTCTCCGGACGCGCGGCAACCACGTCGTGGCTGCAAGTCTAGGCCACGCGGTGCCGTCCCGCGCCGACCCGGGCTGAATTGCGCGGGCATTGGCCGGCTCTTCGGGGGCTGTGGCGGGGCAGCGCTTGCTTACATTCAGCATCACCTTCATCCGCCTGAACCGTGCTGCTCCGATGCCTCCGCCGATTTTTCCGATGCCGAACCTTCGCGCCGCCGCGGCTGCGCGGGGCTTCACGCTGGTCGAGCTGATGGTGACGGTGAGCGTGCTGGCCATCCTGGGGACGGTGGCCATCCCGTCGCTGACGGCCTTCACGGCCAGCAACCGGCTCTCGGCGCTGTCGTCGGACCTGGTGTCCTCGCTCATGCTGGCGCGCACCGAAGCGGCCCGGGCCGGTCTGCCGGTGCTGGTGCTGCCGGCCACGGGCGGTGTCGCCGGCAACGAATATGGCAAGGGGTGGAACCTCTATCTCGACAACAACAGCAACGGCACCCAGGACAGCGGCGACACGCTGGTGCGCACCTACGCGGCCTTGCCGAGCACGCTGAAGATGCAGGGCACGCCGACCCTGCGCTTCAGTGCCATCGGCTATCTGACGCCAGCTGCCACCGTGACGTTCGTGCTGTGTCCGAGCACGGGACTGAAGAACGGCGTGCTGGTCACGGTACCGCCCAGCGGACTGGCCGACGTGACAAGGATCTCCACATGCACCTGAACCGCCGCCTGTGCAGGGCGTTCCGGGTCGCACCCGGGTTCGCGATGATCGAGGTGCTGGTGTCGGTCGTGGTCCTGGCGGTGGCGGCGCTGGGGTATGCGGCGCTCCAGTTGCGCGGGCTGTCTGCCAATTCCAGCGCGATGTGGCGCAGCAAGGCCACCGTGCTCGCCTACGAGGCCGCCGACCGCGTGCGTGCCAACCTGCCCGGTGTGACGGCCGGGCTCTACAGCAACCTGGTCACGCCGTCGAACGCGACCTCGGCCTGCACGCTGACCAATGTCTGCAGCACCACCCAGATGGCGGCCCGCGATTTCGTGCAGTGGCGCACTGCGGTCCTGAATGCGCTGCCCGGCGGTTCCGGGGTGATCTGTCTGGACAGCTCGGCCAACGACGGCACGGCGGCTGCGCCGGCCTGCGACGGCACGGGGTCCCAGATCGCCATCAAGGTCTTCTGGAGCGAGCGCGGCACACCCGCCCGCTTCGTCAATGTGGTGCGCCCATGAGCCGTCTGCCGATGCGCCGTGTGCGCGGGGTCACGCTGGTCGAGCTGATGGTGGCCATGGGGCTGGGGCTGTTCCTGGTGGGGGTCATGGGCGCGATCTTCCTGGGCAGCAAGGGCACCTTCCAGTCGCAGGACCAGGTGGCCCGTCTGCAGGAGAGTGCCCGCTTCAGCGTGGACACCCTTTCTGCTGATCTGCGCATGGCCGGGTTCCAGGGCTGCCGCGGCCTGGGGCTCACGACGCCGATGCTGAACACGCTCAACACGCCCACGGCGTTCCTCTACAACTTCGCGCAGGGGGTCTGGGCGTCGCGCCACAACGGCTCGGCCTGGGGGCCCGCGCTGGCGGCGACCCTCACCGGCCTGAACCCGGCACCGAACAGCGCCGGCGACGTGCTGACCGTGCGCCGCGCCGTGGGGACGGGCTGGTCGCTGACGGCCGAGATGGGCGGTGCCACGTCCGCGCTGAATGTCACGCCGACCGGACGCCTCACGGCGGGTGACCTGCTGATGGTGTCTGACTGCGCCGGCGCCGCCGTGTTCCAGGCGACCAACGCCACGCCCGGCGTGAGCGGCTCGATCGAGCACAGCACCAGTGCCACCGCCAAGCCCGGGGTCAGCACGGACAGCCTGGGGCGCCCCTTCCTGCAGGATGCGGTGGTCCACCGCCTGAGCACCGTCAGCTACTACCTGGCGCCCAGCCAGCGTACCGGCAAGACGGCGCAGCGGGCACTGTGGTCCTTCACCAGCCCGGTCTACGACGGCACGACGCAGCCGCAGGAACTCGTCACCGGCGTCGAAGGATTCCGCGTCACGCTGGGACTGGACAGCAACGGCGATGGCGCAGCCGACGCCTATGCCGCCCCTGCAGATGTCACCGACTGGACCCAGGTGGTGACCGTCCAGACCGAGTTGCTGCTGGCCAGCACCGAGGACGGCGTCTCCAGCCGCGTCCAGCCCTACACCTTCGATGGAGCGACCGTGACGCCGACCGACCGGCGGCTGCGCACGGTGGTGTCGCTGACGGCACAGGTGCGCAATGCGCTGCGCTGAGAGGCCGACCATGGTCCGCCGCCGCACCCGCGGTTTTTCGCTCATCACCATCCTGGTGATGCTGGTGGCGCTGCTGTCGCTGGCGCTGGCGGGCATGAACGCCGGCATCGTGCAGGAGCGCATGGCTGGCAATGCCCGCGACCGCAACATCGCGCTGCAGGCGGCCGAGGCCGCGCTGCGGGACGCCGAAGCGGACATCGAGGCCAACCTCACGGTGTCGTCCGCCTTCGTGTCGGCGTGTACCGGGGGCTTGTGCCTGCCGCCGTCGATGACGTCGGCCAGTCCCACCTCGCAGCCGCTGTGGCAGACGATCGACTGGGGGAGCTCGGCCGGCCAGAGCCGCACCTACGGCAGTGCCACCGGGGCGACCGCCCTGCCGGGTGTGGGCAGCCAGCCGCGCTACATCGTCGAGCGGCTGCCTCCGCTGGCGCCGGCCAGCGGCACGTCCGCCAGCCTGGGCAGCAGCGTCGATGACGCGCCACAGGCGTTCCGCATCACGGCCCGCGGCACCGGCGTGCGCGCCTCGACCGTCGCCATTCTCCAGTCCACCTACATCAAGCAATGACCCCTTCCACTGCCATGACCGTGTCTTCTGTCGATCTGCGGATGCGTCTGGGCAGTCTGGTCCTGCTGCCGCTGCTGCTGGGTGTCGTGCCCCGCGCCATGGCCCAGACCATCAGCTTCTCGCAGAAGCCACCCTATCTCGCCACCGGCGTGCAGCCGAACCTGCTGGTCATCTATGACAACTCGCAATCGATGGAAGCGGTGATGCCGGATGGCAACCGCACGACATTCACCGACGTCAACACCCGCGGCAACATCGCCCGTCAGGTGCTGCGTGACAGCATCGCGGCCTACCAGAACAGCTTCCGCTGGGGTCTGGCCACCTTCGAGGCCACCACGCCGTACCTCCTGGACTACAGCCAGTACGGCTACCCGCCGCCGATGATCCTGTATTACTCGGACAAGGTGACCGGTCTGGGTGCCATCCGCCAGCCAGTGCAGACGACCTCGGCCAGCCACCTGTCCACGCTGAACAGCCTGCTGGCCAACGAGACCTCCAGCGCCGCCACGACCGAGATCAAGAACTCGACCTGGGCGACCCCGCTGGCCGGTGCGATCGAGACGGCCGGCAAGTACTTCGGCAACAAGCTCTCGGCCACGCCGACACCGATCACGAACAGCACCTGTCAGCGCCAGTTCGTCGTGCTGGCCACCGACGGCGACCCCAACTACAGCAAGGGCGCCTACCGCTACACGACCGACACCGAACTGCACAATGTCAAGGTCAATGGCACCTGGACCTACAGCCCTGCGACGATCGAAGTGCTCAACGAGATCCAGAACCTGCGCGCCGTGAAGGTGAACAACCACGCCACGGTGAACGGTACCTACGACGTGCAGACCTACATCGTCGGCATGGGCTCCTCGTTCGAGAACGAAAGCTCGGTGGCCGGCATGAACCGGATGGCCGAGGTCGGCGGGACCAAGGCCGCCTACCTCGCCAACGACCGCGCCTCGCTCACGGCCGCCTTCGCCACCATCAACGCCGACATCACGGCGCGGACCGCGTCGTCGTCCGGCGTGGCGCTGAATGCCGGGTCGTGGAGCAATGGCGCGGTGGTCTACCTGTCGCGCTTCAACTCGGGCGACTGGTCGGGCCAGCTGCAGGCCTACACGCTGCTCGCGTCCGGCGCCACCAGCCCGACCGCGCTCTGGGACGCCGCGCAGCGCCTCAACCTGCAGAACTGGAGCAGCGGTCGCCAGATCCTGACCTACCGTGGCACCTCGGCGCTGGGCAGCCGCGGCGTGGCGTTCCGCTGGCCCGTCAATCCGGCGGCCACCACCGCCACCGAGCTGCCCACCGCGATGGCCACCGCGCTGAACCGCAACGGCGCCGGCACCGCCGACACCTACGGCGCCTTCCGGCTGAACTACCTGCGCGGCGACACGAGCCGGGAGCTGCGCAACTGCACGGCCTGCACCGCCCCGACCGCGTTCCGCAACCGGTCGACCACGGTGCTCGGCGACATCATCAACGCGGCGCCGCTTTCTCTGGTCAGCGGAGGCCGCTACGTCCGCGACGGTGCCGAGGCCGCAGCCTACGCGACCTACCGCACGGCCCGGGCCGCGATGACGCCGATGGTCTACGCCGGGGCCAACGACGGCATGCTCCACGGCTTCAATGCCAGCACCGGCGACGAAGTCTTCGCCTACGTGCCGGCGATGGTGGCCGACCGGCTCAGTGCGCTGCCGGAGCTGGGCTACGGGCACCAGTACAGCGTGGACGGCCCGCTGGTCGGCGGGGATGTCTACTACGGTGGCGGCTGGAAGACGGTGCTGCTCGGCAGCCTGGGTGCCGGCGGCAAGGGCCTGTATGCGCTGGACGTGAGCAACCCGGCCACCTTCACCGAAGCCCAGGCGGCCAAGGTCGCCCGCTGGGAGATCGACGGCTCGGATGCCGGCGTCGGCCACATCCTCCAGCCGCCGCTGCTGGCCCGCACCCGCGATGGCAAGTGGCGGGCACTCGTCGGCAATGGCTACAACAGCACCAACGGGGTTGCGATGCTGATGGCCATCGACATCGAGACGGGCCAGATCACCCGGATCAGCACCGGCACCGGCAGCGCTGCGGCCCCCAACGGACTGCTCGGGCTGGTCGGCGTCAGCAGCAGCAACAACGGCGTGGTGGACACCGTCTATGCGGGCGACCTGCAGGGCCGGCTCTGGAAGTTCGACCTCTCGTCCGCCAGCGCAGCGGGCTGGAAGGTCGCCTATGGCACGAGCGCGGTCCCGGCGCCCCTGTTCGCCACGGCATCCGGCCAGTCCATCACGGCCCAGCCCGATGTCACCCCGCACCCCGACGGCGGCTACCTGGTCACCTTCGGCACCGGCCTCTACCTCTCGACCACCGACACGTCGAGCACCACGTCGCAGGCCCTCTACGGCATCTGGGACAAGGGGCAGGCGGTGACGGCCAGCCAGCTGGTGACGCAGTCGGTGCTCGGCACGACCACCGGGCCGGACGCGCGCGACTACCGCTTCACCACCTACGCCGTCGGTACGCCGGCCACGGTGTACACCGGCGACAACACCATCACCTCCGCCCTCTACCGCAGCGACAAGCGCGGCTGGAAGCTGGCGCTGCCGACCTCGGGCGAGCGGGTGGTGACGCAGGCGACCGTGCGCTACGGCAAGGCGATCTTCTCCACCATGGTGCCCGGCACGATCAACTGCCAGGGCGGGGGTGATGGCTGGATCATGGAGGTCGATGCCATCACCGGCAACCGCTCCGACCAGCCTGCGCTCGATACCAATGCCGACAACCTCGTCGATTCCGCCGACCTGCTGACCTGGCAGGCCGCCAGGACCCCGGTGTCCGGGGTGCGCATCGGGGCCATCCCGGCCGCGCCCGGCTTCATCCGCACCAAGGACCGCAAGCTCGACGACAAGCTGGTGAACACCTCGGATGGCACGGTGGTCCGCATCCGTGAAACGGGCGGATCGCGGTCCTCCGGCCGCACCGGCTGGGAGCAGATCCAGTGAGCAGACCCTCCATGCACCCCTCTTCCTCTTCCGGTCCCCCGACCATCTCCCGGGCCCCGCGCTGCCGGAGGGCCCTCGCGCTGCTGGCCAGCCTGCTGGCGGTGTGCGCACAAGCGGCGCCCCCGCGCGGGCTGGACATCGACCAGCACAGCGGCGTGATCGGCCGCATCGACATGGCGGGCCAGGTGCTGCAGGTCGACGGCCAGTCGCTGTCGTGGGACCCGGCGCGCCTGCAGGTGTTGCACGCGCTGACCGGCCAGCCGGTGCCTCTGTCGCGGCTGCGCAGCGGGATGCGGGTGCGTTACGCACTGGAACCCATGGGCGCGCGTCCGGCGACGCTGCGCATCGTGACCGTCTACGTCCGGGATCTGCCATGAACCGTGTCCGTCGCCTTGTCCGTGGATTCACGCTGGTGGAGCTGACCATCGCGGTGGCGGTGGTCGGGATCCTGGCGGCCGTGGCCTTGCCCTCCTACCGCGAGCATGTGGCGGCTTCGCGCCGCGCCGATGCCCGATCGGCGCTGCTGAGCATCGCCCAGCTGATGGAGCGCAACTACACCGAGCGCTTCACCTACGCGGGGGTCTCGCTCGGCGCGACGGGCCTCTATCCCTCGACCTCGCCGCAGGGCTACTACACGCTGTCCATCGCCAGCCAGGATGCGAACGGCTTCAGCCTGCTCGCGACCCGGACCGGTGCCCAGGTCGGCGACAAGTGCGGCAACTACACCTACGACCAGACTGGCGCCCGGGGCGTGACGTCGGCCACTTACACCGCGGCGCAGTGCTGGTGAGGCTCAGCGGTCGGCATCCAGCCGGGCACGCAGGTGCTGGTGGACGGTGGGCCACTCCGGCGCGGTGATGCTGTAGACGCAGGTGTCGCGCAGGCTGCCGTCGGCGGTTCGCTGGTGGTGGCGCAAGATGCCGTCGAGCTGTGCGCCGAGCCGCTCGATCGCGCGGCGGCTCTGCTGGTTGAAGCGGTGGGTGCGGAACTCGACCGCGATGCAGTCCAGCGTCTCGAAGGCGTGGCGCAGCAGCAGCCACTTGGCCTCGGTGTTCAAGGCCGTGCGCTGCACGCGCCGGGCCAGCCAGGTCGAGCCGATCTCCACGCGCCGGAAGCGGGCGTCGATGTGCATGTAGGTCGTCATGCCGACCGGCACGCCATCGGCATCCAGCACCGCGAACGGCAGCATCGACCCGGCGGCCTGCAGGCCGAGCCGGCGCTCGGTCTCGGCGGCCATGCCCTGGGGCGATGGCACCACGGTGTACCAGGTGTTCCAGAGTTCGCCTTCGCACACTGCTTCGGCCAGCGCTGGCGCATGGTCGGGGTGCAGCGGCTCCAGCCGGACATGCCGGCCCTGGAGCGTCACGGGATCGGGCCAGGGGGCGCTCATCGACGGCGCCTCAGCGGTGGCGGCTCTGCATGAACACGAGCTTCTCGAACAGCGTCAGGTCCTGCTCGTTCTTCAGCAGTGCGCCCACCAGCGGCGGGATCGCCACCTTCTGATCGCTGCTGTGCAGCGCTTCGGCCGAGATGTCTTCCGCCACCAGCAGCTTCAGCCAGTCGAGCAGCTCGGACGTGGACGGTTTCTTCTTCAGCCCCGGCAGGTTGCGCACGTCGTAGAAGTTCTTCAGCGCCGCCGCCAGCAGCTCCTTCTTCAGCCCCGGGAAATGCACCTCGACGATCTGGCGCATCGTCTCGGCTTCGGGGAACCTGATGTAGTGGAAGAAGCAGCGGCGCAGGAAGGCGTCGGGCAGCTCCTTCTCGTTGTTCGAGGTGATGAACACCAGCGGCCGGTGCCTGGCCCGGACCAGCTCGCGCGTCTCGTAGACGTAGAACTCCATCCGGTCGATCTCGCGCAGCAGGTCGTTCGGGAACTCGATGTCGGCCTTGTCGATCTCGTCGATCAGCAGCGCCACGGGCTGGTCGGCCGTGAACGCCTGCCACAGCGTGCCCTGGACGATGTAGTTGCGGATGTCGCGCACCTTCGCCGCGCTCTCGGCGTCGTTGAGCTGGCTGTCGCGCAGGCGGCTGACGGCGTCGTACTCGTACAGGCCCTGCTGCGCCTTGGTCGTGCTCTTGATGTGCCACTGCATCAGCGGCAGGCCGAGCGCGGCGGCCACTTCCTCGGCCAGCATGGTCTTGCCGGTGCCGGGTTCGCCCTTGACGAGCAGCGGGCGCTGCAGCGTGATGGCGGCGTTGACCGCGAGCATCAGGTCCTGGGTGGCGACGTACTGGGAGGAGCCGGTGAATTGCATGCGGATCTCGGGTCGGACAGGTGAAGGCCAGGGTGGGGCGACGGAGCCGGATCAGTATATCGGCCACCCTGGCGGTGGCGTGCGGCGGGGTCGTGGACAATCCGGGCCGTGTATCCAGGTGGGGAAACAGGGTGATGCAGGGACCAGTTCAATTGCAGCTGTGCGTACGCGATCCGGCCGAGGCCGCCTGGGCGGTCCGTGCCGGAGCGGCCGGGGTCGAGGTGATGTCGGCCGCGCCGGAGGTGGTCCGGGCGGTGGTGGCGCGGCTGCGACTGCTGCGCGACGGGGTGGTGGTTGGCGCCGGCATCGGCCCGCTGGCGGCGCGCACGCCGTCCGCCGTGCGCCTGCGCGTGTTGCGGGTGGCCGATTGCGGGGTGGACCGGGTGCGGGTGCCGGTGCCGGCGCGGCCGTCGTCGGTGCTGTTGCTGACCCAGCTCGGGCAGCTGGCCCGCGAGGGCGTGCCGGTGACGCCGGTGCTGCGCGTGCCGCTGGACCGCGGCGACGGCGCCGCCTGGGCGCAGCGCCTGAGCCTGGCGACACGGCAGGGCTTCGCCAGCGTGCTGCTGGACGCCCGCGGCACGGATGCGCAGGGTGCCGATCTCTGGCAGCAGCGCGTCTCGCCGACGCGCCTGCTGGGGGCCTTCGACGGCCTGCGGCGCAGTGGCGTGCAGGTCGGGCTGATGGCCGCGCCGCGCCGCTCGGACCTGCCGCAGCTGCTGCGCTGGGCGCCGGACGAGGTGGTGATCGACTGCGGGCGCGAGGATCCGCGCGAGGGCCGGGTGGTTGACGCGTACCAGTTCGACCAGTGGGTCGCGGCCGTGAAGGCGCACCGGGCGTCGGCGGATGCTCCGCAGCGGATGCACGGGTAACCGCATGCGCTCCGTGGACATGCCTGCGGGTTCTCTTCGCCTGCGGTCGGGTTCGGCTTCCCGATGAACGACCTCACGCCCGACGACCTGCTCGGAGCGCTGGCCAGCCGCTACTCGGTCGGCCCGAAGCAGCTGGAAGCACCCGCGCCGCGCGGCGCCGGGGCCAGGACGACACCGAGATCGCCGCCGCCCGCCGCCGCGCGCACAACGGCCCGGCGCTGCTGGCTGTCATCGGCCGGCTGCGCGAGGACGCGGACGACGTGCCGCTGCACGAGCAGTGGATGTGCATCGGCGGCGCGGTGATCAACCTGCTCAACGCGCTGCACCTGCTGGGCTACGGCGCCAAGGTGGTCAGCGGCTCGTCGGTGCGCGATCCGGAGGTGTGCGCGGCATTCTGCCGGCCCGGTGAAGTGCTGGTGGCCTGGGTCCTTGCCGGCACACCGACCCGCTCGACCCGCGCCCGCCACGGCGACCGCGTCGAGGACGTGCTCACCGACTGGACGGGCGGCGTGGCGGGCGCTGCGGCATGATGCCGCGATGAACTCCATCCTGTCCGCGGCCGTGCTCGCCGCCGTCCTCGTGGCGCCGGCGCTGGCCGTGGCCGCTCCCGATCTGCCGACCGCACGCGCTGTTCCTGGCGGGGTGGTCACCTTGTCGCTCGGGCCGTCCAGCCAGCCCCCGACCGTGCGCCACGCGGGTGTGCCGGTGCTGGTGGTGGGCGATCCGATCGAGTGGACGGCGGTGCTCGGCCTGCCGCTGGGCGCCCAGGCGGGGGCGGACGAGGTCACCGTGCAGCGCGAGGGCGCGCCGGTGAAGCGCCAGTCCTTCGCCATCGCGCCGATGCCCTATGCCGAGCAGCGCCTGAGCGTGGCGCCGAAGCACGTCGAACTCAGCGCCGGACACCTCGCCCGCCACGAGCGCGAACGCGCGCACCAGGCCGAGGTCATCGCCACCTTCAGCGTGCCGCTGCCCGCCACGCTGCGCCTGCGCCAGCCGGTGCCGGGGCCGCGTTCCAGCTCCTTCGGCCTGCGCCGCGTCTTCAACGGCCAGTCGCGCAACCCGCACAGCGGCATGGACATCGCCGCACCGACCGGCACGCCCGTCGTCGCCCCGGCGGCGGGACGCGTGGCCGATGTAGGCGATTACTTCTTCAACGGCGGCACCGTCTGGCTCGACCACGGCGGCGGCCTGCTGACGATGGTCTGCCACCTCTCGGCGGTGCATGTGCAGGTCGGCGACCTCGTGCGCACCGGCGACCGCATCGCCGACGTCGGCGCTACCGGCCGCGTCACCGGGCCGCACCTGCACTGGTCGGTCAGCCTGAACCGGGTGATGGTGGACCCGGCGCTGTTCCTGGGCGACTGAGCCGGGCTGCGGCATGATGCCGGTCCGTTTGCTGCCGAGTTCGCCATGCCGTCGTCCACCCGCCTCGTCTACTCCACCGATGCCGGCCGCGTCTGTCCGGATTGCAGCCAGCCGGTGCTCCAGTGCCTGTGCAAGCGCCGCTCGGCGGTCTCGCTCAGCGCGGACGGCACCGTGCGCGTGTCGCGCGAGACCAAGGGCCGCGCCGGCAAGGGCGTGACGCTGGTGAAGGGGCTGGGGCTGGAAGGCGAGGCGCTGACCACGCTGGCCAAGGCGCTCAAGGCCACCTGCGGCAGCGGTGGCACGGTCAAGGACGGGGTGGTCGAGGTGCAGGGCGATCACTGCGACAAGGTCATCGCCTGGCTGGCGGCGAAGGGCTGGAAGGTCAAGCGCGCTGGGGGGTGACTCAGTCCAGCGGCGCCATCCCGTGCCGCCGCCGCGCCCGCCCGCAGGCGTCGTCGCCGCGTCCGAGTGGCGCCAGCATCCCGAACTCGCGGCACGGCCCCGGCCGCCACTCGTAGATCCCGCAGCCCGCCTGCACGCCCACCGTGCCGACCAGCGCGGCGCAGCGCGGGCGGGCGTGGTCGGTCCCGCGCATGCGGGCGGTGCCGTCGTTGACCTCGACGGTCAGCCCGTCGGGCACGCAGCCGCCGCAGGACTGCAGCTCCTGGGTCGAGAAATCAACGCGGAAACTCGCGCAGCAGGCGCCGCAGCGCAGGCAAGGGTTGGGGGCATCGCTCATCGTGGGCGTGACGATAGCGCAGCCGGCCACCGCTGCGCCACGCTCACTGCGTTGCCTGCACCTGGCGCCGGCGTTCGATGTAGCCGGGCTGCACGGCGCGGGCGTTGTCCGGACAGGCGCTGGTGCTGTTGCAGGCGACGGCGTTGACCGTGTAGACGCGCAGCGTCTGGGCGGCCCCGCTGGTGGTCTCGCCCTCGTTGTAGAGGATCGACGAGCAGCTCACGGTGACCCGCATGCCCGTGTCGGCGCGCAGATCCAGCGTCTGGCTGGCGCCGCTGCAGGTGCTCCAGCTGCCCTTGAGCGCCTGGTAGAGGCCCCATTCGGTGCCCGCCCGTGCAGCCGCCCAGGCCCGTGCGCCCAGGATGTCCTGCGCCGAGCCGGTCTGCGTCGATTGTCCGAGCCGCACGATGGCCGCCGCCAGACTGGCCAGCACCACCAGCACGAAGATCGCCGCGATGGCGCCGAAGCCGCCGGATGCACGCGGATGGAGGCGTTTCATGGCACGTTCGACACGTGGGCGCCGACGACCATCGACACGCTCTCGTGGCGCCGGGTCAGTTCGAGCTGGAGGTAGACGAAGCCGTTCTGCTGCGTCGCGCCCTGGTTGGGGTCGTAGGTGATGGTGCAGCGGCTCAGGCCCGTGAGCACGGTCTGTCCGCCCGCGACCGAGGGACAGGCGCTCGGGTAGCTGGCGTTGAAGCCGTAGCCGGACAGGCGTACCAGCGTGCCGCGAGCGGTGCCGCTGGCGTCGAGCGTGCCGTCCGCGCCGCTGCAGACGTAGAAGACGGCCTGCTGGCTGGCGCTGACGATGCTGAAACGCCCGCCGTCGTAGCCCAGCGGGAACTGGATCGGCGTGAGGGCCAGGCGGTGCCGCCCGAAGGCCGGGTTCGGCGTGCTGATGGTGGCGATGGCGGCGCGGTTGCTGCCGCTGTAGACCTCGTTGGGCGACTGGTTGCCGATGACCAGCCAGTCGCCGACTGCCGGCACGGTCGACAGTGGCGTGAGCACATCGAGGGTGCTGGTCAGCGCGGTGGTGTCGAGCGGCGCGGAGCAGTTGGCGGAAGGGGTGCAGCCCGGGCTGCTGTCGTTGACCGTGTCGGCCGCCATGCGCACACGTCCGCCCGCCATCGTCGGCACCAGCTCGACACACTGGCTGCCGGGGCTGCGCACGGAGTTCGGCACCGCCAGCCGCACCTCGCCCACCAGCCGGCGCAGCGCGGCATCGGCCTGGGCCGAGAGATCGGCGCGATTGCGGGTCGCGAGGTAGCTGTCGAAGGCCGGGCGGAAGAACACGGTGAGCGAGGCCGCCATGACGCCGCCGATGACGAGCACCAGCAGCAGCTCCAGCAGCGTGAACCCCGGCGCAGCGCGTGCGCGGTCAGCTCGCATAGTCCAGTCGCCAGCCGGTCAGAGTGAGCTGGTCGCTGCCGCGGCTGACGGTGACATCGATGCGCCGCGCCGCCGAAATGCCGCCGAAGGTCGCAGCCTGCACCGTCACGCGCAGCGAGTAGCCGGCAAGGGCAGCGACCGGCGTGCCGTCGATGGTGCAGATCTGGTTCGTCGTGGTGTAGCCGTCGTAGTCCATCAGGTCGTTCCACGTCGTGCGTGCGCAGCCGCCAGCGGCGGCGTTGGCGGCGGCGGCGTAGGGCTTGAGCTGGATCTCTTCGAGCATCTCCTCGGCGATCGACAGCAGCTGCTTGCGCACCACCGGGTCGGACGAGCCACGGGTGACGGTCGAGAAGGCCAGCAGCACGCCCGCCAGCCCGACCCCGAGGATCAGGATCGCGATGACCAGCTCGATCAGCGTCATGCCGCGTGCGCGCCGCCTATTCGACATGGCCGGTTTCCCCGAGCACGGTGATGGCGGACTGGCCGGTGATGGTGATCTGCCAGCTGGCGCTGGTGGCGCCGGCGGCGTCGGTGGTGGCGCGACCGCTGGGCTGGAAGTAGAGCGTGCCGGCCGGGATCAGCGTGGTGGCCGTGCCGCTGCCGGTGGCGTACACGCTCTGCCCGTCGGGGCCGACGAGCGGATCGGAGCAGGCGCTGGCCGGGTTGGCTGCGGCGATGCGCAGGCTGACGCCGCTGGTGGCGATGTTCACGCAGACCAGCCGGCGGTGGGCCACGGCGGTCTGGCGGGCGTTGCGCAGCGCGGCGATCAGCTCGCCACGCCAGGCCTCGTCGCGGAAGCCGAAGACACTGTCCAGGCTCGGCATCGCGATCACCGCCAGCACGGAGGTCAGCACGATCACGCCGAGCAGCTCCGGCAGCGTGAAGCCGTGGGCAGGAGCAGGACGGTGCAGCGTCATGTGGGGCTCAATACAGCTCGCGCACATGCACGGTCTTGCGGGTTTCGGGGCTGGCAACGCCGAAGCTGGCGCGGGCGGCCGGGTCGCGGTCCCAGGTGCTGGCGCAGCTGCCGTTGCGGCCACGCAGCCAGGGCAGGCCTGCGCCGGTGCTGGCCGGGTGGCTGGACAGGCAGCTCGCGTCGGTGGTCGTGCTGCCCAGGTTCAGCGCGAGATCGACGCTGCCCGTGCTGCCCGCTGGCGTCGGTGCCGACAGGCTGACCGTGCCGTTGCCGCCGAGGATGGTCAGGGCGCTCGGCGTGGTGGTCCAGGCCGTGGTGGCGCTGCCCTGGTAGCTCAGGTAGCCGGCGCGCACGACCGAGGCGGCCGGCACCGTGGTGCAGTGGTCGGCGCTGTTGAGCGCCCAGGTCTTGCCGGTCCAGTACTGGGCCTGTACGGGCAGCTGCAGCGCGGCTTTTTCCGAGCCGAAGACGTTCGACAGCCACAGCCGCCCGCTGCGCAGCGGCATGGCCGGCTCCAGGGCACCGCTGGAGCTGACACCGTCGGCATCGGTGGCACGCAGGGTCAGGCTGCCGGGGGCGCTGGTCTTGCTGGTGTAGCTGTAGGCCACGCCGGTGGCCGAGGCGACGCCCGTGCTGAAGCGGCTGGCAGCGACCGTGGCCGTGCTGCCGAAGCTGCCCAGGCCGAGTGCGGTGGCGTCCGACAGCGTCACCGTCTGCGCGAAAGACGGGCTGAGCGCGCCGCTGCCGTCGTGGTTGACCGTGCGGGTCGGCGTGCCCAGGCCGTTCATCGCCATGAGGCTCACGGTGAACGGCTGGCCCGCGTAGCTGAAGCTGCCGCAGGCGGGCGTGGCGACCACGTCGAAGTGGTGCGGGATGAATCGGCCGAGCGCGGTGCCGACCGAGCCGGTGCTGCCGGTGACGGCGGTGCCGGTGCCGAGGTAGCTGGCCAGATCCGCGTTCAGGTCGATGCGGCCGACCTCGCTCCAGACGAGGTTGCTGGCGGTGGCGCTGCCGTTGCTGAAGGCGCCGAGGCTGCCGGAGAAGGTGCCGCTGCTGCTGCCCGTGCCGGTGGGCGCGGCCTTGACGTGGCTGAGTGTCGGGGTCTGTGCGGTGGGGGACTCGCGACCGAAGTTGGGCGTCGTGTTGCCGAGGCTGTTGCGGGCGCGCAGCGTGGCGGAGAAGGCGCTGCCGGCGCGGGTCGTGCCCGTCGGATAGGCGGTGAATTCGAACGAGGCGGGCGAGGCGATGAAGCTGGTGCTGCCGGTCATCACCAGACCCGTGTCGCTGGTGGCGGCGCTGCCGGTGTAGGTGCCGGTGAGCTGCACCTGGCCGACGTCGGCGTAGAGGAGGGCGGCGCTGGCCGAGCCGGTGGCATCGAAGGTCAGCGGGGTGGCGCGGCCCGTGGCGTCGCAGGCGGCCGCGGCGTTGCCGGTGGCGTTGACCGCGGTGCCGTCGATGCGCACGGGCAGCGTCCCGCTGGACGGGTTCAGGTAGGCGCACTTCAGCGTGATCGACTTCGCCCCGGTGATGGCCGGCACGCACTGGCTGCTGTTGTCCGACGAGCGCACGGCGCGCACGGTCAGGGTGTTGCCGCTGCTCTCGGCCAGCTGGTTCGACGCGGTGAGCAGCAGGCCGCTGGCGCTGGCGGTGTAGGTGCACGCCGGGCTGCCGAAGTCGCAGGTGGTCGCGTTGCCCGCGGCGGGCGCGCTGGCGGTGGCGCCGAGCAGGGTGCTGCCGGCGGTGGTGAGCTGCACCCGGCGGTCGACCGTGCTGCTGCCGCTGGGGATGGTCACGGTGGCGGTGTCGGCCCAGACCGCGCTGGCGCTGGACGACAGCGTGGCGGTGACGCCCAGGGTGTAGGGCGTGCTGCAGCTGGCATCCCCGCACGCGGCGATGGTGAGCGTCGAGGGCGTGCAGGTCAGGCCGGTGCCGCTGGCATGGCGGAGTTCCAGGTGGTCCAGTGTCGGCGTGCAGCCGTGGGTCTGGGCGACATCGAGCGCCACCTGCGCCAGCGTGAGCTCGTAGTTGTAGAGGCGCACCTCGTCGATCCGGCCGTTGGCGGAGTTCAGGGTGCCGCTGGTGGAGGTGACCGAGCCGCGGTTGTCGCCGATCATGAGGGAGCCGATCGAGTAGTCGATCAGGCCGTTGGAGGTGCCGGATGCCGTGGCGACCTGGGCTCCGTTGATGTGGAGCTTCAGCGTGTTCTGGGTCGCCACGCCCGTGAGTGACCAGCTGGCCGCGATGTGCACCCAGGTGTTCGCCGCCACGCTCTGCACGGGGCTGTTGACGGTGAGGGCATTGCCGGCGCTGTCGGACACGACCAGCCGCAGGACGCCCGCCTGCACCGAGAGATGGAAGGGGCGTGTGGCGGTGGTGGTGGCGTCCATCAGCACGCCTGTGGTGCCGGCCCACGTGGCATTGCCCGCGTACCAGAACGAGAGCGTGCCCTTGGAGCCGAGCACCGAGCTGATCTGCACGGACGATTCGACACCGGAGATGGTCGCATTGGTGTTCGACGGCACGGACAGCGCCCGGCAGATGTGACCGCTGGCGGTATTGACGGCGGTGCCGGCGCGCACGCCGTGGTTGTTGTTGCCGGAACTGTCGAGCACTTCGCTCACCGTGCCATTCCAGCTCATTTCGTCGAAGCGGAAGTCGGCGACCCTGTTGGGCAGGGCACTGGGGATGTACCAGCGGATGGCGCTGCCGCTGGCGTTGTAGCCGGTCTTGTAGGCGTAGAGCGTGTAGTCGGTGCTGCTGATCTGCACGCCGATGGTGGCGTTCGAGCCGCTGGCGTTGGCGTTGCCGTACTGGTATTTGAACTCGCCGTTTTCGTACAGGATGATCTGGAGGGTGTACGGCGTCGTGGTTCCGTATTGCGGAACCTCGTTCCAGGACACGACGAAGTAGCGGTTGGGCGCGGAGCCCTTCTGCTCCCAGGTGACCGTGCCGCCCTTGGCGGGATTCAGGTCGGCCCAGTACGGCATCAGGACATTGGTGGTGGCGGAGGCGGGGCAGCCAGGACTGCTCGGCGGGAGGCCGGCCGGGAGCGTGGTGATCGTGTAGAGGCGGAACAGGCCGGTGTCGGCACCGAATTGCAAGATGCCGTTCGACAGGATGCGCACGCTGGCGTAGGTGGTCCCCGCGAGCTTGAACTTGAAGCCACCGGTGAAATTGACCGTGGCCTGGTCGTCGTCGACCTGGGTGACCGTGTTGGTCGTGCACAGGCGTTCCCAGGTCACGGCATTGGCGGCGGACTCCCAGGCGTAGAGGTCGCTGCGCGGCGCGTAGGTGCCGGCCTGTGCCAGGCCCGGCAGCAGGCCAAGCCACAGCACCGCCCTGAGCAGGCGCTGCAGGAGTCCGGCCACGCGATGCCGCCCGCCGCCTGTCAGGCTCAGTTGCCCGCGGCGATCGCGGTGAAGTTGGAGGTCTGTCCTCCGCCGGTCACCGTGCAGGTCGAGGTGCTGCCGTTGGTGGTGCCCGGGTCCGTGCCGCCCAGCGTGTAGCCAGTGGGCAGGCCACCCTGGAGCAGACTCGACGCATCGGAGCAGCCGTCCACCTTGACGCACTTGTTGGCGGTGACGACGTTGCCGGTCAGCGCGCAGCCGGCGTAATTCAGGTTCATGGCCGATGCCGCGGCACCCGCCACGCCCGCGACGCTGGCAGCCTGTGCATCGCTCTTCATGTCGATGAACTTCGGCAGTGCGGTGGCTGCGAGAACGCCCAGGATGACGATGACGACGATCAGTTCGATCATCGTGAAGCCAGCTTGTCTTGATTTCATGGAATGCTCCAGGTCTGTGGGATGTCGGGCGGCGCGGGCGGCGAGGGCGCTTGTACCGGGAATGTCGACCCGGGAAGTCCTTGACTTGAGGGATCTTTCATGCTTGGTACGGCTTCATTTGGCAAATGCCGTGCGGCCCAGGTCCCAGACCGGCAGGAACACGCCAAGTGCCAGGATCAGCACCAGCACCCCGAGGAAGACGATCAGGATCGGCTCCAGCTGCGCGCTGAGCGTCTTCAGCTCGTACTGGACCTCGTTGTTGTAGAGCTCGCAGACCTCTTCGAGCAGTTCGTCGATGGCGCCGGTTTCCTCGCCCACGGCCAGCATCTGCAGCACGACCGGCGTGAAGATGCCGGTCATGGCGGCGGCCCGCAGCACGGACTCGCCGCGCTCCACGCTCTCGCGCATGCCCTCGATGCGGCGGGCGATGTGCTGGTTGTCCACCGTCTGCGCCACCACGCTCAGCGCCTGCGAGATCGGCACCCCGCTCTTCAGCGACAGCGAGAAGCTGCGCGCGAACCGCGCCAGCATCGCCTTGCGCACGATCTTGCCGGCCACGGGGATGCGCAGCATCCAGCCGTCCCAGCGCAGTCGGCCCTCCGGCGTGGCGATCCAGGCCCGCAGCACGGTCACGCCGGTGAAGACCGCCAGCACGATCAGGCCGCCGTAGTCGAGCGTGAAACGCGACGTCGCCAGCAGGATGCGCGTGGCCAGCGGCAGTGTGGCGCCGGCCTGCTGGAACACGGTGGCGAAGGCCGGGATCACCATCACGTTGATCACGCCGATGGCCGCGACCATGGCGCTGACGACGAAGCTCGGGTAGCGCAGCGCCGACTTGACCTGCTGGCGCATGAACAGCTCGAACTCCTGGTGGTGGAACAGGCGCAGGAAGATCTCGTCGAGCCGGCCGGTCATCTCGCCGACGCGGACCAGCGCGACGTAGAAGTTGTCGAACACGCGCGGGTGCTGTGCCAGCGACATCGACAGCGCGATGCCGGATTCCAGACTGCGCCGCACCTCGGCCAGCGTCGTCTTCATCTTCTCGCTGGTGGCGGTTTCCTGCAGCCCCATCAGCGCCCGCAGGATCGGCACGCCGGCGCGCAGCAGCGTGTTCAGCTGTCGGCTGAAGATCAGCAGGTCGACGGGCGCCACCTTGGGCTCGAACAGGTGCTCGGGCAGCAGGCTGCGCAGCAGGGCGCCTGCGTCGCCGCCGGCGCCGGGCCGGCTGGATTCCCGGATGGTCAGCGGGATGATGCCGCGGCCGATCAGGGCGTCCGCGGCGGCCGAGGCATGGGCCGCCTCGATCACGCCACTGGTGGCCCCTTCCTGTGCGGAGTGCCCGGTCCAGGCGTAGCGCTGCATCACCGCATCACCCCGCCGGCCCTTCGGCCATCTGGTGGCTCACGCGCATGGCCTCGGCCACGGTGGTGCGTCCGGCCAGCACGAGCCGCGCCGCGTCCTGGCCGAGGTGGTGGCCGGCCATCTGCCGCTGTGCTGCCTGCGCGAAGGTGAGCGGATCGCCCTGGTTCATGGCCTCGACCAGCTCGCGCGTCATCTCCAGGATCTCGTAGACGCCGGTGCGGCCGTTGAAGCCGGTGTGGCTGCATTCGTTGCAACCGGCACCGCGCCGCAGCGGGGCGGCATCGACGGTGCGGCCGCACTGCGTCTCCAGCCACGCCAGCTCGTGGGCGTCGGGCCGGTGCACCTCGGCGCAGTGCGGGCAGATCACCCGCACCAGCCGCTGTGCCAGCACCATCTGCAGCGACATCGCCACCATGTAGCGCGGCACGCCCATGTCGATCAGCCGGGCGGGCGTGGACATGGCGTCGTTGGTGTGCAGCGTCGACAGCACCAGGTGGCCAGTCAGCGCGGCGCGCAGGCCGATCTCGGCGGTGGTCTGGTCGCGCATCTCGCCGACGAGGATCACGTCCGGGTCCTGCCGCAGCGCGGCGCGCAGCACGCGGGCGAAGTCGAGGTCGATCTTGTCGTGCACCTGCACCTGGTTGAGGCCTGGCAGGCGGTATTCGACCGGATCCTCGACCGTGATGATCTTGCGTTCGCTGTTGTTCAGCGCGTTCAGCGCGGCGTAGAGCGTGGTGGTCTTGCCGCTGCCGGTCGGGCCGGTCACGAGCACCATGCCGTTGGGTTTGGCGATGGCGCGGCGCAGGGCCTCGGCCACGCGCGGCGGCAGGTGCAGGTGGTCGATCGACAGCAGGCCCGAGCTCTGGTTGAGCAGCCGCATCACGATCGACTCGCCGTGCTGTGTCGGCATGGTCGAGATGCGCACGTCGATCGCGCCGCTGCGCAGCGTGACCGCGAAACGGCCGTCCTGCGGCAGGCGCCGCTCGGAAATGTCCAGGCCCGACATCAGCTTCAGCCGGAGCGCCACGGCGGCGGCGATCTTGGCGTCGGCCTCGGTCTGCACGTGCAGCACGCCGTCGATGCGGAAGCGGATGCGCAGCGAGCCCTGCTGCGGCTCGATGTGGATGTCCGAGGCCCGCACGCGCAGCGCCTCCTCGAACACCGAGTACAGCAGCCGCACCACCGGCGCGTCCTCGGCGCTGGCGGTGTTCAGGCCCAGCAGGTCGCCCAGGCTGTCCTCGACGTTGCTCAGCTCGCTGGTCAGCTCCTGCGCCAGACCCGCGATGGCCTCGGTGTTGCGGTAGGAGCGGTCGATCGCACCGAGCAGCTGGCTCTCGGCCACGACGACCAGCTCGATGTCGCGTCGCACGATGCGGCTGATCTCGTCGTAGGCGGTCAGGTCGGTCGGGTCGGCCATGCCGACACGCACGCCGGCCGGGGTCTCGTCCAGCACGATCGCGCGCAGCCGCCGGGCCTGCACTTCCGGCAGCAGCCGTGCGACTTCAGGGCGCACTGAACGTTTGGCCAGATCGAGGTAGGTCGCGCGCAGCTGCCGGGCCAGTGCCTGCGCGATCTGGACCTCGTTGACCCAGCCGCTGTCGATGAAGACGCGACCGAGCTTGCGGCCGGTGGTGCGCTGGGAGAGCAGAGCTTCGGCGAGCTGTTCGGCGGTGATCAGGCACTGCTGGACCAGCAGGTCACCGAGTCGGATGCGTTCGGGGCGGGCCATGCGGGGGCGGTCCGGTCAGCGGGTGGATTCAGGGAAGGGCGCGATGCCGGCGCTCGGGATGCGCGCGTCGGCCTCCGGCCAGGCGCCGTCCTCGTGGATCACGGTGGTCTTCATCAGGATGACCAGCTCGCGCTTGCGCAGCACGGTGGACTTCTGGCGGAACAGGCCACCGACGACCGGCGCATCGCCCAGACCGGGCACCTGGCTGTGGTCCTCGCGCTGCTCCTGCTGCATCAGGCCGCCGATGGCGACGATCTGGCCGTCCTTGACGCGCACGATGGAGTCCGTCTCGCTGATCGTGCTGGCGGCCAGCGGCAGCTTGTAGGAGCCGAGCGAGCCGAGGTTGATCGACTTCTGCTTCTCGGTGACGGTGCTGATCGAAGGGTGGACGTGCAGCATCACCATGCCGTCCTTGTCGATCTGGGGTGTCACGTCGAGTGCGATGCCCGAGAAGAAGGGCTGCAGCGTCACCGAGGGCACCGAGGTGGTGGACGAGCCGGTGGAGCTGATCGACGAGGACACACCGGTCACGTACAGCTCGTCGGAGCCGACCTTGAGCACGGCCTTCTGGTTGTTGATGGTGGCGATGCGCGGGCTGGACAGCACCTGCACCTTGCCCTGGGTTTCGAGGAAGGTCAGCAGCGTCGAGAAATTGGCGTTCTGGAACGACACGCCATAGAACGCCTTGCCCGAGGTCGCCGCGGTGGTCGTGGCCGCGGCCGTGTCGATCTGGCCGGTGCCCGACAGCGTGATGCCGGGTGCGAGGGCCGCGATGCTGAGCGCGCCATCCAGGAAGCGGCCGAAGGCGCTCCAGTTCACGCCGGTCTGCGCGTCCTTGCTGAGTTCGACTTCGAGGATCTTGGCTTCGAGCATCACCTGGCGCTCGATGCTGACCTGCACCGCTTCGAGGTACTGCGCGATCTGGCGCAGCTCCAGCGGCGTGGCCCGCACGACGATGACACCGGCCGACGCGTTGACGATCACGCTGCGGCGCTGGCTGCCCTGGGTGTCGCTGGCCAGCAGCGCCGACAGCGAGCCCTGGACGTCGCGCCAGAAATCGGCGTCCGAGGTGGTGCGGACATGGGCGGTGTCGTCCTGGCGGCTGCCGGGCACGGCCGAGCCGCTGCTGCTGCTGCCGTTGCCTGCGCCGGTGTTGCCGCCCATGGTGCTGTTTCCACCAGCGCCGGCCACCGTGCCGTTGCCTCCGCCGCCGACCTGGCCGATCGAGCTGGACGTGACGCGGATGTCGCTGGTGCCCTGGCGGCGACCGGGCAGGTAGTTGATGCGGAAGACGCGCGTCTGCACCGTGTTGGGCTGCACGTAGATGCGCCGGCCGCTGATGCGGTAGTGGTAGCCATACAGCTCGCGCAGGGCGTCCATCGCGTCCAGCACCGTGGTGTCGCGCAGGCTCAGCGACACCGTGCCCGTCACCTCGGGCGAGAGCAGCACCTGCCAGGGCGAGCCGGCTGCGATCTGCAGGAAGACCTGTGGCGCAGGCGCCTGGTTCACCGAGAGGTCGAAGCGGCCTTCGGCCGATGCCGGTGCTGGCACCGTGGCAGGCCGTGGTGGCTCCAGCGGGGGGCTGGCGGCCAGGCTCGGACCGATCCGCGCGAACAGCAGTCCGCACACCCAGGTGCGGGCGACGGCGCTCAGGCGGGATCGGAAAGGGGTGGTCTGGGCCATCAGGGTTCCTTGCGCGCGGGAGGCTGCTCGGGCGCCGGCGTGTCGACCGGCGCGTAGAGCCCCAGCCACTGCGTGCCGCCGTGGGGACGGCGCAGCCACACACCGTCAGCGCGGATGTCCTGCACGGTCGCATCGCCCAGCCGGTCGCCGACCCGTACCAGCTGCCCGTCGATCAGGGCCGTGGCGCTGCCAGAGGCTGCATCGGCATGCAGTTGCAGCCCCTGTACCCGGGGTGGCACGACGGGGGCAGTGGTGCGCAGCGAACGCACGGAGGCCGCAGGCTCGGCTGCCAGCGGCACGGCACGCTGCCCCGGCAGCGTGGCCGGTACCGGCGTGGTGCGCACCCCCGGCGGCGGACGTGTCGGATCCGGCAGGGCCGCGCGGGCGGCACTGCCTGACAGCAGCACCCACAGCACCGCTGACAGCAGGGCCGACAGCAGCGGGGCGATCACCAGCAGGCGTGCCGTCATGGTCAGAGTTCCACCCAGCGGGCGTCCGTGCTCAGCGTGTGCAGGCGCAGCGTGAGCAGCACCTGGGGATGCTGGAGCACCTGGAGCTGCAGGCTGCCCCACAGCAGGCGCTGCGGAGAGGCTTCGAGCGTCTTCAGGTAGTCCAGCAGGTCGGTGTAGCGGCCCTCGACGCGCAGCTCCACGCCGTGGCGGTACAGCGTCGGTGTGCTCTGGTCGAGTGTGGTGCGGCCGAGCGATTGCAGGCTGCGCAGCTGCAGCCCGCTGTGGCGTGCGAGCAGCTGCTCCAGCAGCGGCAGCATGTCGGCGGGACTGACGAGGTCGTTCGTGCGGCCCGGACCATCGGCCTGGGCGACGCGGGCCTGCAGTGCCGCCAGCTCGGTCTGCAGCTGGCGCAGATCCAGGTCCTTGCGCTGGTGGAGGGCGGTGATGCTCGTGTCCAGCGTCTGCAGCACCTGGGCCGAGGTCTGCCGGACCTGCCGGGCCTGGTTCCAGGCCTTCCATGACGGCGTGACCCAGAGCTGATCGACGGCCATGAAGACCACGGCGGTGCAGCACAGCGTCACCAGCACGCGCTCGCGCGGGCTCAGCACCCGGTAGCGCCGGCTCAGCGCTTGCCACCGTGCGGCCATGCCGGGAGCGGGCAGGATCGGTTTCACGGCTTCGCGGACTCCGTGCGCGGGGTCTGGCTGGACAGCGTGAATTCGCTGTAGTCGGGCCATGTGTCCGACGCGATGCCGTCGGTGGCCTGGCTGGATGCGCCACCGGGGCGGATCTGCAGCGTGGCGAAGGTGCGCCCCTTGAAGCGGGGTTCGGCCTGCAGGCTGCGCAGGTAGCCGGGCAGCATGGCCGGGTCGGTCATGCGGCCGCGGATCTCGATGGCGTCGTCGCTGCCCTGCAGCTTCAGGCCGGTGATCCAGACGGCCGCATGGGTCTGGCGGGCCAGAGCTTCCAGGTAGTCGACATACCCCTCACGCCGGCCCGCGCTGCCGTTGTCCAGCAGGACCTGCAGGCGCTGTACGGCGGCCTCGCGGTCGCGCAGGCGCCGGAGCTGGTCGCGCTGGGCCTGTTCGGTGGGGTGGCTGGTGGCCGGCAACAGCGCGCTGCGGCGGGCATCGGCCTGCGCCATGAGCTGGGCCGTGTCCCTCTGGATCTGTCGGGTGTGCCACTGCAATCCGGCCCCGACGACCACCGCCAGCGCGCCCAGCCCGCCCTGCAGCATCAGCATGCGGCCGAGTGCATGGGCCTGCCGGCTCTGGCACAGGCTGCGCGCGTAGAGGTTGAGTTGCTGCGGCATGGTGTCAGGCGCGGCGCAGTGCGGCGCCGATGGCAATGGGGGACAAGGTCGCCGCCGTGAGCGGGCTGGCCAGCTCGGCGCCGTCGAAGTCGATGCAGTCCTCGATGCGCAGCCGCACCACCGGCACGTAGAGCAGCTCGCGCACGTAGTCGGTGAAGTCGTCCGACGTGGTGGTGGACACCACCAGCCGTGACAGCGTCACGCGGCTGAAGAGACGCTCGAAGCTGTCGAGCGTGCGCTGCAGCTCCAGCCCGGCGCGGTCGAAGGCCTGCTGGCGCAGCCCCTCGTCCGGCTCGGCGATCTGGGCGGCGCTCACGTCGATGTGGCGGGCCTGCAGCAACTCGCCGCTGGCGGTGATCACCAGCGTGCTGTGGGTCTCGTCGATGCGCAGCAGCGCGATGCCGCGCCCGGGTTCTTCGAGCAGCGCGGCCAGATTGCGCAGCGCGGTTTCCGGCAGGTCCATCACCTTCCACGGCGCCCGGGCGCGCAGCGCGTCTTCGGCGATGGGAGCCAGTTCCTGCCGCGCGGCAATGGCGGCGAGCACCGACGGGCGCCCGCGCTGGTTGGTTTCGGCGGGGATTTCGAGCAGGTCGATCTGCGCGTCCGCGACCGGGAAGCTCACCAGATCGCGCAACTGCCAGCGCACCGCGTCGGCCCATTGTTCCCGGGGCACCTCCGGCGCTTCGGCGGGCAGCAGCTGGTACTGGTGGCGCTGCAGCACCAGCAGCCGGTGGTGGCGCTGCAGGGCGCGCTGGCGGCGCAGATCGCGCAGGTTGTTCCGCGGCGCGGACCAGTCGATCTGGCAGGCCCAGCGCACCTGCGGCCGACCATCGGCCGGCCAGCGCAGGTAGAGGGCCTGGGCGGTGGTGCCCTGGGGCACCACCGCCACCCAGCCATCCAGCCGTGGTTGTCGCAGCCAGGAGAACACGCGGATTCACTCCATCAGAAAGGATGGGACGATGCTGCCTGTGTCGGTACCAGCTCCAGACGCGAAAAAGCCATGCAAAACGCGGCCACCAAGGGCCGCGTCTTCAGGGGGCGGGGTGCCTCAGCCCAGGCGTGCGCGGTGCCGCTCGATCTGCGCACGCACCTGCACCGGCGCCGTGCCGCCCAGCACATTGCGGGCGTTGAGCGAGCCGGTGAGGCTCAGGACGTCGAACACGTCGGCCGTGATCCGGGCATCGAAACCCTGCAGCGTGGCCAGCGGCAGCTCCGACAGGTCCTGGCCCAGCGCGATCGAGGTCTTCACCGCGTGCGCCACCACTTCGTGGGCGTCGCGGAAGGGCAGGCCCTTCTTGACCAGGTAGTCGGCCAGGTCGGTGGCGGTGGCGTAGCCGCGCAGTGCGGCGCGCTCCATCGCGTCCTTCTTGACCGTCAGGCCGCCCGAGCGCGTGCCGTCCGCCGCCACTTCGCCGCCGATCATCTCGGCCATGATGCGCAGCGTGTCCTTGACCGTGTCCACGGTGTCGAACAGCGGCTCCTTGTCTTCCTGGTTGTCCTTGTTGTAGGCCAGCGGCTGGCCCTTCATCAGCGTGATCAGGCCCATCAGGTGGCCGACGACCCGGCCGGACTTGCCGCGCGCGAGTTCGGCGACATCCGGGTTGCGCTTCTGCGGCATGATCGACGAGCCGGTGCAGTAGCGGTCCGACAGGTTGACGAAGCCGAAGTTCTGGCTCATCCAGACCACGATCTCCTCGGCCAGCCGCGACACATGCACCATCACCAGCGTCGCGAAGGACGTGAACTCGATGGCGAAGTCGCGGTCGCTCACCGCGTCCAGGCTGTTCTGGCACACGCCCTCGAAGCCCAGCGTGCGCGCCACGCGTTCGCGGTCGAGCGGGTAGCTGGTGCCGGCGAGCGCGGCGGCGCCCAGCGGCAGGCGGTTGACGCGCTTCCTCAGGTCGGCGAGCCGCTCGGCGTCGCGCGAGAACATCTCGACGTAGGCCAGCAGGTGGTGCGCGAAGCTCACGGGCTGGGCGACCTGCAGGTGCGTGAAACCGGGCAGGATCACCTCGACGTTCTGCGCCGCGACATGGACGAGGGCGCGCTGCATGTCGTCGAGCAGGGCGGCCGTCGCGTCGATCTCGTCGCGCAGCCACAGGCGCACGTCGGTGGCGACCTGGTCGTTGCGGCTGCGGCCGGTGTGCAGGCGCTTGCCGGCGTCGCCGACCAGCGTGGTCAGGCGGGCCTCGATGTTGAGGTGGACGTCCTCCAGGTCGAGCTTCCACTCGAAGGTACCGCCCTTGATCTCGGCGTGGATCTGCGCCATGCCGCGCTGGATGTCTGCCAGGTCCTGCGCGCTGATGATGCCCTGGGCGGCCAGCATCTCGGCGTGGGCCAGGCTGCCCTCGATGTCGGCGCGCCACAGGCGCTTGTCGAAGGTGACGCTGGAGGTGTAGCGCTTGACCAGTTCGCTCATCGGTTCGGAGAACAGGGCGGACCAGGCTTGCGACTTCTTGTCGAGTTGATGGGTGCTCATCGGCGGGCGGCTCAGGGAAAGGGACAATCGGAGAATCCGCGCGGATTGTAGAGAGCGCGCCCGTCCACTGCCTTGACCCCGCCCGGCATCCGCCATGTTCCTGCCCTCCGAATCCGATCCGAACGACCTGCCGGACGACCTTTGCCAGGGCGGCGTCGTGCTGCGCACCGTGCTGTTCGTGCACGGCGTGGTGGCGCTGGGACTGTGCTTCCGGGCGCTGTCGGTCCGCCAGTGGCTGGTCGATGTGTCGGTGGTGGTGGCCGCCGTGCTGCCGGCCACGCTGGTGTGGCTGCTGGCAGCGTGTGCGCTGGGACGGGCGCGGCTGCGGGTGCCGGAGCGCGCCCGGCCGGCGGTGGCGTGGCTGGTGCTGTGCGGGCTGGGCGCGGCCTGCGGGGCGATGGCGTGGACGCTGCTCGTCTGGCTCGGCCAGATCGACGAGGGCTGGCCGACCGGCCTGGCCACCGTCGGCAGCGGGGCGGCGCTGTCCGGCGCGGTGTTCCACTGGCTGCGCCAGCGCACCCGCATGCGCCTGCCGGCCGGCACCCAGGCGCGGCTGGCGGAGCTGCAGTCGCGCATCCGGCCGCATTTCCTCTTCAATGCGCTCAACAGCGCGATCGCGCTGGTGCGGGTCGATCCGGCGCAGGCCGAAGCGGTGCTGGAAGACCTGTCGGAGCTGTTCCGCGCTGCGCTGGTCGGCTCGGGCGAGCGCGTCACGCTGGGCGAGGAGGTGGCGCTGGCGCAGCGCTACCTGGCGATCGAGCAGGTGCGCTTCGGCGACCGGCTGAACGTGCGCTGGAAGATCGATCCGCTGGTGGAGAACGCCTGGGTGCCGTCGCTGCTGCTGCAGCCGCTCGTCGAGAACGCGGTCAAGCACGGGGTGGAGCCGTCCCCCGAGGGGGGCGCCATCCGCATCCGGGCACAGGCCCGCCACGGGCATGCGCTGGTCACCATCACCAACACGGTGCCGGAGGGCCGGCCGCGCAAGGGCCACGGCATGGCGCTGCGCAATGTGCGCGACCGGCTGCAGTTGCTGCACGATCTGGACATGCGCTTCGAGGCCGGGCCGATCGAGGACGGGCGGTTCCGGGTGCGGCTGCTGGTGCCACTGGCCAAAGGCGCCCAGGTTTCCCCGGAGTTGAAGGAGCGCACCAGATGAGTCCCCCGAGCACGCTGCGCGTCCTGCTGGTCGATGACGAGGCGCTGTCCCGCCTGCGCCTGCGCACGCTGCTGGCCGACTGCGTCGCCCCGGCCTGCACGGTGGTCGGCGAGGCGGCCACGGCCTCCGCGGCGCTGCACTGGCTGACGCGGCATGCGGCGGATGTCGTGCTGCTCGACATCCACATGCCCGGCATGGACGGCTTGCAGCTGGCCGAGCGGCTGCGCGGTCTGCCGCGGGCGCCAGCGGTCATCTTCGTCACGGCGCATGCCGAGCACGCGCTGGCGGCGTTCGAGGTCGAGGCAGTCGACTACCTGACCAAGCCGGTGCGGCGGCTGCGGCTGCAGGCGGCACTGGTGCGGGTGGCCCAGCGGCTGCCCGGACCGGCGGCCACGGTCCCTGCGCCGCTGGACGCACTGCCGGCCACACCCGTGATCGTGGTGCACGAGCGGGGCGAGCTGCTGCGGGTGCCGCTGGCCGAGGTGCTCTACCTCAAGGCCGAGCAGAAGTACGTGACGCTGCGCACCGCCCGGCGGGCCTTGCTGCTGGACGAGTCGCTGGCCGAGCTGGAGGAGCGCATCGGCGACCGTTTCCTGCGCATCCACCGCAATGCGCTGGTGGCGCGGCACGCGGTGGTGGCGCTGGAACGGCGCGATGGCGATGAGACGGCGGAAGGCTGGGTCGTCCGCATCGCGCCCACCGACGAGTGGCTGGCGGTGTCGCGCCGCCAGCTGGCCGCGGTGCGCGACATGCTGGCGGCGGAGGGGCTCTGACGCCCCCTCTCCTGAAGGGGTGACGTTCTCGCGTCGTTCAGCGCTCCACGGCGCCGAGGTCCATCTTGCTGCCATTGACCGTGCGGGCCACCGGCGTGAGGCTCGATCCGAGCTGGTAGTTCACCCCGTAGGCGGTGGCGGCGGCGAGTGCGGCCTGACCGGCATCGACGATGGCGCTGCCCGCCAGCGGCACGAACGTCGTGGCGTCAAACGGAATGGCGCTGCCGGTGAGCAGGTTGGCCGTGCCCTTGACCTGGCCCTGGAGCGTCTTCCACTGGGTGGTGTCGGTCCAGCCGGTGCGGATCCAGTTGACGCCGAGGTTCAGGATGCCGTCCGGGGTGTAGGTCGACGACAGCGAGTCGTTCTCTGCCTGGCGCATGTTCAGCTCCGTCACCGTGCTGTCGAACCAGAACACGTTGTTCCAGGCTTCCACGGTCTCCGCGGTGGTCGAGATCTGGAAGATGCGCGCGCCGGTGCCGGTGCCGTGGACCGTGTTGTTGAAGAAGTACAGCGTGCCCTTGCGGAACAGCGACTCGCCCCAGTTGGCCCCGGCCGGTGCACCGAAGTGGTCACCGCCGTAGTGGAAGAAGCTGCCGTCGTCGCCGTTCTTCTTGATCTGGTTGCCGTAGACGAAGCTGGTGCGGTAGGCCGCGGTGGCGAGCGCGGTGACGGGGAAATCCTCGGCCTCGACCATGTCGATGGCGCGGGCGCCGCCTTCGATGCGGTTGTAGCGCACGACCATGCCGGCCGAGCGGTCCTTGGCGGAGTTGCCCAGCGCGCCCGTGCGCAGCGGGCCGTAGCGGTTGAACTCGATCACCATGCCCACGCTCTGCGTGTAGGTGGTGTGCATGTGGTCATCGCCGACGATGCCGTGGCCCCACATGTAGTTGCCGGCGATGCGGATGTTGCGGGTCACGCCGAAATCACCGTCGTCGTTCGACTTGGTGAAGATGCCCATCTGGCAGTCGCTGATCTCGTTGTCGGCGATCACGATGTTGTGGCCGCGGTCCACCCAGACGCAGGCCCCGAAGGGATCGTAGGTCTTGGTGGCGCCACTGGCGTCCTTGAAGGTGTAGTTGGGATGACCGGCGCGGATGTTCAGCCCGTCGATCGTGATCCAGCTCGGGTAGTCGGTGTAGGTGCCGCTGGCGTTCGCCTTGATGGCGATGATGGTGCGGCCCTGGTGGATGTCACGCGTCTCGGTCGTGTTGCCGTAGGCGGTGCCGAGTGCGGCGCGGGTGGTGGCGCCGCTGCCCTCGATGATCGGACGCTCGTTGTTCGGCCCGCGCACGCCGCAGATCCGCACCGGTGCCGCTTCCGTGCCGGCGGCGGCGACCATGAACTTGCCCTTGTATGGCGTGGCCGTGTAGAAGATGCGCACCGTGTCACCGGCCTTCAGTGCTTCCCACGGCACCGCATCGAGCGAGGTGTAGGTCTTGCCGGGTCCGACCTGGTAGTCGGTGCCCTTGCCGGACGCGGCACACGCCGTCAGTGCCAGGCCCTCGGCTGGCGCTGCCGGTGTCGGGGCGGCCACGGGCGTCGGGCTGGGGGCTGCGACGGTGGTGGGCGCGGGTGCTGCCACCGGCGTCGGGCTGGGCGAAGCCACCGGAGTGGTGGCCGCCGAGGGCGTCGGCGCCTCGCTCACGCTCGGTGCCGAGCCGGATTCCCCTCCGCCACAGGCCGTCAGTCCACCGGTCAGCGCCAGGCAGGTTGCCATCCACAAGGTGCGCACATGCGCTGTTCTGATCTGGTTCATCGGGTCCTTCTTCTCGGTTGCTGCAGGGAGGGTGCCGACGATAGGCGGGCGGCGGAACTTTGCTCGTAAGCAATTTTCTGCACTGTAACGGCTTCTGCGCAGCAACAGAAATTCGCACGATGGATGGACCTCGTGATTTTTACATGCACCATTCGTGACTAATTCATCAAATTTCAGGGCCGAAATGTGTGCTGTTTCACGCGGTCCGGGGCCGGTGTGGCGCGGCTGGCAAGCCGTCGGTCACAAGGCGTAGCTGGCGATCCGGGGGCATGTCCGGTCCGGATCGCCGCATCTCCACACCTCCCGTTGCAGACGAAGGGTGTTTGCATCGTCTGCAGCGCCTCGCGCAAGGCGCTGCAGACCTGCTCAGCGCTCGACCGCGCCCAGATCGCTGGCGGTGCCGTTGATGCTGCGTGCGACCGGGCGGCGCAGCGCGTCCAGCTGGTAGGCCAGCGGATGCGCGTAGACCGCAGCCGGTTGTGCCGCGGCTCGGTCTGTCAGCGCCGAGCCGCTCACGGGCTGCATCGACGCGGCGTCGAACGGCAGGCCGGTGCCGGTGAGCAGCCATTGCGTGCCGCTGACCGAACCACCCACGGTGTGCCACGGGTCGCTGTCCTGCCAGCCCGTGCTGATCCAGTTCACGCCCAGCTTCAGCACGCCGCCGCCCACCCAGGGTGCGGCCACCTCCTGGTTCATGCGTAGGTTGCGCTGCGTCACGGTCGGGGCGAAGTAGAGGGCGTTGTTCCAGGCTTCGACCGTTTCCTGCGTGGTCGAGATCTGGAACACCCAGGCCTGCGTGCCCTTGAGCAGCAGGGTGTTGTTCCAGAAGTACAGCGTGCCCTTGCGGAACAGCGGTTCACCCCAGCCGGCGCCCGGAGCACTGCCGAAGTGGTCGCCGCCGTAGTGGATGGCGCTGCCGGTGTCGCCGGTCTTGACGATCTGGTTGCCATAGACGTGGGTCGTGCGGTAGGCGGGCAGCGCCAGGGCGGTGCCGGGGAAGTCCTCGGCCTCGACCAGGTCGATCGCGTGGGCCCCTTCCTCGATCCGGTTGTAGCGGATCACGGTGCCGACCGAGCGGTCCTTGATCGCGTTGCCGGGCGCGCCGCTGCGCAGCGGACCGTAGTCGTTGAACTCGACCACCGTGCCCACGCTCTGCAGGTAGGTGCTGTGCTCGTGCCAGTCGCCGACGATGCCGTGACCGGCGAAGCGGTTGCCGGCGATGCGCAGGTCGCGCGTCACCGCGAAGTCGCCGTCGTCGGTCGACTTGCTGAAGATGCCCATCTGGCAGTCGGTGATCTCGTTGTCGGCGATGGTGATGTGCTGGCCGCGGTCGATCCAGATGCAGGCCCCGAACGGCGCATACGCGCGCTCCACGCCGGCGGCCGTGCGGTAGCGGTAGTCCGGGTGGCCGCGGGTGATCTTCAGGCCGTCGATCTGCACGTAGCGCGGGTAGGCGGTCCACGCCTCGGTGGCCAGCGGCTTGAGGACGATGACGGAGCGGTCCTGGTGGACGTGGCTGTAGAGGAGGGTGTTGCTGTAGAGCGGGCCGAGGGCTGTGCGGGTGGTCGCGCCGCTGCCGTCGATCACCGGGCGCTCGCCGTTTGGTCCGCGCACGCCGCAGACCCGGATCGGTGCGGTGGCGCTGCCCTGGCCGGCGATCAGGAACTTGCTGCGGTAAGGCGTGGCGCTGTAGAAGATGCGCACCGTGTCACCGGCCTTCAGCGCTTCCCAGGGGACGGCATCGAGCTTCGTGTAGGCCTTGCCCGGGCCGACCTGGTAGTCCGTGCCCTTGCCAGAGGCCGTGCAGGCCGTCAATCCCAGGGCGGGCAGGGTGCTGGTTGCGGCCGTGGCCGTGGCTTGTCCCATGACCACCGGGGCTGGCGGCTGGGTGATGGGGGGACGTTCGACCGCTGTGGCGCCGCGCACGGTTTGCGCCGGGCTGCTGGGGGCTGCCAGCAGCAGTGCACCTGCGCTGGCGAGCGTGCACTGCAAGCGGAACGAGGTCCGGGTCGTGGGAATGGAACGCATGGAACAACCTCCTGAGCCTGGTGTGATCCACCCGATCCGGACGTGCGTCAGACAGCGACACACCGGCCCGGATCTCGACCCGTGAGTCGTCGGCAAGGGTGCATCCCCTTGTTTGAGGGGGGTATTTCCGGCCTGAATTCACGAGTCGCTGGATCGACGACCAGTGGATTCCTCCTGGCTTTTTGCGAAAGCCGGAAAAAGCGTGCGTAATGCGCTTATTTAAGCTCGAACGCACCCAGGTCCGGCGCCCGCCCGGACACCGGGCGCTTCACGATGCCGGCCGGCTCGGCGAACTGGTGGTCCACCGGGGGCTGGCCTGCGGTCGGCTCGGCCAGATCCGTGCCGGCCGCTCCCGGCCGGGGGCGGAGGTCCGCACCGAGGCCCGCCGCCGGCTGGCTCGGCAGCTTGCCCTGGACGGCGACCCGGACCCGCGAGGTCGTCCCCGCTGCGGCCCAGTCGCGGCTGATCCAGTTGGTGCCGTTGAACTCGACCGTGCCGGCTTCGTGGCCGATGCGCATCTGCGTCGTGCCCTCGTTGATGAACAGGTTGGACCGCGCGTCGACCTTCTGCTGCGCGGTCGGCATGTCGAACAGCGCCATGTACCAGGCCTGCGCCTGCGTGCTGTGGTGCAGCACGGTGTTGTTGTAGAAGTGCAGCGTGCCCTGTCGGAAGTAGCGTTCGTCGTTGTCGCCGCCCCAGTGGATCAGCTTGACCGAGGCGTGGCCGGGGTTGCGGAAGTCGTTGACGATCAGGTTGCCGTAGACCCAGGCCTGCGGGTAGAGCGGATCCTTCAGGATCTGCTGCACGCCGCCTTCGATCTCGACGAGGTCGATGGCGCGGGCGGCCGCGACGATGTGGTTGAAGCGCACGACGGTGCCGCTGGAGCGGTCCTTCATCGACGAGCCCTGGGCGCCGGGGACGAGCTGGCCGATGTAGTTGCCCTCGTAGAGCGCGCGGGCGGTCTGCACGTAGAGGTTGTGCTCGAACCAGCTGCCGACGTTGCCGTTGTCCCAGATCCGGTTGTGGCGGATGAAGACGTTGCGGCTGGCCTCGTCCTCGGACTTGCTGTTGACGAAGATGCCGTTGCCGTTGCGGGTGATCTCGCAGTTCTCGACCGCCAGGTCTTCCACCACGATGGCGTAGATGCCCGCCGCGCCGCTGGCGAAGGTGCCGGTGCTGCCGTCCTGCGCGGTGTAGCGGTGGTCCTGGTGGGCGCCGGTGATCTTCAGGTTCTCGATGCGGATGTGCTTGGGCCGGCTGCCCCAGGGCTGGTCGCGCGACTTGTAGAGGAAGATCAGGCCCAGCGCCTCGCTGTACTGCTTGCTGAAGAAGCCCGCGGCGGCGGCGTCACGGGCGGTGACGGCGTTCTCCCCGCTGAGGACCGGGCGGTTGCACTTCGCGTCGGTCACGCCGTGGAGGACGACCGGCGCGTTGGCCGTGCCCTGCGCGCGCAGGCCGATCTTGGTGCGGTAGGGCTCGGCGCGGTGGTAGATGTTGACCACGTCACCGGCGCGCAGCGACAGCCACGGCACATCGGTCAGCTCCGCGATCGGCTGGCCGGGGCCGACGTGGTAGGTGGTGCCGGTGCCGGTCAGCGGCTTCGAGCAGCCGTCGGCGCTGACGGGCTCGCGCGGGGCCGGGGGCCAGGCGGTGTCGGCGGCGGGCGGCTGGGCGTCACCGGGCTGGTGGCCGGGCTTGGCTGCGATGCCAGGCGCCGGGGCGCCCGGATGGTCGAGGAACTGGCCGGATTCGCTGCTCGGGCCGCCGATGGTCTGCACGCCGCTGTTCGGCGAGGGAACGATCACGCGCTGGGCATGGCTCGGCAGGGGCAGCAGCGACAGACCGACAGACAACCCCACGCCGACGGCCCGGGTCAGGACGGTGTGGCGGCAAGCGGTCGGGTGGCGTGGGCACATGGGGACGGACTCCTGGGCAGGCGGTGCTGCCGAACACCGGCAGCCTCTCGACTCTGCAAATTTTCAGATGGAAGGTGGCTGCGCTAGCATGCCCGCCATTCCCGACAGCCCCGATTTTCCCCATGAGACTGATGCACATCGTTGATTCGCTCGAATTCGGAGGCCTCGAACGGGTGACCACCGACCTGGCGATCGAGCAGAAACGCCGCGGCGACACCGTCTGCGTGTTCAGCCTGCTGCACACCGAGGGCCTGAAGCCTGAACTGGAGGCCGCCGGCATCGAGGTGATCGTCGGCGGCAAGCGCGACGGCCTGGACCTGGCGCTGATCGGCCGGCTGCGCCGCGCCATCGCCGAGCGGGGCATCGAGGTCGTCCACGCCCACAACTTCGTGCCCAATTACCACGCCGCCGCCGCGCTCTGGGGCCGCTGGCGCCGCCCGACGCTGGTCTGCAGCCTGCACGACATGGGCTTCCGGCTCGACCGCGAGCCGCGGCTCAAGCGCTTCTTCACCTGGGCGATCGGCCGCACGCAGGGGTATGCGATGGTCGGCTCGCAGGTCCACGGCCGCTACGTCGGCAGCGGCATGGTGGCCGCCGAGCGGGCGACGACCGTGCTCAACGGCATCCCGGTCGACCGCTTCCGCTGGACGCCCGAGCGCCGCCGCATCGCGCGCGAGCGCCTCGGCGTGCCGCAGGACGCGCTGCTGATCGGCGCCGTCGGGCGGCAGGTGGCGCTGAAGAACCACACGCTGCTGATCGCGCTGATGCCGGCGCTGCTGGCGCGGCATCCCTCGCTGCGGCTGGCGCTGGTCGGCAGCGGGCCGCTCGAAGCCGAGCTGCGTGCACAGGCCGAAGCGGCTGGTGTCGGCGACCGCGTGATCCTGACCGGCCAGCGCCGCGACGTCGCCGACCTGACCCCCGGCTTCGACATCTTCGCGATGCCCTCGCTGACCGAAGGCCTGTCGATCGCGCTGCTGGAGGCCTGCGCGACGCGGCTGGCCATCGTCGCGACGGCGGTGGGCGGCAATCCGGAGCTGGTGCGCGACGGCGAGAGCGGCCTGCTCGTGCCGCCCGGCGAAGGCCCGCCGCTCTTGCAGGCGCTCGGCCGGCTGCTGGCGGATGCGCCACTGCGCGAGCGGCTGGGCCAGAACGCCTGCGACTGGGTCCGGCAGCACGGCTCGCTCGACACCCTCTACACCGCGTTCCGGAATTTCTACGAAATGGCGCAGCGGCGCTGATCTGGATCAACTCCAGGTCACAGCCTGTGTAAACCAGTGCAAACGCGGGGGATGGGCAATCTTATTGAAAACGATTCTTGTTTAGAATCGATTCCATGACACACGCCCCCATCCTCCTGTCCCTGCGCGATCTGCCCTTGCGGGTCAGTGCCAGCATCGCGGCCGTGGTGCCGCGTTCGGCCGATGACCGGATCGCCCAGCGTCTGGAGGAGCTGGGCTTCGTGCCGGGCGAGCGGGTGCGGGTCGTCGCCCACGGGCCGCTGGGGGCCGAGCCGATCGCCGTGCAGCTCGGCTTCACCCGGTTCGCGCTGCGGCGGGCCGAGGCCGAGCGGGTCATGCTCAACGCCCAGTCCGTCGAATCACCCGCCACGCGGACTGGCCAGCCATGAGCGCTGCCACCGCTGCACGCGACCTCACCGCCCACCTCGCGCTGGTCGGCAATCCCAACTGCGGCAAGACCGCGCTGTTCAACCGCCTGACCGGCAGCCGCCAGAAGGTGGCCAACTACACCGGTGTCACCGTCGAGCGCAAGGAAGGCCGCTTCATCGGGCCGTCCGGCCGCCGATTCCGCATCCTCGACCTGCCCGGCGCCTACAGCCTGCAGCCCAAGAGCCCGGACGAGGCCGTGACACGCGCCGTGTGCCTGGGCGAGCTGGCCAGCGAGCCGCTGCCGGACGTGCTGATCGCCGTCGTCTCGGCCACCAACCTGCGGCTGCACCTGCGCTTCGCGCTGGAGGTGCGGGCGCTGGGCCGGCCGATGGTGCTGGTGCTGAACATGATGGACGAAGCCCGCCGCCTCGGCATGCAGATCGACCGCGAGGCCCTGGCGCGCGAACTGGGCGTGCCGGTGGTCGAGGCGATCGCCGTGCAGCACGACGGCGCGCAGGCGCTGGTCGAACTGCTGGACCAGGGCGTGCCGCCGGTGCCGACGGTGGCCACGCCACCCGACCTGCACGCCGAGACCGCCCGCCTGCTCGGCCGCACCGTCACCTTCAGCGACACCGTGAGCCTGCGCGACGAGCGGCTGGACGCCGTGCTGCTGCACCCGGTCTGGGGTCCGCTGGTGCTGGCGGCGCTGCTGCTGCTGATGTTCCAGGCGGTGTTTTCCTGGGCCGGGCCCCTGATGGAGGGCATCAAGTCCGGCATGGCGTGGCTGACCGACCTGGTCAACGGCGTACTGCCCGAAGGGCCGTTGCGCGGGCTGCTCACCGATGGCGTGATCGCCGGCGCCGGCGGCGTGCTGGTGTTCCTGCCGCAGATCCTGATCCTGTTCCTCTTCATCCTCGCGCTGGAGGAGTCGGGTTACCTGCCGCGCGCGGCCTTCCTGCTCGACCGGCTGATGGTCGGTGCGGGGTTGTCGGGGCGCTCGTTCATCCCGCTGCTGTCGAGCTTTGCCTGCGCGGTGCCGGGGATCATGGCCACCCGCAGCATCCAGCATCCGCGCGACCGGCTCGTCACCATCCTGGTCGCACCGCTGATGACCTGCTCGGCGCGGCTGCCGGTCTATGCGCTGCTGATCGGCGCCTTCATCCCCGACCGGGCGGTGGGCGGTGTCTTCAACCTGCAGGGACTGGTGCTCTTCACGCTCTATGTGGCGGGCATCGCCAGCGCGGTGCTGGTGTCGATGGTGCTCAAGCGCTGGTTCTCGGGCCAGGGCGACACCGAGCAGCCGCTGCTGCTGGAGCTGCCGGCCTACCGCCTGCCGAATCCGCGCGACCTGGCGATCGGCCTGCTGGAGCGGGCGCGCATCTTCGTCCGCCGCGTCGGCACGATCATCCTGTCGCTGACGGTGCTGCTGTGGGGGCTGGGCAGCTTTCCGGCGCCGCCCGAGGGGGCCACGGGGGCCGCGATCTCCTACAGCTTCGCCGGCATGATCGGCCACGCGCTGGAGTTCGTGTTCGCGCCGATCGGGTTCAACTGGCAGATCTGCATCGCGCTGGTGCCGGGCATGGCGGCGCGCGAGGTGGTCGTCGGCGCGCTGGCCACGGTCTATGCGCTGTCCGACACCAGTGAAGCCGCTACGCAGCAGCTCGCCGGCCTGATCGGTGCGCAGTGGGGGCTGCCGACCGCGCTGTCGCTGCTGGCCTGGTTCGTGTTCGCGCCGCAGTGCATCTCGACGCTCGCCGTCATCCGCCGCGAGACCAACTCGGTGCGCACGGTGTGGCTGTCGGCGGCCTACCTGACCACGCTGGCCTACGGCGCGGCCTTCCTGACCTTCCACATGGCCAGTGCCCTGACTGGCGCATGACGACCATGAGCACCCCGACGCTGTACGCCGCCTTCGAAGCCATCGTGATCGCCGCGGCCTGCGGCTGGGCGCTGTGGCACACCGCCACGCGCGTGCTCAAGCTGAAGCTCGGGCGCCGCGCGGGGGTATCTGCGTCTGCGGGGTGTGGCAGCGGCTGCGGGGGGTGCAGCGCGGCACCGGGGGCTGGCAGCGCCTGTGCAAGCGCTGCCCATGACCCGGAGCGGGTCAGCGTGGTGGCTGCGCCTTCAACCAGGCGTACGTGCGGCTGAGCCCTTCGGCGGTCGGCACGCGCTGTGTCCAGCCGATCTTCTTCAGTCCGTCATTGCTGTAGCGGATCGGCGTGTACATCGACTTGACCACGTAGGGCGTGAAGACCGCGGGCATCTGGCCCTTGGACGCCTTGTTGTAGGCGACCAGCTTCTTCGACACCCACAGGAACAGCCCGAACGGCAGGGTGACGACGCGCATCTTCTGCACGTTCTTCAGGTAGCCGTCGAGGTACTGGCGGCAGGTCGGGATGTTGTCGTCGGTGACGGCAAACGCGCTGCCGCTCGGCGCATGCACCGCCGCCCGCGCCACCGCATCGGCGCAGTTCTCGACATAGGTCAGCGGCAGCAGCGCGCCGTTGCCCAGGCTCGCGAACAGCCCCATCGCCTTCAGCCCGACCCGCGGCGACAGCGCGCCACCGCCCGGCCCGTAGATCACGCCGGGGCGCAGGATCACGGTCTCGAAGCCGTACTGCGCCGCGAACTCCATGAACATGTGTTCCTGGCGCGTCTTGGCGTAGCCGTAAGGGCCCTTGTCCACGCCGACCGGCTCGATCGGGGTGTCCTCGCCCAGCGTGTCGCCCGGCTTCATGCCGTCGGTCTTGTAGACGGCAAACGAGCTGATCAGCGTGATGCGCTGGATGCCGGTCTTGCCACACGCCTCGAAGACGTTGCGGCTGCCCATGACGGTGTTGGCGAACATGTCGGCCGCCGCGCCCTTCATGCCGGCCGCCGCATGGATCACGCAGTCCACGCCCTGCAGCATCGCGTCGAACGAGCCGCGCGCGAGCAGGTTGGCGGCCGCCGTCTCGATCTGCGCCTGCGGGAACTCCTTGAGCAGCGACTCGATGAAGCCGGCCGGGGCCTTGTTGCGGAAATGCAGCCGCAAGTCGTTCTGACCTTGCATCAGCAGGCTGCGGGCGATCTGCTTGCCGAGGAAACCGCCGGCGCCGGTGACGAGGATCTTCATGCTGCGACCTCCTTGGCGGTGCCGTTGCCGTTCTGTTGTGCCATGCAGGCGTCCACGCCCTCGACGATCTGGTCGATCACGCGGCACACGCGCAGGATCTGCTCGGGCGGGATCGGGTCCGGCCCCTGGCCTTCGACGGCGTCGTAGAAGCGGTCCAGCAGCACGCGCATGCACTGGAAGTAGTGGAACTCGTACTTGCGGAAGCGCGTGATGTTGCGGCGGCCGTTGGCGGCGAGCTGCTTGGCCTGCGTCCACGCCATGAACTGGCGGCCCAGCGCGCTCGGCGCCGACCAGCGCGAGGCCTGGATCAGCGTGCGCGCGGTGTAGTCGAGTTCGACCGAATCGTTCGTGCCGACCACCTTCAGCGTGTGCGGCACGGGGCGGCCGTGGGCGCTGACATTGCCGCTCACGGTGACACCGCCGCTGCGCAGGATGAAACGCAGCTCGTCGGGCATCGCGTCCACGATGGCCGAGCCGGTCGGGCCGCGGCGGCGGAAGGCCAGCACGCGGGTGTCGATCTCGTCGCCGAGGAAGGGGATGACCTTGGCCAGCACGTGGTCGAGCACGTTGTGGAACAGCTTGCCCGGCAGGCGGTGCACCCAGTGGCCCGGGTCGGTCATCACGGCCAGGCCGTAGTCGCCGGCGAGGTTGTAGCCGTAGCTGGTGTCGAGGTGGACGATCTCGCCGAGCGTGCCCTTCTTGACCAGCTCTTCCAGCTCCAGCCCCGGCGTCTCGTAGTTGTAGAGGTAGTTCACCCCCGCCTTGCGCCCGGCCTGCTCGGCCAGCGCCAGGATCTCGCGCGTCTGCGCCGCGGTCAGTGCGAACGGCTTTTCCATGAACACATGGCAGCCGGCGGCGAACGCCATCTTCGCGAGGAAGAGGTGCGAGTCCGGCGGCGTGGCGATGTGGACGACGTCCAGGCGCTCCTTGGCGAACATCTCCGCGGCGTCGTCGTAGCGGCCGGGGATCTTCAGCCGCACGGCCAGCTGTTCGGCCATCAGCGGTTCGCGGTCGCACACGGCGACCACCTCGCCGCGCCCGATGGCGCGGATCTGTTCGACGTGGCCGTCGGCAATCTTGCCGCAGCCTATGATTCCTACCCTCAACACGGCATGCACTCCCGGTGGTTCTTCAATTTGTCGCAATTCGTCAGATTCAGCGGCTCGTGCGGCCCCAGCTTCCGCTGGCCCGCCCGGTCGAAAAGCGCCAGGACGCCACCAGGAACGCCCAGTTCAGCGCAAACAGGAAGGCAGCCAGCTTGACCAGCGTCGGCAGCTTCACGCCGCGGGTCGTCAGCCGCCAGCCCGCCCAGGCCAGCACGTAGCTCGTCGCCTGCGCCAGCGCGTAGACCGCCCAGCCCGCCGACTGCTCCTGCACTGCCAGCGCGACCGAGGCGGCCAAGGCCAGCAGCAGCAGGTGCGGCGCCGTCCAGCGCAGCACCTTGTGCGAGACATAGGCGAAGGCGGTGGCCAGCGACGTGCGCGTCAGGTACTGCGGGTGGCGGGCGAGCGCCTGGAAATTGCCGATGCCGATGCGGATGCGGCGCTTGACCTCTTCGCCGATCTGCTCGGGCGTGTCTTCCTCGGCCCAGGCCTTGGGTTCGTAGACGAGGCGGTGTCCGGCCGCCGACACGTTCATCGCCACGCAGAAGTCGTCGCAGATCGTGTCCGGGCGCAGGGGCTGCCAGAGTTCGCGGCGGATCGCGTAGATCGCGCCGTTCGCGCCGAGCAGCGCGCCGATGCGGGCCTCGAAGAACTTCAGGAACTGCTCGATGCGCCAGTACAGGCTGTCCTGGTTGTCCCCACCGGCGTTGCCCAGCAGGCGCAGCTCGCCGGTGACACCGCCCACCTTCGGGTCCCGGAAACGCGCCACCAGCCGCTTCAGCGCGCTGCGCTCGAAGTAGGTGTTGGCGTCCGAGAACACGACGAGCGGCTCGACCGTGCGCGACACCAGGTCGTTCAGCACGCTGGCCTTGCCGCGGTTGACCTCGAAGGGCAGGGCGACGACCCGCGGCTCGTCCTTGAACTGCGCCATCAGCGCGGCCGTGCGGTCGCGGCTGCCATCGGAGCCGATGTAGGCGCGCAGGCGGTCGGCCGGATAGTCGAGCGCCAGCAGGTTCTCGATGCGCGAGACGATGTGCCGCTCTTCGTTGTACGCCGAGATGACGATGGCCACGGGCGGCCAGTCGGGCTCGGCATGGCCCGCGTCGATGCGGCGGTCGCGCTTGCGGAACACGAAGCCCACATCGCGCAGGCCCTGGTTGATCGCCCCGATGACGAACAGCACCACCGGGTAGAACGCGTAGGAGTAGGCGACCGCGACGACGCCCCCGATGGCGATGACGGCCAGCAGCGTGTGCAACACCGGGTCAGCCCTTCGCCGTGGCGTTCGTGGTGTCGCGGTAGCCGGGGCGCGGGATCACCAGGTCGCGGTACTGTCCTGGCTCGCCGGGCAGGTTCTGCTCGGCCGCCTTGACGATGTTGTACATCTCGCGGGCGCTGACGTAGTGCAGCTTCCAGTCCCGGCCGTCGTTGTACTTGGCGTGCAGGTGCTCGTAGCACCGGCGCATCGGCTCGCCGAGCAGCGTGTCCATGTCGCGCTCCTGCGTGCCGTGGGTGTGGATCTTGACGAAGATCCATTCCGGCTTGCCCTCGACGTGGATGCCGGTCTCGATCCAGGTGTCGACGCGGTCCGGCGTCGGCGGGCAGCTGGTGCGGATGTCCGAATTCTCGATGCGCGGGATGATGCCGAACTTGCGGTCGGTCCACTTGAAGCCGAGCGGGCCCTGGATCAGCATCAGGTCGCCCGACGGCCGGCCGCCCACCTTCACGCGCACGCCGGTGTCGTGCGACTTGCAGGCATGCGGATCGTCCTTGGCGTAGTAGATCTTGTTGATGGTCGAGGTCTGGCAGGGATCGGGCGAGGCCGGGAAGGTGTAGTCGACGTAGCAGCCTTCTTCGCGCAGAACGATCAGCTCGTTGTCCACGCCGCAGCCATAGCCGTCCGGGTGCGAGTTGTCGAGCGCCCAGTTGCCGTGGATGAACGCCCAGCGCGGCTGTTTCGTCACTGGGTCGACCGGCAGCGCATCGTGGCGGTCGACCAGCAGCTGCGTGAAGCGGCGCAGCTTCTCGCGCAGGCCGGCTTCGGTGTCCTTGTCGTGGTGCAGGTGGATCTCGATCTCGCCCAGCCCCATGCGGCAGATCTCGACCAGCGGGTCGAGGTGCTCGGGGCGGTATTCCTCTTCCGGATAGAAGAAGCTGTGGATCGGGCCGCGGCCGTCGGCGTCCTTGAAAGGCGCGCACAGGGCGGGGTATTCCTGGCGCCAGCGGGCCACGCGCTTGCATTCGGTGGCGTAGTCCGGCTGCTTCCACATCGGTTCGTAGTGGTCGACGAAGCAGAACATCACATGCTTCGTCACCCCGGCCGGGGCGGGGGCGCGCCAGTCCTGTTTCAGGTAACTGGCCAGCCAGGTCTGGATATTGCGCTGGCGGATGAACAGGGCCACGACACCCGCGACAGCCGCAAGCAGGACAAGAAGGACAAGCACGAAACTCATCGGAACCTTTTTGTAGGGTGAGAATCCGCGCCGGTACCCAACGCAGGAACGGGTGACTGATTGCCTGGAAAACAGACCGGGCTTAACTCTAGCATCGCCTGTCGGTCAGGGAAGACCCTGATGTGCAGAAGATCAGCCGCCCCCGCTGTTCGACGCCACGAACGCCTTCACGGCCAGAATGGCGCAAGTCATCATCACAAAGGTGCTTTTGACCCACTTGATGTTGTGAACCTGCTGATAAGCCGGGGAGTCGCGGTCGGTCATGCCGGGGGATTGCGTGGCGCAGTACCACGCCGAAACGCACAGGGCCATCAGGAAGTACAGCACGGGCTGGTAGGTGCGCGACAGGAACCACCCGCAGACCAGGAAACCGACCAGTGCATTGCGCAGCAATTCCAGCATCTGGCGGTGCGGATTGCCGCGTGGCAGTACTTCGATCGCGGTGGCCAGGCTCTTGTAGCTCAGCACGATCATGCCGATCCACAGGAAGAAGCCGACCAGGCCCAATTCGGCAAAGCACAGCACGAAGGAGTTGTGGGCGGTCAGCGGATTGTGGTCGGTGAAGTTGCCATAACCGACGCCGAACAGCGGCTTCCACCGCAGCAGCTCCAGACCCACGGACCAGGCCTCGATGCGTTCGGCAGCCGATTGCTCCTTGGCGGAGATCGCCCGGCCTCCGATCGCGCTGGCGGCGATGAATCCGGCCCCGCCCAGCCCCATCAGCACCGCGGTGCGTGTCGTGCCCAGCCAGTCCCGCACGATGAAGAACAGCAGCGATGCGGAGCCCAGAATGGCCCCGCGCGACTGGCTGAGGAAGATGGCATAGCCCATCACGGCGCCCGGTCCGAGCACGAACAGCAGGTTGTGCAGATGCTTGCCCGTGTGCCAGGCGGCCCACAGCAGCGGCAGGCACATGACCATCACCTGCGAGAAATCGTTCGGATCGCTCAGGAACCCCTGGCCGCGCACCCGCCAGAGGTACCAGCCCGAGGTGTCCTGCGCGGGAATCTCCGAGGCGGAGGAGGGGGGGGCGCGGCTCGGGTCCTCGTCCTCGTGGCTCGGCGCCGTCTGGCGCAGCACCAGCTGTGTCGAGTACAGGCCGGTGTGGAAGGAATAGGCGCCAAATGCGGCGGCCATCAGCATCGACAGCACGATGGCTCCGCAGGTTTTCCTGAGTCGCCCCAGATCGGTCACGTTCAGCGCCACCAGCACGAACAGCATCGACGAGGTGGTGAACTCGTTCATCGCCGAGATGGCCCCACCGGCCCAGCCGTTGACCACCAGAGACAGCCCGAGCACCGCCATGAAGCTGAACAGCAGCTTGAAATCGGTGCCCCGCGCAGCGATCTCCTTGCGCGCCAGGGCCCGACTGCCCGCCGAGAGGAATCCGATCGTCCAGAGCACCAGCATGGGCCGGAGTTCCGCCAGTCCGGGCGCGAACAATTCGATCGGCCGGAAGAAACTCAGGAACACATACAGCAGGAAGACCGCGAAGCTCATTGTCGATGACCGATGTTCAGGCGCAAAGGCGCGATCCTACCGGCTTCTGCATGCCAATCCCGTGACCGGAGACACCCTGCACGCAGGGAGTGGCCGTAATCTGGAATTACTTGGTACCGATGGCTGTTGCGCAAACATCTACGCCGAGTTGTTCGACTCTGCGCGTCTGGGTGCGGCCCGCGTACCATCACGGTCGCGTGAATACGGAAAATCAACCACCCTCCATGAACAAGCCTGCTGTCCTCCCTCCCTTGCGCCGTGTGCTCTACCACCACCGTACCCAGGGCAAGGCCGTCGAAGGCGTCCACATCCGCGGCATCACCGACGCGCTGCGCGCCGAAGCGGTGACCGTCGACATCATCTCGTTGCCGGGCGCCGACCCGTATGCGAGCCCCAAGGCACTGAGCCCGACCAAGCAGGCCCGCCCGTGGATGAAATGGGTCACCAGCCTGCCGGAGCCGCTGTTCGAACTGGTCGAGCTGGCCTACAACGCGGTGTCCGGCTGGCGCATCCGCGAGTACCTGAGCGCCCACAAGGACGTGGACCTGATCTATGAGCGCTACTCCCTGTACATGTTCGTTGCCGTGGTGATCGGCCGGGCGCGCAAGATTCCGGTGATCCTGGAAGTCAACGACTCGGCCACCGTCTACCGCGTGCGCCCGCTGTTCTTCCTGAAGCTGGCGACGATGATCGAGCGCTGGGTGTTCCGCCGGGCCAACGGGCTGGTGTTCGTCTCGGGGGCATTTCGTGACCGGGTGACCAAGGCCCACGGCCACATCGCGCCCTCGCTCGTCTCCCACAACGCGGCCAACATCGACAAGTTCAGCTTCACGCCCGCGCAGCGTGCCCAGACCCGCGCCAAGTGGGGGCTGAAGGACGGCGAAGTGGTCTGCGGCTACCTGGGCGCCTTCGTGCCGTGGCATGCGATCGACCAGTTCGTCTACAAGATCGCCGACCGCCTGAAGGCCAATCCGCACCTGAAGCTGTTGCTGGTGGGCGACGGCGCGACCTTCCCGACCGTGCAGGAGTTCGTGGCGAAGAACGGCCTGGAGCAGCAGGTGATCCTGACCGGCCGCGTCTCGCACGACGAGGTGCCGGGCCTGCTGGCGGCGATGGACATGGCGGTGCTGCCGAGTGCCGGCGACTACACCTCGCCGGTCAAGCTGTTCGAGTTCATGGCCTGCGGCATCGCGCCGATCGCGCCGGACTTCATCCCGATCAAGGAAGTGGTCCGGGAAAACGAGACGGGCTGGCTGTTCAAGGCCGGTGATCTGGAAAGTGCGGTCGGCATGGTCCTGCAGCGCAGCCGCGACCTGCCCGCTCTGCAGAAGATCGGCCAGGCCGCGCGCGCCTACATCGCCCGCGAACGCCAGTGGCGCAACAACATCCTGGCGCTGGTCGACTTCCGCACCCAGGTCAAGGACAACTGAGGTGCGTGCGCGATGAAGCTGCTGCTGTCCGACCTGCGTGCCAAGCAGGTGCTCTACGGCGAGGGCGGGCCGCCCGTCTCGCTGCTCAAGGTCCTGCTGGCCGACGGCACGCTGGCCAATGCGCTCTACCGGCTGCAGGCCTGGCTGGCGCGCCTCGGTCTGGCGCCGCTGGCGCTGCTGCCGCACCTCCTGAACAAGTGGCTCAACGGCTGCGTGATCGGGGTGAAGGCGCAGTTCGGGCCCGGCTTCGTGCTGATCCATCCGGTGGGCGTGGTGATCAACTCCAGCGTGCGCGGCGGGCGCAACGTGTGGCTGGAGAGCAGCGTCGTGATCGGCGAGAACCGCGGCGCCTGTCCCCGGCTGGGTGACGGCATCTTCGTCGGCTCGGGCGCGAAGATCATCGGTGGCGTGCAGGTGGGCGATGGTGCACGCGTCGGGGCCAATGCCGTGGTCCTGCACGATGTGCCACCGGGCCACACCGCGCTGGGCATCCCCGCCCGCAACCGGCCGCCGGCCTCCTCGCACGCCTGAAACCGTTCAGGGTGCACGCTGGCGTGGAGTTCCCCGGACTTCATCAACGCATTCCCTAGTGCGTCGCTGCGGGCACCACGGTAGTCTAGGTCCTGTCGATCGATGGTTTCACGGCCCTCATGGTCGGCGCATCAGAGCATTTGCCTCCTGGTCACATCGACCAGGAGGCATTTTTTTGCTCGGACTGGTCTGCCCCGGAAGGTGGATGGACGGAGATTGATGCACCACAACCGGCACAGGACCGCTCAGGTGTCTGATGGAGGCCTGATTCAACAAGGAGCTTTCCATGCGGGCCTTGCAAGACTTTTTCTCCACCGATTACGGTTTGATGAGTGCGACCGGTCTGGCCCTCACGCTCGGGCTGTGCGTGTTTTTCCTGCGGTATTTCCTGCGGCACATCCGTGAAGACAGCGCAGCCGCGGAGCGTGCTGCGCAGCAAGGCCACGCGCTCTGACAGACCGCGCCGTGCTGCGGTGTCAGAAATCGGCCGGATCGCTGAACGCCAGTGCTTCTCCGCTGACCGGGTGCACGACAGCGAGCTGGCAGGCGTGCAGCAGCAGCCGCGGTGACGCCCGCTGCCAGTGGGGCGGCGCATACAGTGCATCGCCGAGGATCGGATGCCCGATCGACTGCAGGTGGACGCGCAACTGGTGCGAGCGTCCGGTGACCGGTTCGAGTTCGAGCCGTGTCGTGCCGTCCTGCGCATGGCGAGAGAGCACCCGCCAGCGGGTGAGCGCGGGCTTGCCGCGCGCATGGTCGACCATCTGGCGCGGCCGGTTCGGCCAGTCGCAGACCAGGGGCAGCGCGACCTCGCCGCAGTCCTCGGCCGGCAATCCGGCAACGACCGCGACGTAACGCTTGGTGACACGCCGCTCGGCGAATGCCGCGCTCAGGAGTCGCTGCGCCTGCAGACCGCGGGCCATCAGCAGCAGTCCGGAGGTGGCCATGTCGAGCCGGTGCACGACCAGCGCGTCCGGCACGCGCTGCTGCACCCGTGTCACCACGCAATCGGCGCGGTCCGGCCCCCGGCCGGGGACGGACAGCAGGCCGGCCGGCTTGCGCACGACGACCAGGCCGTCGTCGATGTGCAGGATGGTGATGTCGGGCGGATCGGAGGGGTCGGGCATGGTCATGGCTGGATTGTCGTGGCTGGCGTGCGGATGCCCCTGCATACATTCCGGAACGCCGGCCGATCCGGCTGCCCGGCAGAATCGGGGCTTCCGAACTGCCGAGTCCCCATCCGCCATGACGCTTCCCCCCGCTGTCGATCTGTCCACCTTGCTGGCGTCCCTGGCGCGGCCGTCGTCGCTGATCGAGCTGGCCGTTCTGGCAGGCGTGCTGCTGGTGAGCTGGCAGCTGGTGTGGTCACTGCGCCGCGGCCTGCAGGATGCGCCGGACCACCGCTCGATCTGGTTCGGTGCCCACCTGGTCGACGGGGTACTGTTCCCGGTGCTGGCGCTGGCGCTGGCGTATCTGGCGCGCCGTGTGCTGCTGGACCTCGGGCAGCCGCTGGCCGTGTTCCGGCTGGCGATTCCGGTGCTGCTGTCGCTGGTGGCGATCCGGCTGAGCGTGCGGGTGCTGCGGCTGGCGTTTCCGGCGTCGGCGCTGGTGCGCGCGGCGGAGCGCACGATCTCGTGGTTCGCGTGGCTGGGCATGGTGCTCTGGGTGACCGGGCTGCTGCCGGCCGTGCTCGACGAGATGGACGACATCCAGTGGAAGATCGGGGCGCACCCGATCAGCCTGCGCAACCTGATCGAGGGCACGCTCTCGGCGGGCTTCGTGCTGGTGGTGGTGCTGTGGATCTCGGCGGCGCTGGAGGCGCGGCTGCTGGCAGGCGCGGTCGGGGCGCAGTTGTCGCTGCGCAAGGTGGCGGCCAACGTGTTGCGCGCCGCGCTGCTGTCCATCGGGCTGCTGATGGCGCTGTCGGGCGTGGGCATCGACCTGACCGCGCTGTCGGTGCTGGGTGGCGCGCTCGGTGTGGGCATCGGCCTGGGTCTGCAGAAGCTCGCAGCCAACTACGTCAGCGGCTTCGTGATCCTGGCCGAGCGGGCGCTGCGCATCGGCGACATGGTGAAGGTTGCCGATTTCGAGGGCGTGATCACCGACATCACCACCCGCTACACGGTGATCCGCGCGCCTTCGGGCCGCGAGGCCATCGTCCCCAACGAGATCCTGATCACCACGGCCGTGCAGACGCTCTCTCTGGCCGACCGCAACGTGCTGATCAGCACCGCGGTGGGGGTGGATTACGCCACCGATGTCGCGGCGCTGCGGCCTCGGCTGGTCGAGGCGATCGCGGCCGTGCCCCGCGTGCTGGCCGAGCCGGGGCCGGCGGCCCAGCTGACGGGCTTTGGCGCCGATGCGCTGGAGCTGACGCTGCACTTCTGGATCGCGGACCCGGAGAACGGCCAGGGCAATGTGCGCTCCGATGTCAATCTGGCCATCCTCGACCTGCTGCGGCGCGAGGGGGTCGGCATTCCGTATCCGCAGCGGGTCGTGCACCTGCCGGCGCAGGCACCGCTCACGACGGAGGCCTTCACGGTGCCTGCAGCGGAATCCGTACCGTGAACCGGCTGCCCTGGCCCGGACTGGTCGTCACCGTCACCCGCCCGCCCAGCACCTGGGTGCAGAAGTGGTGGCACAGGTGCAGGCCGATGCCGGTGCCGCCGCGGCCACGCCGGGTGGTGAAGAAGGGATCGAAGATGCGCGGCAGCACGTCGGCATCGATGCCGCGGCCGTTGTCGATGACCGCGATTTCCAGGCCGCCGCTGTGCGGGTCGATCCGGCTGCGCACGCGGATCTCCGCGGGGGAGGCGCGCGGCGGCGGCGGTCGGATGTCCGGGTCGAAGGCGTGCAGCTGGGCGTTGCCGATCAGATTCTCGACCACCTGTCCCAGCGGGCCGGGATAGCTGTCGAGCACCAGGCCGGGTGCCGGTTCGATGTGCAGCGCCACGTCCTGTGCCATCTGGCGCGCGGCGAGCAGCCGCTGCACGTCGCTCAGCAGGTCGTCGAGCATGAACACGCGGCGCTCGACAGCCCCCCGGTCCACCGCCAGCTGCTTGAACAGGCGGATGACCTGTCCGGCCCGGTTCAGGCTGTGGTCGACGATGTCCAGCCCGGCGCGCTGCTTGTCCAGCACGGCGCGCACCTGCTGCGGTGTCAGTGCGTCGGTTGCGGCGCTGTGCAGGGCGTCGTCCAGCCGGCGCGACATGGTGGACGCGGTGACCTTGGCGCTGCCCAGCGGCGTGTTCAGCTCGTGGGCGACGCCGGCCACCAGCAGACCCAGCGAGGCCAGCTTCTCGGCCTGCACCAGTTCGGCCTGCAGCTGCTGGAGCCGCTGCAGCGAGGCCTCGGCCTCGGTCTTGGCGATGGCCAGCGCGCGGTGGTTGCTCTGCAGGTCGGCCAGCAGCCGCTCGCGCTCGCGCTCGATCTGGCGTCGCCGGCAGGTGGCCAGGCCCGCCAGCACCAGCACCACCACACCGGCGCCTCCGCTTTGCCGGGCGCTCATGCTGCGCAGCTGCCGGACCGTCTCGGCCGGTACGTGCGCGATGAAGTGCCAGTGGGCCGATGCCAGCCGGCCGGGGCCGGGCTCCGTGGGGAGGAAGTCCTGGAAGTGCCACATGCCCGTGGCCCCTTCGCGCCGCCCGCGTCCCTGTTCCTGCATCAGCTGCCACAGATCGGGGTCGGTGAACGGCAGGCCGATGGTGGTGGAGCCCGCCCCGACCAGACGGCCACCGGGATCGACGAGCTGGATGGGCTCGACTCCCGGGCTGTCGAGCGTCTGCAACTGGGTCAGCAGGCGGCGCAGATCCAGCGTCAGCACCACCATGCCGCGCTGCCGCCCGTGTCCGTCATAGACCGGCGAGGCCGCATGCAGGCGTGTGCTGCCGTCGCGCTCATCCAGCGGCGTGAAGCGGGCCTCGGTCGGCAGCAGGTCGGAGAGCGATTCCAGCCATGCACTGGGTGCGTTGCCCTGCAGACGGCTGGGGTCGACCAGGGTGGCGATGCCGTCGCCGTTGTCGATGCGGCTGCGTTCACGGCCGGTCTCGTCGATCCAGACGATGCGGGCGTAGGGGCGTGAGGCGCGGGCAAACGTCAGCAGCGCCGTGCCGATGGCGGGCAGATGGTCGTCACTGACGGCGGCCGTCAGCGCCGGGTTCTGGCCGAGCACCAGCGCATCCCGTGACAGATTGGACAGCTCGCTGGTCGTGAGCGCCACACTCTGCTCGATCAGCAGGCGCGCGCCATTGCGCAAGGGCGTCAGCCGCAGGTCCAGCAGGCGCAGATAGCTCAGCGCCCCCACCACGCACACGACGACCACCCACGGCAGCAACCGCAGGGCGAACACCCGGAACTCGCCGCTCCAGGCGGCCCGGGGCGGCGGGGAGGGCGTGTCGGATTTCAATCGGCCGCAGCAGGCTGGACCGGCAGGTGGCCGTGCCCGCGCAGCCAGACGGGGAGGGCAGAGACCGGCATCGGTGCGCCGATCAGCAGGCCCTGCGCGGCCAGGCAGCCGCTGCGCATCAGCCACAGGCGCTGCGCCTCGGTCTCGACCCCTTCGGCCAGCGACTTCAGGCCGAGCTGGCGCGACAGCGTGACGATCATGTCCGGCAGGGTCTCGTGGTCAGGGCGCTGGCCGATCTCGCCGAGAAAGGCGCGGTCGATCTTGAGCCAGTCCAGATCGAAGCTGCGCAGGCGGGCCAGCGACGAGAACCCCGTGCCGAAATCGTCCAGCGCCACCTCGAAGCCGATCTGGCGCAGGCGGGTGAGCTGCAGCGTGGCGCCGTCCGGGTCGAGCATCACGGCGCTTTCCGTCACCTCCAGCTCGATCGCGTCGGGCGGCACGCCTGCGTCGGCGCACTGGCTGGCGATGTCCTGTGCCAGCGTGGGTGCGGAGAGCTGCAGCGCCGAGAGGTTGACCGCGATGCGCAGGTGGCCCAGCCCCAGCCCCTGCAGCACCCGCCAGGCCTGGCAGGACTGCTGCAGCACCTGGGTGAACAGCGCAGTGATGTGGCCTGAAGCCTCGGCCAGGGCGATGAAGGTGACGGGGGACACTTCCTGTCCGCGTCGGTCGGTCCAGCGTGCGAGGGCTTCGAAGCCCTTCAGGGTGCCGTCGTTCAGCCAGACCTGTGGCTGCAGGGCGATGTGGATCTCGCCCGCGCGCAGCGCCTCGTGCAGCGCCTGTCCCAGCCGGTAGTTGTCGCGCGCGGCGGCTTCCATGCCGGGGCGGTAGGCGACTTCCTGGCCGGAGCCGTGTCGCTTGGCGTCGTTGAGCAGGTAGCGGGCGGTGGCCAGGGTCTCCTCGGGCGGGCCGCTGAACAGCGCCAGATCGACCCGGGCGCCCGTCAGGTGCAGCACGGCCGAGAAATGGCCATCGCTCACCGTGATGCCCTCGCTGCGGTGGCGGCGCTGGGCCGTGTCGAGCTGGTTGCGCGGGCCGAGCAGGGCGAAGGTGTCGTTGTCCACCCGGGCGACCAGCACTTCCGGGCCGGCCTCGTCGCGCAGCTGCTGGGCGAGCGCCTGCAGCAGCCGGTTGGTGGTCTCGAAGCCGAGCATCAGGTTCAGGTCGGAGAACTGGTCCACATCCTCCAGCCGCAGCACCATGGTCGACAGGCGCTCGCCCGCCGCGTGCATCATGCGCAGCAACCCGTTGCGGTTGGGCAGTTCGGTCAGCGGGTCGTGGTACGCCAGCCGGTCGAGCTTGGCGATCAGCTCCAGCCGGTGCATCTGCGCGCCGACGTTGGCCACCAGCAGCTGCACCATTTCGGTCTCGTTGGTGCCTGGCGGGTGGCGCCGTGGCATCCACAGCGCGAACAGTGTGGCCAGGTCGATCTGCCGGCCGGTGCCGGTGGACAGTGCCGAAGACGGATGCAGCGGCATCAGCAGGTCCAGCGCATGGCCCCCTTCCAGGGCCCGATCGGTGGCGGGGTCCGCGTGGCCGGTGAGGGCCTGCTCGATGCGCAGCACCTGGGCCGGATCGTTCAGCTCGCCCAGCGGGCGGCCCTGCAGTTCCGCGAACCGGCCGGTTGCGCCGATGACCAGCGCCGAGGTGGTGTGGGCGGGCCACATCACCACCAGGCCCTCGCTGGGCATGCCGAGCAGCCGGGCGACATCCACGAGCAGCCGCTGGCTCAGGCTCGTCAGGTCGGACACATGGTTGGCGCCATCGACCGCGGCCAGCAGCTGTTCGAGCTTGCGCCGGGTGTGCAGCGCCTCGTGGATGAACTGGTGGCTGCGCAGGTTGGCATTGAGAATGGCCTCCAGTCGCTCGCTGCCCAGCTCGGTCTTGTGCCAGTACTCGTTGACGTCGAGGTTGCGCATCACGTCGCGCATCGGGGCCATGCCGGGCTGGCCGGTCAGCAGCACGATGCGGATGTCGCGCCGGCCCATGACCTCGCGCACGTGGCGCACCAGCATGAGGCCGTCGTCGTGGTCCTCCATCACCACGTCGAGCAGCAGCAGGGCCATGTCGGGGTGCGTGACGAGCAGGCTCCGGGCCTGGGCGGCGCTGCTGGCCTGGAACAGGGTAATCTCGCGGCCCTGGAAGCGGTAGCCTTCCAGCGCGAAGGCCATCGATCGGCGGAAGCCCGGATCGTCATCGACCGTCAGGACCTTCAGCTCGAAGAAGGACGCCGGGTGGTGTGGCTGTGCCGGTGTCGATTCGGCAGGAGAAGCGGGAAACGTCAAGGTCAAGTACGACTCCGGGCAATGCCTTGTACAACGCAGGCGAGCAGGGCCGCATGCCCTCCGGCAGGAGTCTGTCTCAGGCTCTGTGACTTGGCAATTGCTCAAGGCTGATGACCGGGCACCGAGACTGAAAATAACTGGTTCCCATGCCCTGTGGCTGGCCGTGCCGGCCGCCGAGTTCGCGGCGCTGTGCCGCTTCTCGGCTCAGCAGCCGGTGGCCACGTCCGGCTGCGTGCCGGATGCCCCCGCTGCGGCGCAGGTGCGGCACAGGCAGGCCAGCCCGCGCTGCGCTGCGGGAATGCGCGCCAGCACCTCGGCCGGCATGCGCACCGAGCTACACCAGCACGGGCTGTCGAACGAGCCGGACGCCGCCGGCGCGCAGCCGTTCGGGCCGCCGCACAGCGGACAACCCGTGTTGGGCAGCGGCTCGACCATGGTCAGGCCTCGACGACCGGGATCTTGCCGATCTTCGCCTGCCAGATCTTCGGGCCGGTGATGTGGGCGCTGGTGCCGCCCGCGTCCACCGCCACCGTCACGGGCATGTCCACCACGTCGAACTCGTAGATCGCTTCCATGCCCAGATCGGCGAAACCGACGACCTTGGCCGCCTTGATCGCCTTCGAGACGAGGTAGGCCGATCCGCCGACCGCCATCAGGTAGGCCGACTGGTTGTCCTTGATCGCCTGGATCGCCACCGGGCCGCGTTCGGCCTTGCCGACCATCGAGATCAGGCCGGTCTTCTCCAGCATCATGCGGGTGAAGCCGTCCATGCGGGTGGCCGTGGTCGGGCCGGCCGGGCCGACGACCTCGTCGCGCACCGGATCGACCGGGCCGACGTAGTAGATGACACGGTTGGTGAAGTCCACCGGCAGCGGCTCGCCCTTGGCCAGCATGTCGGCGATGCGCTTGTGCGCGGCGTCGCGCCCGGTGAGCATCTTGCCGTTCAGCAGCAGCGTGTCGCCCGGCTTCCAGCTCGCCACTTCGGCCTTGGTCAGCGTGTTCAGGTCGACGCGCTTGCTCTTGTTGTAGTCGGGCGCCCAGTGGACGTCCGGCCACAGGTCCAGGCTCGGCGGGGTCATGTAGGCCGGGCCCGAGCCGTCCAGCACGAAGTGGCCGTGGCGGGTCGCGGCGCAGTTCGGGATCATCGCGATCGGCTTGGAGGCGGCGTGCGTCGGGAAGGTCTTGATCTTCACGTCCAGCACGGTGGTCAGGCCGCCCAGGCCCTGCGCGCCGATGCCCAGTGCGTTGACCTTCTCGTACAGCTCGATGCGCATCTCCTCGAGCTTGTTCTGCGGGCCGCGCTCCAGGAGTTCGTACATGTCGATGTCCTCCATCAGCGCTTCCTTGGCCATCATCACGGCCTTCTCCGCCGTGCCGCCGACGCCGATGCCCAGCATGCCCGGCGGGCACCAGCCCGCACCCATCGTCGGCACCGTCTTCAGCACCCAGTCGACGATGTTGTCGTTCGGGTTGAGCATGTACATCTTGGACTTGTTCTCGCTGCCGCCGCCCTTGGCCGCGACGATCACGTCCACCTTGTCACCCGGCACGACTTCCATGTGGACCACGGCCGGCGTGTTGTCCTTGGTGTTCTTGCGGGCAAAGATCGGGTCGTCCAGCACCGAGGCGCGCAGCACGTTGTCCGGGTTCAGGTAGCCCTGGCGCACGCCCTGGTTCACGGCGTCGGCGATCGAGCCGGTGAAGCCTTCCCATTTCACGTCCATCCCGATCTTCAGGAACACGTTGACGATGCCGGTGTCCTGGCAGATCGGACGCTTGCCTTCGGCGCACATGCGCGAGTTGGTCAGGATCTGGGCGATCGCGTCCTTGGCGGCGGGCGACTCCTCGCGCTCGTAGGCGCGGGCGAGGTGGGCGATGTAGTCGGCCGGGTGGTAGTAGCTGATGTATTGCAGCGCGGCGGCGACGCTTTCAACCAGATCGGCTTGGCGGATGGTGGTCATGACTGGACTTTCGACGGGACGCCCTGCGGGCGGATGGAACGGGTACGCGAGTGGTTCATGCGGAGGCGAATCCGCGATGCTGCACGCATCGACTTGCTCCGAGTTTACTCAAGGGGTGTCCTGTCCTGCGACAGGTGCAGGGTGGTGGCAACAGCTGCGCGTCAATCGTTTCAAGAAGCCGCATTCACCGGCTTTTCAGTTTCAGGCCGGTCGTGTCCGTACGATAAGCTTCTTGACGGTCCGGCAATGCGACGGAACCTTGCAGTCCGGGTGCTTGCCCCGGGAGACCCCCAGAACATTCAGGTATGTGCTGCCCATGACTCCAGGCGACACCGGAAACAGACCGTCGGCTGCAAGCGCCCTCGACGTGACCTCCGCTTCCGCTTCCGTGGCTGGCGCCGATGCGCCGGACCTGCGGCCGGTGGCCTTGCCCGATGAGCCGGATGGCAGTGCGCCACCACCACCACCACCACCACCACCACCACCGGCTGCAGCGCCTCCTGCCGCGTCACCGCCGCCGCCCCGCCGCTGGCCGTTCACGCTGGCCAAGTGGTCCACCGGCCTGGCAGTGGTCGCCGGGGCGTCGTCTCTGGCCCATGTCGAGATGCAGTCGTCGACGCTGCAGGCCCGTTTCTTCTCCGAATGGGCGGCGAAGCTCGGCCACGAACTGGCGCCGCACCCGACCGCCGGCAACCACTACCCCAGGACCGGCCCTAGCGACGAGCGCATGGGCTACACGCGCCTGCCGGATGTCATCGCGAGCCTGACCGGCCGCGGCTACCAGGTCGTGTCGCAGGCCCAGCAGTCCGCGGCCCTCCAGGACTTCATGGCCCGGGGCTTCTTCCCGCCGTATCCGGAGAAGGTCCAGACCGGCTTGACCCTGACGGATTGCCGCGGCGAGCCGCTGTTCCGCTCCCGGTTCCCGCTCTACACCTACGCGCGCGAACAGGACATGCCCGCGCTGGTGGCGCAGACCCTCGGGTTCATCGAGAACCGCGAGGTCCTCGACACCAGCGAGCCGCGGCACAACCCTGCCATCGAGTGGACCCGGCTCGGCAAGGCCGTGCTGGACCAGGCCGTCGCCGTGGCCCACGAGGAGCACGCCGCCGCCGGCGGCAGCACGCTGGCCACCCAGACCGAGAAGTTCCGCCATTCCCCCGACGGCCGGACCTCCTCCGTCCGCGACAAGTACTTCCAGATGGTGTCGGCCTCCGTGCGGGCCTACCGCGATGGCGAGAACACCGTGGCTGCCCGCCGCCGCATCCTGCAGGACTACCTCAACAGCCTGCCGCTGGGCGCCCAGAAAGGCTGGGGCGAAGTGCATGGCGTCAACGACGGCCTGGCCGCCTGGTACGGCGTCGATGTGGAGGCAGCGAACCGGCGCCTGCGCGAGCCCGGCGATCAGGCGGCCGGACTCCAGGCCCGCGGGCTGGCGTTCCGCCAGATGCTCAGCCTGATGATCGCCCAGCGCCGACCGGCCCACTACTTCGGCCCCGGACAGGCCCAGTTGCTGAACATGACCGCCAGCTACATCCGGCTGCTGGCGCAGGAAGGCATCATCGGGCCGGCACTGCGGGAGGCTGCGCTGGCGGCCCCGCTGGACGTGCTGGGCGCCTACACCGGCCCGGCCGCCGGCATCGAGTTCGGTGAACGCAATGCTTCGACGCTGCTGCGCGTGCAGCTGTCGTCGATGCTGAACACGCCCCGTCTGTACGAGCTCGACCGCTACGACCTGTCCGCCACCAGCTACCTCGACGGGCGGCTGCAGCGCGAGGTCACCAGCCTGCTCAACCGCCTGCGCGATCCGCAGGTGGCGAAGGAGGCCGGCCTGCTCGGTTTCCAGCTGCTGGAGAAAGGCGATCCCTCGAAGCTGCTCTACAGCTTCACGCTCTACGAGCGCGGCGAGGGCCTGAACCGCGTGCGCGTGCAGACCGACAACCTCGACCAGCCCTTCGACATCAACGGCAGTGCCAAGCTGGAGCTGGGCTCCACCGCCAAGCTGCGCACGCTGGTGACGTATCTGGAAATCATCGCCAGGCTGCACCAGGACTACGCCGCACTCGATCCCAAGGCGCTGGCCGCGGTCGAGGTCGGCCCGAAGGACCGGCTGTCGCGCTGGGCGGTGGACTGGCTGATGAAGGCCAAGGACCGCTCGCTCACGGCGATGCTCGAAGGCGCGATGCAGCGCACGTATTCGGCCAGCCCGGGCGAGAGTTTCTTCACCGGCGGTGGTGCGCACGTCTTCGCCAACTTCCACAACGCCGACAACGGCCGCATGCCCACGCTGTACGAGGCGCTGCGCGATTCGCTCAATCTGCCCTTCATCCGGCTGATGCGCGATGTCGTCTACCACCACCTCTACAACGCCGCCAATCCGGCCTCCGACATCCTCGAAGACGAGGACAACCCGCGGCGGATGGAACTGCTCAAGCTCTTCATCAACAAGGAAGGGCGCCAGTTCATGCGCAAGTTCTACCAGCGCCACCACGACCAGCCGGTCGAGGCGGTGCTGGTGCGCATGGCGACCAGCGTGAACAAGACGGCACCGCGGCTCGCGGTGATCTACCGTTCCGTGAATCCGGACGGCACCTTCGAGGACTTCAGCGCCTACATCGTGCGCCAGCTGCCCGGCGCACCACTGCCGCCGGACTACCTGCGCAAGCTCTACGACCGGCACGCACCCGGCAGCTATTCGCTGGCCGATCGGGGCTATCTGGCACGGCTGCATCCGCTGGAGCTGTGGGTGGCGAACTACCTGCGCCAGCATCCCGCCGCGACGCTGGAGCAGGTGCTCGACGCCGGCGCGGTCGAGCGCGAGGAGTCCTACAACTGGCTGCTGCGCAACAAGGCGCGGCGTGGCCAGAACAGCCGCATCCTGCAGCTGCTGGAGATCGAGGCCTTCGCCAAGATCCATGCCCAGTGGAAGCAGGTGGGGTTTCCGTTCGAGACGCTGGTGCCGTCGTATGCCACGGCCATCGGCAGCTCTGGCGACCGGCCTGCTGCCTTGGCGGAGCTGATGGGCATCCTGGTCAACGACGGCCGCCGCCTGCCCGCCGCGATGCTGGGCACGCTGCATTTCGCCGCCGGATCGCCCTACGAGGTGACGCTGCAGAAACAGCCGGTCGAGGGGGAGCAGGTACTGCGACCGGAAGTCGCGGCCACGGCGCGCAAGGCGCTTGCGCTCGTGGTGAGCGATGGAACCGCCCGGCGCATCAAGGGCACGCTGGATGAACCTGGCCAGCCGCCCATGGTCATCGGCGGCAAGACCGGCACCGGCGACAACCGGCTGAACACCTACACCCGTGGCGGCGGTCTGCTGGCGTCCAAGGTCACCAGCCGGACCGCGACCTTCGTGTTCTACCTGGGGCCGCGCCACTTCGGCACGCTGACTGCGTTCGTGCTCGGACCGGAGGCTGGCGGTTACAAGTTCACCAGTGCCTTGCCGACCCAGATCCTGAAGAACATGGCACCGCTGCTCAAGCCGGTGCTGTCCGGGGTGTCGGCGGCGTCCTGTCCGCCAGTACCTTGAGGCTGCACAGGGGTCAGTGGTCGCCGGACCCGTTCGCGGTGGCCGGGTGCATGATGCGGTCAGCCATCGCGATCGCGATGGCCGAGGCCAGGAAGGCCACGTGGATGATCGTTTGCCACATCAGCGTCTTGTCGCTGTAATTCTCGGCGTTGATGAAGGTCTTGAGCAGGTGGATCGAGCTGATGCCGATGATGGCCGTGCCCAGTTTCACCTTGAGGACCGACGCGTTGACGTGGCTCAGCCATTCCGGCTGGTCCGGGTGGCCGTCCAGGTTCAGCCGCGACACGAAGGTCTCGTAGCCGCCCACGATCACCATGATCAGCAGGTTGGAGATCATCACCACGTCGATCAGGCCGAGCACCACCAGCATGATCACGGTCTCGTTGAGCGCTTCGATCGGCGTGTTGCTCTTGTAGCCGATGCTGGAGACGAGGATCTGCAGCGCGTGCTGGTTGCCCAGCGCGGCCTCGATCAGGTGGACCAGCTCCTTCCAGAACTGCAGCACATAGACCCCTTGCGCCAGGATCAGCCCCAGGTACAGCGGCAACTGCAGCCAGCGGCTGGCAAAGATGAGTTTCGACAGCGGCGAAATGACCGGGGGTGGTGTCAGTGGTGTGTGGGCCATGGGCGTGTCAGCGGTCGGATTCGAAACGGAACAACTGGAACAACTGCTGAAAAAAGCAGGGGAAAACCAGAGGATTCTAGTGGGACGATCGTGTCAGGATGGCGCGCGACTTCTTGATCTCGACCAAGCCCCTACGGGAATGAAAATTGCGAAGTAAGGGGTTCGTAAGAGCCCCTGCCTAATGTGGGGGACAGCAATTTTCCACCCCAGGAGACAAGCGTGACCCAAGCCGAAACCACCTCAGAAACCAAGATCTATCTGCCTTCCGACGCCTTCGTCGCGAAGGCCGCCGTTTCCGGCATGGCTGCCTACGAGGCCCTGTGCGCCAAGGCCGACGCGGACTACGAAGGTTACTGGGCCGACCTTGCCCGCCAGCTGATCACCTGGAAAACCCCGTTCACCAAGGCCCTGGACGAGTCGAATGCCCCGTTCTTCCAGTGGTTTGCCGACGGCACGCTGAACGCCTCCTACAACTGCCTCGACCGCAACGTCGAGCGCGGCCTGGGCGACAAGACCGCCATCATCTTCGAAGCCGACGGTGGCGAAGTCACCAGGATCACCTACAGCGAACTGCTGGCCAAGACCTGCCAGATCGCCAACGGCCTGCGCTCCATCGGCATCGGCAAGGGCGACCGCGTCGTCATCTACATCTCCATGTCCATCGATGGCGTGGCCGCCATGCAGGCCTGCGCCCGCATCGGCGCGACGCACTCGGTGGTGTTCGGCGGCTTCTCGGCGCAAAGCCTGCGCGACCGCATCGAGGACACCGGCGCCAAGGCCGTCATCACCGCCGACTGCCAGGTCCGTGGCGGCAAGAAGCTGGCCCTGAAGTCGATCGTCGACGAAGCGCTGGCCATGCCCGGCTGCGAGAAGATCGAGAAGGTGCTGGTCGTCAACCGTGCCGATGCGCCGGTCACGATGGTCGCCGGCCGCGACGTGTGGATGAGCGACCTGACCGCCGACCAGCCCGCCACCTGCGAGCCGGAATGGGTCAGTGCCGAGCATCCGCTGTTCCTGCTTTACACCTCCGGCTCGACCGGCAAGCCCAAGGGCGTCCAGCACTCCACCGGCGGCTACCTGCTGCACGCCGCGCTGACCACCCAGTGGACCTTCGACCTGAAGGCCGACGACGTGTTCTGGTGTACCGCCGACATCGGCTGGGTCACGGGCCACACCTACATCACCTACGGCCCGCTCGCGCTGGGCGGCACCGAGATCGTCTTCGAAGGCGTGCCGACCTACCCGGACGCCGGTCGCTTCTGGAAGATGATCCAGGACCACAAGGTCTCGATCTTCTACACGGCCCCGACCGCCATCCGCTCGCTGATCAAGGCCGCCGAAGCCAACGACGCCGTCCACCCGAAGAGCTACGACCTGTCGAGCCTGCGCCTGCTGGGCTCCGTGGGCGAGCCGATCAACCCGGCCGCCTGGGAGTGGTACTACCAGCACGTCGGCGGCAGCCGCTGCCCGATCGTCGACACCTTCTGGCAGACCGAGACCGGCGGCCACATGATCACCCCGCTGCCGGGCGTCACGCCGATGGTGCCGGGCTCCTGCACGCTGCCTTTCCCGGGCATCCAGGCCGCGATCGTGGACGAGACCGGCAAGGACGTGCCGAACGGGCAGGGCGGCATCCTCGTCGTCAAGCGTCCGTGGCCGTCGATGATCCGCACCATCTGGGGTGACGGCGAGCGCTTCGTGAAGAGCTACTACCCGGCCGACTTCCAGGGCAAGTACTACCTGGCTGGCGACGGCGCGATCCGCGACGCCAAGACCGGCTACTTCACCATCACCGGCCGCATCGACGACGTGCTGAACGTCTCCGGCCACCGCATGGGCACGATGGAAATCGAGTCCGCGCTGGTGAGCTGCACCGAGCTGGTGGCCGAAGCCGCAGTCGTGGGCCGTCCGGACGACACGACGGGTGAAGCCGTGTGCGCCTTCGTCGTGCTGAAGCGCCCGCTGCCGGTCGGTGACGAAGCCAAGGCGATCGCCAAGCAGCTGCGCGACCATGTCGGCAAGGAAATCGGCCCGATCGCCAAGCCCAAGGACATCCGCTTCGGCGAGAACCTGCCCAAGACCCGCTCGGGCAAGATCATGCGCCGCCTGCTGCGCTCGCTGGCCAAGGGCGAAGCCATCACCCAGGACACCAGCACGCTGGAAAACCCGAGCATCCTGAGCCAGCTCGGCCAGGCGTACTGATGAACTGATCCCGTTCGACCGGGCCATGGAGGCTTTCGGACCATGAAAAAAGCCCCGATTCGTCGGGGCTTTCTGTTTTTCGCCGGCGCTGACCTTACTTCTGGCCCAGCACCCAGGTCACCAGCGTCTTCGCCTCGTCGGGCGTCACGGCATTCGCCGGCATCGGGACTTGTCCCCATGCGCCCGAGCCACCCTTGATGACCTTCTCGGCCAGCTTGGCGACAGCGTCCTTCTGGCCCGCATACTTGGCGGCGACGTCCTTGTAGGCCGGCCCGACGACCTTCTTGTCGACTGCGTGGCAGCCCATGCAGTTCTTCTTCTGTGCCAGTTCAAGATTGGCGAAGGCCGGGCTGGACAGGGTGCCGACGGCCAGGGCGGCGAATGCGAGCAGCGGCTTCATGGTGGGAGGGTTCCGTTTTCGTTGGAAGTGGCGGTATGGATGCCGGACAGAAAATGATTCTAGAGGCGCCCTCGTTGACCGGGTCGATTCGTGTGCGGTGGCTGGCCCGTGGGAGTCGGGGTATCCTCGACGGCCATGCGGCCTGTGACGGCCGCACGGATTGTTGCAGGGGGAAATCGAATGGCGCTGGTGTGGTCGGGTGTGCTGGGGGTGCTGCTGAAGTGGCTGGAGATCGGTCCGGTGGCGCGGTGGTCGTGGTGGGTGGTGCTGGCGCCGTTCGGTCTGGCGGTCGTCTGGTGGTCGCTGTCCGATGCGCTGGGGTTCACGGCCCGCGCCCGCCAGAAACGCGAGGACGCCCACCGTGATCAGCGCCGGCGCAACACCGTCGAGATGCTGGGTCGCAAGACACCCTTGTCCCGACGCCGCTGAAGGCGGCGACCGATCTCGGACCTGTCGTCGAGTCCGGTCAGCGCAGCAGCGACAATCCGCACCTGTTTCCCACTCATGGAGTGCTGCCGATGCTGGTGCATCCCCAATTTGACCCGGTCGCGCTGAATTTGGGTTTCCTCCAGATTCACTGGTATGGCCTGACCTATCTGGCTGCTTTTGGTCTGTTCTACTGGCTGGCGACACGCCGCATCCGCCAGGCGCCCTACGCCGCCGGTGGCTGGACGCCGCGTGAGGTCGAGGACCTGCTCTTCTATGGCGTCATGGGCGTGATCCTGGGCGGCCGGCTGGGTTATGTGCTGTTCTACAAGCCCGCGTATTACCTGGCCAATCCGGCCGAAACCTTCGCGGTCTGGAAGGGCGGCATGGCCTTCCACGGTGGCTTGCTGGGCGTGATCGTGGCCATGGCCGTGTTCGCGTGGGTGCGCAAGAAGCGCTTCTTCGAGGTCACCGACCTGGTGGCGCCTTGCGTGCCGACCGGGCTGGCTTGCGGGCGCATCGGCAATTTCATCAACGGTGAACTCTGGGGCCGCGCGGCCGACGCCAGCGTGCCATGGGCGATGGTGTTCCCGCAGTCGGGCAGCGAGATCCCGCGCCACCCGTCGCAGATCTACCAGTTCGTGCTCGAAGGGCTGCTGCTGTTCGTGATCCTGTGGTTCTACGGACGCACGCGCTCGGCGCACCACCGGGTGGATGGTTCGGTGGTCTGGGGCCGGGTATCGGGCCTGTTCCTGATCGGCTACGGCCTCTTCCGCTTCATGGCCGAATACTTCCGCGAACCGGACAGCTTCCTCGGCCTGCTGGCGCTGAACCTGAGCATGGGCCAGTGGCTGTGCGTGCCGATGGTGGTCGCGGGCATGGGGATCTGGGCGTGGGCCGGGAGACGCGCGTGAGCGGGCCGTTGCGGGTGCTGGGCATCGAATCCTCGTGCGACGAGACCGGCATCGCGCTGGTCGAACTGCCTGAGGGGGTGGACGGATCGGCGCCGCCGCGGCTGCTGGCCCAGGCGCTGCACAGCCAGATCGACATGCACCAGGCCTATGGCGGCGTGGTGCCAGAGCTGGCCTCGCGCGACCACATCCGCCGCGTCGTGCCGCTGCTGCGCGAGACGCTGGGCGGAGCCGGACTCGGGCTGGAGGCGGTCGACGTCGTGGCCTACACGCAGGGGCCGGGGCTGGCGGGCGCGCTGCTGGTCGGCACCGGCATGGCCTGCGCGCTGGGCATGGCGCTGGACCGGCCGGTGCTGGGCGTGCACCACCTGGAAGGGCATCTGCTGTCGCCCTTCCTCTCGATCGATCCGCCGCAGTTCCCGTTCGTGGCGCTGCTGGTGTCGGGCGGCCACACGCAGCTCATGCGGGTCGACGGGGTGGGGCAGTACACGATGCTCGGCGAGACGATCGACGATGCGGCCGGCGAGGCCTTCGACAAGACGGCCAAGATGCTCGGGCTCGGCTATCCGGGTGGGCCTGCGCTGGCGAAGCTGGCCGAGCAGGGCGATGACACCGCCTTCAAGCTGCCGCGGCCGCTGATGCGCGGCGATCTGCTGGACTTCTCGTTCGCGGGCCTGAAGACCGCTGTCTGGACCCAGCTGAACAGGCTCGATCCCGCGGCCCCGGACGCCGCGCAGGCGCGTGCCGATCTGGCCGCCTCGACGCAGGCGGCGATCGTCGATGTGCTGGTGGCCAAGTCGCTGCTGGCGCTGAAGCAGACCGGGCTGCAGCGGATGGTGGTCGCGGGCGGGGTCGGGGCGAACCGGCGGCTGCGGGCCCAGCTCGACGCGCAGTGCCGCCGCCGCGGGGTGCGCGTCCACTACCCGGAGCTGCACCTGTGCACCGACAACGGCGCCATGATCGCGCTGGCTGGTGCCATGCGGCTGCAAAGCGGCCGGGCGCAGGCGAGCCGGGACTATGCCTTCGACGTGCGTCCGCGCTGGGATCTGTCCACGGTCTGAACGCAGTGGCGGGATGGATTTTGTAATGCATAATTCAAAATCCATGAAAAATACCCCGTTCTTCCTCTCTTCCCTGGCCTTGTCGAGTGCGCTGGCGCTGGGTGCGTCGGTGGCCCAGGCGGCCGATCCGATCCGTCTGGGTCTCATCGAAGGCCTGTCCGGGCCGTTTGCCAACGCTGGCGAAGCGGTGGCGCGCAATCTCAACTGGGCGATCGAGCGGGTGAATGCCCGCGGTGGCGTGAAGTTGCCCGGTGGCAATCGCCCGCTCGAACTGGTTCGTCTCGACAGCAAGGGCAACACCGAGGAGGCGCTGACCATGCTGAAGAGCGCGGTCGACCAGCAGATCGGTGTCGTGCTGCAGGGCAACAGCTCCGCCACGGCGGCTGCACTGATCGACGCGCTCAACAAGCACAACGACCGCGATCCCCAGCGCCGCGCGCTGTTCCTGAACTACTCCGCCGTCGAGCCCTCGCTGACCAACGAGAAGTGCAGCCCGTGGCACTTCCGCTTCGACGCCCATGCCGACATGCGCCTGGCGGCACTCACCGACGTGCTGCAGCAGGACACCGCAGTCAAGCGCGTCTACCTGATCGGCCAGGACTACAGCTTCGGCCAGCACGTCGTGCGCCAGGGCAGGGCGATGATCGCGGCCAGGCGCCCGGACATCCAGTTCGTCGGCGAGGAGCTGCACCCGGTCGGGCGCGTCAAGGACTTCCTGCCCTACGCGACCAAGATCAAGGCCAGTGGCGCGCAGGCGGTCGTCACCGGCAACTGGGGCAACGACCTGACGCTGCTGGTCAAGGCGGCGCGCGATGTCGGCTTCGAGGGCAAGTTCTACACCTTCTACGGCAACGCGCTGGGCGTGCCGGGCGCGCTGGGCGATGCCGGCGTGGGGCGCGTGGTGGCCGTGGCCGAATGGCATCCCAACGCGGGCGGCAAGGCCTCCGAGGCCCTTGTGAACAGCTTTCACCAGCGCTTTCCCCGACCCGAGGACGACTACCTGCACGTGCGCATGCAGGCCATGGTCGAGATGCTCGCGCAGGCGATGGAGCGCGCGCGCAGCACCGACCCCACGGCGGTCGCCAAGGCGCTGTCGGGCGCGCGCTTCGATGGCAAGGCGCTGGGCGGTCTGGGCGCAGGCCAGATGCGCGCCGGGGACCACCAGTTCCTGCAGCCGCTCTATGTCAGCACGATGCAGAAGGCCGGCAGCGCGGGCGTGCGCTTCGATGTCGAAGGCTCCGGCTACGGCTTCCGCACCGTCCGTTACCTGACCGCCGAGCAGACGGCGCAGCCGCATTCGTGCAAGATGGTTCCCCTCTGATCCTTGCGGATCTGCTCTGTGTCCACAGTGGGGTGTTCATGCGCCAGGTGATTGCCGATCTGCCGGCTTCTCGCATCCGTGAAGTGGCCAATGCCGGCCTGGGCCGCAGCGATGTGCTGGCCTTCTGGTTCGGTGAAAGCGACGAGCTCACGCCCATGGGCGTGCGCGACGCGGCCGTCACGTCGATCGAGGCGGGCGAGACTTTCTATGCCCACAACCTCGGCCTGCCGGCGCTGCGCGAGGCGCTGTCGGGCTACATCTCGGCGCTGCACCGGCCGGTGGGCGTGGAGCGCATCGCGGTGACTTCATCGGGTGTGAGCGCGCTGATGCTGGCGCAGCAGGCGCTGGTCGATCCGGGTGACGAGGTGGTCGTGGTCGTGCCGGTGTGGCCGAACCTGACCGCGCAGCCCGCGATCATGGGCGCCCGCGTGCGTCGGGTGAGCCTGCGCGCCGAAGCCGGTGCATGGCGGCTCGACCTGGACGAACTGCTGGCGGCGGTGACGCCGACCACGCGCGTGCTGGTGCTCAACGCGCCGAACAACCCGACCGGCTGGACGCTGACCCGCACCGAGCAGCAGGTCATCCTCGACCACTGCCGCCGCACGGGCACCTGGATCGTCTCGGACGAAGTCTACGAGCGGCTGTACTACCCGGACGCCGTGCCCCTGCCCGGCCAGGTGGTCTGTGCGCCGAGCTTCCTCGATCTGGCCGATCCGCAGGACCGGCTGGTCGTCGTGCACAGCTTCTCGAAGTCCTTCCTGATGACGGGGTGGCGGCTGGGCAATCTGGTGGCGCCCGCGGCGCTCACCGAGCAGCTCGGCAAGCTGATCGAATTCAACACCTCGTGTGCGCCGGTGTTCGTTCAACGGGCCGGACTGGCGGCGCTGGCGGATGCGCCGGTGTCGGTGCCGGCCTTGCAGGTGCGGCTACGCACGTGCCGCGACACGCTGGTCGGGGCGCTGCAGGCTCTGCCGCGCGTCGAGGTGGCCACGCCGCCCGGCGCGATGTATGCCTTCCTGCGCATCGACGGCGAGCGCGACGCGCTCTCGCTGGCCAGGCGGCTGGTGACCGACCACGGGCTCGGGCTCGCACCGGGCACGGCCTTTGGCGACGAGGCGGAAGGCTGGCTGCGCTGGTGCTTTGCGTCACGCCAGCCGCAGCGGCTGCTGCAGGGGGTGGATCGGCTGGCGTGCGCCTTGGCGCTATAATCGCGGGCTTCGCTGCCGTTTCTGGTGGCGACGACGCGCGCATCGGCGCGTACACGGCGCGGGGCGGTTTCCCCCACGGCCGCAAGTGAACCTCGAAACCCCAAGGAAATTTGACATGTCCGACATCAACAAGGCAGAAGTTGTTGCCGCCAACGCCCGCGGCGTTGCCGACACCGGATCGCCGGAAGTCCAGGTCGCCCTGCTGACCGCGCGCATCAACCACCTGACCCCGCACTTCAAGACCCACAAGAAGGACCACCACGGTCGCCGTGGTCTGCTGCGCATGGTCAGCCGCCGCCGCAAGCTGCTCGACTACCTCAAGGGCAAGGACGCTGACCGCTACACCTCGCTGATCCAGAAGCTGGGCCTGCGCAAGTAACTGCGCCATGCATGTGAAGAGCCTGTCTGGACCCTCCAGCACAGGCTCTTTGTTTTTACGGCCACGCGTGGGCGCTGCTGTGTCATTCCATCCCGATCCGATCCTGGCGTCGCGGGTCCGGATGGAATGGCATCCCGCCGCGGTGACCGGCCACCTCGAAGAAAGAAAACCATGACCACGAGTCTGTTCAACAAAGTCACCAAGACCTTCCAGTGGGGTCAGCACACCGTCACCCTGGAAACCGGCGAGATCGCGCGCCAGGCCAGCGGTGCTGTCATCGTCAACATGGACGACACCGTGGTGCTCGCCACCGTGGTCGCCCGCAAGGAAGCCAAGCCCGGCCAGGACTTCTTCCCGCTGACGGTCGACTACATCGAGAAGACCTACGCCGCCGGCAAGATCCCGGGCAGCTTCTTCAAGCGCGAAGCCAAGCCGAGCGAGCTGGAAGTGCTGACCAGCCGCCTGATCGATCGCCCGCTGCGCCCGCTGTTCCCGGAAGGCTTCTACAACGAAGTCCAGGTCGTCATCCACGTCCTGTCGCTGAACCCGGAAGCCTCGGCGGACATCGCCGCGCTGATCGGTTCGTCCGCCGCGCTGGCCATCTCCGGCATCCCGTTCAACGGCCCGGTGGGTGCCGCCCGCGTGGGTTACATCAACGGCGAATATGTCCTGAACCCGGGCCCGACGCAGCTCAAGGCCTCGCAGCTGGACCTCGTGGTCGCCGGCACCGAAGCCGCTGTGCTGATGGTCGAGTCCGAAGCGCAGCAGCTCACCGAAGAAGTGATGCTGGGCGGCGTGGTGTTCGGCCACGAGCAGTCGAAGGTCGCCATCGCCGCGATCAACGAGCTGGTGCGTGACGCAGGCAAGCCGGAATGGACGTGGCAGGCCCCGGCCAAGAACGAACCGCTGATCGCCAAGGTCGCCGAATTCGGGCAGGCCAGGATCGAAGCCGCCTACCAGATCCGCTCCAAGCAGGCCCGCACCGATGCTTGCCGCGCTGCCTATGGCGAAGTCAAGGCTGCGCTGAAGGCCGACGGCATCGAGTTCGACGGTGTCGAGGTCGACAACCTGCTGTTCGAGCTCGAAGCCAAGACGGTGCGCGGCCAGATCCTGTCCGGCGAGCCGCGCATCGACGGCCGCGACACCCGCACCGTGCGTCCGATCGAGATCCGCTCCGGCGTGCTGCCGCGCACCCACGGCTCTGCGCTGTTCACCCGTGGTGAAACGCAGGCGCTGGTTGTCGCCACGCTCGGCACCGACCAGGACGCGCAGCGCATCGACGCGCTGGCCGGCGATTTCCGCGACACCTTCCTGTTCCACTACAACATGCCCCCCTTCGCCACCGGCGAAGCCGGCCGCATGGGCACCCCGAAGCGCCGCGAGACCGGTCACGGCCGTCTGGCCAAGCGCGCCCTGGTGCCGCTGCTGCCGAACCGCGAAGACTTCGCCTACACGATCCGCGTCGTCTCGGAGATCACCGAGTCCAACGGCTCGTCGTCGATGGCCTCCGTCTGCGGCGGCTGCCTGGCGCTGATGGACGCCGGCGTGCCGATGAAGGCGCACGTCGCCGGCATCGCCATGGGCCTGATCAAGGACGGCAACCGCTTCGCCGTGCTGACCGACATCCTGGGTGACGAGGACCACCTCGGCGACATGGACTTCAAGGTGGCCGGCACGACCACCGGCGTGACCGCGCTGCAGATGGACATCAAGATCCAGGGCATCACCAAGGAAATCATGCAGGTCGCGCTGGCGCAGGCCAAGGAAGCGCGTCTGCACATCCTGGGCAAGATGACCGAAGCGGTCGCGGGTGCCAGCACCGAGGTGTCCGACTTCGCGCCGCGCCTGTACACGATGAAGATCAACCCGGAAAAGATCCGTGACGTCATCGGCAAGGGTGGCTCCGTCATCCGCGGCCTGTGCGAAGAGACGGGTTGCCAGATCAACATCGACGAAGACGGCACCATCACGATCGCCTCGACCGACGGCGCCAAGGCCGACATCGCCAAGAAGCGCATCGCCGACATCACCGCCGAAGCCGAGATCGGCAAGGTCTACGAAGGCCCGGTCGTCAAGATCCTGGACTTCGGCGCGCTGGTCAACGTGCTGCCGGGCAAGGATGGCCTGCTGCACATCAGCCAGATCGCCCACCAGCGCGTCGAGAAGGTCACCGACTTCCTGACCGAAGGCCAGATCGTCAAGGTCAAGGTGCTGGAGACGGATGAGAAGGGCCGCATCAAGCTGTCGATGAAGGCGCTGCTGGAGCGTCCGGAGGGCATGGAAGACGAGCGCTTCGAGCGTGCGCCGCGCCGCGAGTTCGGTGACCGCAACGACCGCGGTGACCGCGGTGACCGCGGTGACCGTGGTCCGCGCCGTGAGCGCAGCGAGCGCCCGCCGCGCAGCGAGCAGCCGGCTGTCGCTCCGGAAGCGGTCGCTCCGGTGGCCGCGCCGGACGCGGGTTCGGAGCCTTCGCAGGCCTGATCGTCGTCCACTCGCCTGCAGGAGTCCGCGCATGAAAGCCATTGAAATCTCTCGCCCGGGTGCTCCGGACGTACTGACGCTGGTCGATCGCGCGGACCCGGTGCCGGGGGCTGGCGAGGTGCTGATCCGCGTCACCGCCAGCGGCATCAACCGCCCGGACGTGCTGCAGCGCAAGGGGGCTTATCCGCCGCCGCCAGGGGCGTCGGATCTGCCGGGGCTGGAGGTGGCCGGGGTCATCGTGGCCGGTGATGCCGAGGCCATGGCTGCCGTCGGTCTGTCGGTCGGTCAGCGTGTCTGCGCGCTGACGCCGGGTGGCGGCTACGCCGAGTTGTGCGTGACGCCGGCGGTGCAGTGCCTGCCGGTGCCCGGTGGTCTGAGCGACATCGAGGCGGCCAGCCTGCCCGAGACCTGCTTCACCGTCTGGTCCAACGTCTTCATGCGCGCTGGACTGCAGGCGGGTGAAACCCTGCTCATCCAGGGCGGCACCAGCGGCATCGGCGTCACGGCCATCCAGATGGCCAAGGCGCTGGGGGCGACGGTGATTGCCACGGCCGGTGGTGACGCCAAGTGCCAGGCTTGCCTGGACCTCGGGGCTGACCATGCCATCAACTACCGCACGGCCGATTTCGCCGAAGAGGCGCGCCGACTCACCGCAGGGCGTGGTGTCGACGTCATCCTCGACATGGTGGCTGGCGACTACATCGCGCGCGAAGTGACGGCGCTCGCCGAGGACGGTCGACTGGTCGTGATCGCCGTCCAGGGCGGCGTGCAGGCGCAGTTCGATGCCGGGCTGTTGCTGCGGCGTCGCCTGACCATCACCGGCTCGACCCTGCGCCCGCGTTCCGTGGACTTCAAGGGCGCTGTGGCCCGGGCCTTGCGCGACCAGATCTGGCCGCTGGTTGCTGCTGGCCGCATCCGTCCCGTCGTGTACCGCGTGTTGCCCGCCGAAGCGGCTGCACACGCCCATGCACTGATGGAGTCCGGCCAGCATGTCGGCAAGATCGTGCTGCGCTGGGGGCCGGAGGCGGTCGGCGCCTGAACATCATTTTTCAACTGGATCGAAGAGCATTCATCATGACGACACGTCACAAGCTGGTGGTGGGTAACTGGAAGATGCACGGCAGCCATGCGGCGAATGCCGAGTTGCTGCAAGGCATCCTGGCCGCCCGGCCCTTCGTGGCTGAGGTGGCGGTGTGCGTGCCGTTTCCCTACCTGTCCGAAGTGGCGGTGACGCTGGCCAACAGCAGCGTGGCCTGGGGTTCGCAGGATTGTTCCGCCCATGTGCAGGGGGCGTACACCGGGGAAGTCTCGGCGGCGATGCTGGCCGAGTTCGGTTGCCGCTACGCGATCGTCGGGCACTCGGAGCGCCGCGCCTTCCATGGCGAGTCGGACCAGCTCGTGGCCGACAAGGCCAAGGCGGCGCTCGCCAAGGGCATCACGCCCATCGTGTGTGTCGGCGAAACGCTGGAGCAGCGCGAGGCCGGGGACACCGAGGCGGTCGTGAAGCGCCAGTTGTCGGCGGTCATCCACACGCTCGGGCAGTGCATCGGGGAGGTGGTGGTGGCTTATGAGCCGGTGTGGGCCATCGGCACTGGCCGGACCGCTTCGCCGGAGCAAGCGCAAGCGGTGCATGCCGTGCTGCGTGCGCAACTGGCCGCCGCGACGCCCCGTGCCGGTGACATGAAGCTGTTGTACGGCGGCAGCGTCAAGCCCGACAACGCGGCCATTCTTTTTTCACAGGCCGACATTGATGGCGGTCTGATCGGCGGTGCGGCGCTGAAAGCGGCGGATTTCGTCGCCGTGGCCCGCGCGGCGAGCTGACCGATTGCCGGTCGGTCCAGTCGAGTTCATACGGAGTTTCTTCCAATGCAAGTGATGATGAATCTGGTGCTGCTGCTGCAGCTGGTGGCGGCCATTGCCATGATCGGGCTGGTGCTGATGCAGCACGGCAAGGGCGCCGACATGGGGGCCGCCTTTGGAGGGGGCTCTTCGGGTAGTCTGTTTGGTGCAACAGGCAGTGCCAACTTCTTGTCCCGTTCGACGGCCGTGGCTGCAACGTTGTTTTTTGTCTGCACTTTGGCGCTGGCTTATTTCGGCAATCTGCGCAGCGCTGGAGGCTCCGGTGGCAGCATTCTGGACCGGGCTGCTGCGCCTGCGGCAGTGGCGGTCAGCGGGCCGGTTGCCGCGCAGATCCCGGGACTGGTCGCGGCGCCTGCGGCGTCCGCCGTGGCTGCTTCGGCACCCGCTTCGCATTGAACCTGGCGAAAAAGCAGGCCAGGTACTTGAGGCAAACCCTCATTGGTATTAGAATTCAAGGCTGCGCTGCAACGAATTGAATGCAGCGCAGCTGGCACGAACAGGATCAGAATTGATCCAATTACAATGATGTTGTTCAGTGCTGGTTGTAGAATGATGGTTTGAACATGCCGACGTGGTGAAATTGGTAGACACGCTATCTTGAGGGGGTAGTGGCGAAAGCTGTGCGAGTTCGAGTCTCGCCGTCGGCACCATACGAAATGACATGTGAATCAGATTCACCTTCGGGTTCTGATTCGGCGCCCTGGCAGTCAATACTTAGGCGCAGGGAACAGGTGGGCGCGCTAAGCACGCGGTTGAGCACTTCGGTGTTTTCCCGGGCGGCGCGCTTTATTTTTGCCGCATGAGAGGCTGACAAGTCGACTGACATGAATCTGGAACAATACCTCCCCGTCATTCTGTTCATTCTTGTCGGCGTTGGTGTCGGCGTTGCGCCCCAGTTGCTGGGCGCGCTTCTGGGTCCGCACCGTCCGGATCCGGCAAAGAACTCCCCCTACGAATGCGGTTTCGAGGCATTCGAGGATGCGCGCATGAAGTTCGATGTGCGCTACTACCTGGTGGCGATTCTCTTCATTCTGTTCGATCTTGAAATCGCGTTCCTGTTTCCGTGGGCGGTGTCGCTGCGTGAAATCGGGGCGACAGGTTTCTGGGCGATGATGATTTTCCTGGGCATCCTGGTGGTCGGATTCGTGTACGAATGGAAAAAGGGCGCCCTCGATTGGGAATGAATTCGATCCAGACCACGAGAGCCACGGAAGCACACCATGGGCATTGAAGGCGTACTCAAGGAAGGTTTCGTCACGACCAGTGTCGATACCCTGATCAACTGGTCGAAGACCGGTTCGCTCTGGCCGATGACCTTTGGTCTGGCCTGCTGTGCGGTCGAGATGATGCATGCGGGGGCCTCCCGCTATGACATCGACCGGTTCGGCATGCTGTTCCGGCCCAGTCCCCGTCAGTCTGATCTGATGATCGTTGCCGGCACGCTGTGCAACAAGATGGCGCCCGCCTTGCGCAAGGTCTATGACCAGATGGCCGAGCCGCGCTGGGTGCTGAGCATGGGCTCGTGTGCCAATGGCGGTGGCTATTACCACTACAGCTATTCGGTCGTGCGTGGTTGTGACCGTGTCGTGCCGGTGGATGTCTACGTGCCGGGCTGTCCGCCCACGGCCGAGGCGCTCCTGTATGGCATCCTGCAGCTGCAGGCCAAGATCCGACGCGAAAACACCATCGCCCGCTGAGCCGGTGCATCCGACATGACTCAGAAACTCGATACCCTGCAGGCCACGCTGGAGCGTGTGTTCGCTGATCGCCTCGTGAGCCTGGTGCGCGCCCGCGGCGAGATCACGATCACGGTCAAGGCGGCGGACTCCCTCTCTGTTGCCAAGACCCTGCGCGACCATCCGGATCTCGGATTCGAGCAGTTGATCGATCTTTGTGGCGTCGACTACAGCGGTTACCGCGACGGCCTTCATGAAGGTCTGCGTTATGCCGTGGTGACGCATCTGTTGTCGGTGCGCCTGAACTGGCGTCTGCGTCTCAAGGTGTTTGCGGCAGACGATGATTTCCCGGTCGTGCCGGCGCTGACGCCGCTGTGGTCTTCTGCCAACTGGTTCGAGCGCGAAGCGTTCGACATGTACGGCATCGTGTTCGACGGTCACGACGACCTGCGCCGCATCCTGACCGACTACGGTTTCATCGGCCACCCGATGCGCAAGGACTTCCCGGTCACGGGCCACGTCGAGATGCGCTACGACCCCGAGCAGAAGCGTGTCATCTACCAGCCGGTCACGATCGAGCCGCGCGAGATCACGCCGCGCATCATCCGCGAAGACAACTACGGCGGCCTGCACTGAGCTGGCGCAGCGCCCAACCTGAGGTTGATCCATGGCTGAAATCAAGAACTACACCCTGAACTTCGGTCCGCAGCACCCGGCCGCGCACGGCGTGCTGCGTCTGGTGCTGGAGCTGGATGGCGAAGTCATCCAGCGCGCCGATCCGCACATCGGCCTGCTGCACCGCGCCACTGAAAAGCTGGCCGAGAGCAAGACCTTCATCCAGTCGTTGCCCTACATGGACCGCCTCGACTACGTGTCGATGATGTCCAACGAGCACGCCTACTGCCTGGCGATCGAGAAGCTGCTGGGTGTCGAGGTGCCGATCCGCGCACAGTACATCCGCGTGCTGTTCAGCGAGATCACCCGCCTGCTGAACCACCTGCTGTGGCTGGGTTGCCACGGCATGGACTGCGGCGCGATGAACATGCTGATCTACTGCTTCCGCGAGCGGGAAGATCTGTTCGACATGTACGAAGCGGTGTCGGGTGCGCGCATGCACGCGGCCTACTTCCGTCCGGGCGGCGTCTACCGCGACCTGCCGGACACGATGCCGCAGTACAAGCACAGCAAGATCCGCAACGCCAAGGCGATGGCGCGTCTGAACGAGAACCGCCAGGGTTCGCTGCTGGATTTCATCGAAGACTTCGCGACCCGCTTCCCGACGCTGATCGACGAGTACGAGACGCTGCTCACCGACAACCGCATCTGGAAGCAGCGCACGGTCGGCATCGGTGTCGTGTCGCCGGAGCGGGCGCTGAATCTCGGTTTCACGGGCGCGATGCTGCGTGGCTCGGGCATTGCCTGGGATCTGCGCAAGAACCAGCCCTACGAGGTCTACGACCGCATGGACTTCGACATCCCGGTGGGTGTCAACGGCGATACCTACGACCGCTACCTGGTGCGTGTCGAGGAAATGCGCCAGTCCAACCGCATCATCAAGCAATGCGTCGACTGGCTGCGCAAGAATCCCGGTCCGGTCATCACCGACAACCACAAGGTAGCACCGCCGTCGCGCGTCGAGATGAAGACCTCGATGGAAGAGCTGATCCACCATTTCAAGCTGTTCACCGAAGGCTTCCACGTGCCCGAAGGCGAGGCCTATGCCGCTGTCGAGCATCCGAAGGGCGAATTCGGCATCTACCTGATCAGCGACGGTGCCAACAAGCCCTACCGCATGAAGATCCGTCCGCCCGGCTATGTGCACCTGGCCGCACTCGACGAGATGTCGCGCGGCCACATGATCGCGGACGCCGTGGCCATCATCGGCACGATGGACATCGTGTTCGGCGAGATCGACCGCTGACCGACCGCTGATTGACTGAAGCTCTCCGGAAGCGACCACCTCCATGTTCAGTGAAGCCACCCTGGCGCGCTTTGCGCGCGAAGTTGCCAAGTACCCCGCCGACCAGAAGCAGTCGGCGGTGATGGCGTGCCTGTCGATCGCCCAGCAGGAGCTGGGCTGGGTTTCGGCCGAAGCCGAGAAGGCCATCGCCGACGTGCTCGGCATGGCGCCAGTTGCAGTGCGCGAGGTCACGACCTTCTACAACATGTACAACCAGCGTCCGGTCGGGCAGTTCAAGCTGAACGTCTGCACCAACCTGCCGTGCCAGTTGCGCAACGGTCAGCAGGCGATGGATTACCTGTGCGAGAAGCTCGGTGTCGAAGACGGTGGCACCACCGCCGACGGCCTCTTCACCGTGCAGAAGTGCGAGTGCCTGGGCGCTTGTGCCGACGCGCCGGTGATGCTGGTCAACGACCGCCAGATGATCAGCTACATGAGCAACGACCGACTCGATGACCTGGTCGCCACGCTCAAGGCGCAGTCCAAGGCCAAGGCCAACTGACCCCAGGGGCGGCAAGCACATGACTCTTGATCTCTCCAAATTCCAGGCGACCGGTTTCGAGACCTGTTTCCATGACCGGCACATCAATCCGCAGATCTATGCGGGCTTGAACGGCAGCAACTGGCATCTGCAGGACTACGAGGCGCGGGGGGGCTACCAGGCGCTGCGCAAGATCCTGTCCCAGGCCGAAGGCGAGGGCATGACGCCCGACCAGGTGATCGCGGACGTGAAGGCCTCGGGCCTGCGCGGCCGTGGCGGCGCAGGATTCCCGACCGGCCTGAAGTGGAGCTTCATGCCCCGCGCGCTGCCGGTGCAGAAGTACCTCGTCTGCAACTCCGACGAAGGCGAGCCGGGGACCTGCAAGGACCGCGAGATCCTGCGCTTCAACCCGCACATCGTCATCGAGGGCATGATCATCGCGGCCTACGCGATGGGCATCTCGGTCGGCTACAACTACATCCACGGTGAAATCTTCGAGGCCTACGAGCGTTTCGAGGAGGCCCTCGAAGAGGCCCGTGCGGCCGGCTACCTCGGGGCCAACATCCTGGGCAGCAAGCACAGCTTCCAGCTGCACGCCTTCCACGGCTTCGGCGCCTACATCTGCGGCGAAGAGACCGCGCTGCTGGAATCGCTCGAAGGCAAGAAGGGCCAGCCGCGCTTCAAGCCGCCGTTCCCCGCCAGCTTCGGTCTGTACGGTCGTCCGACGACGATCAACAACACCGAGACCTTCGCGGCTGTTCCCTGGATCATCCGCAACGGTGGTCAGGCCTATCTGGAATGCGGCAAGCCGAACAACGGCGGCACCAAGATCTTCTCGATGGTCGGTGACGTGGAGCGTCCCGGCAACTACGAGATCCCGATGGGCACGCCGTTCTCCAAGCTGCTGGAACTCGCCGGTGGTGTCAAGGGTGGCAAGAAGCTCAAGGCGGTGATCCCGGGCGGCTCGTCGTCGCCGGTGCTGCCTGCCGACGTGATGATGGCCTGCACGATGGACTATGACTCCATCAGCAAGGCCGGCTCCATGCTCGGTTCGGGCGCCGTCATCGTGATGGACGAGACCCGCTGCATGGTCAAGAGCCTGCAGCGCCTGTCCTACTTCTACGCCCACGAGTCGTGCGGCCAATGCACGCCGTGCCGTGAAGGCACCGGCTGGCTGTCGAAGATGGTCGATCGCATCGAGACCGGCCATGGCCGTGCCGACGATCTGGCGCTGCTCGACAACGTGGCCGAGAACATCATGGGCCGCACCATCTGTGCGCTGGGGGATGCGGCAGCGATGCCGGTGCGCGGCATGCTCAAGCATTTCCGCCACGAATTCGCCCACCACATCGAACACAAGACCTGCATGGCCGGGACGAACGAACATGGTTGAAATCGAACTCGACGGCAAGAAGGTTTCGGTGCTCGAAGGCAGCATGGTGATGCATGCCGCCGAAGCAGCCGGTACCTACATCCCGCACTTCTGCTACCACAAGAAGCTCTCGATCGCCGCGAACTGCCGCATGTGCCTGGTGGATGTCGAGAAGGCACCCAAGCCCATGCCTGCCTGCGCCACACCGGTGACGCAGGGCATGATCGTGCGCACCAAGAGCGACAAGGCGATCAAGGCCCAGCAGTCGGTGATGGAGTTCCTCCTCATCAACCACCCGCTGGACTGCCCGATCTGCGACCAGGGCGGTGAATGCCAGCTGCAGGATCTGGCGGTCGGTTATGGCAAGTCGGCGTCCCGCTACGAGGAAGAAAAGCGCGTCGTCTTCCACAAGGAGGTCGGTCCGCTGATCTCCATGGAAGAGATGAGCCGCTGCATCCACTGCACGCGCTGCGTCCGCTTCGGCCAGGAAATCGCCGGCCAGATGGAGCTCGGAATGCTCCAGCGCGGCGAGCACTCCGAGATCACGACCTTTGTTGGCCAGACCATCGATTCCGAGCTGTCGGGCAACATGATCGACATCTGCCCGGTTGGCGCGCTGACGAGCAAGCCCTTCCGCTATAGCGCCCGCACCTGGGAGCTGTCGCGCCGCAAGAGCGTCAGCCCGCACGACTCGACGGGTGCCAACCTGATCGTGCAGGTCAAGAACCACAAGGTGCTGCGCGCGGTGCCGCTGGAAAACGACGCCGTCAACGAATGCTGGATCGCCGACCGCGACCGCTTCAGCTACGAGGCGCTCAACAGCGACGCCCGCCTGACCCAGCCGATGCTCAAGCAAGGCGGCCAGTGGAAGCCGGTCGACTGGACGACCGCGCTCGAATACGTGGCCAATGGCCTGAAGCAGATCAAGACGCAGCATGGCGCCGCTTCGATCGGTGCGCTGGCGTCGGCCATGAGCACCAGTGAAGAGCTGTTCCTGCTGGGCGAGTTCCTGCGCGGCCTCGGCAGCCAGAACATCGACCACCGCCTGCGCCACGCCGATTTCCGCACCGAAGCCGGCGCCGTGCGCTGGCTGGGCCTGCCGATCGCCGAGCTGACCACGCTGGACCGCGCGCTGGTGATCGGATCCTTCCTGCGCAAGGACCACCCGCTGTTCGCGCAGCGCCTGCGCCAGGCCATCCGCCGCGGTGCGCGCGTCATGCGCATCGGCGCGCAGTCGGACGACTGGGCCATGAACGTCGCCGGCGAGATCGTCGCGGCGCCGTCGGACTGGCTGTCGGTGCTGATCGAAGTCGCCGCCGCGGTGGCCACCGCCAAGGGCGTGACCGCACCGCTGTCGGTGACGCCGGGCGAGCAGGCGCAAGCCATCGCCAACGCGCTGCTGTCGGGTGAGCGCAAGGCGGTGCTGCTGGGCAATGCCGCAGCAGCCCACCCGCAAGCGGCCGAGCTGCTGGCCATCGCCAACTGGATCGCCGAGCAGGCCGGTGCCCGCTGCGGCTACCTGGGTGACTCGGGCAACGGTGTCGGCGCACAGCTCGTCGGCGCGCAGCCGGGGCAGGGCGGTCTGGACGCCGGGCAGATGCTGGCCAAGCCGCTCAAGGCCTACTTGCTGTTCAACACCGAGCCGGTGCTGGACGCGGCCAACGCAGCGCAAGCCGCCAAGTCGCTTCAAGCGGCCGAGATGGTCATCGCTTTCAGCCCCTTCCAGGCGAACGTCGAATTTGCTGACGTGATGCTGCCGATCGCGCCGTTCACCGAGACCGGTGGCAGCTTCGTCAACGCCGACGGCCGCGTGCAGTCCTTCCACGGCGTCGTGCGTCCGCTGGGCGACACCCGTCCGGGCTGGAAGGTGCTGCGCGTGCTGGGCAATCTGCTCGGCCTGAACGGCTTCGCACAGGAATCGGTCGAGGACGTCCGCGCCGCGGCTGGTCTGAACGATGCCGACAAGGTGCGTGTCCGCCTGTCCAACCGCAGCAGCGTCGCGCCGCAGATCGTGGCTGCACCCAGCGGGTTGCAGCGCATCGCCAACGTGCCGGTCTACGCCACGGACCTGGTCGTGCGCCGGGCCCCGTCGCTGCAGCAGACGGCCGACGCCAACGCGCCGCTGGTGGCCCTGAATGCCGCGCTATGGGCGCAGCTGGGCTTGCAGGCCGGCGCCAAGGTGCGCGTCAAGCAAGGCGAAGGCAGCGTCGTGCTGCCGGCCATGCTGGACGCAACGCTGGCGGTCAACACCGTGCGCGTGAGCGCCGGCCATCCCTCCACCGCCGCGCTGGGAGCCGTCTTTGGCGCCCTGGGCATCGAGCGCGCCTGAGCCGCAGAAGGACCTGATGATGCTGGACACCCTGCAAACCGTCGGCGCTTCCACGCTGGGCTCCGCCTGGGCCGTGGTCTGGACGCTGCTCAAGATCGTGGCCGTGCTGCTGCCGCTGCTCGGATGCGTGGCTTACCTGACGCTCTGGGAGCGCAAGGCCATCGGCTGGACCCAGATCCGTCCCGGCCCGAACCGGGTGGGTCCGTGGGGCCTGCTGACCCCGATCGCTGATGCCGTCAAGCTGATCTTCAAGGAGATCATCGCCCCGACCGCCGCGAACAAGGGCCTGTTCTTCCTGGGCCCGATCATGACCATCATGCCCGCGCTGGCCGCCTGGGCGGTCGTGCCGTTCGGTCCGGAAGTGGCGCTGGCCAATGTCAACGCCGGCCTGCTGTTCCTGATGGCGATTACCTCGATGGAAGTCTATGGCGTGATCATCGCCGGCTGGGCGTCCAACTCGAAGTACGCCTTTCTGGGGGCGATGCGCGCATCGGCCCAGATGGTCAGCTACGAAATCGCGATGGGCTTCTGCTTCGTCGTCGTGCTGATGGTCGCCGGCAGCCTGAACATGACGGACATCGTCATGAGCCAGACCAAGGGCCGTTTCGCCGACATGGGCATTCCGCTGCTGTCGTGGAACTGGCTGCCGCTGTTCCCGATCTTCATCGTGTACTTCATCTCCGGTCTGGCCGAGACCAACCGCCACCCCTTCGACGTGGTCGAAGGCGAAGCAGAAATCGTGGCCGGTCACATGATCGAGTACTCGGGCATGTCGTTCGCCATGTTCTTCCTGGCCGAATACGCCAACATGATCCTGGTGTCGATGATGGCCGTGCTGATGTTCCTCGGCGGCTGGTCGACCCCGCTCACCGCGCTGGACTTCATCCCGGGCTGGATCTGGCTGGGCCTGAAGACCTTCTGTGTCGCGACGATGTTCCTGTGGGTGCGCGCCACCTTCCCGCGCTACCGCTATGACCAGATCATGCGTCTGGGCTGGAAGATCTTCATCCCGATCACGCTGGTGTGGCTGGTGGTGGTGGGTCTGTGGATCCAGTCACCCTGGAACATCTGGAAATAACCCGAGCGAGCGAGGAAAGAACCATGTCCGCCGTGGCCAGTGTCAAGGATTTTGTCTCCAGTTTCATGCTGCTTGAGTTGCTCAAGGGCATGAAGCTGACGGGGCGTCACTTCTTCCAGCGCAGTGTGACTGTGCAGTTCCCGGAAGAGAAGACGCCGCTTTCGCCGCGATTCCGCGGTCTGCATGCGCTGCGCCGTTACGACAACGGTGAAGAGCGCTGCATCGCCTGCAAGCTGTGCGAGGCGGTCTGTCCGGCGATGGCGATCACCATCGAATCGGATGTGCGCGCCGACGGCAGCCGCCGTACCTCCCGCTACGACATCGATCTGACCAAATGCATCTTCTGCGGTTTCTGCGAAGAGAGCTGTCCGGTCGACTCGATCGTCGAAACGCACATCTTCGAATACCACGGCGAAAAACGCGGTGACCTGTACTTCACGAAGGACATGTTGCTGGCCGTTGGTGATCGCTACGAAAAAGAGATTGCAGCCAACAAGGAGGCGGATGCCAAGTACCGGTAAGGCCAGGCGTCCACACTCGCAGCCACGGTCTGGATGACTGCGCTGCGGGATTGGGCTTGCACCAACCGCGTACCCGACTACGACATGGACACGACCACCGCGCTCTTCTACGTCTTCTCCGCCGTGCTGCTGCTCTCGGCCTTCCGAGTCATCACGGCCAACAGCCCGGTCCATTCCGCGCTGTTCCTGGTGCTGTCTTTCTTCAGCGCTTCGTGCATCTGGATGCTGCTGCATGCCGAGTTCCTGGCGATTTCGCTGGTGCTGGTGTATGTCGGCGCTGTCATGGTGCTCTTCCTGTTTGTCGTGATGATGCTCGACATCAACATCGAGGTGCTGAAGCAGGGTTTCTGGAACCACTTCCCGGTAGCCGCACTGGTCGGCGTGGTGATCGCGCTGGAAATGGCCTGGGTGTTGCAGCGCGGCTTCAACACGCCGGTGGCCAGGCAGATGGAGGGCGTCGTCGGCATGCCCAACACCAAGCTGCTGGGCATCGAGCTCTACACCGACTACCTTTATCCGCTGGAAATCGCTGCGGTGCTGCTGCTGGTGGCGATCATCTCGGCCATCGCGCTGACGCTGCGTCGCCGCAAGGACGTTCGCGGCCAGAACCCGTCGGAACAGGTCAAGGCCAAGAAGGCCGATCGCCTGCGCATCGTGAAGATGGACGCCGTGCGCGAACTGCCCTCTGTTCCGGCTGCACCGATCGCCGCCGATGCTGCTGCACCGAAAGGAAACGCATGATCACGCTCGGACACTACCTGACGCTGGGCGCGATCCTGTTCGCGATCTCCGTGGTCGGCATCTTCCTGAACCGCAAGAATCTGATCGTGCTGCTGATGGCCATCGAGCTGATGCTGCTGTCGGTCAACCTGAACTTCGTGGCCTTCTCCCATTACCTGGGTGACATGGCCGGCCAGGTGTTCGTGTTCTTCATCCTGACGGTGGCAGCGGCCGAGTCCGCGATCGGTCTGGCCATCCTGGTCGTGCTGTTCCGCAACCGCGCCACGATCAATGTCGATGAGCTCGACTCGCTGAAGGGCTGACGCCAAGGGGAACAACAGAAAATGTCTCAGCTCTCGCAATCGATGCTGTTGGCCGTGCCGCTCGCGCCCCTCGCAGGGGCCGTGCTGGCCGGCTTCTTCGGCAAGTCCATTGGTCGGACGGGTTCGCACGTCGCCACCATTCTGGGCGTGCTGATCGCCTTCATCCTGTCGGCCATCACGCTCAAGGCCGTCGCGCTCGAAGGGGCGCGCTACAACCAGACCGTCTACGAGTGGATGGTGCTGGGTGGCCTGAAGATGGAAGTCGGCTTCATGATCGACGGCCTGACCGCGATGATGATGTGCGTGGTGACCTTCGTGTCGCTGATGGTGCACCTGTACACCATCGGCTACATGGAAGAGGATCCCGGCTACCAGCGCTTCTTCAGCTACATCTCGCTGTTCACCTTCTCGATGCTCATGCTGGTCATGAGCAACAACTTCCTGCAGCTGTTCTTCGGCTGGGAAGCGGTGGGTCTGGTGTCGTACCTGCTGATCGGCTTCTGGTTCAAGAAGCCGACCGCGGTGTTCGCCAACATGAAGGCCTTTCTGGTCAACCGTGTGGGTGACTTCGGCTTCATCCTCGGCATCGGTCTGATCGCTGCCTACGCCGGCACGCTGAACTACACCGAGACCTTCGCGAAGGCCGACGAGTACAGCAAGCTCGGTTTCGCCAATCCCTTCGGCGGCGAACCATGGATGCTGATCACCGTGACCTGCATCTGCCTGTTCATCGGCGCGATGGGCAAGTCGGCGCAGTTCCCGCTGCATGTCTGGCTGCCGGACTCGATGGAAGGTCCGACCCCGATCTCGGCGCTGATCCACGCCGCCACCATGGTGACGGCCGGCATCTTCATGGTGACCCGGATGTCGCCGCTGTTCGAACTGTCGGACACCGCGCTGAACTTCATCCTGGTGATCGGCTCGATCACGGCGCTGTTCATGGGCTTCCTGGGCATCATCCAGAATGACATCAAGCGGGTGGTGGCGTATTCGACGCTGTCGCAGCTGGGTTACATGACGATGGCGCTGGGCGCGTCGGCCTACTCGGTCGCCGTGTTCCACCTGATGACGCACGCGTTCTTCAAGGCGCTGCTGTTCCTGGGTGCCGGCTCGGTGATCATGGGCATGCACCATGACCAGGACATCCGCAACATGGGTGGTCTGCGCAAGTACATGCCGATCACCTGGATCACCTCGCTGCTGGGTTCGCTCGCGCTGATCGGCACGCCGTTCTTCTCGGGCTTCTACTCGAAGGACTCGATCATCGAGGCGCTGGCCGCCAGCCACCTGCCGGCCGCACCCTGGGCCTACACCGCCGCGATCATCGGTGTCTTCGTGACGGCGTTCTACTCGTTCCGGATGTACTTCCTGGTCTTCCATGGCAAGGAGCATTTCCATCACAAGCCATTCCCGGGCGAACACGACCACCATGACGAGGATGACCACGGCCACGCGCACGCGCACACGCCGCACGAATCCCCCTGGGTCGTGACCGTGCCGCTGCTGCTGCTGGCGATTCCGTCGGTCGTGATCGGCTACCTCACCATCGAGCCGATGCTGTACGGCGACTTCCTCAAGGACGCGATCTTCGTGAATCTGCACGCGCATCCTGCAATGGAAGAGCTCGCACACGAATTCCACGGCGCGGCGGCGATGGCGATGCATGCCTTCAGCACGCTCCCGTTCATGCTGGCCCTGGGGGGTGTCGTGACGGCGTACGTGTTCTACATGCTGGTTCCGGCTGTCCCGGCGTTCTTCGCCCGGGCGCTGGCACCGCTGGTGACCGTGATGGAAAACAAGTACTACATGGACTGGATCAACGAGAACATCTTCGCTGCAGGTGCCCGCCTGCTGGGCCGCGGCCTGTGGAAGATCGGCGACGTGACGATCATCGACGGCCTGGCTGTCAATGGCTCTGCGCGTCTGGTGGGCTGGATCGGATCGCTCGTGCGCCTGTTCCAGACCGGCTACATCTACCACTACGCACTGGTCATGCTCGTCGGCGTCTTCGCGCTGATGTCGTGGTTCGTGTGGCAGTACCACTGAGCGGAGGTAACACACCATGGCATACCTCTCTCTTGCAATCTGGATCCCCATCGTCTTCGGCGTGCTGTTGCTGGCGATCGGGCGCGACGACCAACCCCAGGCGGCTCGCTGGATCGGTCTGATCGGCGCGCTGATCGGCTTCGCGGTGACGCTGCCGCTGATCACCGGCTTCGATACCACCACCGCAGCCCTGCAGTTCCAGGAAAACTTCGCCTGGATTCCGCGGTTCAACATCCGCTACCACCTGGGTGTCGACGGCATCTCGGTGTGGTTCGTGCTGCTGACGGCCTTCATCTCGATCATCGTCGTGCTGGCCGGCTGGGAAGTCATCACCGACCGTGCCCACCAGTACATCGGCGCCTTCCTGATCATGTCCGGCCTGACGGTCGGCGTGTTCTCGGCGGCCGACGGCATGCTGTTCTACGTGTTCTTCGAAGCGACCCTGATCCCGATGTACATCATCATCGGCATCTGGGGCGGACCGCGCCGTGTCTACGCCGCGATCAAGTTCTTCCTGTACACGCTGGCCGGCTCGCTGCTGCTGCTGCTCGCGCTGGTCTTCCTGTACTACAAGTCGGGTGGCAGTTTCGACATCCTGACCTGGCACAAGCTGCCGCTGCCGATCGGCGCGCAGACCATGCTGTTCTTCGCTTTCCTGGCAGCGTTCGCGGTGAAGGTGCCGATGTGGCCGGTGCACACCTGGTTGCCGGACGCCCACGTCGAGGCGCCCACCGGCGGCTCGATCGTGCTGGCCGCGATCATGCTGAAGCTGGGGGCCTACGGCTTCCTGCGCTTCTCGCTGCCGATCGCGCCGGACGCCTCGCACGAGTGGTCCGGTCTGCTGGTCGGGCTGTCGCTGGTGGCGGTGATCTACATCGGTCTGGTCGCGATGGTGCAGACCGACATGAAGAAGCTGGTCGCCTATTCGTCGATCGCGCACATGGGCTTCGTCACGCTGGGCTTCTTCTACTTCAGCGAACTGGGGATCTCCGGTGGTCTGGTGCAGATGATCTCGCACGGCTTCGTGTCGGGCGCGATGTTCCTGTCGATCGGGGTGCTGTACGACCGCGTGCATTCGCGCGAGATTTCCTCGTACGGCGGTGTGGCCAACACCATGCCCAAGTTCGCGGCCTTCGCGGTGTTCTTCGGCATGGCCAATGCCGGCTTGCCGGGCACGGCGGGGTTCATCGGCGAATGGATGGTGATTCTGGGTGCCGTGAAGTTCAACTTCTGGATTGGCATGCTGGCGGCGTCTGCCCTGATTTTCGGTGCGGCCTACACGCTGTGGATGGTCAAGCGGGTCTACTTCGGCGAAGTGGCCAATGACCATGTGCGTGATCTCACTGACATCAATGCCCGCGAGTACCTGCTGCTGGCCGTGCTGGCGATCTGCACCCTTGCAATGGGTCTGTACCCCAAGCCGTTCACCGACGTCATGCACGTGTCGGTGACCGAGCTGATCCGCCACGTTGGCGTGTCGAAACTGTGATCCTGGAGCGCTGCACCCCATGACTGCAATGAATTGGCTCGCGGTGTATCCCGAGATCTTCCTGCTGGTGATGGCCTGCGTCGTCGCGCTGGCCGACCTGTTCGTCACCGACCCCCGGCGCACGCCGACCCATGTGCTGGCCCTGCTGACGCTGATCGGCGTCGGTGGCATGCACTGGGTGCTGTTCAGCGAAGGGCAGACGGCCTATGCGATGAACCGCATGGTGGTCACCGATCCGATGGGGCACCTGCTGGCCCTGTTCGCGACGATCGCCGTGGCCGTGACCCTCGTCTACGCGCGTCCCTATGCGGCCAGCCGCGAGATGCTCAAGGGTGAGCTGTACACGCTGAGCCTGTTCTCGCTGCTCGGCATCTCGATCATGGTGTCGGGCAACAACCTGCTGACGCTGTACCTCGGCCTGGAAGTGATGAGCCTGTCGCTGTACTCGCTGGTCGCGCTGCGCCGTGACCACGCCCAGTCCACCGAAGCGGCGATGAAGTACTTCGTGCTGGGTGCGCTGGCCTCGGGCTTCCTGCTCTATGGCATGTCGATGATGTACGGTGCCACCGGCTCGATCGATCTGGGCCAGATCTTCGATGCCATCGGCAAGGGCGATGTGAACCGCCAGGTCCTGGTGTTCGGTCTGGTGTTCATCGTGGCTGGCCTGGCCTTCAAGCTCGGTGCTGTGCCTTTCCACATGTGGCTGCCTGATGTGTACCAGGGCTCTCCGACGGCCGCGACGCTGCTGATCGCCGGTGCGCCGAAGATCGCTGCCTTTGGCATGCTGATGCGTCTGCTGGTCGATGGCATGCTGGGTCTCGCCGTGGACTGGCAGCAGATGATGGTGGTGCTGGCCGTCTGTTCGCTGCTGGTCGGTAACCTGGCAGCCATCGCGCAGACCAACCTCAAGCGCATGCTCGCCTACTCGACCATCGCGCAGATGGGCTTCCTGCTGCTGGGTCTGCTGGCGGGTGTCGTCAATGGCAACACGCTGTCTGCGGCCAACGCCTACAGCTCGGCCATGTTCTACATCATCACCTACGTGGTGACGACGCTGGGCACCTTCGGTCTGGTCATGCTGATGGCGCGCGCCGGCTTCGAGGCGGACGAGATTGCCGATCTGGCCGGTCTGCACCGCCGCAGCCCGATGCTGGCAGCCGTGATGGGCATCTTCATGTTCTCGCTCGCGGGCGTGCCGCCCATGGTCGGTTTCTATGCCAAGCTGGCCGTGCTGCAGGCGCTGATCTCGACCAACGACATGATGCACCTGCAATTGGCGATCTTTGCCGTGGTGATGTCATTGATCGGTGCGTTCTATTACCTGCGCGTCGTCAAGGTCATGTACTTCGATGAACCGAAGGACACGTCGCCGATCGTCACGCCCACGGGTGCTCGCACGGTGCTGTCCCTGAATGGTGCGGCCGTGCTGCTGCTCGGCATTCTCCCCGGCAGCCTGATGGCGATGTGCGCACAGGCCATCGTCAAGGCGCTGGCGACCTGATGACGCCAGCGGCATCGATCTGGCTGGTACTGCTGCTTGCAGCCGTGCTGGCCAACCTGCCGTTCTTCAACGAACGGCTTTTTGCGTTGGGCCCCCGCCAGGCGACCAAGGCCGTGACATGGCATCTGCTGGAGCTGGTGCTCTACACCGCTGTGGTCACGGGACTCGGGCGCTGGCTGGAAGGCCGCAGTGGCCAGATGGCCGAGCAGGGCTGGCAGTTCTACGCCACCCTGTCGTGCGTGATGCTGACGCTGGCCTTCCCGGGGTTCGTCTGGCGCCACCTTCGCCGCAAGCATTGACGCAAGCACTGAGACACGAATCGCCATGGGATTGCTGGAACTGGATGGACTGCCTGCAGGGGATGCCCACCTGCGTGAAACCTGCGTGCAGTCACGCGAGGTCTACCGCGGACGTTTCCTGAAAGTACGCCAGGACGATGTGACCCTGCCCGACGGCAATACCTCGTACCGCGAATACATCGTTCATCCGGGTGCCGTGATGGTCGTGCCTGTGCTGGATGACGGACGTCTCGTGATGGAGCGGCAGTACCGCTACCCCATGCACCGTGCCTACCTCGAATTTCCAGCCGGCAAGCTGGAAGCGGGCGAGCCCGGCATCGTCTGCGGCGTGCGCGAGCTGTTCGAGGAAACGGGGTACCGTGCGGCCGAATGGGCGTATGCGGGGGAGTTGCACAATGCGATCGCCTACTCCAGCGAGCGCATCGAGGTCTGGTTCGCCCGCGGGCTGGTGGCCGGCGAGCGGCAACTGGACGCGGGCGAGTTCCTCGATGTCTTCACCGCCACCGAAGACGATCTGGCCGGATGGATCGCCGACGGCTCTGTCACCGATGCCAAGACCATGGTCGCGTTGCTCTGGTTGCAGCAATGGCGTGCCGGTCGCTGGGCTTTGACCTGGAAAAAAGCCGAAGACTGGGGCTGCGACCGATAATCGTTCGGTCATGAAAGTACTCAATCTGCAATGTGCGTCCGGCCATGCCTTCGAGGGCTGGTTCGGATCGGAAGAGGATTACCAGTCGCAGCAGTCCCGCGGATTGCTGACCTGTCCGATGTGCGGGCTGGCCGAGGTCTTGCGCATGCCTTCTGCGCCGAGGCTGAACCTGTCCGGCGCCAGAACGCCCCCGACTGGCGCGCCGCCCGCACCTGGCCAGCCAGCACCCGTCACGGAGCCCAACCCCGGGGTCCAGCCGCGTTCACGCATCGCCCAGACCCCCGAGCGCGCCCAGGCCGAGGCCATCCTGCTGCAGGCCATGCGCCATGTGCTGGCCAATACCGAAGACGTCGGACCGCACTTCGCGGAGGAGGCCCGGCGCATCCACCACGGCGAGATCGAACACCGCAACATCCGCGGCGAGGCGACACCTGTCGAGGCGCAGGCCCTGCGGGAGGAGGGCATCGACGTCTGGCACCTGCCGATTCCCGACGGACTCAAGGGCCCGTTGCAGTGAGGCTGGAGGGGTCCAGCATCCGGCCCGGATTCATCCGCTGACCAGGATCCAGTGCCCGCTTGATGGCCTGCATCAGCGACAGTGCGACTGGTGACTTGCGCTGTGCCAGCTCCTCCCGCTTCAAGGCACCGATGCCGTGCTCGGCCGAGATCGAGCCGCCGTGCGCCTGCACCGCGTCATAGACCAGCGTGTTGACCGCATGCTCGTGCCGGGCCAGGAACTCCGCCGGCGAGCCACCCACCGGCACCTGCACGTTGTAGTGCAGATTGCCGTCGCCCAGATGCCCGAAGTTGACCAGCCGTGCACCCGGGAAGGCCTGCTCCAGCGCTGCATCCGTGCTGGCGACAAAGGCCGGGATGCGCGAGACGGGCAGGGCGATGTCGTGCTTGATGTTCAGGCCTTCCTCGGCCTGCGCCATCGAGATCGACTCGCGCAGGTGCCACATCGACCGCGACTGCGCGACCGAGGACGCCACGGCTGCATCGGTGATGATCTCCGCCTCCAGCGCGGCCTCCAGCAAGCCTTCGAACACGGTCCGGGCGTGGTCGGCGCTTTCGGCGTCGGAGATTTCCAGCAGCACCGTCCAGGCCGCGGGCGGCAGCGGCTGCGGGATCTGCGGGAAGTGCTTGCGCACCAGAGACAGCGCGCAGTCGCTCATCACCTCGAAGCCGGTCAGCGACGCGGCCGTGCGGGCCTGCGCCAGCTGCAGCAGTGCCACGCACTGTTCCACCGACGCACAGGTGGCCAGCGCGGTCATCGAGGCCGCCGGCTGCGGATACAGGCGCAGCACCGCGGCGGTGATCACGCCCAGCGTTCCCTCGCTGCCGATGTAGAGGTGGCGCAGGTCATAGCCGGTGTTGTCCTTGCGCAGGCCGCTCAGGCCCTCCCAGACCTCGCCGGCCGGCGTCACCACCTCCAGCCCGAGGCACAGCTCGCGGGCATTGCCGTAGCGCAGCACCTGTGTGCCGCCCGCGTTCGTCGACAGGTTGCCGCCGATGGTGCAACTGCCTTCCGCCGCCAGACTCAGCGGCAGCAGCAGCCCGGCCGCCTCCGCCGCGTCTTGCGCGGCCTGCAGCACGCAGCCGGCCTCGACCGTCATCGTCAGGTTGGCCGCGTCGATGCTGCGGACCCGGTTCAGCCGGCCCAGGTTCAGCAGCACCTGCGTGCCGCTGTCGTCCGGCACCGACCCGCCCACCAGACTGGTGTTGCCACCCTGCGGCACCACGGCCGCTCCGTGATGGGCGCACAGGCGCATCACCTCCGCGACTTCGGCGGTGTTGCCGGGCCGGACGACTGCCAGGGCACGGCCGTGCCAGCGCTTGCGCCAGTCGCGTTCGTAGGCCACGAGATCGCCGTTGCGCAGCACGTGGGCGGCGCCGATGGCGGCGCAGAGGTCCGCGATCAGCGGAAGGTCCTGATTCGACATGCCATGTGTCCCTGTCATTCGGATTCAGACCGCCGCAGCGGTGTTCAGCCGCCCGGCTGCCAGCCGTGCCCGCACATGCCAGGCGCAGGCCGTGAACAGCAGCACCGACAGCACGGTCTCCATGCCCGCCAGCGCCACTTCGGGCCCCGGCGCGCTGTTGACCCGCACGGCGCCTTCAGCGGCATAGAGCCAGACGGCCAGGCTCAGCCAGCGGTAGGTGTAGAGCTTCATGCGCCAGAGGCCCGGCAGCGCCAGTACCAGCGGCAGCACCTTGATGGCGAGCGTGCCGCTGCCGGTGCGGGCCAGCGCCAGCTCCCACAGCAGACCCAGTGCGATCAGTGCCAGACAGGCGGTGAAGCCCAGCCAGCGGCTGCGCAGGACCGCCGCAGTGGGAATACCGGCGGGATGGGGTGTGGACAGGGCGGGTTCGGTCATCGTGGGGGGGCATCGGTTCAGCTTTGGCATGATAGCCATCATGAATCCCTTCAGCAGTCGCTGGGCTGCCCTCCAGCACTGGCCGTGGCTCGACACGCTGCGCACCCTCCGCCAGCGTTTCCGTGAAGACCGGCTCGGCATCACGGCTGGCAGCCTGACCTTCACGACCACGATCTCGCTGGTGCCGCTGGCGACGGTGACCTTCGCGCTCTTCACGGCGTTTCCGATCTTCGCGAGTTTTCGCAAGGCGCTGGAGGTCTATTTCCTGCAGAACCTGGTGCCGGATGCCATCGCCCGCCCCGTCCTGAAGCAGCTCACGCTGTTTGCCAGCAAGGCCAGCCAGGTCGGGACCATCGGCCTGGTGGTGCTGGTCTTCACGGCCCTTGCGCTCTTGCTGACCATCGACCGATCCCTCAACGCCATCTGGCGGGTGCGCCAGCCCCGGCCGCTCGCCCAGCGTGTGCTGGTCTACTGGGCCACCGCCACGCTGACCCCGCTGGTGCTGGGCGTGAGCCTGTCGATGACCTCGTACGCCGTGTCCGCTTCCCGCGGATGGGCAGAGGCACTGCCCGGAGGGGTGTCGCTCCTGCTCGGGTTGATCGAGCTGGGGCTGATGGCCGCCGGCATGTCGGCACTGTTCAAGTTCGTCCCCAACACGCAGGTGCGCTGGAGCCATGCGGCGCTGGGGGGCGTGTTTGTCGCGGTGGGGTTCGAGCTGGCCAAGCGCGGGCTGGCCTGGTACCTGGGCCTCACGCCGACCTACACCACGATCTACGGCGCATTCGCCACGGTGCCGATCCTGCTGAGCTGGATCTACCTGGGCTGGGTGATCGTGCTGCTGGGGGCGGTGATTGCTGCTTATGCCCCGAGTTTGCAGATGCGCGTGGTGCGCCACGCGGTGATGCCCGGATGGCGGTTCATGCTCGCGCTGACCGTGCTGCGTGAGCTGGCCCGTGCGCAGCAGAGCGAGGCGCGTGGCGTGGCGCTGGTCGAGTTGTGCGAGCGCCTGCATCTGGATCCGCTGCAGGTCGATCCGGTGGTCGAGCACCTCCAGCGCCTGGACTGGGTGGGCAGCCTGTCCGAGCCTGGCCTGGCGCGCCATGTGCTGCTGGTTGACCCGGCCCGTACCCCAGTGGCGCCGCTGGTGCAGGCCTTGCTGCTGTCCGCGCGCTGGCAGGACGAACCGTTCTGGCACCATGCCGGCCTGTCCGGAATGCGACTGGCCGATGCGCTGGGCGGGGAGTTTTCACCCTGAGGCCCGTGTCGGCCGACACCCGGGCACGCCCTTGGCTGAAACTGCCCTGCGTTCGTCCCTGTTTTATGTATTTCGGGCGCCCGGGCATTGCATAACCTCTCGCCAGCCGTCATTTGACGGGATCGGACCGAGCGTGTTACCGGGGGTATCCCATGCGCAGCAACTTGCCAGTTACACAGACTGAATATCCATTTCCTGCCGGGCGGGCACTGGTCTCGACCACGGATGCCCAAGGGCGCATCCTCTACTGCAATCCCGCGTTCATCGAAGTCAGCGGGTTTGTCCGGGAGGAGCTGCTCGGCCAGCCGCACAACCTGATCCGTCACCCCGACATGCCGGCGGAGGCCTTTCGCGACATGTGGGCCACGATCGCTGGTGGCGAGCCCTGGTCCGGGATGGTCAAGAACCGGCGCAAGAATGGCGACCACTACTGGGTCATGGCCAACATCACGCCCTTGTTCGAAGGCGATCGGCTGGCGGGGTACATGTCGGTGCGCGTCGAGGCCAGTCGTGCGCAGATCGATGCCGCGGAACAGCTCTACGCCGCGATGCGTGCCGAGCAGTCGTCCGAGGGCGCCGGGCGTTACCGGCTACAAAGCGGACGTGTCGAGCTGGACACCTGGGCGGCCAGGGTGGGTCGCCGACTGACCGTCCGGCCACCCACGAGGCTGTTTCTGCTCTGCTTCGGGTGTGGCCTGACTGGCATGGGCGCCGCGCAGGTTGCCCAGACTGCCGGTGGCCTGGGCGTGTTGTCGTGGCCGCTTGCCACGGGACTGGTGGCGGGGGGGGCGGCGATGGCCGCCTGGCGCATCGGCGTCACGACCGTGCAGCCGATGCAGCGCCTGCTCCAGTTCGCCAACCGCATGGCCGCGGGTGATCTGAGTCGCCGCCTGCCCGCCGACCAGCCCGGTCTGGCCGGGCGGCTTGAACGGGCGCTCAACCAGCTGTCGGTCAACCTGCTGGCGATCGTCGGCGACACCCGGGCCGGGGTGGACTCGCTGCGGGGCACGGCCGGTGAAATGGCCCGCGGCAACCTCGAACTCTCCGAGCGCACCGAGTCCCAGGCATCCAGTCTGGTGCAGACCTCGGCCTCGATGACGCAGATCACCGCCACCGTGCGCCACAGCGCCGAGAGCGCCCGTGGCGTGGCCGACATGGCCTCGCAGACGTCAGACATCACCTCTCGCAGCACGAGTGCGGTCCACCGCGTGACGGAGACGATGCAGACCATCAGCCAGGCCTCGCGCCGCATCCAGGAAATCGTCCAGGTCATCGACGGCATCGCGCTGCAGACCAATCTGCTGGCGTTGAACGCGGCCGTCGAGGCGGCCCGCGCCGGGGAGCAGGGCCGCGGCTTCGCCGTGGTGGCCGGCGAGGTGCGCCAGCTGGCCAAGAGCACCTCGGTGGCGGCACAGGAGATCAAGGAGCTGATCCAAGATGCTGCCAGCAAGGTGGAGGCCGGGACCTTGCAGACCGACCTGGCCTGCAGCTCCATGGACGAGGCGCTCGCCGCCGTGCGGCAGATGAGCACGCTGGTGGGCGGCATTGGCGCTGGCGCGACCGAGCAGCTGGTCGGCATCTCGCAGATCAACGAGGCCGTGGCCAACATGGAAACCCTCACCCAGCACAACGCCACGCTGGTGCAGGACCTGAGCCGTGCGGCCAGTTCGGTGGGCTCGCAGGCTGAGATGGTGTCCGAAGCGGTCCGCATCTTCCGGCTGGACATGCAGGCCCAGTCCGGGGCGACCCCGTCGGCGGTTGCCTTGCGGCGCCAGATGAAAGCGGCTTCGCCTGTGCGATCGCCGGCGACGTCGCGCTGAGCCGCTCAGCGCAGCGACAGGCGCAGTGCGGCGAGCAGGCCGTCCGGGTCTTCCTGCATCAGCGCGTGGCCGGCGCCCGGCAGCGTGTGCACCTCGGCACCAAGGGCCTGCGCGATCGTGGCGGCCTGCTTCGGCAGGGTCATGCGGTCCTGGCCGCCCACGATCAGGCTGCAGCGGGTGTTTCCGCTGGTGCGCAACTGTTGCGCTGCGTCCAGTCCATGGGCGTAGTGGTCGCAGGCGGTGAAGTCGTGGTGGAGCAGGTTGTGTTCGATGCCCGCCACCCCGGCACTGCGCGCGAGTACCTGCCGCATCAGTGCCCGGCTGGCGCCCTGCAGCCAGGTCCCCGGCCCGGGACCGGACGGCTTGGCGGCCCTCGATGCGTGCGAGAACGCCACCACCTGGTCGATGGCCGCCAGCGGTTCCTGGGCCGCAGTGGCCAGCAGCGCGGGCGAGACGCGCATCGGATAGGCCGTACCCACCATCACGAGGTGGCTGATCAGCCCTGGTGCGGCCCGGCTGGCGGCTTCCAGCGCGATCAGTGACCCCATGCTGTGCCCGACCAGCGCCGCCCGCCACACCCCACGTTCGGCCAGCAGCCCGAGGATGGCGTCGGCCATCGCTTCGACATCCGGCAGAGCAGGGCCTGCGCTGCGGCCATGCCCCGGCAGATCCACGGCGAGCACGCTGTGGCCGTGGTGCGCGAACCAGCGCGCCGCCAGCGTCCAGACGCTGTGGTCGTTGAGTGCGCCATGGATGAACACGACGCAAGGCAGGGTCGCATCGAACGGCCGGCCGCCGGTGTAGGCGCAGGAGAGCACGCAGGCGGTGGACAGGGGCGTGGGCATGGACATCACGCGGCTTGCTGCGCCACCTGGAAGCGGGTGGGCGAGGCCGGGTGGATCACCAGCGAGCGCGCATCGCCCACATTGGCGAGGTGCGACAACAGCAGGCGCTCTCCATTGACCCACTCGAAAACGAACGAGGTGCTCAGGTGCAGCGCGACGGCGACGGCTCCGGTGACCGGGTCGGGCGTGCTGCCGGCATGCAGCGCGAGGGTGTCGAATCCGGGGGCGGCGTATCCGGCCATCGGAGGCTTCTCAGGGGGTGATTCTGGCGCGCATTGTGGGCTATATTGGCGCAACAGTTCCTGTAGTTCGTGCATCCGTCTGTAGCGTTCCCGGCGTTTTCCGTCCCCCCAGTCTTCGAGAGGCCACCATGAAAGTCAGCGACATCCTGCGCGTGAAGGGCAACACGCTCTTCACTGTCACCCCCGACCATCCGCTGGCCGAGGCGATCACGGTCATGGCCGAGAACGACATCGGTTCGCTCGTGGTGATGGAACACGGCGATCTGGCCGGCATGCTCACCTTCCGCGAAGTGATCCAGGCGATCGTGCGCAACGGCGGCGTGGTCGGCAAGATGCTGGTGCGCGGCGTGATGGACGATCATCCGCTGACCTGCACGCCCGGCACCGAGATCGACGAGGTCCGCCGCATGATGCTGGAGCGCCATGCGCGCTACATGCCCGTGATGAGCGCGCGCATGCTGATGGGGGTGATCTCGTTCTACGACGTCGCCAAGGCCGTCGTCGATAGCCAGGATTTCGAGAACCGCATGCTCAAGGCCTACATCCGCGACTGGCCAGCCGATGCGACCGAGCAGGCCATGGCGGATGCGGTTCGCGATCAGGCCTGAGTGCTGGTCTGGCACCGATGGCCACGAACAGCAGCGCCACGGACAGCCGTACAAAGCGGCCAGCACCGGCCGAAGCCGTGATGGCGGGCACCCAGGCCATTCCCAGGCCTGCCGCGGCGAATCCCGGTGGAAGCAGGCGTGTTCCTCCTGAAGCGATTCAGTCTCTCTTTCTGATACAAAAGCAACCGGATGTTCCAGCTGGGCATGCCGTAAAAAAGGCACGGTGCCCTTGACGCACCGTGCCTGAAACGAGTCCCTGGGGACTCGCGGCTGGAATCTTCCTCCTCGACTCACATGTCGGACGCAACCGAACTGAGACCGAGGTCACTGCTGCCCATCAGGCGTTCGATGTCCAGCAGGATCAGCATGCGGTCCTGCAGGCTGGCGATGCCGGTGATGAAGCTGGTGTCCTGGCTGGTGTCCATGTCCGGGGCGGGGCGCACGGCTTCGCCGGGCAACTCGAGCACGTCCGACACCGAATCGACCACCGCGCCGACCACCCGCCCACGGATGTTCAGCACGATCACCACCGTGAAGCCGTTGTATTCGACACTCTCGCAGCCGAACTTGATGCGCAGATCGACGATCGGCACGATCACGCCGCGCAGGTTCACCACGCCCTTGAAGCACGATGCAGCGTTGGCGATGCGCGTCGGCGCCTCGTAGGAGCGGATTTCCTGCACCTTGAGGATGTCGATGCCGTATTCCTCGTGGCCGAGGCGGAACGTCAGATATTCGCCTCGCATGTGGCTGGTGTCACCGGCAGTGCCGGCGGCATTGCCGCTGCGCTGTGCGGAGGGGGTTCCGCCGCCAGTCGAAGACCGGGGGGATGTCGGGTGCTTGAGGGCCGTGCTCATCTTGATCCTTGATGTGCGATTCGGTTGAATTCTCATGGGCGGCGGCGATGCCAATGGCTGGAGCAGCAGGGGATAGGGGGCTCAGTTCGCGCTACAGGCCGGCGCCTACAATCGCGCGTTCTTCTCCAGCGCAAGCAGCACCCATCCGCACCATGTCCGGCAGCACTTTCGGTCTCCTGTTTCGAGTCACCAATTTCGGCGAAAGCCACGGCCCGGCCATCGGCTGCGTCATCGACGGCTGCCCGCCCGGGCTGGCGCTGTCCGAGGCCGACATCCAGCCCGACCTCGACCGCCGCCGCCCCGGCACCAGCCGCCACGTCACCCAGCGCAACGAGCCGGACCAGGTCGAGATCCTCTCCGGCGTCTACGAGGGGCTGACCACCGGCACGCCGATTGCCCTGCTGATCCGCAACACCGACCAGCGCAGCAAGGACTACGGCAACATCCTCGACACCTTCCGACCCGGCCACGCCGACTACACCTACTGGCGCAAGTACGGCCTGCGCGATCCGCGCGGCGGCGGACGCTCGTCGGCGCGGCTGACGGCACCGATGGTGGCCGCCGGCGCCGTGGCCAAGAAGTGGCTGCAGGCGCGCCACGGCACCACGTTCGTGGGCTGGATGAGCCAGCTCGGCCCGATCGCGATTCCGTTCGAGGACGAGGCGCAAATCCCGCTGAACCCCTTCTTCGCACCCGGCACGTCGCAGATCGAGGCGCTGGAGACCTACATGGACGACTTGCGTCGTGCGGGGGATTCCTGCGGCGCGCGCATCCAGGTGGTCGCCCGCGGCATGCCGGTCGGGCTGGGTGACCCGCTGTTCGACAAGCTGGATGCCGATGTCGCCTACGCGATGATGGGCATCAATGCGGTCAAGGGCGTCGAGCTCGGCGCGGGTTTCGCGTCCGTCGCCCAGCGTGGCACCGAGCACGGTGACGAGATGACGCCCGCCGGTTTCCGCAGCAACAACGCCGGCGGCGTGCTTGGTGGCATTTCGACCGGGCAGGATCTGGTGGTGTCGATCGCCATCAAGCCCACGAGTTCGATCCGCACGCCGCGCGACTCCATCAACCGGGCCGGCGAGCCGGCGACGGTCGAGACCTTCGGGCGCCACGACCCCTGCGTCGGCATCCGCGCGACGCCGATCGCCGAGGCGATGCTGGCGCTGGTGGTGATGGACCATGTGCTGCGCCACCGTGCGCAGTGCGGGGACGTTGTGCTGCCGATCGAACCGCTGCCAGGCAGCCTGCCGGACGCGGACTGACCGGTGCTCCAGCGCGACCCGGTTCGTGGTCCGGTGCGCGGGATCAGGAATGGGGCCGGGTGCCGTGCAGACCGCCGTGCTGCAGCACCTCGGCCAGCGCCGGTGCCACATTGCACAGCGCCAGACCGTGGCCCTGTTCGGCACGACTGCGGCGCAGTGCCAGCAGCAGCTGCAGCCCGGCCGTGTCGCACATGGTCACGCGGGCCATGTCCAGCGGGTCGTCCGGGCCGGCCTCCGCCAGCCAGGCGAGCAGCTGTTCCCGGCGCCGGCTGGCGTGGCGGATGGTCAGGTCGCCGTCGATCTGCACGGGCCTTGTCCGCTCAGGGGCACAGCCGTGCCACGGCATCCACCAGCTGCGAAGGCTGGAACGGCTTGGTGATCCAGGCCCGCACCCCGGCCGCGCGGCCTTCGGCCTTCTTGGCGTCCTGTGACTCGGTGGTCAGCATGATGATGGGCGTGAACCGGTGGTTGACCGTGGTCTTGACGTGGCGCGCGAAGCTCAGCCCGTCCATGCGCGGCATGTTGACGTCGCAGACGATCAGGGCGGGCGGATGGGTGTCGAGCCGGGCCACGGCATCTTCGCCATCCACCGCTTCCACCACCGAGTAACCGGCCTTCTGCAGCGCCAGCTTGACGACGGTACGGAAGCTGCTCGAATCGTCGATCACCAGAATGGTCTTGCCGGCGGGAAGGGGCGTGTTCATGCAAAGGTCCTCGGTCTGAATCAGAAAAACTCGACGCTGCCGCCCGGTGTGGAGGTGCCGGGCTGGTCGCTGTGGCGGGCACGCTGCTCCTGCATCGTGTAGGAGCGTTCCAGCTCGGTCAGCCAGCGCATCGCGTCGGCGTGGCTGGCGTGCTCGTTGCGACGCATCCATTCGGTGAAGCGCTGCATGTCGCTGGTGACGTTGCTCAATGTCTGGTTGAGTCGGTCCTGGAACTGCATGCCGATCAGCACCTGTTCCAGGTCCTTCTCGATGCGCGTGCTCAGCGCATGCAGCGCACAGGCGGCGGCTTCGGAAGGCGTGCGTTCGATGGCCAGCTGGACGAGCGCCTGCCGGGCCTCGACGAGGGCCCGGTCCTGGCGTTCATGGTCGCTGCGCGTGTCCGCCGCCACCTGTTGCGCCAGCAGGGCCAGCGCCGAACGGGAGTCGTCCAGCCGCAGCAGCGGCTTGGCGTTGGCGGGCAGGCTGCTCCGCAGATCCGCCTCGATCACATCCAGCTGCAGCAGCGATTCGGACAGCTGCGCGAGCAGTTGCTCGCGGCGCTGGTGGATGATGCCCGTCTCGTCGAGCATGCGGGTCAGCACGGCATCCTGATGGGCCTGCATTGCCATGATCGACCGGGTGGCGCTGTCCTCGGGGCCGGACGTGTGCTGGCTGGCCGCCATCACGCCGTCGCACAGCCGCGAGAACGATGCGAGCAGGTCACCGATGCCGCGCTCCACGGCGGCGCGCGAGGCTTCGACGTGGCGCTGCCACACCGGGACCACTTCGGTGACCATCATGCGCGGACCTTCGCCGAGTGGGGATTCGCCGGGCGGTGGGGCGGAATCGCAGTCTGACCGGGGGTGCAGCGGCATGGGAATGACAGGCGAAGTGGAGTGCAGAGTGCGCACTGTCGCGTTTGTCCGTCTTGCGTAATCCCCGAAATTCAGTAGCAATTGGAGGGCAGTTCAGCCCTGGTCGATGCTGGGCTGCACCCCTGACTGCAGGAGGTCAGGCCATGCCGGTCGGTGCGCCGGCCAGGCTCATGGCCTCGCGCCAGAGCCGCGGCGGCACGTGGTGTGTCAGACGGAAGACGGCCCGCTCCAGCAGGGCCGGGTGCAGCTCGTGCCTCACTTCCTCGGCGATGTCCAGCGTGGCATCGCCGTCGTCGAGTGCGGCCACATGCTCGAACGCGGTGGTCGACTGCTGTGGCGGAATCACGCTGTCCTGTCCGCCGTGGAAGAAGTGGAACGTGGTCAGCGGCGGGGCTGCGTCAGGCAGTTGCGCGAAGCGGCCCGAGAATGCCAGCACCCGGCCGACCAGGTCCGGCGCTGCCACCGCGGCTTCGAGCGACACGATGCTGCCCTGCGAGAACCCGACCAGCGCGGTCGCCGCCGCACCCACGCCGAGCCGTTCCTGGTGGCTGCGCACCCAGTCGATCAGCGTCGGGAGCATGGCCTGCACGCGATCGGCGCGGTTGGCCTCCGTCACGCCGACGATGGAAAACCACTGGCGGCCCTGCGCGGTCGGCGCAGCGTCGAAGGGCTCGAAGCCGTCCGGCAACAGCAGCGCTGCCTGCGGGAACGCCTGGCGCAGCACCTGCGCCAGCGGCACCAGATCGTCTGCCGAGGCGCCGACGCCGTGCAGCAGGATGAAGAGTTGGGCGGGTGCGCCGGAGTCCGGCAGGCTCTGCATCAGGCGAGCGGTCATGGGAAATCCTTGGTGAAACGGGGGCAGAGGCGGAGTATTGCGAGACACCAGACGCGCTCAGGCGCAGGCCTGCACGATGTCGGCGGCGAAGGCGTCGACCGATTCGGGCGTCGTGTCCCACGAGCACATGAAACGGCAGCCGCCGCCCGCGATGAACTGGTAGAAGCGCCAGCCCTTGGCCTGCACCCGCGCGATGGCCGCGGGCGAGAGCCGGGCGAACACGGCGTTGGCCTGCGGCTCGTGCAGCCGCTGGACACCGGCCACGCCGTCGAGCGCCCGGTACAGCCGCAGCGCCATCGCGTTGGCGTGGCGCGCGTTGGCCAGCCAGGTGTCGTTTTCGAGCAGGCCGAGCCACGGCGCCGAGATGAAACGCATCTTCGAGGCGAGCTGCCCCGCCTGCTTGACGCGGTAGGCGAAGTCTTCCGAGAGCGCCCGGTCGAAGAACACCACCGCCTCGCCGATCGGCAGCCCGTTCTTGGTGCCGCCGAAACACAGCACATCGACCCCGGCGCGCCAGGTGATGTCGCTCGGGTGGCAGCCCAGCGTGGCGACCGCGTTGGCGAAGCGGGCGCCGTCCATGTGCACCTTCAGGTGGCGGCGCTTGGCGATGGCGGCGATGGCGCGCACCTCCTCGACGCTGTAGACGGTGCCGAGTTCGGTGGCCTGCGTCAGGCTCACCACCTTGGGCTTGGGATAGTGCAGGTCGTTGCGCTTGGTGACCAGCGCCTCGACCGCGTCCGGCGTGAGCTTGCCCAGCCTGGCGGCGGCACTTTCCCCCTCGGCGACGAGCAGTTTCGAGCCGTTGGAGAAGAACTCCGGCCCGCCGCATTCGTCCGTCTCGATGTGCGCGACCGGCGTGCAGATCACCGAGTGGTAGCTCTGGCACAGCGAGGCCAGCGCCAGCGAGTTGGCCGCCGTGCCGTTGAAGACGAAGTAGACGTCGCAGTCGGCCTGGAACAGGTCGCGCAGGGATTCGGAGACCTGCTGCGTCCAGCGGTCGTCGCCGTAGGCGGGTTCGTGGCCGCTGGTCTGGGCTTCCATGAACCAGCGCGCCGCGTTCGGGCACATGCCGGCGTAGTTGTCGCTGGCGAAGTGTTGCTGCAAGGGCATTGGGGTCATGGGGTCTCCGTCAGGGGGGCTTCACGGGGTATCGAAGGCGCTCACCGGCAAGCACGAGCAGAACAGATTCCGATCCCCATGCACATTGTCCACGCGTCCGACCGGCGACCAGTACTTGCCGCGGCGCAGGCTCGCCACCGGGTAGGCCGCGGTCTCGCGGGCGTAGGCGTGGCCCCACTCGTTGGCGAGCAGGCTGGCCGCCGTGTGCGGGGCGTTCTTCAGCGGGTTGTCCTCGCGCTGCCATGCGCCGGATTCGACCTGCGCGATCTCGCCGCGGATGGCGATCATCGCGTCGCAGAAGCGGTCCAGCTCGGCCAGCGGCTCGCTCTCGGTCGGCTCCACCATCAGCGTGCCGGCCACAGGGAAGCTCAGCGTCGGCGCGTGGAAGCCGTAGTCGATCAGGCGCTTGGCGACATCCTCGGCGCTGACACCAGACGAGTCCTTCAGCGGGCGCAGGTCGAGGATGCACTCGTGCGCCACGCCGCCGCCCTGCACGCCGTCGATGCCACCGCTGAAGTGGATGTCGTAGTGGTCGGCCAGCCGGGCGGCGATGTAGTTGGCGCTCAGGATCGCGATCTCGGTCGCCGACTTCAGGCCGTCCGCGCCCATCATGCGGATGTACATCCACGAGATCGGCAGTACCGCCGCGTTGCCCAGCGGCGCGGCCGACACGGCGCCGACGCCCCCTGCGCGGGTTTCACCGGCCGTCGCGTGGCCCGGCAGGAAGGGCACCAGGTCCTCGACGACGCACACCGGCCCGACACCCGGCCCGCCGCCGCCGTGCGGGATGCAGAAGGTCTTGTGCAGGTTCAGGTGCGACACGTCGCCGCCGAACTCGCCCGGCGCGGCCAGTCCGACCAGCGCGTTCATGTTGGCGCCGTCCACGTAGACCCGCCCGCCATGCGCATGCACGATCTCGCACAGCTCCCGCACCCGCGGCTCGAACACGCCGTAGGTCGAGGGGTAGGTGATCATGATCGCGGCCAGGTCGGCGGCGTGCTTGCCACACTTGGCGCGCAGGTCGTCCAGGTCGACATTGCCGCTCGCCTCGCACTTGACGACGACGACCTGCATGCCGGCCATCTGCGCCGAGGCCGGGTTGGTGCCGTGCGCGCTTTCCGGGATCAGGCAGACCTTGCGGTGGGCGTCGCCGCGCGCCGCGTGCCAGCCCATGATGGCGAGCAGGCCGGCGTATTCGCCTTGCGAGCCGGCGTTGGGCTGCAGGCTGATGCCGCTGTAGCCGGTGGCCTGGGCGAGCCAGCCGGTGAGCTGCGTGTTCAGCGCGGCGTAGCCGGCGAGCTGCTCGGCGGGCGCGAAGGGGTGGACGTTCGCGAACTCGGGCCAGGTGATCGGGATCATCTCCGAGGTCGCATTGAGCTTCATCGTGCAGGAACCCAGCGGGATCATGCTGCGATCGAGCGCCAGGTCCTTGTCCGAGAGTCGGCGGATGTAGCGCAGCATCTCGGTCTCGCTGTGGTGGGCGTTGAAGACCGGGTGCGTCAGGTAGTCGCTGGTGCGCTGCAGCGTGGCCGGGATCATCGGCGTGACGCTGTCAGCGTACTGCGCGATGGTCGGTGTGGCGTCACCTTGTGCGAAGACGGCCCACAGTGCCTCGACATCGGCGCGGGTGCTGGTCTCGTCCAGGCTGATGCCCAGCGTGTCGGCGCTGGCGGCACGCAGGTTGCGGCCCGACGCGACGGCGGCGGCCATCAGCGCGTCACGGCGGTCACCGGCTTCGACGTGCAGCGTGTCGAATGCCGTGTCGTGCAGCAGCCGCCAGCCCATCGCCTTCAGCCCTTCGGCGAGGATGGCGGTCAGCACGGCCACGCGCTGCGCGATGCGCTTCAGGCCGACCGGGCCGTGGTAGACCGCGTACAGGCTGGCGACGACGGCGGGCAGCACCTGCGCGGTGCAGATGTTCGAGGTGGCCTTCTCGCGGCGGATGTGCTGCTCGCGGGTCTGCAGCGCGAGCCGGTAGGCGGGCGCGCCGTGGCTGTCCACGCTGACGCCGACCAGCCGGCCGGGCAGCGAGCGCTTGAAGGCGTCCTGCGTGGCCAGATAGGCCGCGTGCGGGCCGCCGGCGCCCATCGGCATGCCGAAGCGCTGGGTGGTGCCGAACGCGATGTCCGCGCCGAGTTTGCCGGGCGAGGTGAGCAACGTCAGCGCCAGCAGGTCCGCGCCGACGATGGCCATGGCGCCTGCGCCATGCGCGGCGTCGATGATCGGCTTCAGGTCACGGAGCTGGCCGTTGACACCCGGGTATTGCAGCAGCACGGCAAACGCGGGCGCCGCGGCCAGCGAGGCGGCGATCCCGGTCGCGTGGACCTGGTCGACCGTGATGCCCAGCGGCCTGGCGCGGGTGCGGATGACTTCGAGCGACTGCGGCAGCACGTCGTGCGCGACGACGAAGCGCGTCGCCTTCGACTTGCCCACGCGGGCGGCCAGCGTCATCGCCTCGGCGGCGGCGGTGGCTTCATCCAGCATCGAGGCGTTGGCGATCGCCATGCCCGTCAGGTCGGTCACCATGGTCTGGAAGTTGACCAGCGCCTCCATGCGGCCCTGGCTGATCTCGGCCTGGTAGGGCGTGTAGGCGGTGTACCAGGCGGGGTTTTCGAGCACGTTGCGCAGGATGACGCCGGGCGTGAGCGTGCCGAAGTAGCCGCAGCCGAGGTGGCTGGTCAGCACGCGGTTCTGCGATGCCAGCGCCTTGAGTTCGGCCAATGCCTGCGCCTCGCTCAGCGGGGCGGGCAGGTCCATCGGCGCGGGGCGGGCGATCGCGCGCGGGATGATCGCGTCGATCAGCGCGCGGCGGCTGGCCGGGCCGATGGCCGCCAGCATGCGCGCCTCGTCGGCCGCGTCCGGGCCGATGTGGCGGGCGGTGAATTCGCTGGCGTTTTCCAGATCGGCGAGGCGGGGCAGGGCGGTGTGTGGCATGGCGGCGGGGCTTCGGGGCGGCGGTTCAGACAAAGGCGCGGCCTCGACCGGGCGGGGCGCGCGGTCGGACGGCGTGGTCGGCGGGGTGGATCAGCCCTGGGTGAGGGCGTCGTAGGCGGTGGTGTCCATCAGCGCGTCGAGCTGCGACGGGTCGCTGAGCTTCATCTTGAAGAACCAGCCCGCGCCCAGCGGGTCGGTGTTGGCCAGCGAGGGGTCGTCGCGCAGGGCTTCGTTGACTTCGGTGACTTCGCCCGACAGCGGAGCGTAGACATCGGCGGCGGCCTTGACCGACTCGACCACACCGGCGACATCGCCTTGCGCGAAGCTGGTGCCGACGGCGGGCAGGTCGACGAACACCACGTCACCGAGGGCGTCCTGGGCATGGACCGTGATCCCGACCACCGCAGCAGCGGTGTCGTCGGCGTTGATCCATTCGTGGTCGGCGGTGAACTTGAGGGACATGGTCGGGCTCCTGGGGAAAGGCAGTCAAAATCAAAAGCGGGGGACGGTGAAGCGCCAGCGCCTCAGCCGCGGAAGTATCGGTGAGGCGCGAACGGCATGGCCGTGACCCGCATCGGCACACGCTTGCCGCGCACCTCGGCAAACAACTCGCTGCCGATGCCGGCGTGGTCGGCGGCGACGTAGCCCATCGCGATCGGCTGGCCGACCGACGGGCCGACGGTGCCGCTGGTGACGCGGCCGACCGGGTGGCCGTGGCCATCGACCAGCGGGGCGCCTTCCCGGACGGGTGTGCGCTCCAGTCCGGTCAGGCCGATGCGCCTGGTGGTCGCGCCCTGCGTGAGTTGTGCGCCAAGGGCGTCCTGGCCCGTATAGCCGCCTGCGCGCGCACCGCCGGGGCGGCGCACCTTCTGCATCGCCCAGGTCAGGCCGGCCTCCACCGGGGTGGTCGCGGTGTCGATGTCGTGGCCGTAGAGGCACAGCCCGGCTTCCAGGCGCAGCGTGTCGCGTGCGCCCAGGCCGGCGGCTCCCACTTCGGGCTGGGCCAGCAGCGTGCGGGCCAGCGCGATGGCGTGGGTGGCGGGCACGGAGATCTCGAAGCCGTCCTCGCCGGTGTAGCCCGAGCGTGTGACGAAGCAGTCGGCACCGGCGAGTGCGAAGTGGCCGCCGCTCATGAAGGTCAGCGCCGCGACGCCGCCGTTGATCCGCGCCAGCGCATCGACTGCCTTCGGTCCCTGCAGGGCCAGCAGCGCGTGGTCCGGCATCGGCACGATCTGGCAGCGGTGGCCGATCTCGGTGACGAGGTGGCGGGTGTCGGCGTCCTTGCAGCCGGCGTTGACGACCAGGAAGAGGTCGTCCGCACGGCGGGTGATCATCAGGTCGTCGAGCAGGCCGCCCGCGGCATTGGTGAAGAAGGCGTAGCGCTGCTTGCCGGCCGGCAGGTCCAGCACGTCCTGCGGCACCAGCGTCTCCAGCGCCGCGGCGGAGTCCGGGCCGACCAGGCGCAGCTGGCCCATGTGCGACACGTCGAACAGCGCGGCCGAGTCGCGGCACTGGCGGTGCTCGGCGATGATGCCGGCGGGGTACTGCACCGGCATCGCGTAGCCGGCGAAGGGCACCATGCGGGCGCCCAGTTCCAGGTGGAGTGCGTGCAGCGGCGTCTGCAGCAGCGGCGAGGAGGGGGTTGCGTCGGCGGTCATGGACAGGCTCTCGAAGGGCAACGGATCTTGAACGGATCGGTCCACCGGTGTCGGTGGTGGTGCCCTCGCTGTCCGCTTTACCTGAGAGATTGACGCGGTGCCGGCAGTGCCGGTGTCGCGCTTGCCCCTTCGGTGGACCGCGATCGGGGCCGAAGCACCGCGCGGTCTCTCTCCAGTGAGGTGACGTGTCCCTGCGGAACACGTTTGCCAGTCCTTTTGCCTGAGCGTTCGAAACCCGGTTTCACGGGGCCTCTGCGCCTTCGGCGGCCGGCTCGGGGCACGGCTCTCTCCTGGCGGCGTGGAGTTTAACCGCAGTTCGGTGGCGCCGTACAACCCGGTGCCGGCCGTGCATCGCCGGTTCCGTCAGGCGCCGGCCAGCAGTCGTCCGATCTTCGCTTTCGGGCAAGCCTGGACCCGCATCAGCCAGTCGTGGTCGGCGCGGCCGGTACCAGCCGGGCCGCGCAGATCCTGCTGGATGCGCCACAGCAGCGCCGCGGCCATCTCGGCATCCGCCAGCGCCCGGTGCGCCTGGCCGGCGCGAGGCAGGCGGTGGAATGCGACCAGCGTGCCGAGCTGGTGGTTGGGCGCCTGCGGATAGAGCCGGCGCGACAGCATCACCGTGCAGGCGAACGGGTGCGGCGCGGCCAGCCCGGCCTGCGCCAGCTCGGCTTGCCAGAACTTGCGGTCGAAGGCGGCGTTGTGCGCCACCATCGGCGCACCGTCGACGAAGCGGGCGGCGTCCGCCATGACCTGGGCGGCGGGTGGGGCACCGGCCACCATGGCATTGGTGATGCCGGTGAGCTGGCTGACGAAGGGCGGGATGTGCGCGCCGGTGAACATCAGGCTCTGGAAGCGGTCGACCACCCGGCCGGCCTCCAGCAGCACGATGGCCACCTCGGTGGCGCGGTCGCCCATCGGGGGCGAGATGCCGGTGGTCTCGAAGTCGATGACGGCGATGCGGGAATCGGTGGGGTTGACGGGCATCCCGTCATGATCCCAGAACGGCGAGAACATCACGCATCCAGCTCTGCCCGAGCTGGAACTCGTGACCGTTCTCGATGCGGTGCAGGAGACCAGCCATCCGGCAGGGCATGCCCCGCCGGATGCTGTGGCATCATCCTGCGCCCTCAATTGAATCCCCTGCACATGGACCTGAAACTGCCCATCGTCATCATCGACGAGCTGTCCGAAACGATCATCAAGTCCACCGGTCTGCTGGACATGGCCAGCGGCGAGATCAGCAATGTTCGTTACGAGGACCATGATCTGGAGGCTGACGGGTTCCCGGCCCATGACGAGGACTACGAGTTCACGTCCGGCCTGCTGACGAATGGCAAGAAGGACGTCGAGTTCAGCATCACGGTCGATGTGATGGCCGCGCGCTATGCGGTCACGCCGAGCGAACTGCTCGAAATCAAGAGCCGTGCTGCCAAGCTGTTCACCGCCGCACCGGAGTCTGCCGTGCCGGAGAAGCCTGCACCCAAGGCCAGGTCCGCTGGCCGCCGCCCGGCCCGTTGACCCGGCCTTGCGCCATGCCGGTGTCTGTCCGCTTCTGCTCGGCCTCGGCGCTGCTGGTCGCCGTGGCGCTGCTGAGCGGTTGTGCGGGTTCGAATGGCGCATCGAGCAAGACGGTGAACCGGGTCTACCTCGACGAGGCTTTCGCCTCGACGGACACGTATTCCCGCGTGTTCACCGCCGGGGTTGCAAGCACCTGCGAAGCGGCCCGGCGTGCCCTGCTCAGCCAGGGCTATGTCATCACATCGACGGCCCGTGCCGATGCCGTCAACGGCACGAAGAGCTTCCAGCCGGAAGCCGAAGTCCACGTGCAGATCGAATTCCACATCGTCTGCCTGCCGGAGGTGTCACCCAGTCCGGCGACCGCGGCTGATCCACCGTCGACGATCGCCTTCGTCAACGCGGTGCAGGACCGCTACTCCCTCAAGAAGAACCCCAACTCCGCCAGCCTCGGGGTCAGTGCGATCGGGTCGCTGTCGTTGCCGGTGTCCTCCAGCGACGACTCGCTGGTCAAGGTCGCCAGCGAGACCATCCCGGCAGGGGCGTTCTATGACCGCTTTTTCAGCCTGATCGAGCGGTACCTCGACGCACCTTGAGTGCGGTTGTCAGGCCTGTCGGGCATGAATGGTGCTATCGTTCTCCAACGACGGGAGAACGCCATGACCTGTTCACGCCCCCCATCCGCCCGGAAAGGACGGGAAGCGCAGGGAACGCGCGCGGATGCGCTGCGTGTCGCGCTGCTGCCGACGGTCGAATTCCTGAGTCGCCGCCGCGCTGATCTGATCGACACCGCGCTCATCGAGGACTATGTGGCGCTGAACTGGATGGAGTGGCATGGCGGCAGCCTGCGCCTCACGGTCACCGGCCGCAATGTGTGCGCGCAATTGACCGCCCGATCGAAATGACGACCAGGTCTGCCGATTTGTCAAGATGGCATTGCAAGAGTAAACTGCATCGAAGCGCTGCAAGATCGTTTCGACTTTGCAGCGATTTCCTTTGGCGTCGCGCCAGTGATCGTTCACCGGTCTTATGTCTGCGGGTTCACCGCGTGCAATTCTTGAAATCGGCCATGGCCCATCCTTCATCGGGTGCCATGGGTCTTCGTGTGTGAGGGGATGACCATTGATCCTCACCGTGGCGGTCGATTGCTGCATTACCGCCGATTCGCATCGGCAGCGGGTTCGCCATGCGGGTCCGCGTCTTGAGTTCCATCCATTTCACAGGAGGCCCGTTTGGCCAAAGAAGAACTGATCGCCATGAATGGCAGCGTCACCGAAGTGCTCCCCGATTCGCGTTTTCGCGTGACGCTGGAGAACGGCCATCAACTGATTGCCTACACCTCCGGCAAGATGCGCAAGCACCACATCCGCATTCTGGCGGGTGACGCAGTGTCGCTGGAACTGTCGCCCTACGACATGACGAAGGGCCGGATCACGTTCCGTCACATCGAACGTCGCGGTCCCGCTCCGTCGCACGGCGGTGCTCGCCGCTAACGCGCGGATCGACGCCCTGTTGCGGTGAAATGACGGGATAAATGCGGCTGATTGGGTTGTTCTTTGGGTGATTTTTTCACATTAGGTCGGATTGATGCCGATCCAGTGTGCGAAGGTCCCTGTTTGAGGGGGTGTGGAGCGGGCCTGCAATGCCTAGTCTCCGGGTCATGAACACAGTCTGATTTTTCAGATTGATCGAATTAACCCAGATCGCACCTACTCATGTCCGCTTATCTCCGCCCTCTGAAATCGCTGACGCTGGCACTGGCACTGCTGCCGATCTCTGTCGTGGTCCATGCATCGGGTACGTCGTTTGTGGACGAACTCGACAGCCAGAACACCAGTCTCTGGACCCGATCGGATGATGTGTTTTCCGTCGCGCCTGTGAATAACAGCTGGCGGGCAGACCATGTCGCCTACGCGAGCGGTGAGATGCAATTGCGTCTGAACACCGCGCCGTGTTCCATGGCGCCCGAGCAGTGCGGGGGGCGTTTGTCCGCGGCGGGTCAACTGGTCAGTACCGATACCTATGGGCTGGGCCGCTACACGGCGGTGCTGCAAGCGGCCGCCGGACAGGGGGTGGTCACCGATTTCATGAAGTACACCGGTTCCCTGGAAGGTACACCGACCAGCCTGGTTGGCATGCACATCCAGGGCCAGGATCCGACCCGGCTGCAGGTCAGCTATTTCCTGGCGGGTGTCGGTGCACAGTACCAGACCATCAGCCTGGGGTTCGATGCCGCAGCTGGCTTGCACACCTATGCGTTCGACACGAGTGCAGGTGCACTGCGCTGGTATGTCGACAACAGCGAAGTCTTCAGTGTGGCAAGCGGCTTGCAGCCTTCGTCCGATGGCTACATCGTCAGTGATGTCTGGGCGGCCAGTCCCGGCGCCGCCTCCTTGTTCGGTACCTACACGGGGACTGCAACCCGTGCGTACTTCGACAGCATCTCCTTCGAGGCTGCTGTGGCGCCGGTTCCCGAGCCGGCCTCGGCTCTGTTGATGTCCGCGGGTGCTGGTCTGCTCGCTTGGCGCCGTCGGCGTGAGGCCCGTCCTGCGGCCCGCGTCGCCTGAGGCAGAGAGCGGGCTCAGGCGGCGAGTGCCGATCGCTGCAGCACACATGCGATGCGCCTCAGATCCATCACAGGCAGCATGCGCGACTGCCCCCCCGCGTTGATCTGTGCCAACTGGCGAGAGTGCACTGCCAACGCAAGTTCGTCGGACGGGTGGGTGCTCGCGCGCGGCAGCGCCGGCTCCCAGTCGACCAACTCGATGCTGCGCAGTGCCGGCACCGCAAATCCGATCAGCGCTCCGTCTGCCTCGACGACCAGCACGCTGACCGCGGGCGACGGGGTTGGCGACGACAGTCCGATCAAGTGACTCAGGCACAGCACCGGAATGGAACGTCCCCGGTGTGCCACCAGACCGAGCAAGGCGCCCCGCCGTTCAAAGATCGACACACCGGCGCTGTAGGGAAGTATCTCTGCCACCTGCTCGATCGGCGATGCCACCTCGACGCCCAGCAAATAGGTGATCATGGAACGCTGATCCGGGCGTTGGGGGCCGCGCGTGGACACGGTTGCCGCCGCACCCGCACCCGTGATGCGGTCCAGTCCCATGCGGGCGAGTTCCAGCAAGGCCTCGTCGGCCATCAGGGCCGCCCCATCAATGAGCAGGAACTGGCTCACCGCAGCCGGAAACTCCGTCAGGATGTCGGCCGGCAAGGCCGTGATCGGCAGTGCACCTGCAAACAGCACCGGATGTGGCAACGCGAACGCCGGCACTGCCATCACGTCACGGTTCTGCGTCAGGACCACATCGAGCACCTTGTCTACCAGGAACGCCAGCAGACCGGTTGCCATCTGCACGACAAAGGCGTGCCGAGTGCCACTGCCGAGGTTGGTTTCACTGTCCAGACCGCACAGTCCGAGCATGTCCACCACCGGAATCTGCTGCCCGGCATAGTCGAGCACACCTTGGCAGTGCCCGTGGGTCAGCGCGGACTGCTGCACCTCCGGGTGCGACAGTGTGGCGTGCACCGTCATAGCGCCGATCGCCAACGGCACGCGGCCGCAGCGGAACAACATCATCGGCACGGACTGGTCATCGACCACGACCGCGGCTTCGGTGTCTGTCAGGGACAGCTGGCGGCCCGGCTCCGGATCGTCCACCATCGGCACCTGGTGCAGCCCGGCCAGTGCCTGCGGTGACAGCAGGTTCACCAGCGTGCCATCATCCGCACGCTGGATGCTGCCGGCGAACAGCGCCGCGGTCGGATCGGCCACCGTGATGCGGCTCACGTGCCCGCCGCGGCTGGAGAAGATGCCCGTCACGCCATCACACAGCAGCCCGAGAATGCGCCCGCCGTGCACCATCAGCACCACGCAGGCACCCGTACCGTGTTCGCCAGCCTGTCCCAGCACGAGGCGCAGGTCCACCACCGGTACCAGCACGCCACGCAGGTTGATGCCGCCGACCACGCCGGTCGCGGCAGTCGGCAGACGGATGAGTTCGTCGCAGGGCACCACTTCGCGCAGGGCGTTCATCGGCAAGGCCAATTCGAGGCCGCTCAGCCTGAAGCCGCCATAGCTGTTGCCGTTCATGGTCAGGCCAGTTTTTCAGCGCGCAAGGACTTGATCAGACCCGCAACCTCCTGCGCCATGTGGCGCTGGGACTCGGTGGCTCGGGCGATCTCGGAGACACTTGCGCCCGTGCGGCTGACGCTGCTCAGGATGCCCTCGAAGCTGCGAGCGGCTTCCCGGCTGACCTCGGCGCCCTGTCCGACCTGGTGCACCGATTCGTCGATGAGCTTGGCGATCTCGTGCGCAGCAATCGAACTGCGCTCGGCCAGCTTGCGTACCTCGCCGGCCACGACTGAAAAGCCCACGCCATGCTGCCCGGCCCGAGCGGCCTCGATGGCTGCATTGAATGCCAGCAGATTGGTCTGGTTGGCGATCTCGCCGATCACCCGCACGATCTCGGATACCCGCGTCGAGCTGGTCTGGATCGCCGTGATGGTTGCAATCGATTTCTGCAGTGCGTCGAAACCCGATCGTGCCGCACCAGAGGATTCGTTGGCCATTTCGGCGGCCACGCTGGAGTTGGCGGCAATGGCACCGATGCTCAGCACCAGACTGCGCACGCTTTCGTTCATCTCTTCCGACTTGGCCGCGATGCGCTTTTCCAGCTGCACTTCGTTGGTGACATCAAAGGCATATTTGACCACCTTGGTGACCTTGCCATTGAGGTCATGGATCGGGTTGTACGTGGCCTGGATCCACACGTCCCGATTGAACTTGCCCACACGCTGGAAACGGCCGCTGATGAGCTGGCCCTCGTTCAGGCGTAGCCAGAAGTCACGGTATTCGGTGCTCTGCGTGTAGGCCGCCGAGCAGAAGATGCTGTGGTGGTGACCCTGGATCTCCCGCAGCGTATAGCCCATTGCTGCCAGGAAGTTGCGGTTGGCCGTGAGCACCTTGCCGTCAAGGTCGAACTCGATGACCGCTTGCCCGAGGTCGATGGCCGTGACCTTGGCGACGAACTCCGCACTCTTCAGCTTCGATGCGGTCACATCGTTGGCAAATTTCACGATCTTGACGGGTTTGCCCAATGGATCGAAGATGGGATTGTAGGTGGCCTGGATCCAGACCTCCTTGCCATCGCGCCCGATGCGCTTGTATTCGCCCGACTCGAATTCGCCACGCGACAGGCGCTCCCAGAACACCTGGTATTCGGATGAGGCAACATGCACCGGATCCACGAACATCCGGTGATGGCGACCGATGATGTCCTCCTGCCGATAGTTCAGCAGACTCAGGAAGTTGTTGTTGGCCGCCAGCACGCGGCCGCTCAGATCGAATTCGATGACCGCCTGTCCGCGGTTGATCGCATCGATCTTGCCCTCCATGTCCAGTCGGCTGAGCTTTTGTTCGGTGATGTTCTGGGCGATGCCAATCACCTTGCCCAGCAGTCCGTCCAGTTCCATGACCGGGCTGAACGTGGCCGAGAGCCATACATCCTTGCCACCAGCGCCACGGCGCCGGCATTCGCCACTCCAGGGCTTGCCTTCGCGCAGGGCCTGCCACATCTCGGTGTGATGAGGATCGTTGCGGTCCTCGTCCAGAATGATGGCGGACTCATTCCTGCCGATCAGCTCTTCTGCACTGCAGCCCAGTGCCTGCTGCATGCGGTCGTTGAGGGCGAGGATGACACCATTCCGGTCCATCTCGATCACGCAACTGCTGCTGGAGACCGCTGCCATTCGTGCGGACATTTCCAGGCTGACCCGCTTGGCGGCGGTGATGTCCGAGCAGAACTTGACGATCTTGATGGGTTGGCATTCCAGATCGAAGATGGGGTTGTAGCTGGCCTGGAGCCAGATGCGTCGGCCATTCTTGGCGATGCGCGGGTATTCGCCGGTGTCGAACTCGCCTCGGCCGAGCCTCTGCCAGAACTGGCGATAGGCGCCGCTGCTGGCTTCGTCCGGGTCGACGAAGAGGCGGTGGTGCTGTCCGATCAGTTCCTCGCGGGTATAGCCCGTGAGCGTCAGGAAATTGTCGTTGACATTCAGGATGTGGCCTGACAGATCGAACTCGATCATGCCCTGCGAACGCGAGATCGATGCCAGCTTGCTCTGTGCCTCCAGTGAGGCGATCTTGGCGGCGGAGATATCGCGGGCAATCTGGATCACCTTGCCTGTCTGGCTCGCCTGGTCGACGAACGGCGTATAGATGCTGCTCAGCCAGACCGGTCGTCCTTGGCGCGTGTTGTACAGGAATTCTCCCCACACCGTCTCGCCCGCGCGCAGTCGCCGCCACAGGTCCTGGCGGCTGGCCTGCGCCTCTGCCGAGTCGGGCAGAAACATCTCGTGCGGCTGACCGATGGCGGTGTCCTCGGTATGGTCCAGCAAGGCCAGGAAATTGCTGTTCACCTCGATCAGATCGCCATTCAGATTGAACTCGACCACGATGTGAGAGCGATCGAGTGCGGCGTGGAGTGTTTCTGAAATGGGCATGGTGGTCGCGTCAATCTTCCGAGAGGAGCTTGCGATGTGCTGGGACGGTGCACGTCGGGGCTGATTTTCATCAGCGTCGATCGACTCGAAGCCATGAAAAGGCCGCGTTCTTGACGGTTTCCGAATGAAACAGCACGACACGTTCATCCGGGTGTCGGCACGGGTCGCATGCAAGCCTTCGCGGATGTCCGCATCCGCGGCGTCAGTCCGGGCGGCGCCATTGGATGGCCAGGCCAGCTCACCGTCTGGCCGTTCACCGTCACGCGGCTGCCATGGGCTTGCACAACCAGCGCGACCCAGCCTGCGGTGAGCGGGCGCGCGCGCAGCACATGGCGGGACAAGGCCGCCGTGGGCCCGGCCGAGCAGCCGTGCGCCAGGCTGATGTCGGGGCCCGAGGCCACGCCCGCATCCCTCATCGATTCCCAGGTGGTGCCG
>Ga0228699_1000044_pt1 | contig 125043 bp, 103 predicted proteins | sample McNCre217_Aug_MG_FD_178016 | JGI IMG/M metagenome (GOLD analysis project Ga0228699, IMG submission 178016) | Freshwater microbial communities from McNutts Creek, Athens, Georgia, United States - 2-17_Aug_MG | ecosystem: Environmental > Aquatic > Freshwater > Creek | place: USA: Georgia... | reverse complement strand
CGCCATTCCTCCTCCTCGCTGTGGTGCGCATCCGGCACCGCCTGCAGCCCGACGATGGCGACGGTGTGGAACTCCAGCCCCTTGGAGGCGTGCAGCGTGGTGAGCTTGAGGCTGTCCGGCTCCCACTTCCCGGCCCGCTGCAGGCGCTGCGTGCGGATGCCGCGCAGGTGCAGCGCCTTTTCCACCGGGTCGAGCAGGTCATGCCGGCGCGCCAGGATGCCGATATCGGCGGGTGACACGCCGTCAGTCAGCGCATCGACGAGGCGGTCGGCGATCAGCTCGGCCTCCTCATGCGGCGTGCGTCCGCGCAGCAGTTCAGGCGGCGGGCCGCTGCGACCCGCACCAAGCGGAGTCTGCTGGACGATGTCGCTGTCATCCGGCTCGCCGCCGCGCAGCAACTGCCCGGCGGTCGCGGTGGCGAGCTTCAGCACCTCGGCCGTGTTGCGGTAGTTCACCTTCAGCACGCTCGTGCGCCCGCGCGCCTCGATGCCGACGCTGGCGAAGCTGAACTTGCGGCGCGGCTGGCGGTAGATCGATTGCGCGTCGTCGTAGAGCACCAGCAGCGAGTTCGTCGCCGGATCGACCAGTTGTGGCGCCAGCCGCAGCCACGCATCCTCGAAATCGTGCGCCTCGTCGATCATCAGCGCCGCGTACTGCGCCCGCGGGATGCGGCCATGCGCCACCGCCTCGACCACCCGGTCGGCCAGCGCGTCGTAGTCCGGCCGGAAGCCCTTCTTCGGAATGCCGAGCTGGTAGGTGTCGGCCATGTCGTAGCACCAGCCGTGGAAGGTGCGCACCTGCACCCGCTCGTCCAGCCCCCGCTGCCGCATCAGCGCGTCGATGCGCGCCGCCAGCGGCCGGTTGTAGCAAAGCACCAGGATCGGCCAGTCCGGCCGCGCCGCGGCGGCCAGCTGCTGGGCGCGGTAGACGAGGATCATCGTCTTGCCCGACCCCGCCACGCCGTGGATGACCCGGTGCCCCTCGCCCATCGAGCGCGCGAGCTGCTCCTGCTGCAGGTCCATCACCAGCATCAGCGCCTCGCTCGGCGACGGCGCCACCGTGGCCCCCGGCCCGCTCGCGTCGTCATCGTCCAGCAGCGAAGCCTGTGTCTGCAGCCGGATCTCGGGGAAGAGGTGCCAGCGGATGCGGTCGCGCTGCGGCAGGGTCAGCGCCGTCTTCAGGCGGAACTCCACCGTGAACATGCCCCACAGCCGCGCCTGGAAGGCGGCCGCATCCAGGTCCTCGGCCAGGTCCTCGCGGGTCAGCGTGGTGGCCGGCGGGAAGAACTCGTCCCAGTGCGGATCGGTGACGCGCTGGCGCTCGATGTTGGCGAACACCACGCCGCTGCCCCAGGGCACGACCAGATTGCCCTTGTGGCGCCCTTCGGTCTGGCACAGGCCGGGGTCGCGCTGCATCTGGTTGACCAGCTCGATCGCGTAGCCGCGCGCCTGCAGGCCGGGGTGGATCCTGCTCACCCGCCCCTGCCCGTTCGCCAGGTTCAGCTCGACATCGTGGCGCGAGACCTGGTGCAGCGCGCCGGCCCGCCAGCCCTTGACCTCCAGCACCAGCAGGCCGCGGCCCGGATGCAGCACCACGAAGTCCGGCAAGCGGCCCTTGTTGCCCACGGGCACGTTGTGCCAGACGAGGTAGTCGTCCTCCAGACAGCGCTGGAGCTGCCGCAGCACGCGCCGCTCGGCGCCCCCGTCCTCGGTGTTGCGGCAACGCGCCGCGATGTTCTGGTATCCCTGCGGAAAGATGGCCATGCCTGCACTCCCGAAGCGTGAATCGCTTTTTCTTGTTCAGGAGGGCAGCAGACCACAGGGCACCCGACGGGCTGGAGCGGTCCCCGGCAGATGGCACCAGAAATGAGACATCTTTCACGGACTGGCCACTGACAGCCGAGCGATCGAGGCCGAAGCGGCCACACCGGGCGCGCCGGTCAGGTCGCGCGCTCGCGCACCGTGAGCGCCGTGTCGCTCGGGTCGGTGGGTGCAAAGCGGTCGGCCTGCGCAAGCGGCCAGTAGACCTGGTAGACGTTGTGCGGCCAGTCGCGCTCGCCGCGCTCGGCCGCCAGCAGCGCCCCCGGCTCGACGAAGCAAAGCTGGTTGCGCAGCAAGCGGACCTGGTCATTGTGGACACGGCGCACGATGTGGCCGGCAGTGATCTCGCCCGGATGGCGCAGACCCGCAGCCTGGACCAGCTCCTTCAACGCGTGCAGCGTGTTCTCGTGGAAGCGGCGCACGCGCTCGATCTTGTCGGGCACGACCAGCGCCCGCTGGCGGCCGGGGTCCTGCGTCGCCACGCCGGTGGGGCACTGGCCGGTGTGGCAGTGCTGCGCCTGGATGCAGCCGAGCGCGAACATGAAGCCGCGCGCCGAGTTGCAGTAGTCCGCGCCCAGCGCCATCGCGCGGGCGATGTCGAAGGCGCTGACGATCTTGCCGGAGGCCCCCAGCCGGATGTGCTGGCGCAGGTTCAGCCCGACCAGCGTGTTGTGGACCAGCAGCAGCCCCTCCTGCAGCGGCGCGCCGACGTGGTCGGTGAACTCCAGCGGCGCGGCCCCCGTGCCCCCTTCGCCGCCGTCGACGACGATGAAATCCGGCCGCAGCCCGGTGGCAAGCATCGCCTTGCAGATCGCGAACCACTCCCACGGGTGCCCGATGCAGAGCTTGAAGCCGACCGGCTTGCCGCCCGAGAGCGTGCGCAGCCGGGCGAGGAACCGCAGCAGCTCGACCGGCGTCGAGAACGCGCTGTGCGCGGCGGGCGAGACGCAGTCCACCCCCACCGGCACGCCGCGCGCCTGCGCGATCTCGATCGTCACCTTCGGGCCGGGCAGCACGCCGCCGTGGCCGGGCTTGGCGCCCTGCGAGAGCTTCACCTCGATCAGGCGCACCTGCGGATCCGTGGCGTTGGCGACGAACTTCTCCTCGCTGAAGCGGCCCGCGTCGTCGCGGCAGCCGAAGTAGCCGGAGGCGATCTCCCAGACGAGGTCGCCGCCGTGGACACGGTGGTGGGCGCTGATCGAGCCTTCGCCGGTGTCGTGCATGAAGCCGCCCTGCTTCGCGCCGCCGTTGAGCGCGAGGATGGCGTTGGCGCTGAGCGCGCCGAAGCTCATGGCCGAGATGTTGAACACGCTGGCGCTGTAGGGCTGCGCGCAGCCGGCGCCGATGGTGACGCGGAAGTCGTGCGAGTCGAGCGTGGTCGGCGCGAGCGAGTGGTTGAGCCACTCGAAGCCTTCCTGGTGCACATCCAGCTGGGTGCCGAAGGGGCGCTTGTCCGGGTCGCCCTTGGCGCGCTGGTAGACCAGCGAGCGCTGCTGGCGCGAGAAGGGCGCGGCCTCGTTGTCGCTCTCGATGAAGTACTGGCGGATCTCGGGGCGGATGAATTCGAGCAGGTAGCGCAGGTGCCCGATCACCGGGTAGTTGCGCAGCACCGAGCGCTGCGACTGCCGCAGGTCCCGCACGCCGAGGCCCAGGCCGGCGACACCGCCGAGCGCGATCCAGGGATCGAGGTGCAGGGCCCACCAGCCGATCCCGCCGCCCAGCGCCATGGCGCCACAGCAGAGGAGAACCAGATAGCGGATCGGAAAGTAGCGATCCAGCGCTGTCAGCCAGGCAGGCATGGAAACTCCTTGAGGGACGTGGCCGTGGCCAGGGGGGCCATGATGGGGGAGGATCCGCGCTTCAGCCCGAGGAATTGACCGGTGTTGATGGTGGATTTCGAACGAGCCGATCGGTAATACGGCACGGATCATCCACGGGACCGAACAGTATCGCTGGCCTGCCCCAGCACCAGAGTCCCCACCATGAAGTCCATGTCGATCTCCGCACGTCTCTGGCTCCCCCCGCTGCTCGTCACCGGCCTGCTGCTGATGGTCGAAGGCTGGGCCGTCCTGCACAGCCATGCCCAGATCGAGGCGACCCACACCACCCTGGCCGCCCAGTTCGACAAGCTCGACAAGACCACCCAGTGGGCGGGCCTGACGGAAGCCAATGCCGCCCGCGCGCTGGCCGCGCTCAACAGCACGGACACGGGACTGGGCGCCCGGTTGAAGCCGGAGATCGAGGCGACTTCCGCGCGCATCAGCACGCTGCAGCAGGCGGTCGAGGCACAGTCGACGCTGCCCGAGGAAGTGGCCGCGCTGGAGAAGGTCCACGAGGCACGCAAGAGCTATGTCGATCTGCGCAAGCAGCTTGGCGCAGCCCGCAGCGCCGGCACCGAGGTGCCAGAGGCCGAGATGACCCGCCTGCGCAGCACCTTGGACGCCTACATCGGCGCACAACGCGCAGCCGTGGCACTGCAGTTCCGCCAGGCGGACACCATCGTCGAGCAGAGCGCCGCACAGCAGCGCCAGACGGTGGCGGTGGTCGGCGTGGCGATGGTGGGACTCGCGGCCCTGCTGGTGCTCACGACGGTGCTGACAGCGCGCGCCATCCTGCGGCCGGTCCAGCAGGCGCTGGAGGTCACCGACCGGATCGCCGATGGCCATCTCGGCTACCGGGTCGACACGACCCGCCAGGACGAGATGGGCGACCTGATGCGCGGTCTGGCGCACATGGCAGCGGCACTGCGCGCGCTGGTGCACGATGTGCGCTCGGGCGCGGCGTCGATGCAGACGGCCAGCGCCGAGATCGCCGTCGGCAACGCGGATCTGTCGCGCCGCACCGAGATGACGGCCGGCAGCCTGCAGGAAACCGCCGCCTCGATGTCGCAGCTCACCAGCACCGTGCAGCACAGCACCGACGCCGCCCTGCAGGCCCACCAGCTCGTCGCCTCGGCCGCGGAGACCGCCACGCGCGGCGGTGCCGTGGTGGCGCGGGTGGTGCAGAACATGGACGAGATCACGGCCTCCAGCCACCGCATCGGCGACATCACCGGCGTGATCGACGGCATCGCGTTCCAGACCAACATCCTGGCACTCAACGCCGCGGTCGAAGCGGCCCGGGCCGGCGAGCACGGCCGCGGCTTCGCGGTGGTGGCCAGCGAGGTGCGCTCGCTGGCCCAGCGCTCGGCCGAGGCCGCCCGCGAGATCAAGGTGCTCATCAATGCGTCGTTCAGTACGGTCGACCAGGGTGCCCGGCTCGTGCACGAGGCCGGCGCCACGATCAGCGAACTCGTGACCTCGGTGCGTCAGGTCTCCGACATCATCGCGCGCATCGCCACCGCCTCCGACGAACAGAATCTCGGCATCCGCCAGATCGGTCTGGCGCTGCGGCAACTCGAAGACGCCACCCAGCAGAACGCAGCGCTGGTCGAGGAGAGCTCCGCCGCCGCGGACAGCCTGCGCGATGAATCGCTGCGACTCGGCGACGCGGTGCACAAGTTCCGGATCGAAGACACCTCGCCGGCCTGAAGGTGGCAAATCCGGCGATGCGGGCGAAGCCGGACCTCCCCACAGAATCCGGGTTTACCCGGATTCCGGCGTATGGCGCCCCGGACCGCCTCCGCCGTGCCAGCACGGTTTCCCCGAGAGCCAGCGCCGGCACCTCCTGAAAAATGTCAGTCATATCAATGACTTGGCGTCAAAATATCCGTCCATTCTCCCTGGCATCGAGGTTGCATCTGGCAGGGAACTTCGCGCGACTCTCCGCGCGACGTCGCCCACAACGACTGGAGACGCCATGCAACCTGCCACCCCACGCCTGCCCTTCTACCGATCCCTGTACGTCCAGGTCCTCACCGCCATCCTGATCGGCGTGCTGATCGGCCACTTCGCCCCCGACACCGGGGTGGCGCTCAAGCCGCTCGGTGACGGCTTCATCAAGCTGATCAAGATGATCATCGCGCCGATCATCTTCTGCACGGTGGTGGTCGGCATCGCCGGCATGGAGGACATGAAGAAGGTCGGCAAGACCGGCGGCTACGCGCTGCTCTACTTCGAGATCGTCTCCAGCCTGGCACTGGTGATCGGCCTGGTCATCGTCAACCTCGTCCAGCCGGGCGCGGGCATGGACATCGACCCCGCCACGCTCGACACCAAGGGCATCGCCGCCTACACCGCGCCGGGCAAGATGCAGACGACGGTCGAGTTCCTGCTGGCGATCATCCCGACCACGGTCGTGGACGCCTTCGCCAAGGGCGAGATGCTGCAGGTGCTGCTGATCGCGATCATGTTCGGCTTCGCGCTGCACCGCTTCGGTGGCCGCGGCACGCTGATCTTCGACTTCATCGAGAAGCTCTCGCACGTGCTGTTCGCCATCGTCGGCACCATCATGAAGGTCGCCCCGATCGGCGCGTTCGGCGCGATGGCCTTCACCATCGGCAAGTACGGCGTCGGCTCGCTGCTGTCGCTGGGCAAGCTGATGGGCACGTTCTACCTGACCTGCTTCGTGTTCGTCTTCCTCGTGCTCGGCACCATCGCCAGGCTGCATGGCTTCTCGATCTGGAAGTTCGTCCAGTACATCAAGGAAGAGCTGCTGATCGTGCTCGGCACCAGCTCGTCGGAAGCCGCGCTGCCGCGCATGATGGCCAAGCTGGAAAACCTCGGCGTGCGCAAGTCGACCGTCGGCCTGGTGATCCCGACCGGCTACTCGTTCAACCTGGACGGCACCTCGATCTACCTGACGATGGCCGCGGTCTTCATCGCGCAGGCCACCAACACGCCGATGACGCTGCAGCAGCAGCTCACGCTGCTGGCGGTGCTGCTGCTGACGTCCAAGGGCGCGGCCGGCGTGACAGGCTCGGGCTTCATCGTGCTGGCGGCGACGCTGTCGGCGGTGGGCGGCATCCCGGTGGCGGGCCTCGCGCTCATCCTGGGCATCGACCGCTTCATGAGCGAAGCGCGCGCGCTGACCAACCTGGTCGGCAACGGCGTGGCGACGGTGGTCGTCGGCAAGTGGACGGGTGATATCGACACCGCCCGCATGGACGCCGTGCTGAACCACGAGACCGCCACCGACGCCGACGCGCCCGAGCAGGTGATCGACGCCATCGACCACCACATGCCGGTCACGCCCGCCACCGCTCGCTGAGACAGCGGTACGCTCGCCGCCATGACCCCGCTGCAATCCCGGTCCTGGCGCGCGCGCTCGCGGTTCCTGCTGCCGTGGGCGGTGTGCGCGCTGGCGCTGATCGGCGCGGTGGCCTGGGGCGCCCACGCGGTGGCGCTGCAGATCGCCTTGCAGCGCACCGGCGAGCAGGCGCAGCACCGCCTGGACGTGACCGCGGCGCGGCTGGACGGCGAGCTGGCCCGCTTCGACTACCTGCCGGCGCTGCTGGAGACCTCGTCCGAGGTGTTCCAGTTGCTCGCCGCGCCCGCCGACCCCGCGCTGCGCGCGCAGGTCAGCCGCACGCTGCACGCGCTCGACGCCATCGCGGGCGCCGACATCCTCTACGTCACCGACACGGCTGGCACGGTGGTCGCCTCGGCCGACTGGCAGCAGCCGGGCACGCCGTTCGGACAAGACCTGTCGTGGCGCCCCTACGTCCGCGACGCGCTGGCGCGCGGCGAGGGGCAGTTCTACGGCGTCGGCGTCACCAGTGGCCGCGCCGGCTACTACCGCTCGTTCGCGCTGCCGCGCCACGGCCAGGCACTGGGGGTCGCCGCCGTCAAGATCGACCTCGAAGCCACCGAGCGCGAGTGGCCGCGGCTGCCGGGCGAGCTGCTGGTGGTGGACGAACACGGCGTGGTCATCCTGGCCTCGCGCAGCGCCTGGAAATACCGCCCGCTCGGCCCGCTCACCGCCGAAGCCAGGGCCGAGGCCGCGCAGGCGCGCCGCTACGGCAGCGCCGACCTCACCCCGCTGGCGTGGCAACTGCGCCAGACGCTGTCGGACGGCGCCGCGCGCGTCCGGGCGGAAGGGGTCGCCTACCTGGCCAGCGAGCGCCCGATCAACCACGGCCGCTGGCGCCTGCTGCTGCTCGACACCGAAGCTGCCGCGCAGGGCTCCGCCCGCACCACCGCGCTCAGTGCGGCCCTGGCGGCCGCCGTGCTGCTGCTGCTGGCGGTGGTCGCGTGGCAGGCGCGGCGCGAGATCCGCCAGCAGCGCGCCACCCGCGCCGCGCTGCAGGCCGCGCACGACTCGCTCGACCAGATGGTCCAGGCCCGCACCGCCGAGCTGCGCGCCGCGCAGGCCGATCTGGTCCACGCCGGCAAGCTCGCCGCTTTGGGCCAGATGTCGGCAGGCGTCGTCCACGAACTCAACCAGCCGCTGGCCGCGCTGCACACGCTGTCGGACAACGCCGCCGTGCTGCTCGACCACCAGCGCCTGCCCGAGGCGCGCGCCAACCTCGTGCGCATCAGCCACCTCGTCGAGCGCCTGGGCCGGATCACCTACCAGCTCAAGGCCTTCGCGCACAAGACGCTGGAGCCGCCCGCGCCGGTCGCGCTGCAGAAGGTCATCGGCGACGCGCTGTTCGGGCTGACGCCGCGGCTGCGCGAGGCGGACATCGCCGTGACCGTGGCGGTGGAGCCGCCCGAGCTGAAGGCCATGGCCGACGCGATGCGGCTGGAGCAGGTGCTGGTCAACCTGCTGACCAACGCGCTCGACGCGCTGGCCGGCACACCGGCGCCCGCCATCACGCTGCGCGCCCGCCGGGAAGGGGACCAGGTCGTGCTCGTCCTCGGCAACAATGGCCCGGCGATCACCCCCGAGGTGCTGTCCCGCCTGTTCGAGCCCTTCGTCACCACGAAGCCGGCCGGCAAGGGCCTGGGCCTCGGGCTGGTGCTCTCGGCGCGTCTCGTGCAGGGCTTCGGCGGTCGGCTGCACGGGGGCAACCTCGCTGCGTCGGGGGTCGCGTTCACCATCGAGCTGCCCGCCGTCCCTGAACGCCCCGAGCGTCCCGAACCCGCATGAGCACTGCCCGTCCCCTCCCGCCCGTTCCGCCGGTCCATCCGATCCGCATCGTCTATGTCGAGGACGACGAGGACGTGCGCCTCGGCAGCGTGCAGGCGCTGGACCTGGCCGGCTTCGCCGTGGACGCGCACGGCAGCGTCGAGCAGGCCCGCCCGCACGTGCAGGCCGGTCTGCCCATCGTCGTCGTCTGCGACGTGCGGCTGCCGGGCATGACCGGCACCGCCTGGCTGCGCGAGCTGCACGCGCTCGACCCCGAACTGCCCGTCATCCTCATCACCGGCCACGGCGACATCGCGATGGCGGTGCAGGCGGTGCAGGACGGCGCCTACGACTTCATCGAGAAGCCCTGCTCGTCGGAGCGGCTGGTGTCGGTGGTGCGGCGCGCCGCGGACAAGCGCCAGCTGCTGGTGGAGGTGCACACGCTGCGCCGCCAGCTCGACGGCTGGCAGGGCATCCAGGCCACCCTCATCGGCCGCTCGGCGCAGATGGAGCGGGTGCGCAAGCTGGTGCGGGCACTGGCCGCCGCACCGGCCGACGTGGTGGTCTACGGCGAGACCGGCACCGGCAAGGACCTCGTCGCCCGCTGCCTGCACGACCACAGCGCCCGCCGGCGCGGCCACTTCGTGCCGGTCAACTGCGGCGGGCTGCCGGACAACCTGGTCGAGAGCGAGCTGTTCGGCCACGAAGTCGGCGCCTTCACGGGCGCGGTGCGCCGGCGCATCGGCAAGTTCGAGCACGCCGACGGCGGCACGCTCTTCCTCGACGAGATCGAGAGCATGCCGCTGGCGGTGCAGGTCAAGCTGCTGCGGGCGCTGCACGAGCGCTCGATCGAGCGCGTCGGCTCGAACGATCCGGTGGCCGTCGACTGCCGCGTCATCGCCGCGAGCAAGGAAGACCTGCGGCTGCTGAGCGAGCAGAAGAAGTTCCGCGCCGACCTGTACTACCGGCTCGGCGTGGCCTTCATCGAGCTGCCGCCGCTGCGCGAGCGGCGCGAGGACATCCCGCTGCTGTTCGAGCACCTGACGCTGCAGTCGGCGCGCCGCTACGGCCTGCCGGCGCCGGTGGTCGACGGCGCCGTGCTGGCCGCGCTGATGGCGCACCACTGGCCGGGCAATGTGCGCGAGCTGCGCAATGTCGCCGACCGCTTCGTGCTGGGCCTGCTCGGCGACGACATCACCGGCGCGCTGGGCGCTGCCGGCCTGCAGGCGCCACAGCGCACGCTGCCCGAGCAGGTCGAGCAGGTCGAGCGCGTGCTGATCACCGAGGCGCTGCGCCAGCACCTCGGCGACGTGTCGGCCGCCGCGCGCGCGCTCGGCGTGCCCAAGCAGACGCTCTACGACAAGCGGCGCCGGCTGCAGATCGATCCGGCGGAGTTCCGGGCCGAGGACTGACGCCTCCCGCGGCGCCGGTTCAGCGCTTGCCGTGCTGCGCCGAATGCGGCTGGCCGGCGCAGCCCGCCACGTCGAGCACCGTGGCCGTCAGCGTCGTGTCGCTGAGCGTGCCGACAACCTTGACCGTGGCGCCGGCGACCAGGCAGGTCGCCGTGCCGTCGTGGTAGGTCGCGCTGGCGGCGTTGACGGTGTAGGTGCCGGCGGGCACGGCGGTCGTGGCGTTGGCGCTGCTCACCGTGAAGGTGAAGGTGCCATCGCTGTTGACCGTGCCCACGGTGCCGCGCACGCCGCTGCCGACATAGGTCCGGCCCGGATGCGCCTGGCGCGCCGTGCTCGACGCCGCGCCGCGCACGTCCACCGTCGTCGCCGTGATCACCGCGGCCGAGCCGATGCCGCTGACCTGCCCGCGGAAGCTCACCGCCACGCCCACCGCCAGATCGCTGGCCAGTCCGTGCGGGAAGGTGGCCGCGCTGATGTCGACCACCACGCTGTCGCTGCCGGGCAGGAAGTTGGCGTCGCTCAGCTTGACCGTGACCAGCGAGCCGTTGACGGCGCTGACCGTGCCCTCGCCGCGGGCGCGGGTGACGGCGGATTCGACGTGGATGACGGTGGCCGTCACGGTGACCGGGTCGGCGGTGGTCGCGCCCGGCGTGACCGTGCCCTTGATGCCGATGCGGGTGCCCGCGGTGAGCTGGGCCAGCGTCAGCGTGCTGCCGGTGGACTCGTTGGTGATGACCGCGTCGGTGGCGAGCGAGACCACCACGCCCGTGCCCAGGCGGCTGTCGTTGACGGTGATCGTGCCGGCGGTGGTGTCCACGCTCTGCACCGTGCCGTGCACCTCGGCCTGCTGGCGCACGAACTTGCGGAAGGCGTCGGTCGGCGTCAGCACGTCGACCTGCGGCGTCACGAGGCCGGTGGCCGCGCTGTAGGTGAAGCGCGCGAGGTTGAAGTCGAGCACGAGCTGGCCGGTGGTGGCCGTGTCGAAGCTCAGGTTGCGCACGTTCCACACGAAGTCGCTGGTGCCGCTGCTCAGCTTGCCGGTCACGGTGGTGGCGCCATCGAGCGAGACGAGCTGCACCTCGTTGCCCAGCGTCACCGCGATCTGCGTGTAGATGCCGGCCGGCAGCGTCACGCTCGACATGAACTGGCCCACATCCGCCAGCGAGGACAGGTTGACGACGACCGGCGCAGCGGTCGCGTCCAGCAGCGTGACGACCGCGCCCGTGCTGTCGGTGGCGGTGATCTGCTTGACCGTGACCCAGACCTTCGAATACTCGGTGGCGAGGTTGTCGGTGATGTAGGTCTGCAGCGTGACCGACGAGGCGGTCGCGGTCGGGGTGGTGGACGCGGTGTCGCCGCCACCGCCGCAGGCGGCCAGCACGGCCAGCGCGGCGGCCGACAGGGTCAGGATCAGGGACTGGTTCAGGTGGGTACGGTTCATCGGTGCGCTCCTGGAGAAAATCTGGCACAAAAATGGGAAACTTTCCCATAAATGACCATCGTAGGGTTGCGCAGACCGGCCTGTCCATGCAGGAGTGAACAGCGTTACCCCGGTTAACCGAACTTTGCATTCACGCAGAATCCGTCACATGCGCATCGACGTCTTCTTCTCCGACCGGGTCGGCATCGCCCAGGAAATCCTCGCCACGCTGGCGCAGCGGGCGCTGGACGTGTCCGCGGTCGAGGTCGAGCCGCCCCACGTCTACCTCGAAGCACCCGCGCTGGACGCGCAGGGGCTGGAGCAGCTGCGCGGCGAGCTGCTCGGCGTGGCGGGCGTGCAGTCGGTCGGCGCGGTGGCGATGCTGCCGGGCGCGCGGCGGCGGCTGTACCTGGACGCGCTGCTGGCGGCGCAGGAAGACCCGGTGCTGGCGGTCGACGCCGCGGGCGCGGTGGTCGTGGCCAACGCGGCGGCCGTCAGCGCCAGCGGGCGGGCCGAATCGGCGCTGATCGGGCAGGTGCTGCCCGGCCTGACCGACCGGGCGGACACGCCCCGCGCGGGCAGCGAGGTGCAGTTCGGCGGCCAGTCTTACCTGCTCGAATCGGTGGCGCTGCACGAGGCGGGCGGTGCGGTGGCCGGCGCGGTGCTGACGCTGCACGCGCCGCACCGCCTCGGCGAGCGGCTGAGCGCGCTGCGCAACCACGGCGCGGGTGGCTTCGAGACGATCCTGGGCGACTCGCCCGCGATCCGCCAGCTCAAGCAGCGCGCTGCGCGCATGGCGCCGGTGGACGCCCCGCTGCTGATCCGCGGCGAGACCGGCACCGGCAAGGAGCTGATCGCCCACGCCTGCCACGCCGGCAGCCGCCGCAAGGACCAGCCTTTCTTCGCGCTGAACTGCGCCGCGCTGCCCGAGAGCCTGGCCGAGAGCGAGCTGTTCGGCTACGCCAGCGGCGCCTTCACGGGTGCGCTGCGCGGCGGCAAGCCGGGGCTGCTGGAGCTGGCGGATGGCGGCACGCTCTTCCTCGACGAGGTCGGCGAGATGTCGGCGTATCTGCAGGCCAAGCTGCTGCGCTTTCTCAACGACGGCAGCTTCCGGCGCGTCGGCGGCGAGCGCGAGCTGCAGGCCGACCTGCGCATCATCAGCGCCACCCACCGCTCGCTGGAGGACATGGTGGCCGCGGGCACGTTCCGGCAGGACCTGCTGTTCCGGCTCGACGTGCTGCAGCTGCAGGTGCCGCCGCTGCGCGCACGCACCGAGGACATCCTGCCGCTGGCGCAGGTGTTTCTGGAACGCGCCAGTGCGCAGATCGGCCGGCCGCGGCCACGCATCGGGACCGCGGCGGCGGCAGCGCTGCTCGCGCAGCCGTGGACCGGCAATGTGCGGCAGCTGCAGAACGTCGTCTTCCGCGCCGTGACGCTGAGCGAGGCGCCGGTGATCGAGCCGGCGGATCTGGAGTTCGTCGGCAGCGCCCCGGCACCCGCCGCCGACGCCAGCACCACGCCCGCGGTCGACGAGGTCGGCTCGCTGGACGAGGCCGTCGCCGGCTTCGAGAAGGCGCTGCTGCAGCGGCTCTACCGCGACCATCCCTCGACGCGCAAGCTGGCCGAGCGGCTGCGGACCTCGCATTCGGCGATCGCGGTGCGGCTGCGCAAGTACGGCATCGGCGCAGGATGACGCGCCACGTTTTCGATACACAGTATCGAAATCATTCCATTCGGCACACTGAATTGTATTGATTCAAAGACAAACCACGCCGCTGCACCGGCCGTTCCCCCGCGGTTCCCCCTGGCACAGTCATTGCGCTGAGAAGCGCAACTCTGGAGAACAGCAACATGCGCGTCCTGGTCCTTGGCAGTGGGGTGATCGGTACCTCGGTGGCGTACTACCTGGCCCGTGCCGGCCACGCGGTGACGGTGGTCGACCGGCAACCCGGTCCCGGTCTGGAAACGAGCTACGCCAACGCGGGCGAGATCTCGCCCGGCTACTCGGCGCCGTGGGCCGGGCCGGGCGTGCCGCTGAAGGCGATCCAGTGGCTGCTGATGCACCACAGCCCGCTGGTCGTCAAGCCTTGGCTCGACCCGGGCATGTGGCGCTGGTGCGTGCAGATGCTGGCCAACTGCAACGAGCGCGCCTACCGCGTCAACAAGGCGCGCATGGTCCGGCTGGCCGAGTACAGCCGCGATTGCCTGAAGGAGCTGCGCGCCGACATCGGCATCCAGTACGACGCGCGCAGCCAGGGCACGCTGCAGCTCTTCCGCACCCAGAAGCAGCTCGACGGCATCGGCAAGGACACCGAGATCCTGCGCCAGCACGGCGTGCCCTTCGAGGTGCTCGACCGCGCCGGCTACCTGCAGCACGAGCCGGCGCTGGCCGGGGTGCAGGAGAAGTTCGTCGGCGGCCTGCGCCTGCCGGGCGACGAGACCGGCGACTGCTTCCAGTTCACCAACCGGCTGGCGGACGCGGCGCGGGCGCTGGGCGTGCAGTTCCACTTCGGTGTGGACATCCAGGGCATCGACCACGCGGGCGACCAGATCACCGGCGTGCGCACCCGCCGCGGCACGCTCACCGCCGACCACACCGTGCTGGCGCTGGGCAGCTACTCGACGCAGATGCTCCAGCCGCTCGGGCTGCACATCCCCGTCTACCCGGTCAAGGGCTACTCGATCACCGTGCCGATCACCGACGCGGCGCAGGCGCCCGAGTCGACCATCATGGACGAGACGCACAAGGTCGCCGTGACGCGCCTGGGCGACCGCATCCGCGTCGGCGGCACGGCGCAGCTCTCGGGCTTCAACCTCGATCTGGACGCCGCTCGCCGCCGCACGCTGGAGTTCGTCGTCACGGACCTGTTCCCGAAGGGCGGCGACGTGTCGCGGGCCGAGTTCTGGTGCGGCCTGCGCCCGATGACGCCGGACGGCACGCCCATCCTCGGCGCCACCCGGCTGCGCAACCTGTCGCTGTCGACCGGCCACGGCACGCTGGGCTGGACCATGGCCGCCGGCACCGGCCGCGTGCTGGCCGACCTGATCAGCGGCCGCACGCCCGAGATCAGCATGGAAGGGCTGACGGTGGCGCGCTACGGCCGCCGCGCCGGCGGTGTCGCTACAGTGGCCGGATGCAGCACGACCACGACCACGGCCACCCGGCCCCGTCCATCCACCTGATCGACAACACCCCGACCACCGCCCCGGTGGTCGACCAGCCACGCCCGGACCGCCGCATCACCGGCAGCCCGCGCCGCGCAACCTGGACCGCGTTCGAGGCGCCGCAGGGCGATCTGAGCGCGGGCCTGTGGACCTGCGAGCCGGGGCACTGGCGCATCGTCTTCCCGCCAGGCAAGGACGAATACTTCTTCGTGCTCGAAGGCCGGCTGCGCCTGCATGACGCGGCGCGGGGCACCTTCACCGAGGTGGTCGCCGGCCAGGGCGCGGTGATTCCGGGCGGGTTCGAAGGATCGTTCGAGGTGATCGAGCGGGTGAAGAAGCACTTCGTGGTGCTGGACCGGGCGCCATGACCTCCGGCGCAGGCCGCGCGCACGGCACCGGGCATGCACTGCCATCACAGGCACGCCACGGATAATGGAATCCGGACCTGCCCCCGTGATGACCACCAATACCCATACCACCACCGCTTCTTCCTCTCTGGGCGCCGCGGCGCCCGGCAGAGACACCCCGCCTTCGGCCCTGGCCGCGCTGCACCAGCACCCCGGCCGGACGCTGGGGCTGCTGGCCCTGTGGCTGCTGCTCACCATCGGCCTGCGCCCGCTGCTGCTGCCCGACGAGGGCCGCTACGCCGAGGTCGCCCGCGAGATGCTGCACGGCGACGGGCTGGTGCCGACGCTGCTCGGGCTGCCTTTCTTCCACAAGCCGCCGCTGATGTACTGGCTGGACATCGCCGGGATGCACCTGCTGGGTGTCCACGCCTTCGCTGCCCGCGTGGCGCCGGCGCTGGGTGCGTGGCTGATGGGCGCGGCGCTGTTCCTTGACCTGCGCCGCCGCGTCGGCCCGCGCGAAGCGCTGATCGCGCTGGGCGTGATGGCGACGACGCCGTTCTTCTTCATCGGCGGCCAGTACGCCAACCATGACATGCTGGTGGCCGGGCTGATCACGGTGGCCATCGTCTGCGGCCAGCGCGCGGTGGACGACACCGGACGCACCGACCTGCGCTGGCTGCTCGCCGCCTGGAGCGCAATGGCGCTGGGCGTGCTGGCCAAGGGGCTGATCGGCGTGGTGCTGCCGGTGCTGGTGGTCGGGCCGTGGCTGCTGGCGCAGCGGCGCTGGCGGCAGTGCCTGGGGCTGATGCACCCGCTGGCGGTGGGACTCTTCCTGCTGATCGCAGCACCCTGGTTCGTCGCGATGCAGCTCCGCTACCCCGGCTTCTTCGACTACTTCTTCATGGAGCAGCACGTCCGCCGCTTCGCGCAGGTCGGCTTCAACAACGCGCAGCCGGCGTGGTTCTACGTCGCCGTGCTGCCGCTGCTGACGCTGCCGTGGAGCTTCTGGCTGCCAGCGGCCTGGCGCACCGCGCCGCAAGGCCTGCAGCGCGGCCTGGTCCTGTGGTGGCTGGTGGGCATCACAGGCTTCTTCTCGATGCCGACGTCCAAGCTGGTCGGCTACGTCCTGCCGGCACTCCCGCCGCTGTGCATGCTGCTCGGGCTGGCGGTGGCGCGCGGGTCGGCGTGGCGCCAGGTGCTGCCGGCCGCGGCCGTGCTGTGCGTCGGCATCGTGGCCGCGCTGGCCTGGCAGGCGCCCCATTCGCACCGCGACCTCGGCGAAGCGCTGGCCCGCCAGCACCAGCCGCAGGACCGCGTGGTGTTCGTCGACGGCGCCTTCTTCGACGTGCCCTTCTACGCCGGGCTGACACGGCCGCCGATCGTGCTGTCGAACTGGAACGATCCGGACTTGCCCAGGACAGACAACTGGCGCAAGGAGCTGTTCGACGCCGGACGTTTCGATCCGCCGGCCGCCGCGCGCCAGCTCTGGCGCACCGACCAGGCCGGAGTGCTGCTGTGCGCGACGGGCACCGTCTGGTTCATCGCCGACCTGGCGTGGAAGCCCGTGCCGGCCCTGTCCGGGCTCGCGGAGGTGTACAAGGGGAAGAACGGCGTCCTGTGGCGCGCCGTGGTCGACACGCCTCCACCCGGGTGCCCCTGATGCCCCTCTGAACCGCTGCGCATGCCGCCCCTCGACGAACCCGGCGCCGACCGCCGCCTCTGGCAACGTTTCGTCCACATCGCCGCACCGTACTGGCGCTCGGACGAGCGGGTACGCGCCCGTGCCATGGTGGCGCTGCTGGTCGTACTGCTGCTCGGACAGACGGGCTTCAACGTGCTGTTCAACCAGGAGACGGGCGAGTTCACCTCCGCGCTGGCCGCGGGGGACGCCGACCGCTTCTGGGCCGCGATCCGGCGCTTCACGGTCATCCTCGTGGCCGCCGTGCCGCTCTACGCCTGCTACTACTTCGTGCGTGACACGCTGGGGATGCAGTGGCGGCGCTGGCTCACCGACCACCTGCTGCAGCGCTACTTCAGCCGCCGTGCCTACTACCACCTCAACGCCCGCGCCGGCATCGACAACCCCGACCAGCGCATCGCCGAGGACGTCAACAGCTTCACCTCGCAGTCGCTGTACTTCCTGATGGTGGTGCTCGGCGCGGTGATCGATCTGGTGGCCTTCACCGGCGTGCTCTGGACGATCTCGCGGCCACTGGTGGCCTTCCTGATCGGCTACGCGCTGCTGGGCACCTGGTTCACCGGGGCCGTGTTCGGGCAGCGGCTGATCGGGCTGAACGTCCGGCAGCTGCGGCGCGAGGCCGACTTCCGCTTCGGGCTGGTGCGGGTGCGCGAGCACGCCGAATCGATCGCCTTCCACAGCGGCGAGGGCCAGGAGCTGGGGGGCCTGCGCCGCCTGTTCGGCGATCTGCTGCGCAACTACCGGCTCGTGCTGCGCTGGCAGTTCAACCTCAACCTGTTCCAGTACGCCCACAGCTTCCTCACGCTGGCGCTGCCCAGCGTGGTCATTGCCGACGAGGTGCTGTCGGGGCGCATGGAAGTGGGCCGCGCCGTGCAGGCGGCGGGCGCGTTCTCCGCCATCCTGAGCGCGCTGACGCTGATCGTGCAGCACTTCGAGAGCCTGAGCCGCTTCGGCGCCGGCGTGAACCGGCTCGACAGCTTCTCGCAGGCGCTCGACGACCAGACCGCCACCGACGCCGAGACCGGCATCGAGACCGCCGACGGCCCCCAGCTCGCACTGGAGCTGGTCACCGTGCAGACGCCGGGGCACGCGCACACGCTGATCCGCGAGGTCACGCTCGCCATCGCGCCCGGCGAGGGGCTGCTGATCACCGGGCCGAGCGGCTGCGGCAAGAGTTCGCTGCTGCGGGTGATGGCCGGCCTGTGGCAGACCGGCGCGGGACGCGTCGTGCGGCCGGGCCACGAGGAAATGCTCTTCCTGCCGCAGCAGCCCTACCTGTCGCCGGGCACGCTGCGCAGCCAGATGCTCTACCCGCACCCCGAGCGCGAGGTCACCGACGAGGAGCTGCGCGTGCTGCTGCACCAGGTCAACCTGCCCGATCTGGCCGACCGGGTCGGCGGGCTGGACGCGGAGCGCGACTGGGCCAAGGTGCTCTCGGTCGGCGAGCAGCAGCGGCTGTCGTTCACGCGGGTGCTGCTGGCGCGGCCGCGCTACGTGATGCTGGACGAGGCCTCCAGCGCGCTCGACGCCGCCAACGAGGCGCGACTCTACGCGCAGCTCGCCGGCATCGGCAGCACGCCGGTCAGCATCAGCCACCGGCCGGCGATCCTGCCCTTCCACCGCTGGGTGCTGGAGCTGCCGGGAGACGGCTCGTGGCGGGTGGTCTCCGCCGAGGGATACCACTTCGACTGAACTGAACGCCCGGCGCCGTCTACAGGATCGCGCGCAGGGTGCTCGCGACATCCTGCAGCGGCGGCAGCAGGCGGGTCAGGCACTGGTCGTCCGGGTAGGACTGCGCCTGGAAGGTGATGCTCAGCGCACCGACGCAGCGGCCCTTGCGGTCGGACAGCGGCACCGCCAGTCCGCACAACCCCGGATCCATGTACTGCCGGGCCCAGCCATAGCCGCGCTCGGTGGCCAGCAGGACGGCCGCCCGGAACTCGGCCGGATCGGTCATGGTGGTGGGCGCGAAGCGCACGAACGGGTGCGCGGCCAGCCAGGCGTCCAGCGCCTCGGCGCTGAAGGTCGACAGCACCGCCGGCCCCGGCGACACCACATGCGCCGGCAGCCGCGCCCCGACGTGGAAGCCGATGGAGACGACGCGCGGCGAATTGCTGCGCACGAGGTAGACCACCTCGTGGCCGTCGAGCACGCTGAAATTGGCGGTCTCGCCGGTCTGCATCGACAGCCGCTGCAGGAAGGGCTGCACCAGCCGCGGCAGCCGCGCGGCATCCAGGTAGCTCTGCCCCAGGCGCAGCACGCCCGGCGTCAGCCAGTAGTACTTGCCATCGGTTTCCGCATAACCGTAGTGCACGAGACTGACCAGGTAGCGCCGCGCTGCCGTGCGCGTCAGGCCGGTGCGCTGGCCGGCCTCGGTGGCGGTCATGCGCGGCCAGTCGTCGGAGAAGGCCTCGATCATGCGCAGGCCCTTGCCCAGGCCTTCGATGAGCAGGGAACGGTCACATTCGGGTCGGGCGAGGATGGACATGGACCTAGTACAAACCATGAGTTCGGATGATCACCGATTGTCGGCGATCGGTGATCGATCACGGAGCATGCCGCACGGCTGGATCTGCCCGGTACACGCCCCTACAGTCGCCGGACCTGCCGAGCCCCGCGCTCGCCTACCCCCCCTCACCCCTCTTTCTGGCGCATCCCGTGCGCCCCTGACCATGTCCATTGCCACCGAACACGAGCCCGACGGCGAACACCAGACCAGGAAAGCCACCGCCAGCGGCTGGATCGGCTCGGCGCTGGAGTACTACGACTTCTTCATCTACGCCACCGCCGCAGCGCTGATCTTCCCGCAGATCTTTTTCCCCAAGGGCGACCCGAAGACCGCCATCATCGCCTCGCTGGCCACCTACGGCGTGGGCTACGTGGCCCGCCCGATCGGCGCCTTCTTCCTGGGCCACTGGGGCGACACCCACGGCCGCAAGAACGTGCTGGTGCTGTGCATGTTCCTGATGGGCTTCTCGACCATCGCCGTGGGCCTGCTGCCCACCTACGACCAGGTCGGTCTGCTGGCCCCGGCGCTGCTGGTGCTGCTGCGCCTGATCCAGGGCTTTGCCGTCGCTGGCGAAATCTCGGGCGCCAGCTCCATGATCATGGAGCACGCCCCGTTTGGTCGCCGCGGCTTCTTCGGCAGCTTCACGCTGCAAGGCGTGCAAGCCGGTCAGATCCTGGCCGCGGCCGTCTTCCTGCCGCTGGCCCACTACATGGAACCCGAGGCCTTCAACCGCTGGGGCTGGCGCATTCCCTTCCTGCTGAGCTTCGTCGTGATCGTGGCCGGCTACATCATCCGCCGCGACGTGCACGAAACGCCGGCCTTCGCCGAAGTCGAAGCCAAGGCCACCGTGGTCAAGGCCCCGATGGTGCAAGCCGTGCAGGAAAGCTGGCGCGACATGCTGCGCGTCATCTGCATGGCCCTGATGAACGTGATCCCCGTGGTCACCTCCATCTTCGGCGCCGCCTACGCCGTGCAGCCGGGCTACGGCATCGGCTTCAACAAGGACGTTTACCTGTGGATTCCCGTGATGGGCAACATCGTGGCCGTGGTCGTCATCCCCTTCGTGGGCAACCTGTCCGACAAGATCGGCCGCCGCCCGCCCATCATCTTCGGCGCGCTGGCGTCGGGTCTGCTGTCGTTTGCCTACCTCTACGCCATCAGCATCCGGAACGTGCCACTGGCCGTGTGCATGTCGCTGCTGATGTGGGGCATCGTCTACCAGGGCTACAACGCCGTGTTCCCGAGCTTCTACCCGGAGCTGTTCCCGACCCGCACCCGCGTCTCGGCCATGGCCATCTCGCAGAACCTGGGCACCCTGGTCACCGCCATGCTGCCGGCCATCTTCACGGCCGTCGCGCCTCCGGGGGCCGAGAACATCCCGCTGGTCGTCGGCTCGATCACCCTGGCCATCTCCACCCTGGCGGCACTGGCGGCCTTCACCGCCCGCGAGACCTACCGCGTGCACATGCACGATCTGGGCAACCCTGATGCCGTGCCGGTGCCCAAGGCCGACTACGATCGCCTGCGCGGCCAGTCGGTCGCCAGCTCGCAGTCGTTCAAGTCCTTCACCTGAGCCGCCCCGTCCACCTCCACCCGTCCTGCCCGAGACCTGCCATGCGTCGATCGATCGCCACCGTTTCCCTGTCCGGCATGCTGCGCGAGAAGCTGCAGGCCATCGCCGCCGCGCGCTTCGATGGCGTCGAGATCTTCGAGAACGACCTGCTGCAGTTCTCGGGCAAGCCGGCCGAGGTGCGCGCCATCGCCGCCGATCTGGGCCTGGCGATCGACATGTTCCAGCCCTTCCGCGACTTCGACGGCAGCACGCCAGCGCAGGTCGCGCGCAGCCTGGAGCGCGCCGAGCGCAAGTTCGACCTGATGGACGCGCTCGGCACCGACCTGCTGCTGGTCTGCTCCAGCGTGCAGCCCGACGCGCTGGGCGACACCGGCCGGCTCGCCGAGCAGTTCGCCCGGCTCGCCGAGGCGGCCGGCCGGCGCGGCAAGCGCATCGCCTACGAGGCCCTCGCCTGGGGCACGCAGGTCAAGCTGTTCTCGCAGGCCTGGGCGGTGGTGCAGCAGGTGAACCACCCGGCACTCGGCCTGGCGCTGGACAGCTTCCACACCCTGGCGCTGCGCGACGACCCGGCGCCGATCCGGCAGATCCCGGGCGATCGCATCTTCTACGTCCAGCTGGCCGACGCGCCCTGGGTCAACACCGACGTGCTGACGCACAGCCGCCACTACCGCTGCTTCCCCGGCCAGGGCGAGCTGGACGTGACCGGCTTCGTCGGCGCGATCCTGGACGCGGGCTACACCGGCACCATCTCGCTGGAGATCTTCAACGACGAGTTCCGCTCGGCACCGGCGCGGGCCAACGCGGTCGACGCGATGCGCTCGCTGCTGTGGCTGGAGGAGCAAGTGCGCCTGCGCCGACCGACCGAGCCGGCGCCGCCCGTGCCGCTGTTCACCGCACCGCCACCGCCCGCGCTGGCGGACTGGGCCTTCATCGAATTCGCGGTGGACACCGATGCTGCCACCCGGCTCGCCGCGCTGCTGGGCAGCCTCGGCTTCCGCCACCTCGGACACCACCGCTCGAAGGATGTGGCGCTGTTCGGGCTGGGGGACGTGCGCATCGTGCTCAACCGCGAGCAGGAATGTTTCTCGCGCAGCTACTTCGACCTGCACGGCACCTCGGCCTGCGCCTCGGCGCTCACCACGGCCGATCCGCCAGCCGCGCTGGCGCGCGCCGAAGCGCTGGGCTGCACCCGGGTCACCGGGCGCATCGGCCAGGGCGAGCTGGACATCCCCGCCGTGCAGGCCCCCGACGGCAGCCTGCTGTACTTCTGCCCCCCCGCCGACGGGACGGGCCGGCACGCCTTCGAGGCCGACTTCGTGGTGGACGCGGACGCGCTGCACGACCTCTCGACCCGCACCGGCACCCGCTCGGCCCGCGTCGACCACCTGGTGCAGGCCGTGCCCGGTGGCCAGATCGACCCGTGGGTGCTGTTCCAGCGCGCCGTGCTGGGCCTGCAGCCGCAGCGCAGCACGGTGCTGCATGACCCGTTCGGCATCATCCGCAGCCGCGAGATCGAGTCGGCCGACAAGGCCATCCGCACCTCGCTGATCGTCTCGGAGCGCGAGAACACGGCCGTCTCCCGGTCCGTCGCACGCTTCGGTGGCGCGGGGGTACAGCAGATCGCCATCGCGGTGGACGATGTCCTGGCCACCATGGCGGCCCTGCGCGCGCAAGGAGCGCCGCTGCTGCCCGTGCCGGACAACTACTACGACGACCTGGACGCCAAGTACGCGCTGGACCCGGATTTCCTGGCCGCGCTGCGCACGGCGGGCGTGTTCTACGAGCGCGATGCACAGGGCGGCGAGTTCCTGCACGCCTACGCGGCACCGTTCGATGACCGCTTCGAGTTCGAATTCGTCGAGCGCCGCGGCGGCTACGACCTGTACGGCTCGACCAACTCGCCGATGCGGCTGGCTGCGCTGGCGGAGTGGCGGTCACGGCAGGCACCGGCCAGCTGCTGAGCTGAACGCCAGACGCAAAAAAGGGACGTCACTTGCGACGTCCCCAAAAGTACTACCTAGGAATCGGGATCAGGATCAGGATCGGAATCAGAACGCCGTGCGCAGGCCCGCCTGGAGCACGCGGTTCTGGCTGATGTAGTCCTTCAGGTCACCGGTGGCCTGGCTGGCGCTGGTGTACAGGAAGGTGCTCTTGGACAGGCCGTAGCGGGCGCCGACCGCGACCTTGCCCAGCGTCGCGCTGGTGCCGGTGGCGGACTGGTACTTGACCGCGGTGTAGTTGGTGCCCAGCAGGAAGTTGCCGACCGGCACTTCCACGCCGACGGTGTAGTCGTCGGTGCGGGCCGCGGTGAAGGTGGTGGCGGTGGTCACCGTCAGGTTCGAGACACCGGCTGCCGCGCCGTTGCCGCTGCCCAGCGCCAGATCACGGTTGCGCTGCACGCCAGCCAGCAGCTTGAAGGCGCCGAAGTTGTAGTTCGCGCCCATGGTCAGCGACTTGTTGGTGCTGTCGCCGGTGGTGCGCGACTTGTTCCACTCGTACGACGCGGCCACCACGACCGGGCCGCCGGCGTAGGACAGCTTCACGCCATGGAAGCGGTCCATCGTGCCGCTTTCTTCCGGTGCGACCTGCACCGCCAGTTGCGCGCCACCGAAGCTGGGCGTCTGGTACTGGATGACGTTGTCGGCGCGCGGCACGTTCAGCCACATCGGCAGGGCCTTGCCCATGTTGGTCACGCCGGTGCCCGGGTTCAGGGTCAGGGCGTTGCCGAAGGGGTTGGAGGTGCCCATGACGGAGTCGCTCAGCACGTACTGGCGGCCCAGGCGCAGCTCGCCGGCCGACGCCGAGTTCAGCGACAGGAAGGCCTGGCGACCGAACGAGCGGCCGCCCTGACCCGCGGCACCCGTGTCGGCCAGCAGACCCCCTTCGAGCACCACACCGGCCTTCAGGCCGCTGCCCAGATCTTCGGCCACGCGGATGCCCCAGCGCGAGCCGTTCAGGCCGTTAACCGTGCCGTCGTTCATGTCGATCTGGCTGGCACCGCCGGCCTTCGAGCCCGCCGTGGTGCGGGTCAGGTTCAGGTCGACCAGACCGTAGAGGGTCACGGTCGACTGGGCTTGAGCGGCGCCGCAGGCAGCGAGTGCGAGCAGCGTGAGGCCGAGGTGCTTGGGCAGAGGCATGGCGATGTCCTGGGAAAAAAGGTGCGCCAGATTAGGTCGACCTCCCGGGAGTGACAACGGCGAGTTGCTCCGTTTGCGCGATCATCGCGCACCATGTGCGCTCATCGAGGGTTTCACGGGTTAGTCCGGAGCACGCTGGTCGTCGCGACACGACCAGCAAGGCTCAGACGCCGGCGTGGGCCGCCTGCTGGTCCGCGTGGTACGAACTGCGGACCATCGCGCCCACGGCGGCGTGCGAGAAGCCCATCTTGTAGGCCTCGGCCTCGAACATCTTGAAGGTGTCCGGGTGCACGTAGCGCCGCACCGGCAGGTGGTGGCCCGAGGGCGCGAGGTACTGGCCGATGGTCAGCATGTCGATGTCGTGCGCGCGCATGTCGCGCATGATCTCCAGGATCTCCTCGTCCGTCTCGCCGAGGCCGACCATCACGCCGCTCTTGGTCGGCACGTCCGGGTGCAGCGCCTTGAACTTCTTCAGCAGGTTCAGGCTGAAGGCGTAGTCCGAACCCGGGCGCGCTTCCTTGTACAGGCGCTGGGTGGTTTCCAGGTTGTGGTTCATCACGTCCGGCGGCGCAGCCTTGAGGATCTCCAGCGCCCGGTCGTCCCGGCCGCGGAAGTCGGGCACGAGGATCTCGATCTGCGTCTGCGGCGACTGCGCGCGGATCTGGCGGATGCACTCGACGAAGTGGCCGGCACCGCCGTCGCGCAGGTCGTCGCGGTCCACGCTGGTGATCACCACGTACTTCAGCTTCAGCGCGGCGATCGTCTTGGCCAGATTGGCCGGCTCGTTGGGGTCGAGCGGGTCGGGGCGGCCGTGGCCCACGTCGCAGAAGGGGCAGCGCCGGGTGCACTTGTCGCCCATGATCATGAAGGTGGCCGTGCCCTTGCCGAAGCACTCGCCGATGTTGGGGCAGCTGGCTTCCTCGCAGACCGTGTGGAGCTGGTGCTCGCGCAGGATCTCCTTGATCTCGTAGAAGCGCGTGGTCGGCGAGCCGGCCTTGACGCGGATCCAGTCCGGCTTCTTCAGCGTCTCGGCCGGCACGATCTTGATCGGGATGCGCGAGGTCTTGGCCTGCGACTTCTGCTTGGCCGTGGCGTCGTAGGCGGGCGCGGCGGTCGGGGCGACGGGGGTGTTCTGCGGATCTTGGGACATGCGGGGCCTCGCGGCGGGGCGTGATCGACGGGAAAGGAGGACGGCGCGATCGCGGGGATCGGGCGGGTCAGGGACTCAGCAGCCGGGTGAGGTGGGTGCCCAGGCGCGCAGCCACGTCGCCGAGGTCGGCGTGAACGCCGAGTGTAGCCAAGTCGACCGTCTGCAGGCCGGCGTAGCCGCACGGGTTGATGCGCTGGTAGGGCGAGAGGTCCATCGCCACATTGAGCGCCACGCCGTGGTAGGTGCGGTGGTTCGCGACCTTGATGCCCAGCGCCGAGACCTTGCCCAGCCCGCGGAAGGGGTCGCGCGGATCGACTGGCCCGCGCAGCGCGCCGTGCGCGAAGGGATCGTCCAGCCGCACGTAGATGCCCGGCGCGCTCGGCACCCGGTGGCCGGTGACGCCGAACTCGGCCAGCGTGCGGATCACGGCCTCCTCGATGCGGTAGACGTATTCCTTGACGTAGATGCCCTGCGGCCCGATGCGCTTCAGGTCGATCAGCGGATAGGCGACGACCTGGCCGGGGCCGTGGTAAGTCACCTGCCCGCCGCGGTTGGTCTGCACGATGGGCACACCCTCGGGCGCGAAGACGTGCTCGGGCTTGCCGGCGATGCCCTGGGTGTAGACCGGGTCGTGCTCGCACAGCCAGAGTTCGTCGGGCGTGTCGGACGTGCGGGCGTCGGTGAAGGCGCGCATCGCGGCGTAGGTCGGATCAAAGGGCACGCGGCCGAGGACACGCAGCAGCAGCGATTCGGGGGCGTCGGAGGTCATGGGGGAATTTTCCCACTCCGCAGGGCCAAAAAGACGGCATCCGGACTGCATCCGATCGGCGATCTCCCGCGTAAGGAGATCTGCACCCCCACCAACCCCACCCTGCCTCATCCCAGGAGCCCACCATGACCATCGCCCGCCCCCGCCTCACCACCCTGGCCATCGCTGCGGCGATGACACTGGCCACTGGCCTGAGCCTGGCGTCCAGCCACCGGGAAGCGCCGTTCATCACCACCGCACCCAAGGTGGACGCGACCGACTTCTACCTGTTCCGCAGCTACGAGACCGGCCGCAGCGACTACGTGACGCTGATCGCCAACTACCAGCCGCTGCAGGACGCCTACGGCGGCCCGAACTACTTCTCGATGGACCCGAACGCGCTGTACGAGATCCATGTGGACAACAACGGCGATGCGGTCGAGGACATCAGCTTCCAGTTCCGCTTCAAGAACACGCTGGCGGGCAATGGCGCCGGCGTGAACCTGCCGGTCGGCGACAAGACGGTGAACATCCCGCTGATCCAGGCCGGTCAGGTGGCCAACGTCAAGGACGCCAGCCTGCAGCTTGCCGAGACCTTCACCGTCGAGGTCAAGCGTGGCGACCGCCGCAAGGGCACGGGCGGCGCCCTCACCAACGCCAGCACCGGCAGCGCCACCTTCGACAAGCCCGTCGACAACATCGGCATCAAGACGATTCCGGACTACGCCGGCTACGCGGCCAAGCACATCCACACCGTCAGCATCCCCGGCTGCAGCCAGCCAGGCCGCGTCTTCGTCGGCCAGCGCCAGGACCCGTTCGCCGTCAACATCGGCACCGTCTTCGACCTGGTCAACGCGCCGGTCTCCGTCATCACCAACCCGGACCTGAAGGGCGCGGCGCCGAACCCGCTCGGCGACAAGAACGTCACCACGCTGGCGCTCGAAGTCCACAAGAGCTGCCTGACCGCGGGCAGCGAGACCGTCATCGGCGGCTGGACCACGGCCAGCCTGCGCCAGGCCCGCCTGCTCGACGGCAAGCCGGGCTCGGGCCACCACATGGGCGAGAAGGCGGGCGGCGCCTGGACGCAGGTGTCGCGCCTGGGCATGCCACTGGTCAACGAGGTGGTGATCGGCCTGAAGGACAAGGACAGGTTCAACGCCTCCAAGCCCAAGGATGACGGCCAGTTCGCCGACTACGTGACCCACCCGACGCTGCCCAAGCTGCTGGAGATCGCACTGAACCTCCCCGGCACCGCCCCGACCAACTACCCGCGCACGGACCTGGTCACCACCTTCCTGACCGGCATCAAGGGCGTGAACCAGCCGGCCAATGTGGTCGCCTCGGAAATGCTGCGCCTGAACACGGCCATCGCGCCGGTGGCGTTTGCGCAGCAGAACCGCCTGGGCATCGTCGGCAACGTGCTGGCCGGTGGCACCGACAACGCGGGCTACCCGAACGGCCGCCGCCCGAAGGACGACGTGGTGGACATCTCGCTGGTCGCGGTGATGGGCGGCCTGTGCATGGCCAACGGCGACACCAACGCCTTCGGTTTCGGCGCGGCGTGCAAGCCGTCGGCGGTGCCGCTGGGCGCGACGGCGTTCAAGCTGCACGACGCGGTCGACCAGGCCGTGGTGCCGCTGCTGGCCGGCTTCCCTTACCTGAACACGCCCGTCGGCGGCACGAAGTGATCCGGCCCGCCCACAGGCCCGAAACAGGACCCCACAGGAGTGATGCCATGAGAACCCTTGCCCTTCTCCCCCTGCTGCTCGCCAGCGCCACGCTGGTGGCCTGCGGCGGCGGCGACGACACGCCGGTGACGGCCACGACCGACGAGGTGCCCGCCACCGCCACGGTCAGCGTCGCCGCCTTCGCCAGCTACGCCGGCATGCTGGACGCGGTCGACACGTCGGAGCCGCTGGAGGTGTCCAGCGTCACGCCGCCGACCAGCGACACCGACGAGCCGGTGACGCTGTGAACACGCCGCTCGCCCGCACGCTCGTGGTGGCGCTGATCGCCATCGGTCTGGGCGGGCCGAGCGGCGCCACCCCGCACACCCCCTCCGACGACCAGACCGTGGTCGCCACCCTGCCCGGCACGACGGCCGCCCGCCGACAGGCGCGGCAGCTGGCGCGCCAGGTCCACGCACTCGGCACGTCGCCGGCCGCCCTGCCGGCAGCGCTGCAACTGGCCCGCGCCGCCATCGACCGCTTCCGCCGCGATGGCGATCCCCGCGAGATCGGCGTGGCCCGTGCCGCACTGGCGCCGTGGTGGAGCCAGGCCGCACCGCCACCGGCCGTGCGGCTGCTGCGGGCCTCGATCCTCCAGACCCAGCACGACTTCGGCCCCGCACTGACCGACCTGGACGCGCTGATCGCCACCCCGCAGGCACCGCTGCCGCTGCAGGCCCAGGCCGAGCTGATCCGCCTGGCGCTGCTGCAGGCGCAGGGCCGGCTCGAAGACGCCCGCCAGGGCTGCGAACGGCTGGGCAGCGCCCGCTACGCCACGCTCGGCGACAGCGTGCGGCTGCCGGCCGCCGTCTGCGCCGCCGAACTCGCCAGCCTGATGGGCGACGAGAACCGCGGCGCCCGCGAACTCGCCGCGCTGGCGACCCGCCTCACGCCGCAGTCCGACCCGGGCACCGCCGCCTGGCTGGCGCTGGTGCGGGGCGAGCTGGCCGAGCGGCGCGGCGATCCGGCTGCGCTCGGCCTGTTCGAACAGGCGCTGCAGCTGGCCCCGGAGGCCTACACCCGCGCCGCGCTGGCCGACTGGCTGCTGGACCGCCAGCGCCACGCCGAGGTGCTGCGCCTGTCCGACACCGCGCTGGAAGACCTGCCCGACAGCCTGCTGCTGCGCCGCGCGATCGCGCTGAAGCGGCTGGGGGACCCGCGGGCCGCTGCCGCCGCCGACCTGCTCGGCCAGCGCCTGGACGCCACCCGCGAACGCGGCGACACCACGCACCGGCGCGAGCAGGCGCGTTACCTGCTCGAACTGCGCGGTCAGCCGCAGGCCGCGCTGCCGCTGGCCCTCGCCAACTGGGCGGTGCAGAAGGAGCCAGCCGACGCCCGGCTGCTGCTCGACTGCGCCAATGCTGCCGGCCAGCCGCAGGCCGCGCAGGACGTGCTGCGCCACCTGCGCGTCTACCATCAGCGCGATGCGCGGCTCACGGCAGCGCTGCCTCCCGGGGCCCCCCCGACACTGATCCGCTGACCGGCACCCTTGCCATGACCCACCGCCTCGTTTCCTGGCTGCTCGCGCTGGCCGCCCTGTCGATGGGCACGGCCGCGCTGGCCCACAAGCCAAGCGACGCCTACCTGACGCTGGAGGTCCAGGACACGCAGGTCGAGCAGCGGCTGGACATCCACCTGCGCGACCTGGACCGCGAACTGGTGCTCGACCACGACGACGACGGCCGCCTGCAGTGGGCCGAGGTGCGCACGCGCTGGGAGGAGTTGCAGCGCTACACCGCCGAGCGGGTGCGCCTGAGCGTGGCCGGCCAGCCCTGCAGCGCGGTGGCCACCGGCGAACCCCAGCTCGACGAACACACCGACGGCGCCTACGCCGTGCTGCGCAGCCGCTGGACCTGCCCGGCCGGTGCGCAGGCGCTGGCCATCGACTACCGGCTCTTCGCCGACACCGACGCCAGCCACCGCGGCCTGCTGCGCCTGCGCCATGGCACCGGCACACCACAGACCGCCGTGCTGGTGCCCGGCAGCGCGCCACCCGCCAGCGTCTCGCTCGTGGCCACCGCCGGAGAAGCACCGAGCGGCTTCGGCGGTTTTGTCGCCGAGGGCATCCACCACATCCTGATCGGCACCGACCACGTGCTGTTCCTGCTGGCACTGCTGCTGCCTGCGGTGCTCGTCACGGGCGCGGCCAGCCGGCGCGACGCGGCGCCGCAGTGGCGCCCGATGCTGACCGAGGTGCTGAAGATCGTCACCGCCTTCACGGTGGCGCACTCGGTGACGCTGGCGCTGGCGGTGCTGGACATCGTCGATCCGCCCTCGCGCTGGGTCGAGTCGCTGATCGCCGTCTCGGTGGTCTTCACCGCGGTCGACAACCTGCGGCCAATGCTCGCGCCGCAGCACCGCTGGCGGCTGACGCTGGTGTTCGGACTGGTGCACGGCTTCGGGTTTGCCGGCGCGCTCAAGGATCTGGGGCTGGGCGGCGGCTCGCTGGCCGCGTCGCTGCTGGGCTTCAACCTCGGGGTCGAGCTGGGGCAGCTGTCGCTGGTGGCGCTGTTCCTGCCGCTGGCGTGGTGGGCGCGCGGCACGCGCTTCTACCAGCGCGGCGTGCTGCTCGGCGGCTCGTCGGCGGTGGCGCTGCTCGCGCTGGCCTGGGTGGTCGAGCGGGCGTTCGACGTGCCGCTGCCGGGCGCTTGAGCGGGCAGCCGCTGGCGCGCTACTGGTACGACGTGGCCGCGCGGCAGGGCAACGAAGTCTCGCGCAGACTCGCGGCACCCAGCCTGTGACAGGCCCGTGCCCGCAGCGTGTGGGCATCGCTCTGGTCGCCCAGCGCCTCCAGCGCCTCGGCCGCGCGCAGGATCACCGACACCCGCTGACCGAGGTCTTCGCTGCGCTCGCCGTGGCGTGCCACCTCGAACGCCAGATCGCGGACCTGCTCGCGGGTGGCGTGGCGCTGCCCGGGGTGGTCGAGCGGCTGCCAGTGCTGCGCGAGCTGCCACTGGCGCTCCATCAGCGCGCACAGCAGCGTCAGATAGGCCGGATCGGTAGCGCAGGCGTCGAGCGAGCGCTGCGCACGCGCCAGCAGCCACTGCACCCGCTCCAGGGACTCGGCATCGCCGGCGTCCGCCAGCGCGGTGTCCGCGCCGTCGAGCAGCAGTTGCGCCATCTCGCGGTGGTTGCGCGCCTGGCGAGCCCGCTCCATGCGCTGCAGCCAGCCCTCGCTGCGGACTTCGGTGCCCGTGTCGGCTCCGGATCGATCGGTCCCTGTGTGTTCCCTGGAAATCATGGATGCCCCCGCACCGTGGTTGCGCAGCCGGCGTCGGGCCGACCGTCGTGCAAAGCATGGTAAGAACGGCAGGGCAAGCGGGGGATCCCGCAGCCCAGGGAGATCCGCCTGCGCCGAATGGCCGGACGTGCAATCCGCACGCAACCGACCGGACCCGGTGCAGGCAACTCGGTGTGTCAGAGCTGGCTGTAGGACAGCGTCGCCAGCGTCAGGCTGACCAGCGTCCAGACCACCGCGCTGCGCATCAGCGCATCGCGCACGCTCGGCCGCTGCGCGCCCCAGCGCACCAGCCGCATCAGCAGCAGCGGCCAGAAGAACAGATCGACATCCTTCAGGTAGAGCGCCGGTCCCGTGGCCAGCACCGCCGCGCAGAGCGTGATCTGTGCGGTCGAGAGCCGGTATCCCCGCAGCGAGTTCCAGCACCACGCCACCACCAGCGCCATCAGGGCCGGACTGGCCAGATGGACAGGCAGCCACCCGGCCTCCAGCAGATCCAGCCGCGAGAACACGAAGCCCCCCCCCGTGAACGGGCCGGACAGCGCATAGCCCAGCGTGCACAGCGGCCACAACAGCGCGAAGCGCATCAGCAGCAGCAGGGCACGCGGGCGGGTGTTGAGGCGGTCCCAGGCGTGCAGGCCCAGCGCCAGCAGCGTGAAGGCCATCAGGAAGGCCCGCGTGTTGATGCGTGCGGCCGTCTGGAGCGAGGGCGGCGTGAATCCGTCCCAGACGCGGTACAGCAGGTAGAGCATCGCGGACGTGACCACCAGCTTGACCGCCATGTCGGCGTGACGCTTCAGGCGCAGGTCGTCCAGGCAGGACGCAGCGACCACTGCGGCACCGGCCTGGTTGACCAGCACCGTCATGGGCAACAACGCGATCGAGACCGAACGGTGCGTGCCACGGCCAGGCAGCATCGTGGCGCCAAGGCCGAGCATCATCAGCAGCGTCGCGAGCGCGTCCGGATGTCCCCAGAGCGCCGGGCCGAACTGGAACGGCGACACGAAAAACGCCGCCGACAGCAGCGCAGCCCGCTGCCAGGGAGCACCGATCCGCAGGCCCACCTGCAGCAGCACCATCGTCGAGACCAGGTGCATGACCAGACCGACCGCCCGCACCCCTTCGGTCGGCAGGTGCAGACTGCCGACCAGCGCATAGAAGGCCGGGCCGTAGGTCGTGTGCATCTCGTGCAGGAACCGGTTCCAGGGCAGCGTCTGGAACTGGTGCAGCGCGACCGTGTGGAAGCTCTCGAACGCGAACTGCGCGCCGTGGCTGGGGTTGTAGGCCACCGCCAGCGCCATCCAGCCGAAGACGATGAATGCGAGCGCCAGCAGCGCGATCAGATCCCAGGGTGGCTGCTCCTCCAGCGAAGACGGGTCTCCTGCGCAGAGGTCGCCTCTCGGACCGGTCCCGCTGTTCGCGCTAGCCACGTGCACCATCCTTAACACACTGTTACGTCCGGGCAAATCCTAAGTGGCGGGAAATGGCATGTCAACGTTTTTGCCAACTTTGTCACGAACGCCAGTGGCGACCACGCCAAGCGAACCCGGAAAACATCCCTCATTCACGGGAAGTTCGAGACAAGTCATGCCCCTGCAACACGGGGATCGTGCGCATGCCCCGCCACAGGCGCATGCCCAGCAGTCCGCCGATGAGCACCGCGTACACCAGCACCTCGTCGTAGCGGTGCTTGGAGGCCCGCATCCAGAAGAAGTGCAACAGGCCCAGCAAGGCGATGGCGTAGACCAGCCGGTGCAGGCGCTTCCAGCGCGCCGCCCCCAGCGCCTTGATGGCGCGGTTGAACGAGGTCGCCGCCAGCGGAACCAGCAGCACGAAGGCCAGGAAGCCCACCAGCGCGAACGGCCGCCTGGCCAGGTCCTGCACGACCGCCGCCGGATCGAAGCCCATGTCGAGCCAGGCGTAGGCCAGAAAGTGCAGCACGCTGTAGAAGAACGCATACAGCCCCAGCATCCGCCGCCAGCGCGCCAGCGCGTTCAGGCCGCTCCACTGGCGCAGGGGGGTCACGGCGAGCACGACACACAGGAAACGCAGCGTCCACGCTCCGGTGCCGCGCAGGAGGGTCTCCGCCGGATTGGCCCCCAGGCGGTCGTGGAACCCTCCCCAGACCCAGCCGGCAAGTGGCACCAGGCACAGCAGCCACAGCAAGGGTTTGGCAGCCGGGTGCAGCAGCACCCGGTTCAGAACAGCTCGGTGCATGGCGCGGTCTCCTCAACGGTGGATCAGAAGAACTTGCGCAGGTCCATGCCGGCGTAGAGCGACGCGACCTGCGACCCGTAGCCGTTGAACATCAGCGTCGGGCGCTTCTTCGCGAACAGGCCGTCCTCACCGATGCGGCGCTCGGTGGCCTGGCTCCAGCGCGGGTGGTCGACCTCGGGGTTGACGTTGGAGAAGAAGCCGTATTCCTGCTGCGCCGCCTTGTTCCAGGCGGTGCCGGGCTGCTTGTCGGTGAAGCGGATCTTCACGATCGACTTGGCGCTCTTGAAACCGTACTTCCACGGCACCACCAGCCGCACCGGCGCCCCGTTCTGGTTCGGCAGCACCTCGCCGTACATGCCGAAGGCCAGCAGCGTCAGCGGGTGCATCGCCTCGTCCATGCGCAGCCCTTCGACGTAGGGCCAGTCGAGCACGCGCGAGCCGACCATCGGCATCTGCTTCGGATCGGCCAGCGTCACGAACTCGACGTACTTGGCGTTGCCGGTCGGCTCGACCTTGCGGATCAGCTCCGCCAGCGAGAAGCCGACCCAGGGAATCACCATCGACCAGCCCTCGACGCAGCGCAAGCGGTAGATGCGCTCCTCCATCGGCGCGAGCTTCAGCAGCGCCTCCAGGTCGAGCACACCCGGCTTCTTCACCTCGCCCTCGATGGACACCGTCCACGGGCGGGTCTGGAGCTTTCCGGCGTTGCGGGCGGGGTCGGCCTTGTCGGTGCCGAACTCGTAGAAGTTGTTGTAGGTGGAGGCGTCGGCGTAGGCGGTGGGCTTGTCCATCACCAGGGCACCGGGCACGGCGCTGCGGGTACCGGGCAGCGCAGCGAGCTTGCCGGGGCGGGCCGGGCTGCTGGCGGCCTGGGCCAGCGCGTCGCGGGCAGCCCAGCTGGCCAGCACCGCGCCGCCGGTGCCCGCGGCGAGCTGCCGCAGCCATTGCCGGCGGCCGGCGTAGACCTCGGCCGGCGTGATCTCGCTCGGAACGGGGTGGAAGAAACCGTGGTCGGGGTGGCCGTGCGATCGTGCGGACATGGGAGCTCCTGGGCTGGGGACGCACCCTCGGTCGCCGCAGCCACCCGGTTGGTCACGACCGGATCAGCCCCGCCGCTTCACCCGGGTGGGGGCGACCGGCATGGCGACCGTGGGAATCAGCGAATCATGGCCCAAGGGGACTTCCGGTGCACCGAGCTGCAGGGCATTCCTCTGAAAGCGGTCCCGGAAATTCTTGCGCGCGAAGAGCTTCTGCTGGGCCTCGATCGGCAGGTCGGTGATGCAGATGACGTTGTGCGACACCAGCACGTCCACCAGATCCTCCAGGACACGGATCAGGCCCGTGTCCAGGTGCGCAAACGAAGCCCCCTTGACCGACCCGCGCAGCATCTGGAGCAGCTCCGGATGCTCCGGCGGCAGGAACTCGGACCCCGGCACGTCATCGCGGTAGATGCGGTCGATCTGGCCGCGGGCATCTCTCAGAACGTAGGGCATGGCAGAACCTCTCTGTTCTGCCCTATCGGCGATGGGCGCGGGGGCTTGAGCCGGCACCGGGCAGAATCGCCTGAGACAGAATGGCGCGCTTTCTCCTCCACGCACCTCATTCAGCAGGTCGCCGACCTATGGCCATCCGGAAATCAGAACTCTATTCATCCCTTTGGGCCAGCTGCGATGAACTGCGCGGCGGCATGGACGCCAGCCAATACAAGGACTACGTGCTGGTGCTGCTGTTCATCAAGTACATCAGCGACAAGTTCGCCGGGCAGCCTTATGCCCCGATCGCGGTACCGAAGGGCGCCAGCTTCGCGGACCTCGTGGCACTCAAGGGCCGCACCGACATCGGCGACCAAATCAACAAGAAGATCATCGCGCCGCTGAAACAGGAGAACGGTCTGGCGGACCTGCCCGACTTCAACGACGCGACCAAGCTCGGCAGCGGCAAGGAAATGGTGGACCGGCTCACCAACCTGATCGCCATCTTCGAGCGGCCGGAGCTGAATTTCTCGAAGAACCGGGCAGAAGGCGACGACATCCTCGGTGACGCCTATGAATACCTGATGCGCCACTTCGCCACCGAGAGCGGCAAGAGCAAGGGGCAGTTCTACACGCCGGCCGAGGTCAGCCGGGTGATTGCACAGCTTCTGGGCATTCGCAAGGCGGGCACGAGCGCGGCCACGACCGTGTACGACCCCACGTGCGGCTCGGGCTCGCTGCTGCTGAAGGTGGTGGACGAGGCCCGCACCGAGGTGACGCTGTACGGCCAGGAGAAGGACGCCGCCACCAGCGGGCTGGCGCGCATGAACATGATCCTGCACGACAACGCCACCGCGACCGTGCTGCAGGGCAACACGCTGGCCGACCCGAAGTTCACCGAAGGGCCAGGGGTTCTGAAGACGTTTGATTACGTCGTCGCCAATCCGCCTTTTTCGGACAAACGCTGGGGGACCGGGCTGGATGCGAAGCACGATCCGTTCGGCCGCTTCAGCACCTACGGCGTGCCGCCCGCCAAACAGGGCGACTATGCGTATCTGCTGCACATCGTGCGTTCGCTGAAGTCCACCGGGCGCGGGGCCTGCATCCTGCCGCATGGGGTGCTGTTCCGGGGCAATGCCGAGGCGACCATCCGGGCGGAACTGGTCCGGCGCGGGCTGATCGAGGCCATCATCGGTCTGCCGGCCAACCTGTTCTATGGCACCGGCATTCCGGCCTGCATCCTCGTGCTCGACAAGGCGGGGGCCAAGTCAGAGCGGGACATCTTCATGATCGACGCCAGCCGGGGGTTCATCAAGGAAGGCCCGAAGAACCGCCTGCGCGAGCGCGACCTGCACCAGATCGTCGATGTGTTCGCGCGGCGGGTGGACGTGCCGCGTTACGCCCGCAAGGTGACCTTCAAGGAGATCAGCGGGAACGACTTCAATCTGAACCTGCCGCGCTACATCGACAGCCAGACGCCGGAGGACGTGCAGGACATCGCCGGCCATTTGCAGGGCGGCATTCCGCAGGCCGACATTGATGCGCTGCAACCCTACTGGGCGCTGTGCCCGACGTTGCGGCAGACGCTGTTCCAGGCCAGCCGGCCCGGCTACCTGGATCTGGCGGTGGCGCCGAACGAGATCAAGGCGACGATCCATGCGCACCCGGAATTCATCGCATTCACGGGCCGGATGCAGGCGCATTTCCAAGCGTGGCTCGCGCAGCAGTCGGCGGGGTTGAAGGCGCTGAAGGCAGGCGTGCATCCGAAGGACTTCATCGCGACACTGGCCGATGGACTGCTGGCGCATTACCGGGATCAGCCGCTGGTCGATCCGTATGCGATCTACCAGCACCTGATGGATTACTGGGCGGCGACCTTGCAGGACGACGTGTACGTGATCGCGGCGGAGGGCTGGAAGGCCGAGGTGCGGCAGGTCGTCGAGGTCAAGAAGGGCAAGGACGGGCAGGCGGGAAAGTCGGTGGACAAGGGCTGGGTCAGCGATCTGGTGCCCAAGGCGCTGATCGTGGCGCACTACTTCGCCAAGGAACAGGCCGCGGTCGATGGGCTGGCCGTGGCGCTGGAAGCGGCTTCGGCGGCACTGGCCGACCTGGAAGAAGAGCACAGCGGCGAGGACGCGGTGTTCTCCGGTTACGACAAGATCAACAAGGCGGCGGTGGAGGATCGGGTCAAGGAAATCGGCCGGGAAGCGGATGCAGACGCCGCCGAGGAGCTGACTGTGCTGAAGCGGTGGCTGGCACTCGCGGCGGATGAGGCGAAGGGCAAGAAGAAGCTCAAGGCGGCCGAGGTGGCGCTGGACACTGCGGCCAAGGCCATGTATCCGAAGCTGAGCACGGCCGAGGTGCAGTCGCTGGTGGTGGACGAGAAGTGGCTGGCGGCCTTGCGGGCGGCGATCCACGGCGAGATGGAGCGCGTCAGCCAGCGGCTCACGCAGCGGGTGAAAGAGCTGGCCGAACGCTACGAAACACCACTGCCGCAACTCGCCGAGCGGGCGGCGGGGCTGGAGGCGCGGGTGAAGGACCACCTGCGGAAGATGGGTTTTGCGTGGCCTGAAGTGGAAAAATGAGGCGCCTTATTAAAGAAAATCGCGTTTTCTTTAATAGCGCGAAGTCTTATTAAAGGTTGAGAGCACATGGAGCGTGACGCGACGATGGGCATCGATGCCTCCAGCACAGCCGGCGGAGCGGCCGTCCAAGGCGCCGTTCCGCACTGCGCCATGCCAGCGCAAGACACAGCGCGAGCCGGGGCGGCAGGGCTGAGCATCGGGAAAAATGACGGGGGAGCCGCTGTGATGGCGGGGGACGAATGGAAAATCACATGCAGGTGAGCGAGCCGAGTGCGAAATACATGGTGAAAGCGGCCGAGTACAAGCAGACCGAAGCCGGACATATACCAGCCGACTGGCGACTTGGCCGACTGGCTAATGTGGCGCAGATCCGGTCAGGGATCACCAAGAACTCCAAGGCCGCCATCGACAACCCTGTTTCTGTCCACTACCTGCGGGTTGCCAATGTGCAGGATGGTTATCTGGATTTGTCGGACATGAGCCAGCTTCTGGTCAGCCAGAGCGACATCAAGCGGCATGAAGTGTTGCCTGGCGACATGCTGATGAATGAAGGCGGCGACTTGGACAAGCTCGGGCGTGGCGCACTGTGGCGAGGCAAGTTTTCTCCGTGCATTCATCAGAATCATGTATTTGTGGTGCGCAGCGGCCCGCAACTGATACCGGAATATCTGCAAGCCTGGACCGGCTCGGCCAGCGCCAAGAACTACTTCATGCTGGCCGGGCGGCAGACCACCAATCTGGCGTCCATCAACAAGACTGCGCTCGGCCAGTTGCCGATCCCGTTGCCCACGCTTGAAGAACAACAAGCCATCGCCACCGCCCTGAGCGACACCGACGCCCTCATCGACGCGCTGGAGCAGCTTCTCGCCAAGAAGCGGCAGGTCAAGCAAGGGGCAATGAGCGCGCTACTGACAGGAAAACGCCGGTTGGCTGGGTTTGAAATTGAACCGGGTTATAAAAATTCGGAGGTCGGTCTAATTCCAATAGATTGGACAACTTCCACCATCGGCGCTGAGTTTTTCATACAGTTGGGCAAAATGCTCGATGCCGAAAAAAACTCAGGAACACCAAAAAATTATATTGGCAATCGCTCTGTCCAGTGGGGAAAAATTGACATGACCAGCATCGGTGAAATACGACTCACTGCCGCAGACATAAATCAATTTCGACTCCGAATCGGCGACTTATTGGTATGTGAGGGCGGCGAAATTGGGAGGGCCGCAATTTGGGAGCAACCAATCGAAGAATGTTATTATCAAAAAGCCTTACACCGGTTGCGCCAAAAATCAAACTACAATCCGCATCTACTATTGAATATACTTCAGTGGCTCTCAAATACTGGCAAGTTTAAAAATTACGCAACACAAACCAGCATTGCACACCTCCCCAAAGACAAATTCGAAACCATACCAATTCCTAAACCAAAAACAACCGAGGAACAGAATTCTATTGTGGCGATCCTGTCCGACATGGACACCGACATCACCGACCTCGAAACCCGCCTCGGCAAGGTCCGGCAGGTCAAGCAAGGGATGATGCGCGAGCTGCTGACGGGAAGGACGCGGCTCGTATGACGAAGAAACACCAGCACGTCGAGTGGAAAGAGTCGTGGCGCGACGAGTACCTGAAATGGATCTGCGGCTTCGCCAACGCCGAGGGCGGCGTGCTGGAAATCGGCCGCAATGACGCCGGCACCATCGTCGGCCTGACCGACGCGAAACGCCTGCTCGAAGAGATCCCGAACAAGGTGCGCGACCTGCTCGGCATCCTCGTCGAGGTCAACCTGCAGCCCCACGCCCCCACCGGCCGCGAGTTCGTGCAGATCGTCGTCGACCCCTATCCCTACCCCGTCAGCTACAAGGGCCAATACCACGTCCGCAGCGGCAGCACCAAGCAAGAACTCAAGGGCGCCGCACTCGACCGCTTCCTGCTGCGCAAGCAAGGCCGCCACTGGGACGGCGTGCCCGTGCCGCAGGTGGCGCTGCCCGACCTGTCCGCCCCCACGCTGGCCGACTTCCGCCAGCGCGCCGCCCGCAGCAAACGGCTCTCGACCGACCTGCTCGCCGAACCGGACGCCAACCTGATCGACCGCCTGCACCTGACCGACGGCCCCTACCTCAAGCGGGCCGCCGTGCTGCTGTTCCACCCCGACCCGGAGCGCTTCGTCACCGGCGCCTACGTCAAGATCGGCCACTTCCAGGCCGAGGCCGACCTGCTGTACCAGGACGAGGTGCATGGCCCCCTGTTCGATCAAGTGCGCAAGACGCTGGAGCTGCTGCAGACCAAGTACCTCAAGGCCCGCATCTCCTATGAGGGCGTGCAGCGGGTCGAAACCTGGCCGGTGCCCGAAGAAGCCTTGCGCGAGGCCGTGCTCAACGCCATTGCCCACAAGGACTACGCCAGCGGCGTGCCGATCCAGATCAGCGTGTTCGACGACCACCTGATGCTTTGGAACCCCGGCCCGCTGCCGCCGAACTGGACCGTGGCGCGGCTGCTGGACCAACATGCCTCGCAGCCCTTCAACCCGGACGTGGCGAATGCCTTCTTCCGCGCCGGGATGATCGAAGCCTGGGGGCGCGGCATCGAGCGGATGCGGGTCGCCTGTGTGGCGGCGGGGGTGCCGGAGCCGACATTCCGCGCCGAGGACGGCAACGGGCTGTGGAGCATCTTCCGGTTTCTGCCGTCACCGGATGCATCCGCGCCGGTAGAAACGCCGGTAGAAACGCCGGTAGAAACGCCCGCGCGCATCCTGGCGCTGCTGGCCGCACACCCGCACATGACCCTCACCCAAGTGGCGACCACCATCGGTCGATCACGCAGAGCCGTCGAAAGGGCCGCAGCCCGGCTCGTGGATCAATCCCGTCTGCGCTTCGTCGGCCCGCGCAAGGGCGGCCATTGGGAAGTCCTGCCATGACCACCACTCCGCTCAGCCCACCCGAACGCGCCACGCAGCGCCGCGTCATCCACCTGTTCCAGCACGAACTCGGCTACCGCTACCTCGGCGACTGGAGCGAGCGCGGCGAGCGCAACCAGCCCGTCGAGGACGAGTTGCTGACCGCCTCGCTCGCCCACCGGGGCTACACCCCCGCCCAGATCGCCCGCGCCCTCGACCTGCTGCACCGCGAAGCCGACCACCCCACCCGGCCGCTCTACGACAGCAACAAGGCGGTGTACGGCCTGCTGCGCTACGGCGTCCCGGTGAAGACCGACGCCGGCCAACCCACCGAAACCGTCCACCTCATCGACTGGCAGCACCCCGAGCGCAACGACTTCGCCCTCGCCGAAGAGGTCACGCTGCGCCGCCAAGGCCACCGCGAACGCCGCCCCGACCTCGTGCTCTACGTCAACGGCCTCGCCATCGGCGTGCTGGAGCTGAAGAACAGCCGCGTCAGCCTCAGCGAAGGCATCCGCCAGAACCTGTCCAACCAGCAGCCCGACTTCAACCCCTGGTTCTTCACCACGGTGCAGTTCGTGTTCGCCGGCAACGACTCGCAGGGCCTGCGCTACGGCACCCTCGGCACGCCCGAGAAGCACTTCCTGACCTGGAAGGAGGACGAGCAGGACGACACCCGCTTCAAGCTCGACAAGTACCTGCTCAAGCTCTGCGCCAAGCCCCGGCTGATCGAGCTGATGCACGACTTCGTGCTGTTCGACGGCGGCGTGAAGAAGCTGCCCCGCGTCCACCAGTATTTCGGACTCAAGGCCGCCCAGCAGCACGTCCGCGACCGGCGCAGCGGCATCCTCTGGCACACCCAGGGCGCGGGCAAGAGCATCCTGATGGTGCTGCTGGCAAAGTGGATTCTCGAAAACCGCCCCCAGGCCCGCGTGGTGGTCGTCACCGACCGCGACGAACTCGACAAGCAGATCGAGCGCGTGTTCCGCGATGCCGGCGAAACCATCCAGCGCAGCCGCAGCGGGCGTGACCTGCTGGCCCAGCTCGCCCAGCCCGCACCACGCCTGCTGTGCGCACTGGTCCACAAGTTCGGCCGCCGCGACGTGGACGACATCGACGCCTTCGTCAAGGACATGGCCACCCGGCCCAGCCCGACCCTCGGCGAGGTCTTCGTCTTCGTGGACGAGTGCCACCGCACCCAGGGCGGGCGGCTCAACCGCTTCATGAAGGCCGCCTTGCCGCAGGCCGTGTTCATCGGCTTCACCGGCACCCCGCTGCTCAAGGAGGACCAGCAGACCAGCCACGAGGTCTTCGGCAGCTACATCCACACCTACAAGTTCACCGAGGCGGTTCAAGACGGCGTGGTGCTCGATCTGGTCTACGAGGCCCGCGACATCGATCAGCAGCTCGGCTCGCCGGAGCGGGTGGATGGGTGGTTCGAGGCCAAGACCCGCGCCCTGAACGACTGGCAGAAACACGCGCTCAAGGAACGCTGGGGCACGATGCAAAGCGTGCTCAGCTCGCGCTCGCGCATGGAGAAGGTCGTCTGCGACATCGAATACGACTTCAGCGTCAAGCCGCGCCTGTCCACCCAGCGCGGCAACGCGATCCTGGTCGCCGCCAGCATCTACGAAGCCTGCAAATACTTCATCCTGCTGCAAAAGACCCCGCTGCGCGGCCACTGCGCCGTCGTCACGTCCTACAACCCGCAGGCCCAGGACGTGACCCGTGAAGAAACCGGCGCCAACAGCGAAACCGATCGGCAGTTCATCTTCAACACCTACACCGAGCTGCTCAAGGACACACAGCCCCGCCCCGGCCTGACCCGCACCGAAGCCTACGAGGAGGCCGTCAAGCAGCAGTTCATCCAGGAGCCTGCGCGCATGAAGCTGCTGGTGGTCGTGGACAAGCTGCTGACCGGCTTCGACGCCCCGCCTTGCAGCGTGCTCTACATCGACAAGTCGATGCAGGACCACGGGCTGTTCCAGGCCATCTGCCGCACCAACCGGCTCGACGGCGACGACAAGGATTTCGGCTACATCGTCGATTACAAGGATCTGTTCAAGAAGGTCGAGAATAGCATCGCCGTCTACACCTCGGAGATCGCCCACGACCCGGCCGCCAGCCGCGCCGACCCGGAGGTGCTGCTGCAAACCCGGCTGAAGGCCTGCCGCGAGAAACTCGATCAGGCCGTCGAGACACTGGCGCTGGTGTGCGAGCCGGTCGAGCCACCCCGCGACGAGATGGCGCACATCCGCTACTTCTGCGGCAACACCGAGGTCGCCAGCGACTTGCAGGAACGCGCCCCGCAACGGACGGCGCTGTACAAGACCACTGCGGCGCTGGTGCGCGCCTGGGCCAACCTTGCTGACGAGATGGGCGCCGCCGGCTACAGCCCCGAAGACTCCGCGCGCATCCGGGCCAAGGTCAACGCCAGCGTCGATCTGCGCCAGACGATCCGCAACGCCAGCGGCGAGACGATCGACCTGAAGGCGTATGAGGCCGACATGCGCCACCTGATCGACACCTACATCGAAGCCAGCACGCCGCGCCGGATCTCGCCCTTCGACAACCTGAGCCTGCTGGCGCTGATCGTCAAGACCGGTATCGCCGACGCCATCGCCGAACGCCTGGCCACCTTGAAGGGCAACCGGGAAGCGGTCGCCGAAACGATCGAGAACAACGTCCGCAGCAAGATCCTCCAGGACCACCTGCACGACCCGGCCTACTACGAGAAGATGTCGGCCCTGCTAGACGAACTCATCCAGACGCGCAAGGCAAAGGCGGTCGAGTACGAAGCCTATCTGCAGCAGATCGCCGAGCTGGCGGCCAAGGTCGAGACAGGCCACGCCGACGAGACCTCGCAGCGGCTGGACACGCCGGGCAAGCGGGCGCTGTACAACATGCTGGTCAAGCTCAGGCAAGCAAGCCCGTACCCGTCAGCGTCGAGCCACGCCGTTCACGAACCGGCACCGGCCGCATATGCCGCTGTAGCGGTGGCCCCGGATGACGCCTTGCTGGCACTGGCCCTGCAGATCGACGAGGCAGTTCAGCGGGTGCGCCCGGATGGCTGGCGTGGCAACCGCACCAAGGAGCGGGTGATCCAGGGCGCGCTCTTCACACTGCTGGGTCATGTGCGCGAGGAGGTCGATCAGGTCTTCCCGATCATCCAGTCCCAGCCCGAATACTGGGGTTGAAGCCCGTGTCAACCCCGACCGATCTTGGCGTTACCCGCACGCTGACGCTGGGGGACATCACGATCGACGTGGTGTTCAAGGACGTCAAGAATATCCACCTGAGCGTGCATCCGCCCCTCGGCCGCGTCAGCATGGTCGCACCAGGGCGCCTGAACCTCGACACCCTGCGCCTGTTCGCCATTGCCCGGCTCGGCTGGATTCGCCAGCAGCGCCAGAAGATGCAGACGCAGGAGCGGGAGACGCCCCGCGAGTACCTGGAGCGTGAGAGCCATTTCGTCTGGGGACAGCGTTACCTGTTGCAGGTGATCGAGAAGGCGGCGGCGCCCACGGTCGAGTTGTCACCGCGCCATCTGCAACTCACCTGCCGGCCGGGAACCGATGCCGCACACCGCCAAGCCGTGCTCGACGAGTGGTACCGGCAGCAGCTCCGGCAGGCGGTGACGCCACTGATCAGCCGATGGGCGTCGGTGATGGGGGTGCAGGTCCGCAAGGTGTTCGTGCAGCGGATGAAAACCCGCTGGGGAAGCTGCAACCCCGTGCAGGGCCATTTACGGCTCAACACCGAACTGGCCCGCAAACCGCCCGAGTGCCTGGAATACATCGTCGTGCATGAGATGACGCACCTGCTGGAGCCTTCGCACAACGCCCGTTTTCAAACCCTGATGGACGGGTTCATGCCGTCATGGCGGCACCGGCGCGATCAACTCAATCGCCTGCCTGTGAGCCACCAGGACTGGACGCGGGGGTAGGATCAGAGTTCGCCGTAGGAGTGCAGCCCCGACAGGAACATGTTGACGCCCAGGAAGGCAAAGGTCGTCACCACCAGCCCGACCAGCGCCCACCACGCCGCCATCGAGCCGCGCAGGCCCTTCATCAGCCGCATGTGCAGCCACGCGGCGTAGTTCAGCCAGACGATCAGCGCCCAGGTTTCCTTGGGGTCCCAGCTCCAGTAGCCGCCCCAGGCTTCCGCGGCCCAGAAGGCGCCGAGGATGGTGGCGATGGTGAAGAAGGCGAAACCCAGCGCGATGGCGCGGTACATCACGTCATCCAGCACCTCCGGCGACGGGGTGCGCGCGTTGAGCACCCCGCGCACCGAGATCGTGAAGGCGAACAGCGCCACGCAGCCGCCCAGCATCCGCATCGACTTCATCACCGCGGCCGCCGTCTGCGGCGACAGGTCGCCCAGCAGCCAGAAACCGGCCAGCAGCGCCAGCAAGGCGCCGGGCACGCCCACCAGCCCGGTCCACAGCGAACGCACCGGCGCCGTCTTGACCAGGTAGGCCAGCGCGACCATCGCCGACAGCGCGAAGGTGCCGTAGCCGACGAAGTTGGCGGGCACGTGGATCTTCATCCACCAGCTCTGCAGCGCGGGCACGAGCGGCTGGATCTGGTCCGCGCCGCGCGACAGCGAGTACCACAGCAGGAAGCCGACCGCCGCGCTGACGATCAGCATCACGAAGCCGCCCAGCGAGCGGGTCTTGTAGTGGCCTTCGATGTGCAGGTAGATCAGCGTGGTCAGCCAGATGAAGAGCACGAACACTTCATAGAGGTTGCTGACCGGGATGTGGCCGATGTCAGGGCCGATCTGGTGGCTCTCGAACCAGCGCACGAAGGTGCCGACCAGCGCCATGAAGACCGCCGACCACGCGAGCCACGAACCGATGCGCTGCGCCGTGTCGCTGCCGCGGCCGATCAGCAGGCCGGTCCAGTACGCCAGCGTGCTCATGAACACCAGCACGCTCATCCACATGATCGCGCTCTGGCTGGAGAGCAGGTACTTGAGCCAGAAGACCTTGTCTGCGGCGGCGAGATCAGCGCCGAAGGCGTCGGTCTGGCGCAGGTAGAGCGAGATGGCCAGCAGGCTGACCGCACCGACGCCCAGGCTCAGCGCCCGCAGCGGCGCCCAGAACCAGCCCAGTGCGATCAGTGCAGGCACTGCACACAGCAGGATGCCGCGCTCGTAGCCGTCCATCGACAGCCCGTAGCGCTGCCACACGAAGCCCGCGCCGCCGATCACGAGCAGCGCGAACAGCCAGTCGAAGGCGCTGCGCTGGCTCAGCGGCGAGGCCCGACCGAGGGTCAGGGTGGTGGTCTGGTTCATGGTGTCTGCAGCATCCTGGTTTTCAAGGCGTCGAAGTCCTTGTCCGTGTCCATGGTCTGGCGGGTGGCCGACAGGGCCAGGGTCACGGTGGTGGACGGCGCGTCCGCCGGACCTTCGATCCAGATCCACAGGCGGCGTTCGCGAATGTAGAGCATCGCGAACACGCCGAGGATCAGAAACCCGCATCCGAGGTAGACCAGCTTCTGGCCGGGCGCGCGGGTGACCTGGAACACGCTGGCCTGCACCTGGTCGAAGCCGGTGAGCGACAGCAGCAGCGGCGCCGGGTAGGCGAACGAGTCCGACAGCGACAGCACCGCCTGGCCCATGAAGCGCTGGGCGTCTTCGCTCGGCGGCAGCGCGGCCAGCCCGGCACGCTCGCGCACGAGGTTGAGCAGCTCGAACAGCCCGCCGTTGAGGATGCGGATCAGCACCTCGGAGGTGCGGGCGCGGTCGGCCTCGGGGACATTGGTCTCGATGAAGTCCTGCAGCGCCACCAGCCCGGCGCTGGGCGCGTCCTTGCGCACCGTCTCGGCGCCGGCAAACAGCGTCAGCCCGCGCAGCACCGAGGCTTCGAGCTGCTGCGCGAGTTCGGGCTTGTCGGCGGGCGCGGACTTGCGCACGTAGCGGCGCGCGGCCTCCAGGCGGCTGGCGGGATCGGCCAGCGCGGCCTTCATCTGCATCCAGTCGTCGAGCGTGCTGCGGTCGTCGGCGGGAATGCGCAGGTAGCGGAAGGCCTGGTCGGGCGTGTCGCGCACGCCGGCGAGGAAGACCTTCTGGCCGTCCAGTTCGACCGGGATCATGTAGTTGCTGTATTCCCGCGCCTGGCCGGACGCGTCGCGCAGCTTGTAGGTCACCGACGGGCCGACGTTGTGCAGCTTCTTGTCGGCCTTGGCCCGGGCGCCGGAGCCGAGGTGTTCGCCGAGCGAGCCGACCAGATCGACCTTGCGCACGTCGGCGCCGGAGGTCGAGCCGGCATTCTCGGCGGCCAGGTTCTCGACGTTGATGGTGCGCAGGCCGGTGAATTCGAGCTGGAGCTTGTCGGTCTGCGACGCCGCGTTGGTCAGCGTGGTGATGCCGCCCACCTCGCCCTTGACCTCGAACGGTGCGCCGGGGCGGCCCATCGGACGGGCCATCAGCGTCAGCTTCGAGCCGCCGTCCTCGAAGCTTGACTGGTAGATGGCCACGCCCTTGTGGAGGTAGGGCTCGTTGACCTTGACCTTGGCTTCGGTCTTCGTGCCGTCCGCGTCGTGGACGACGATGTCGCTGGCGAAGAGCTTGGGCATGCCGGTGTCGTAGTACTCGACCACGAACTTCTTCAGCTCGACCTGGAAGGGCAGGTCCTGCAGCACGATGCCGCTGGTGAGGTTGATCACCGCGGTGCCGGCCGTGGCGCCTTCGGGCACATAGAGATTGGCGCGGAAGGTCGGGTTCGACACCGACAGGCGGTGCTCGGGTGCGACGTCCTTGATCAGCCCGCCGCCGGCGAAGGTCGACTTGCCCAGCAGCGCCATCTGCGTGTTGACGATCAGGTCGCCGTCCAGCAGCCCGCCGATGCAGATCAGCACGATGGCGCTGTGCGCGGCGATGTAGCCGAGCTTGTTGGCCGCGCCCTGGCGCGCAGCGACCATCACGCCGCCCTCGCGGACCTGCGCCTTGCCCTTCCAGCCGTCATTGGCCAGCACCTCGTTGACGCGGGCCAGCGCCTGCGCCCGCGTCAACGGCACGACACCCTTGCCCTTGAGGTGGAAGGCCAGCAGCGCCGACGCGCGGATGTTTTCCTTGTAGTTGCGCAGATCGGCGAGGATCTTGGGCGTGTGGCGCGCCACGCACAGACTGGTCGAGACCACCAGGAACACGAGGATCAGCAGGAACCAGCCCGTGCTGTAGACCGCATAGAGCCCGAGGCGTCCGAACACCTCGGCCCAGAAGGGGCCGAACTGGTTGACGTAGTTGACGGGCGGCTGGTGCTGCTGGACCACGGTGCCGATCACCGAGGCGATGCAGATGACCGTGAACAGCGCGATGGCAAAACGCATCGACGACAGCAGTTCCACGGTCTCCTGCCTCCAGCGCGAACCGCCCTGGATTTCTGGGCCGGAAGGGGATGCGGACATGGCGGGAAGAATTATGCGAACGAAAGCTGAATGCAGCGTAAAGATGCAGAAAGGCCGGTCAGCGACCGGCCTTATTGATCTGCATCAACGACGGCGACGCAGTGGCCTGCCGCCGCGGGCGACCTCAGTGCAGCCCGGCGATGTAGTCGGCGACGGCCTTGATCTCGCGGTCGTTCATCTTGGCCGCCACACCCGTCATGACGGAGCTGTTCTTGCGGATGCCGTCGCGGAAGCTGGTCAGCTGCGCGGTGGTGTAGTCGCTGTGCTGACCCGACAGGCGCGGGTACTGGGCGGGAATGCCGGCGCCGGTCGGGCTGTGGCAGCCTGCGCAGGCGGGCACCTTGCGGTCGGCGATGCCACCGCGGTAGATCTTCTCGCCCAGGACGACGAGGTCCTTGTTCTTGGCCGCGCCCGGCTTGGCCTGCTTGCTGGCATAGAAGGCAGCGACATTCTTCATGTCCTCGTCGCCCAGCGCGGAGGCGAAGCCCTTCATGATGGCGTTGTCACGCTTGCCGGCCTTGAACTCGGTCAGCTGCTTGACCAGGTATTCGGGGTGCTGGCCCTGCAGGATCGGATAGGCGGGCGAGCCACGCGAACCATCGGCGGTGTGGCAGGCGCCGCAGACCTGGCTGGAGATCGCCTGGCCCTTGACCGGATCGACCTTGGCAGCGGGCTGGGATTCGTTGGCAGCGAGCGGGGTGGCCATGGCGGCCGCCGCGAGCAGGGCAAGAAGCGACTTGACGTGCGATTTCATGGTTGAGCGGCGCAAAGGCAGACGTGAAACCTGAAGATTTTACAATGCCGAATGATGACCCCCACCACTGCCCCCCTCGTCGGTGGCGCCGATGCCACGCGAGTCGCCCTCGCCTGGACCCACACGGCCCGCTTTCTGACCACCGCGAGCCGTCTGGACCAGCTCCCGGCCCACGAACTGCCGGAAATCGCCTTCGTCGGCCGGTCCAACGCCGGCAAGTCCACCGCCATCAACACGCTGGCCCAGCAGCGGCAACTCGCCTACGCGTCCAAGACGCCGGGCCGCACGCAGCACATCAACCTGTTCGAGGTCGGCCCGCGCGACGCCCCGCAGGCCTACTGGGCCGACCTGCCCGGCTACGGCTACGCAGCGGTGGCCAAGGCCGCCAAGGCCCGCTGGCAGGAGGTGATGGCCGACTACCTGCGCGTGCGGCGCAACCTGGCGTGCGTGGTGCAGATGGTGGATTCGCGCCACGGCTTCACCGACCTCGACCGGCAGCTGCTGAACTTCGTCGCACCGCGGCTGGCCAACGGCGAGGTGCGGCTGCTGGTGCTGCTGACCAAGGCCGACAAGCTCAACCGCAACGAAGCGGCCGACTCGCTGCGCAAGGCGCAGGCGGTGCTGGCGGCGCTGTCCACCGAGGAGTCCGATATCCGCATCACGCTGTTCTCGTCGCTCAAGCGCCAGGGCGTGGGCGACGTGGCGGCGATCCTGCACGACTGGGTGGCCAGGCCAGCGCTGGACGCCGCTGCCGCTGCTGCCGCAGCGCCCGTGATCGCCGCACCGCCCGCCGATCTCCCGCAGCATGACCCCGCAGCCTGAGCCCCCTCCTGCCGAGCGCTCCGAACGCCGGCGGCTGCAGATGGCGGACATCGCCCGGATCGCCGGGGTATCGGTGGCCACCGTCTCCCGGGCGCTCAACGGCAGCCAGGAAGTCAGCGCGGCGACACGCCAGCGCATCTCCGAACTGGCACGCTCGCTGAACTACACCATCAACGTCGGCGCCAAGAACCTGCGCCTGCGCCACAACAAGACCGTGGCGGTGGTGATTCCCTTCGACCAGCGGGCGCGGCTGCACGTCTCCGACCCGTTCTTCCTGTCGATGCTGGGCAGCCTGGCCGACGCACTGACAGAGCGCGGCTTCGACATGCTGGTCTCGCGCGTCGACGCCGACCAGCTGGAGGCCGCCGCCCGGGCCTGGGACACCGGCACCGCACTGGGCGTCATCCTGATCGGCCAGTGGCACAGCCACGCGCAGATCAACGCCATGTCCGGGCGCGGCGTGCCGCTGGTGGTGTGGGGCGCACAGATCCCGCAGCAGCGCTACTGCTCGGTCGGTGGCGACAACGTCACCGGCGGCCTGCTGGCCACGCGCCACCTGATCGAGCGCGGCTGCCGGCGCATCGCCTTCATCGGCGATCCGACCACCCCCGAAGCGGCCCTGCGCCTGCGTGGCCACCGCCAGGCCCTGCTGGATGCCGGCCTGCCGCACGACCCGGCGCTGCAGCTCCACGCGTCGTTCGATCCCGAACAGGCCCGCGCCGCGCTGACCGGACTGATCGAGTCCGGCACCGCATTCGATGCGGTGTTCGCCTGCTCGGACGTGCTGGCGATGGCGGTCATGCAGACGCTGCGCCTGCACGGCCGCGAGGTGCCCCGCGACGTGGCCGTGGTCGGCTACGACGACATCGCATGGGCCAGCCACGCCGACCCGCCACTGACCACGGTGCGTCAGCCGGTGACCAGCGCCGGGGTCGAGATCGTCAATGCGCTGCTCGACATCGTCGATGGCCAGGCGGTGCCGCCCCGCACGCTCCCGGTCGAGCTGGTGGTGCGGCGCAGTTCGCTGCGCTGAGCCATCCACAGCCAGCTCAAGGCCGCCCGAGCATCAGGTACACGCCGGTCCGGCCACGGGGCGCCCAGGTCAGGCCGAGGTAGAGCGGCCCCAGCCCCGTGTCCGCCCCCAGGAAGGCGCTGCCCCCCCAGCGCAGGTCGTGCAGGCTGACCGCCCGGGAAGACAGCCACGCATTGCCCGCCTCCAGCGTGGCGCCCGCGAACACGCCCCGGGTCAGCACCGGCTGGCGGTTGAGCCGCACCATCCAGGTCAGGCGCCCGAGCAGGGTGTCGTTGCCCGCGAGCTGGTCGGTCTCGTAGCCCGAGAGGTTGTGGAAGCCGCCCAGCGTGTAGTGCCCGACCTGCCCCGGCGCTTCCTGCTGGCTGGCATGGCGCAGGCGCAGCGTGGTCTCGACCGTCTGGCGGCCGCTGCTGGCGACCTGGGTCAGGTCGGCCTCGACGCGGTGGAAGACGTCGCTCTCCCCGGCCGCGCCGCCACCGGACAGCCAGCGCCGGCCGGCCTGCACGCCCAGCTTCATGCGCCAGCCCTGGCGCGGAAAGCTCGCATGGTCCAGCTGGTCGATCACCAGTCCGCTGCGCAGCGCCCACTCGCGGCTGCGACCGGCCGCGAGGCTGGCGAGATCGGTCGTGCTGGCCGTGATCTCGGGATCCAGGCTCAGCATGTCGCGCACCACCCCCACGCGCCACTCGCCCAGGTCCCCCAGCGGCTGGCCGAGATCGAGCCCGACCCGCAGCTGTCCGCGCACCTGCCGGCCCAGCACGGCCAGCGCCCGCGCGCTCTGGTCAGGCTCCAGCGGCTGGTAGGTGGTCAGGCGGCGGCGCTCGACCTCGGCCCAGCCCGCCAGGAACCAGTCGCTGGCCGGCCCGCTGCCCGCCCCCATCGGCACGTACAGCTCGCTGAACCAGCGCGGCACCGAGCCGATCTGGACCCGGTTGCGCCACTCGGTGCCGCTGTCGTCGAGCCAGTGGCGGTTGTGGCTGAGCTTGACGTTGAAGTCGCCGCGGCCGGCGAAGTCGCTCTGCATGTCCAGTCCGAGCCGGAAATAGTGCGGTCCCCAGGGCTTCTCCTCCACCCGGTAGACCAGCCCGGTGCCGGCGGGCAGGTCCTCGACGCGGTAGTCGACGTGCAGGTAGTCGCCGCTGGCGGCCAGCGCGCGGCTGTCGCGCTCGGCACGTTCGACGGAAAACGGCTGCCCCGGCTGGACCGCCAGCGCACCACGCAGGCGCTCGGGTGCGGTGATGTCCTGGCCCTCGAAGCGCACCGAGGTGATCGGCTGCGGGGGATCCTGCGGCCGCGTCCGGGCCAGGCGCATCGCCTGCCAGTCCACCTCGTTCAGGCGCAGCGCCGCCAGCTGCGGCAGCATCCGCACGGTGTGCTGCTCGCCCGCGGCGATCAGGTCGGCGGCCCGGTCGAAGTCACCCGAGGTCAGCCGGCCCAGCGGCGGCGCGATCAGCAGGTCGTGCGCCGGATCGAGCGTGGCGATCGAGCGCTGCACGTTCTGCTCGGTCAGGATGTTGACCATCTGCGAGGTCAGCCCGAGCACGGTGCCCAGGCTGTCGCGCCCGGCCAGCGGCGTGCCGATGTTGACGGCGATGACCATGTCCACACCCATCGCCCGCACGACATCCACCGGCAGGTTGTTGACCAGCCCGCCGTCACCGAGGATGCGGTGGTCGACCTCGGTCGGCGGGAAGATCCCCGGCACGGACATGCTCGCCCGCAGCGCCTGCGCCAGATCGCCCTCGCGGAAGATCACCGCCTCGCCGGACTCCATGTCGGTGGCCACCGCGCGGAAAGGGATCGGCAGCACGTCGAAGCTCGGCAGCTGGCGCACCGGCAGCGTGTAGCGGCGCAGCAGCAGCTCCAGCCCGCGGCTCGACACCGAGCCCAGCGGCAGCATCAGCTCGCCGGTCACGCGGCTCAGGCCGACCTCCAGCGCGGGCGAGATCTCGAAGTCCTCCTCCTTGCGCCGCTCGCTCAGCGTCTCGCGCGGCAGGCGGTTGGCGAACAGCGTGGTCCAGTCGAGCGCGAGCAGCTCGCGCTCCAGATCGTCGGCGCCCAAGCCGCTGGCGTAGAGGCCGCCGATGATGGCGCCCATGGAGGTGCCGGCGATGGCATCGACGGGGATGTGCGCCTGCTCCAGCACCTTCAGCACGCCCACATGCGCCAGCCCGCGTGCACCGCCACCCGACAGCACCAGCCCGATGCGCGGTCGGCCCAGCGTGGGGCCGACATCGGAAGATCCGGCAACAGCGACACCGACCCACCCGAGCCAGACCGCACCCAGAACCGCCAGAGAGGACAGCCGTCTATTCATGGGCGAATTGTGCCGGGGGATGCCGCCCATTCTGTGGTCATGACGGCCAAACACCGACCACATCATCCGACCGGTGTGTCACCCGCGGTGATGAAATCTTCCGACTCCTTGCCTCCATGGATCACCGACCCCGGAGCGGGTCACCTTGTCACCTCATTCGGAGCCCCTTCATGGCGCTGGTCACCAAAACCCGAGAATCCACACAACCCGCTGCCGCCACGCCCGTGGTGGCCAAAGGACTGACCCGCAGCATGGCGCGCGACGCTGAAGCCAACCGCAAGCGCGCCCGGACGATGGCCAAGCAGCAGCAGGCCGCCGAGCGCGTGGCCAGTGCGGCCAGCCAGCTGTCCGCAGGCATCAACGAAGCCGCCTCGGCGTCGGAAGAGCTCAAGCGCGCCTCGGACCTGATCGCCAGTGGCGCCGAGGAGGCTTCCGGCGCTGCACAGGAGTCGCTGGCCGCGATCACGCAGGTCTCCGGCTCGATCGTGCGCCAGCTCAATGCGGTCACCTCGGCCCAGGCCAAGGCGCAGAGCATGCAGGCCATGACGGGCCGCATCGACGGCGAGGTGCGCAGCACGGTCGCCAACGTCAGCCTGGCGGCGCGCCGCCAGGCCGAATCCGTCAAGATGGTGGCCGAGCTGGAGCGCCAGGCCGCCAACATCGGCGACATCGTCAAGGCCGTGGCCCGCATCGCCGACCAGACCAACCTGCTGGCACTCAACGCCGCCATCGAGGCCGCCCGCGCGGGCCAGCATGGCAAAGGCTTCGCCGTGGTCGCCGACGAAGTACGCACCCTGGCCGAGACCAGCGAGAAGAGCGCCAAGCAGATCCAGGACCTCGTCGGTCAGATCCAGGGCGAAGTCAAGGTCATTGCCAGCGGCATCAACGAATCGGCCGACGCCATCCAGAGCGAGGTCGAGAAGAGCGACACCATCCTGAAGCAGCTGGAGCAGATCCGGATCGACGCCACCGACATCGTCGCCGGCGCCACGGAGATCGCCTCGGCCGCCCAGCAGTCCAGCGTCGCTGCGCAGCAGGCCCTCAAGGGCGCCGAGCAGATCGCCTCGGCCTCGACCGAGCAGTCCTCGGCCTGCGAAGAGGCTGCCAAGACCGTCGAGGAGCAAAGCTCTGCACTGGCCGAATGCGAGCAGACGTCGCAGAACCTGTCGGAGATCGCCGACGACCTGAAGAACTCGTCCGACATCTCCAAGAGCGCGGAAGAGGTCGCCAGCGCCGCCGAGGAACTCTCGAGCGCGGTGCAGGAAATCAACCGCTCGGCGGCGCAGATCATGGTCGCCCTCGACCAGATCCGCAAAGGCGCGCAGGCCCAGGCGGCCGCGACCACCGAATCGGCGGCGGCGGTCGTGCAGATCGAGAAAGGCGCCCAGGTCGCCGAGGAACGAGCCCGCAGCGCACGCGAGCGCTCCAGCGCCATCAAGGGGCTGATGGGCGACAACAAGCAGCTCATCGAGAGCCTGGTGGGCAGCATCACCGACAGCGTCAGCTCCACCCGCACCAGCCTGCAGCAGATCAAGGAGCTGGAGCTGGTCAGCCGCAAGATCGACAAGATCGTCGACGCGATCACCCAGGTCTCGATCCAGACCAACATGCTGGCGGTCAACGGTTCGATCGAAGCCGCACGCGCTGGCGAGTACGGCAAGGGCTTCGTCGTCGTGGCCACCGACATCCGCAACCTGGCCCACGACTCGGCCGAGAACGCCGACCGCATCAAGGACCTGGTCAAGAGCATCCAGGACCAGATCGGCCTGGTGGGCCGCGACCTGACCGAGATCACGGCGTCGGCGCTCAGCGAGGTGGACAAGGCGCGCTCGATCACCACCAACCTGACGCTGATGGACGCCGATGTGGGCGAGGTCGAGAAGGGCAATGCCGAAGCGGCACTGGCCGCGCAGGAAATCGTGACGGCGCTGGCGCAGGTGAAGGTCGCCGTCGAGCAGGTGTCCTCCGCGGCGCAGGAAGCCGAGAAGGCCGCCGAGCAGGCGGCCACCGCAGCCAAGCAGCAGTCCCAGGGCGCCGAAGAACTGTCGGCCGCCATCGAGGAAATTGCTTCGCTCGCCGACGAGCTGCAGAGCAACTGAGCCACATGACACCCCTGTCGCAATCCAAGAGGAAGGAGGTGCCATGTGTCTGTCACCGAACTTGAACCGGCCGACGACGTGCGGCTCACGCAGACCAACCAGTTCGTCACCTTCTGCGTGGCCGAAGAGATGTTCGCCGTGCAGATGGCCCCCGTGCAGGAAATCATCCGGGTACCCGACGTCGCCCGCATGCCGCTGACGCCGGCCGCGCTGGACGGGCTGTCGAACCTGCGCGGGCGGGTGCTGCCGATCATCAACCTGCGCCGGCTGTTCAACACGGTCGAGCGCCCCAACGACGACGCCACCCGCGCGCTGGTGATCAACCTGGGCCAGTCGCTGGGGTTTGTCGTCGACCGCGTCTCCAGCGTGATCAGCGTCGATGCCGGTGACATCGAGCCGGCACGGGCGATCCAGTCGGTCGTGCAGGCCGACTATCTGACCGGCGTGATCAACCGCACCGGCGCCGATGGCCAGCGCCAGCTGCTGCTGGTGCTGGACTTCGCACGGCTGGTGCAGCAGCACTTCACGCAGATCGCTCGACACGCCGGCACGGGCCGCGCGGGTGCCGAAGGCGGTGCCACCTCGGACCCGGGTGGTCCCACGGTGCACGAGTCGGACGAGCTGCGGCTGGTGAGTTTCACCGTCTGCGACCAGGAATACGCCATCGACATCGCCGACGTGCAGGAAATCGTGCAAGTCCCCGGCACGATCACGGCCGTGCCGAACACGCCCGGGCATGTGCTGGGGCTGATCTCGCTGCGCAAGCGCCTGCTGCCGCTGGTGGGCCTGCGCAGCCTGTTCGGTCTGGACCACGCCGAGCTGACCGAGCACCACCGCATCGTCGTCATCGCCCTGCCCGGCGGCGGTCAGATCGGGCTGGTAACGGATTCGGTCAAGGAGGTGCTGAGCGTGCCACGCAGCCAGGCCGACCCGATGCCTGGCCTGCTGGCACGCGACGAGCAACTGCAGGAGTTCTCGTCGATCTGCCGGCTCGACAACGGCCGACGGCTGGTCTCGATCATCGACACCGACAAGCTGCTGGGCATGCCCGCGATCCACCAGGCCTTGCAGGCTGCTGCCGACGAGCTGCCGGCTCAAGATCACCCGTCGTTCTCCGATATGACCCTACAAGCCTCTTCCACCCAACAACCGGATGACGATGCGCAGGTGGTGATCTTCCGCCTTGGCGCCGAGGAGTTCGGTGTGCCGATCATGAGCGTTCAGGAAATCGTGCGTGTCCCCGACACGCTGACGCGCGTGCCCCAGACCCCGCGCTTCGTCGAAGGCGTGATCAACCTGCGTGGCACGGTGCTACCGGTGATCGACCAGCGCACACGGCTGGGCATGTCACCGATCGCCCGCAACGACCGCCAGCGCATCATGGTCTACACGCTCAACGGCCTGCGCACGGGCTTCATCGTCGATTCGGTGGCCGAGGTGCTGCGCATTCCGCGACAGCACATCGACCCGGCCCCGCAGCTCTCGGACGAGCAGATGAGCCTGATCGGCCGCGTCGCGAAACTCGACGAAGACCGGCGCCTGGTGATGCTGATCGATCCGGACCAGCTGCTGGGCGCCCGCGAGGTGCAAGCCGTGCAATCGATGACGGACCACGCGACAGAGCCCACCGCGGAAGTCGCACGTCCGCTGGCACGGGCCGCCTGAGGCACCGTCCACACCCAAGGGAATCACACGACATGTCCAAGGTCCTGGTGGTCGACGATTCGGCGCTGATGCGCCGCCTGCTGAGCACGGTGCTCACCCAGGAAGGGCATGAGGTCACCACTGCGCGCAATGGTCTCGAAGGCGTCGAGCGACTGCTCGAATGGCAGCCCGATGTGGTGACACTCGACATCAACATGCCCGAAATGGATGGCCTGACCGCGCTGTCGCAGATGATGCAGGCGCGCCCCACGCCGGTCGTGATGGTGTCTTCGCTCACCGAGAGGGGGGCACAGGCCACCATCGAGGCACTGGCACTGGGCGCGGTGGACTTCATCGCCAAACCCGGTGGCACGATCTCGCTGAGCATCGATGACATCGCCGTGCAGTTGCGCCAGAAGGTGCGTGCCGCCGCACGCTCGCAGACGCGGGCGGCCTCCGGCAGGCCCGTCGTGGTGCGCCAGGAGCCCGCTGCGCCGGTGCGATCGCCCGTGCCGGCTCGGTCCGCCACGTCCCTGCGGGCACCGCGCGGGACCACCGCCACAGGCACCGCCCCCGGCACTGGCAGCGTCCCGGGGCTGGTGCTGATCGGCGTCTCCACGGGCGGACCGCGCACGCTGGAAGACATCCTGCCACTGCTGCCAGCCGATTTCCCCTGGCCCGTGCTGATCGCCCAGCACATGCCCGGCAACTTCACCCATGCCTTTGCGCAACGCATGGACCGGCTGTGCCAGCTGGAGGTCTGTGAAGCCGGCACCCAGATGCCCATCGAGTCAGGCCGGATCTACATCGGCCGGGGCGACACGGACATGGTGGTGGTCGAGCGGATGGGCCGCCTGGTGGTACAGCCACGCCCGGAAACCCCCGGTCATCCCTGGCACCCCTCGGTGGATGTGATGGTGGACAGCGCCCTGCGCGTCATGCCAGCAGAGCGTCTGGTAGGCGTTCTGCTGACGGGCATGGGCTACGACGGCGCACGCGCCATGACCGAGCTGAAGGCGGCGGGCGGCAGAACGATCGCCGAGTCGGAATCGACTTCGGTCGTGTTCGGCATGCCGTCGGAGCTGATCGAGCGAGGGGGGGCCAGCGTGGTGCTGCCCAGCGGCGACGTGACCCGCCAACTGCGTCACTGGATTCAGAAAACCGCCTGAAGGACTGCAATGGGACTGCGCAAGACCTCCGAAACAGAACCGCTGCACCAGGTCATCGGCAGGGAATTTCCACGCGATGCGCATGGGCTGAGCGCCCAGTTGCGCAGCCCGGACGCCGAACTCCGGCGCTGGGCCGCACGCGACCTGGCCGACCATCCCGAGTGCGCCCGGGTGCTCGGCGTGCAACTGCAGCAGGAATCCGACACGAGTGTGCGCGAGGCCCTGTTCACGTCGCTGGGCACCATCGCCACACAGGACAGCGTGACCGCGCTGCTGCCGATGCTGCGCCAGGAGGACGCGCAGCTGCGCAACCGCGCGATCGAGGCACTGGCGAGCATGCCAAGGGCCGTGGCCCCGCGCATTGAAGCCCTGCTGCATGACACCGACGTGGATGTGCGCATCTTCACCGTGAACCTGCTCGGCGAACTCCGCCACGAGCAGGTCCCGCAGTGGCTGATGCAAGTGCTCGCGCATGAGAAAAACGTGAACGTGGTGGCCTCCGCCATCGATGTCCTGGCCGAGACCGGCCAGCCCGAACATGTCGCCGCGCTGCGAGCGGTACGACAGCGGTTCTCGCACGATCCGTTCGTCGGCTTTGCCGCAGACATGGTCATCGCTCGCATCGAGGCACCATGAAGGCCGCCGTCACGCCCATCGTCATCACGGACGCGGACTTCCTGAAGTTCAGGGAATTCTTCTACCGCAAGACCGGCATCCACTTCGAGGAAAACAAGCGCTACTTCGTCGACAAGCGGCTGATCGACCGCATCGAGGCGACCGGGGCAGAGAACTTCCGGGCCTACTTCATCGCCCTGCGCTTCGAATCCGACGGAGCCGAGCTGCAGCAGCTGGTCAACACGATGACGGTCAACGAGACCTATTTCTTCCGCGAGGTCTACCAGTTCGACTGCCTGGTCAAGGACATGCTGGCCGAGGTCGTGCGCCACAAGCGCCGTGGCGAGCGCATCCGCATCTGGTCGATCCCGTCGTCCACCGGAGAGGAGCCGTACTCGATCGCCATCTACCTGCTGGAGCGCTGGCCGCTGATCAACGACTACGAGGTGGAAATCATGTCATCGGACATCGACACGACGGTGCTGAGTGCCGCACAGCGCGGGGTGTACTCGGCGCGCTCGATCGGTCAGCTGCCCAAGCCCTACCTCGACAAGTATTTCCGCCGGCTGTCGGACAACGAGTTCGCCATCTCGCGCGACCTGGTGGCCGCGGTGGACTTCAGCCGCGTCAACCTCAGCGATGCCAACGACACGCGCAAGTTCCGCAACATCGACGTCATCTTCTGCCGAAACCTGCTGATCTACTTCGACGACCTGTCGCGCCGCCTGGCAGCCGAGGCCATGTACGACGCACTCTCGCCTGGCGGTTTCGTGTGTCTGGGGCACTCGGAATCGATGAGCCGCATTTCGGCGCTCTACACCGTGCGCCGTTTCCCCGACGCCATGGTCTATCAGAAACCCATGCAGGGAGACCGCCCATGAAGAACATTCTCGTGGTAGACGACGCCGCCACGGTGCGCATGTACCACCGCAAGATGCTGGGCGATGCCGGCTGGCGCATCGAAGAAGCCGTCAACGGCCTCGAAGCGCTGGAGCGCGTCATGAACCAGCCGCCAGAGCAGCCCTTTGATCTGTACGTGGTGGACATCAACATGCCCAAGATGGATGGCTACACCTTCGTGCGCGAACTGCGCCGGCTGCCCCAGGGAACGCAGGTCCCCGTGCTGATGGTATCCACCGAAGCGCAACCCCAGGATGCTGTCGCAGCGGAAGAAGCTGGCGCCAACTGTTATCTCATCAAACCCGCCAAGCCGCAGGATCTGGTGCTGACGGCCGCCCTGCTGCTCGGAGACGGCCCGGCCGCCCGACGCGCAGCCGACGCCCAGTTGCAAGGAGTTCGAGCATGAGCCTGAATTCGACCGAACTGCTCGACCAGTTCATCCTGGAAGCCCGCGAGTGTCTGGAGAACATCGGCCACCGCCTGCTGGATGTGGAAAAGTCGCCCAGCGACACCGGCTTGCTCAATGACCTGTTCCGTCAGGTCCATACCCTGAAGGGCAATTGCGGCCTGTTCGAGTTCAAGGCGCTGGAGCATGTGGTCCATGCCGGCGAGGATCTGCTGGACCGCATCCGCAGCGGCCAGCAGCGCTACAACCCGGAGATCGCCGATGTCCTGCTGGACGCGATGGACTACACGTCCTCGCTGATCGATGTGATCGAGTCCCAAGGCAAGTTGCCCGACAGCGCGCAGGAGCGCTCGCGCCATCTGGCCCAGGCCCTGCGACGGCACCTGGGAGAGCCTGCGCCAGCGGCGGTGCAATCGGCCCCGCCGGCAACCACCGCGGACACGCCACTCCCCGACTGGATCGGACTGGCCCCTCCGGAATGGCGGGAATCCGGCCGGATCGTCGTGCGCTACCGGCCAGAGGCGGACTGCTTCTTCAAGGGCGAGGATCCGTGGCGGCTGGCCAGCACCACACCCGGACTGCTGCACCTGGCGGTCGCACCCGATCAGCCATGGGCGTCGGGCGATGCATTCGATTGCTACGTCTGCAACCTGGACCTGCGCCTGGTGAGCGAGGCCCCGCTGGCCGAGATCGAGGCCCATTTCCGTTATGTGCCAGAGCAGATGGCACTCTGGCGCATGCCCGACGCGCCACCCGAACCCGCGCTGGCGCCACCGGCAGCAGCTGCACCGGCGGCGGAGCGGTCCTGCGTGCAGATGGACCTTATGAACACCCGGCTGCAACAGATCTGGGACGACCAGCGCCGGCTGCTGGCCCGCAGCGGTGTCTCGGCCGGTACGGTGGCCTCCGTGCGGCAGACGCTAACCCATCTGCTCATCTGTCGCGATGACCCGCCGCTCATCGCTGAAGCCCGTGCCGCACTGGGACGGATCGCCCCTGGCCCGGTACCGCTGGCGCAGTGGGCACTGCAGTACCGCCCGGGTGGAACAGACATGGACATCGAAGGGCCGGGGCAAGCCGCGGCCTCCGTGCCGGCGCCCCGCCGGGAGGGCGGCACCGCTGCCGAGGACGGAAGCACCGAACGCGGGCAGAAGGTTCTCAAGGTCTCGCAGGACAAGATCGACCGGCTCATGGAGCTGATCGGCGAGATGGTGGTCGCCAAGAACGCCCTGCCCTACCTGGCCACACGGGCGGAATCGCTGTTCGGCCAGCGCGAGCTGGCGCGCGAGATCAAGGCGCAATACTCGGTGATCAACCGCATCGCCGAGGACATGCAGCACGCCATCATGCAGGTGCGCATGCTGCCGGTGGGCATCATCTTCCAGCGCTTCGGGCGGCTGGTGCGCGACCTGAGCAAGAAGCTGGGCAAGGACGTCAGCCTGGTCGTCGAGGGCGAGGAGACCGAGGCGGACAAGAACGTCATCGAGTCGCTGGCCGACCCGCTGATCCACATCCTGCGCAACAGCCTCGACCACGGCCTGGAAACGCCCGAGGTGCGTTTGGCCGCGGGCAAGCCAGCCCAGGGCACGCTGCGGGTGAGCGCGCGCCAGGAAGGTGACCGCGTGATGCTGACCATCCACGACGACGGTGCAGGCATCGACACCGACCGGGTGCGCCTGAAGGCCATCGAGCGTGGCCTGATCCCGGCAGACAGGGCGTCCACGCTGACCGATGCCGAAGCAGTGCAGCTGGTCTTCCTGCCCGGCTTTTCCACGTCGGACGCCATTTCGGACCTGTCGGGCCGGGGTGTCGGCATGGACGTGGTGCGCAACGCGGTCGAACGCATCAACGGTCAGGTGGAACTCGAGAGCGTGCGGGGCCAGGGCACCACGGTGCGCCTGACGCTGCCGCTGTCGATGGCCGTCACCAACGTGATGATGATCGAGGCTGGCAGGCGCCGCTTCGGCGTGCCGATGGACCTGATCGTCGAGACGGTGCGGGTGCCGGCCGAAGACATCCACCATTTCAAGCGCTCGCAGACCACCGTGCTGCGTGGGCGCATCGTGCCGCTGCGCTCGCTCAGCGAGTTGCTCGGGCTGGACAACGAAGCACGGATGAACGATGACGGCGAACTCGCCGTGCTGGTGGTGCGCCTGGGCAGCGAGAACATCGGCTTGCTGGTGGACAACTTCCACGGCACCTCCGACATCATCCTCAAGCCGCTCGAAGGCGTGCTGGCCGGCATCACGGGCTTTGCCGGCACCGCCCTGATGGGCGACGGCAGCGTGCTGATGATCCTCAACCCCAAGGAGCTTGTCTGATGGGCATCCGTTACCAGAAAAAGTCGGCCACTCTGCAGGGTCTGGTCTGTGCAGAAGACGCTGAAATTCTGCTCAATTGGCTCAAGTCGAAGCCCGATGCTGCCGTAAACGTGACCAGGTGCAAGCAGATGCATGCAGCAGTGCTACAGGTGCTGCTGGCGCTGAAACCAACGATCACCGGCGTTCCCGCCGACCCCTGGCTGCGTACAGCACTGAACAAGGGCTGAGCACCCATGACTCCACACCGCTGGCCCATGCACGCAGCGGCCAGCCGCCAGCAGGCAACAGACAAGAGGCTCCACGATGAAACAGGTCTTTCTGGTCGATGACTCCACCACCATGCTCATGAGCCTGAAAGGCACGCTGGAAATCAGCGGCTTCAAGGTCGAAACGGCCAGTGACGGGCAGGCTGCACTCGGGCGGCTGCAGGCCGGGCTGAAACCCGACCTGATCATCACGGACATCAACATGCCCAAGATGAATGGCATCGAGCTGATCCGCGAGGCACGCAAGCTGCTGCGCTTCACCCCGATCCTGGCCCTGACGACCGAGAGTCAGCAAGGCAAGCGCGACGAGGCCAAGAAGAACGGGGCCAGCGGCTGGCTGATCAAACCCGTCGGCGGCGCCGATCTCGTGAAAGTCATCAAGCAAATCCTTCCCGGCGCATGAAGCGAGATCGGCATGTTGAACCACACAGCACAGAAGCCCGTGTCTCTCTGGCAACGCGTGACGTGGCGGGATGCAGGCGTGGTGCTCATCAGCATGCTGACGCTGCTGACGCACTTCTGGGATCCGGATCTGATGAAGTGGGACGGCGTGCTGGCCATGGCGGGCGGATTGATGGCCGGCATCGTGCTGGGACGGATGCATGTACCGCTCTACATGAAACCCATGGACGATGCGCACCAGGTGGTCGCCCAGGACATCGGCACGCTGCACCAGGCCCTGGGCATCCTGGAATCCCAGGTGACCATGACGATCAAGACCTCCGAGGAGGCGGTGCTGTCGATGATGCAGCGCATGCAGCGGGTCCATGCCCAGGTTCTGCAGCTGCATGCGCGCACCATGGAAGCCGTGGAGCACTCGCGGTCGCTCTCGGCGGAATCACTGGAAGGCTCCGACCAGCGCCGACACGCCATGAGCGCGTTCGCGGAGCACCAGAAGGCCTTCGATGCGACCCAAACCGACAATCGGCGGCGGGTGCGCGCCGTGGCCGAACAGGTTCGGCAGATCATGCCGCTGGCCGAGCTGATCGCGAACATCTCGCGCCAGACCAACCTGCTGTCACTCAATGCGTCCATTGAGGCCGCCCGCGCCGGCCAGGAAGGCGCCGGCTTCAAGGTCGTGGCCGCCGAGGTGCGCAACCTCTCGACCCAGACGGCAGAAGCGGCACGCCAGATCACCCAAGGCATCACCAAGGCAGCCGAGCAGATCGACTGCGAGATGGCCACGGCAGACTCCATGGGCACCGGCGGAAGCGATACCCAGCAACTCGGCCAGATCTCGGACGAGGTCGAGCGCATGCAGCGCACGCTGGCAGAGGTCGTGCCCTACCTGAGCGAGCTGTCGGACACGATGGACTCCGGCATCAAGACCATGACCAACGATGTCATCGAGACCCTGGGGGACATGCAATTCCAGGACATCAACCGCCAGATGCTGGAGCAGGTCAACACGGCACTGAGCGGGCTGTCGGAACATTTCGCGCAGCTCTACCAGCTCATCGACGGGCAGGCTCCACCGCCGCCCCTCGAGTTGAAGGAGCTGGTGAACCGCTGGACCGAGAACTACGTGATGCAAAGCCAGTGGACCACCCATTCGCATGGCAAGCAGCAACAGACGCCCGAGTCGAACGGGACATCCGCGGCCGGCAACACGGCCCCCCCGCTCATCGAGCTGTTCTGATCTGATGGCGAAGATCCGATGAACACGGCTCTCATGCTGAAGCGGTCCACACGCCTGGAACGGGGCCTGATGCTGGTCGCGCTGTGCGGTACCGCACTGGTAGCGCTCGATCTGGCCCGCACGGGGCTGGATCTGGACGCCCGCATCGGCGGGCTGATGCTGGCCGGCTCGGGGCTGCTGTTCTGGTGGCGGGCCATGCGCCTGCGGCAACCACAGCAGACGGCGGGGGTACAGCGCACCAAGGCGGCCATCCTGGCGCCCTTGGCACAGCTGGACGAGCAGTTGCTGGCCCAGCTGGCCCGCGCGGTCCATCTCTCGGAAACCTCCTCGATGAACACGGTCGGACGGGTGCAGGAACTGCACCAGTTGTCCGGACAACTGATCAACTACCTGCACACGGCCCGGCTGCAGAGCATGCAGATGCAGCAGGCCAGTGACCTCAATGGCTCGATCGCCACGGAGTTCACCACCTTCGTGCAGCAACTGCCGCAGCAGATTGCCCAGGAGCGTGACCATCTGGAGCAGCTGGTGACCGACGTGAACAAGCTGTCCACGATTTCAGAGACCATCCGCGGCATGGCCCGGCAAACCGAAATCCTGTCGATCAATGCGGCCATCGCTGCCGCTCACGCGGGCGACGCAGGTCGTGCGTTCTCGGTCCTGGCGGGCGAGGTGCGGCGCCTCGCGCTGGAGTCCAGCGCGTCCGCCCAGTCCATCGAGGAAAACATACGGCAGCTGGTGGACACCGTGCAGGCCCGCAAGGCTGGCGAGTTTGCCGAGCGCATGCAGCACAACGAACGCGAAGTGGCCCGGCTGCTGACGCTGACCAACAAGTTTGACGAAGGCTACCTCGACATGCGCCAGTTCTACGCCATGCTGCTGACGGCCATCACCGAGCACAACACCAAGCTCAGCGAAGGCATCGTTTCCCTGCTGGAGGCGGGGCAGTACCACGATGTATTCAAGCAGATCATCGATCGGCAGGAACCGGCACTGCGCCAGCGGCATGTCGTCCTCGACGACCTGATCGCAGAGATGCACACCGAACAGCCGAACATGGCCACCCTGGCCACGAGAGCCCAGGGTCTGCTGGACCAGTACATACAGACCGAAAACGCGCACCGTCCGCCCACGCCACAGCCCACCAGTGCCACGGACCACTCCAGCCCGGCGCACATCGAGCTGTTCTGATCGCCCCTGAGGAGAGCACACCCATGGCCACCATCCTGCTTGTCGATGATGACGCCCTGCTGCGCGACACCGTGCACCAACTGCTGGAACTGGATGGCCACCGTGTCATCGACATGGTCCACGGCCAGGCTGGTCTGCAGTATCTGCACGGCCACGCCAAATCCGTCGATCTGGTGATCACGGACATGCTGATGCCCGTCATGGACGGGGCCGAATTCATCGTGGAGCTGAAGAAGCACCACCCACGCATGCCCGTGATCGCCGTCTCCGGCGGCCGACGCAGTCTGTCGCCACAGTTCAACCTCGATACGGCCAATATGCTGGGAGTGGCAAAATCACTCCCGAAGCCTTTCGGACGTGACGCCCTGCAAGCCGCCATCCGCTCGGTACTTTCACCCTGAACCCCGAACGGATCCGCCCATGTCTTCCGCCGCTCGCGTGCTGCAGCAACTGATCACGGACCACCACGACGCCCTGCTGACCGACTGGCTCGCCCGCCTGTCCGGGGGCTCACTGACAGGCATCGAGGCCGCAGAATTGCAAGCCGAGATGAACGAGCTGCTGGCCGCCCTGCGCCACACCCTCGGGCAGACGGAGCCACACCAGGCCGAAGCCGCCCGGCAGCAACTCGATGCCGCGCTGCGCACGGCCAGTCAAGTGCGGGCCGCCCGCGGGATCGCACCGGAAACCTCGGTGCAGTTCGTGCAGGCCTGCAAGGATGCCTTGCTGCATCTGCTGATGGCCCCGGGCCTGTGCGAGCCGGCGCTGCGCACCGAAGCACTGTGGCGGCTGCAGGCCACGCTCGACCACTGCGTCATGGCACTGGTGTCGCAGTTCGTTGCCACCCGCGAGGAGGTCATCCGCAGCCAGGCGCAATCACTGCTCGACATGTCCACCCCGGTCATCACGCTGTGGGACTCGATCCTGCTGCTGCCGCTGGTGGGCATCGTCGATTCCGTGCGGGCGGTGCAGGTGGCCGAGCGGCTGCTGGAGGCCATCGGCCACACCGAGGCGGAAGTCACGCTCATAGACGTGACCGGCGTGCCCGTGATGGACACCAGCGTCGCGCGGCATCTGCTGCGCACCGTGGCGGCCGCCGAGATGCTGGGCACCAAGGTCATCCTGACAGGCATCAGCCCGAGCACGGCGCTGACCATGGTCAAGCTCGGCATCGACCTGTCGGCGGTGCCCACGCGGGGCTCGCTCAAGGCGGGCGTGGTCCTGGCGCTGCGGATGACCGGGCGCCAACTGAGTGATCCTCGGGCCGGAGCCTGAACGATGCGCGTGCCCCTGCTGCGCCTGAATGCGCACACCCTGATCGTGCCGCTGCATGCCGACGTCGATGACGAAGGGGTGCTCAGCTTCCAGAGCGACCTGACCGGGCGCGTCTCGGCCGACCAGGTCACCGGCGTGGTGATCGACGTGAGCGCGCTCGACGTGGTCGACTCCTACATGGCACGGGTGCTCAACGACACGGCGTGCATGGTGCGCCTGCTGGGCGCGTGCGTCGTGGTCTGCGGCGTGCAGCCGGCGGTGGCGCTGACGCTGGTGGAGATGGGCCGCAACCTGGTCGATGTGCCCACCGCGTTCAACCTCGAACGGGCGCTGGTCAAGCTGGAGCAACTCGTCGTGGCCACCAATGCCGGTGACCCTCGCACTGGAGCGCCCGATGCATCCGCAGACGATTGAGCTGGGAAACAGCGGCGATCTGCTGCGGGCGCGGCTGGCGGCACGGGCCATGGCCAAGCAGATTGGACTCGGCGTGATGGACCAGACCCGCTTCGCCACGGCCGTGTCCGAGCTGAGCCGCAATGCGCTGGTGTACGCCAAGGGTGGCTGCTGCGAGCTGCGCGACTTCTCGGACCAGGTGCAGATCCGGCTGCAGGCCGAGGTGCGCGATCGCGGACCAGGCATCGTCGACCTGCAGCGCGCCTTGAGCGATGGGTTCTCCACCAGCGGCAGTCTCGGAGCCGGCTTGCCCGGCACACAGCGCCTAGTCGATCACTTCGACATCCAGACCGGCACCGCGGGCACGGTGGTGTGCATCCAGATCGTGCGCCGCCGCCGCACCTGAGCCATGGCACACCCACCCAGGTCGCTGCACCCTCCTCCCCTGGCACCGACATCCTCGGTGTCCACCGTCGTGCGCGAGACCGATGTGCCGCACGTCGTGGCGGCCGCACGCCAGTTCTGTCTGCAGCTCGGGCTGTCGCCACTGCTGGCCGCCCATGTCGCCACAGCAGCGTCCGAACTGGCGCACAACCTGTGGATGCACACCACGCGCGGCGGCACCATCACGCTGAGGCGGCTCTCGCAGCCGAGCCGCCTCGGGGTCGAGCTGCTGTCCGGGGACGATGGCCCCGGCATCGCCGATCTGGCCCTGGCCCAGCAGGAAGGTTACAGCTCGGGTGGTGGCATGGGCTGCGGACTGCCCGGCGTGCAGCGCCTCATGGACGAGTTCGAGATCCGGTCCACGCCCGGGGTCGGGACCTGGGTGCGGACTTGCAAGTGGACACAGTCCAGGTCCGCACCATGAACACGCTGCGCTGGGCCAGCCTGCACCGGACAATGCCCGGAGAGACCGTCTGCGGCGACATCGTGGCGGCCGTGCCGGTACGCGCCACCGCGCCGCCAGGGCATTGGCTGGTCGTCATCGATGGACTGGGGCATGGCCAGGCCGCCGCACAGGCGGCGCAGGCAGCACTGTCGGTGCTCGAAACCGCGGCAGGCCTGCCGGCACTGGCCGGACAGCCGGATCAGGTGCTGCGCCGCATGGACAAGGCGCTCATCGGCACCCGCGGTGCCGCCATCGGGCTGGCCTGGGTCACCGCGGGGAGACTGCGCCACGCCGGCATCGGCAACACCCGGACACTGCGCTGGCGCGCCGGCCGCACGCTGCGGCTGCCCTCGGCGTATGGCATCGTCGGCGATGGCCGACTGGACGCGGACCACCTGGTCCACCCGATCACCGTGCAGGAGCTCGATCTGCAAACGGGCGATACCCTGCTGATGTTCACCGATGGCCTGAACGAGTCGCTGTCCATCGGCGTGATGCTGCCCGAGTGGGCGCGTGACCCCGCACGGTTGTGCCAGCATCTGATGGCACAAGGCCTGCCCGCGCGCGACGACACGGCCATTCTTGCCGCACAGGTACCAGGAGTGCAGCCATGACCGACGCCCGATCCAGCCACTACCGGCTGCTGCTCGAACGCTTTCTCGTCACGCAGGACGACCTGGAGCGCGAGGCCGTGCTGCTGGCGGCGGGCGAACTGGCCAAGTCGGTTCTGCCGGAGCAGGTCTCGCTGGACGACATGCTGGGGCTCCACCAGCGCGTGCAGGCCCAGCTGGCCGCCGACTGGCTGGCCGCCCCCGCCGACAGCACCCGGCAACGGGCCTACCGGCAACTGGCGGCAGGCGAAGCGGTACCGCTGATGCTGGCCGTGATGCTGCCACCACAGCTCGAAGCCGCACGGCAGGCACGCCGGCGCTGGGGCGAGGAGCACGGCAAGGTGCTGGTCATGTTCGAGCAGACCGACGATTTCGTGCTGGTGTTCGATGCCCACGGACAGCTCAGCTACCTGAACCCCGCTTTCCGGCGCGCCACAGGCTGGCGCCTGCACCAGGCCCAGGCCTGTCAGACCCAGGTGTGGTCGATGGCACTGCCCGACGGCTACACCGCCCACCAGACCAGGGACCAGATGCGTGCCGATGGCACCGTATTTCCCGGCGCCTGGTCGATCTCGCCGATCAGAGACCAGGACGGTCAGCTCATCAACCACGTCTGCATCGGACGCGACATCACGCAACTGCGCCGTCTGGAGGAGGAAGTCCGGCAGAACGACAAGCTGCGGGCCGTGGCCACGCTGGCAGCGGGCATCGCCCACGATTTCAACAACCTGCTCGGCTCGATCATCGGCCTGGCCGAACTGTGCAAGCTGCAGGCACAGACCGGCTCGACCCAAGCCCGCAATCTGGACGGCATTCTCCAGGCCAGTCACCGCGCTGCCGGGCTGGTGGGCGAACTGCTGCACTTCGCGCGCGAGACACCGCTGCAGCGGCAGCCGGTGTCCCTGGCGGGATTGCTGCACCGCTGTGAACCGCTGCTGGCGGTCAGCCTGCCGCGCCACGTGGGCCTGAAGATGGAGGTGCAGCAGGACTCGGTGGTCCGGATCGATGCCGCGCGGATCGAGCAGGTGCTGCTCAACCTGGTCAAGAACGCCGGCTATGCCATGCGCCACCGGGGCGGGGACGTGCGCGTGGTCGTGGACCGCGTCGACGCAGACACGCCCACCGAAGCCGCGCGCCTGCAGGTGATCGACCGTGGTGAAGGCATTGCCGACGAGGATCTGCCGCACATCTTCGAGCCGTTCTTCACCACCAAACCGACCGGAGATGGCTCGGGTCTGGGCCTGTCCGCGGCCCACGGCATCGTGCGGCACCACGGCGGTCAGCTGGAGGCGCGCTGCACCGCCGAGGGCGAGACCATCTTCACGCTCCGGCTGCCCCGGGACGGTCTGCATCCGGACTCCTAGAATCCGGGAGATCTGGTGTCAGTGCGCGGCATGGCCCGGCTGCTGCTGCGCTGAACGCCTGACAGAACGCGCAGGAAGGCTTCAGTCAGACCGCGTGCTGCCGATAGCGCTCGGAGGTGCCGCACTCCTGCGGGCACCCGCCCGAATGACGCGCACACCTGACCCCTGCCCCACCGCTCCGCACGAGTCGCCCGCCCTCCGGTCGGATGCGCAGGAAGCGGCCGAGTGGAAAGCCCGGCTCCTGCTGAGCCACTACCAGCACACCCCGCAGGCGGTGCTCTCGGGCATGGTGCTGTCGGCACTGATCGCCAGCGTGCTGTGGGCCCATGCCCCTCATCCGCGGCTGCTGCAGTGGCTGGCCAGCGTCGAGACGATGATGGCGCTGCGCCTGCTCGTCGCACGCTACTACCTGCATGGGGGTGGACGGTCGCGCTGGTCGATGCGGCAGTGGTCCGCCGCAACCCATCTCCAGACCACGCTGAGCGGCATGGTCTGGGGCACTCTCGGCCTGTTCTACGCGGTGATCGAGGACCACACGACGCGCACGGCGCTGCTGATGACCCTGATGGGCGCGTGCGCGGGCAGCGCCGCGCTGATCGGATCGGTACGGGGCACGCTGGCCATCTTCGGCGTGCTCTCGATGGCACCGATCATCGGCCTGCTGCTGACCAGCGGTGAGCTGGCCCAGAGCTACATGGGCGCCGCACTGCTCTATTACGTCTACCTCGTGATGGTCAAGGGCCCCGCCCGGATCAGCCAGGCCATGGCCGCCCAGTACGCCGACCGGAACGACCGCGACCGGCTGGTCGCACGCCTCGAAGACGCGGAGCGGGTCGGCCAGATGGGGCACCTGATCTGGAACGAGGCCGCCCGGTGCTCCACCCTGTCCGCCGAAGCCCAGCGCCAGCTCGGCTTCGACAGCCCGACCGTCCGGAGCGCTCGGGAAGTGTGGGGCCGCGTCATCAGCGAGGACCGTCCCCGCGTCATCCAGCTGTCCAGCCAGGCGGTGGCGCGTGGCGACCGGGAGCTGCGCTTCGACACCACGGTCTCCGGCCCCTTCGGCCCGCGCGACCTGCGGGTGGTGCAGCGCTTCGACTACGACGCGCAGGGCCGGCATGTCCAGACGCTGACCACCACCCAGGACATCACCGAGCTGAAGACCACGCAGCGCGAGCTGCGCACGCTGGCCTTCGAGGACGTGCTGACCGGGCTGGTCAACCGTGCCGGTTTCACCCAGCGGCTGCACGAGCGGCCGGTGCAGGCCGTGCTGATGCTCGATCTGGACCACTTCAAGTACGTCAACGACACGCTGGGCCATGCCATCGGCGACCGGCTGCTGGTGATGATGGCACAGCGCCTGGGCACCTGCCTGCGCAGTCAGGACACGATCGCCCGGCTCGGCGGCGACGAGTTCGCCGTGCTGATCCACGATGCGGCGACCCGCGAGCAGCTGGAACGCATCGCGCACCGGCTGGTGGAGGCGCTATCGGCCCCCTGTCGCATCGACGACCATGACATCTTCGTGTCGGCCAGCATCGGCATCGCCGTGGGCGGCGGCGATGGCCACCCCGCCAGCACCGCCGTCCCCGACACGCTGATGCAGCAGGCCGATACCGCCCTGTTCGCCGCCAAGGCCGGTGGCCGCGCCCGCCACCAGTTTCACTCCGAGGACCTCAGCCAGCGCACCCGCGACCGCGTCAAGATGGAAGCCGACCTGCGCCGCGGCCTGTCCGAGCGCCAGTTCAGCGTCCATTTCCAGCCCAAGGTCGCGCTGGCGGATGGCCGCATCGTCGGCGCCGAGGCGCTGCTGCGCTGGTACCACCCGGAACGCGGCCCGGTCTCGCCCGACGTCTTCATCCCGGTGGCCGAAGACAGCGGGCTGATCGTGGCCATCGGCGCCTGGGTGCTGCGCGACGCCTGCGCGGCAGCCGCCGACTGGAACCGCGCCCGGGCGCCGGGTGATCCGCCGCTGCGCATCGCGGTCAACCTCTCGCCGCGCCAGTTCCTCAACCACGACCTGATCGGCACGGTCACCACCGCACTGGCACGCACCGGCTGCCGCCCCGAGTGGATCGAGCTGGAGATCACCGAGCGGCTGCTGCTCGACGAGCGCGGCCAGGCCGGCGAGATGCTGGACGGTCTGCGCGCGATGGGCCTGACACTGGCGATCGACGACTTCGGCACCGGACACTCCGCACTGAGCTACCTGACAAAGTACCCGATCAGCACGCTGAAGATCGACAAGTCCTTCATGCGCGACATCACCACGCGCAGCGACCAGGCCGGCGTCGTGCGCGCCATCATCTCGATGGGCCACAGCCTGCAGCTCGCTCTGGTCGCCGAGGGGGTGGAGACCGAGGAGCAGGCGTGTTTCCTGCGCGAGCAGGGTTGCGAGCTGGCACAGGGCTGGCTCTTCGGCCGCCCCATGCCGCGCCACGACTTCACGGCCCTGCTGCTCGCCAGGGCCGCGGTGGAACTCACGCCGACTGCGTGACCACCCGGTGCACCAGGTGCAGCTTGCGCACCACCGCCTGGCTCAGCACGAAGGGGTAGAAGTCCGGCTCGCCCATGCTGCGCGAGAGTTCGTTGAGCAGCGCGGTCAGCTCGACCCAGGCATTCACCAGACGCAGGAATTCGGCGTCCGGCCGTGTCAGCACCGCCTCGTCGAAGGGCTGCACGTCGACCTCGACATCGTCGGCATCCAGCCCGAAGCTCAGGCCGGTGTCGAGCGCGTCGACCATGTGCAGGTAGTGGGCCCAGGTCTCGGCCCAGTCCTCCCAGGGGTGGCAGCTCGCGTAGGTGCTGACGTGCCAGTTCGCCCAGTCCGGTGGCGGGCCGAGCCGGTAGCTGCGCTCCAAGGCGGCACGGTAGTCGGTGCGCTCGTCGCCGAAGGTCTGGCGGAAAGCGGGCAGCCAGTCGGTGCCGGCGACCAGCCGGTCCCAGTAGTAGTGGCCGACCTCGTGCCGGAAATGGCCCAGCAGCGTGCGGTAGGGCTCGCGCAGGCTGGCGCGGATGCGTTCGCGGGTGGGATCGTCGGCCTCGTCGACATTGAGCGTAATGACGCCGCTGGCGTGGCCGGTGAGCACCGGCTGGCCATCGAGCGGGCGCAGGAAGTCGAATGCCAGCCCGCGCTGCGTGTCCTCCCCGCCTGCCCCGGCCAGCCGGGACTGCACCGGCAGGCCCAGCGCGAGCAACTGTGACACCAGCCGGCGCTTGGCCTGCTCGATCAGCGCCCAGTCGCGCTGGTTGTCGGCCACGGTCTGGTCCGGGATGACGCGGTTCAGGCGACAGGCCACGCAGAACAGCGGCCGCTCGCCCGTGCCATTGCGCTCATCGTCGGGCACCAGCCAGTTGCAGCTGGCGGCCGACACGGCGTTCGCGCAGCGGTGGAAGACCCGCGCCGGGCGCAGGTGCAGCGACGACGCCGGCTGCGCCTCGACCAGCGCCTCGCCGCGCACGTCCAGCGCCAGCAGCAGGCGCTGCGCCGGGTCATAGCCCAGCGCGCGGCCGCAACCCAGGCAGCCGCTGTTGCGGAAGAACACCGGCGCGCTGCACAGGCAGCGAAACGCGCGCAGCGTGCGCGGCTGGCGCTGGGCGCGCCAGCGGTCCGCCAGGTGGCGGCCGAGCTGCGTCAGGAAAGCATCCATCGATCGAACTCCCGGGAGTGAAAACAACGGGCGGCATGGTAGTGTCTCGGCCCATGTGTCAGCTGCTCGGCCTCAACGCGAATACCCCGACCGACCTGGTCTTCAGCTTCACCGGCTTCGCCCACCGCGCCGCCGAGCACAAGGACGGCTTCGGCATCGCCTTCTTCGAGGGCCCGGGCGTGCGGCTGTTCGTGGACCACCAGAGCGCCACCGTTTCGCCCGTGGCCGAGATGGTCCGCCGCTACCCGATCCGCAGCCGCCACATCGTCACCCACATCCGCAAGGCCACCCAGGGCAGCGTCGCGCTGGAGAACACGCACCCCTTCATGCGCGAACTCTGGGGCCGCTACTGGGTCTTCGCGCACAACGGCAACCTGGTCGATTTCCATCCCAAGCTGCACGCCAACTTCCACCCCGTGGGCGATACCGACAGCGAGCGGGCCTTCTGCTGGCTGCTGCAGGAACTCGCCAAGAACCACGCCCGGATGCCCAGCATCCCCGACCTGACGCAGACCCTGGCCGAGCTGGCCCCGACCATCGCCCGCCACGGCACCTTCAACTTCCTGCTCAGCCAAGGCGAGGCGCTCTGGGCGCACTGCACGACCCAGCTGCACTACGTGCTGCGCCGCCACCCCTTCGCCGCCGCGCAGCTGCAGGACGCCGACCTGACCGTGGACTTCGCCGACCTGACGACGCCGCAGGACCGGGTCGCCATCGTCGTCACCGAGCCGCTGACCAGCAACGAGGACTGGGTCGCGCTGACCCCGGGCGAGCTGGCCGTGTTCGTCGACGGAGACCGCCGCTGATGGGTGCCTACTTGCTGCGCCGCCTCTGGCAGATGGTGCCGACGCTCATCGGCGTCGTGCTGCTGGTGTTCTTCCTGTTCAAGTCCTTCGGCGGTGATCCGGCCGAGATCCTCGCCGGCCTGAATGCCTCGGCCGCCCAGGTCGACCAGATCCGCGAGCAGCTCGGCCTGAACAAGCCGGTCCGGGAGCAGCTCTGGATCTTCGTGCAGCAGATCCTGCGCTTCGACTGGGGCAAGAGCTGGGCGACCAACGAGTCGGTGTCCAGCCTGTTCGCCTCGCGGCTGCCGGCCACGCTGACGGTGATGACGCCGATCCTGGTGCTCGACGCGCTGCTGGCGATTCCGTTCGCGCTGGCGGTGGCGGCGGTGCGCGGCTCGCTGACCGACCGGGCGATCATGGTGGTGACGACGGTGGCGCTGTCGATCAGCTTCCTCGTCTACGTCATCGTCGGGCAGTGGCTGTTCGCCTTCCAGCTCGGCTGGTTCCCGGTGCAGGGCTGGACGGGCAGCGTCTGGACCAACCTGACCACCTACGCGCCGCTGCCGGTGCTGCTGGCAGTGATGGTGGGCATCTCGCCGCAGATGCGCCTGTACCGCAGCTTCTTCCTCGACGAGATCGGCCACGACTACGTGCGCACCGCCCGCGCCAAGGGCCTGAGCGAGCGCACCGTGCTGCTGAAACACGTGCTGCGCAATGCGCTGATCCCGATCCTGACCAATGTGTCGATGCAGCTGCCCGGCATCTTCATCGGTTCCTTCCTGATCGAGGTCTTCTTCTCGATCCCGGGCCTCGGCCGCGAGGTGTGGATGGCGGTGAACCGCAGCGACTACCCGGTCATCCAGGCGGTGACGGTCTATCTGGCGGTGATCACCATGCTCATCAACCTGCTCACGGACCTGCTCTACAAGGCGGTCGATCCCCGGGTGACGCTGCAATGACGGCCATGACTCGCTCCGAAGGCGTCTGGTCCCTGGCCTGGCAGCGGCTGCAAGGCGACCGCGTTGGCCTGGTGTCGATGGCGGTGGTGGCGCTGTTCGCCGTGCTGCTGCTGGCGGCGGCCAGCGGGCTGGTGGCATCGAACTGGCAGGCCGAGCGCGGCGTCTCCTACGCGCCGCCCACGCTGCTCGGCCCGGCGCCCGAATTCGCCGCGATGCCCGGGATGCCCGCCTCCGGCGCGGCCGGCCCGGCGCAGCCGCTGCTCGACCTGACGTCCGTCGATCCGCTCGCGCCGCGTTACGCCGAGTGGGACACCGCGACGAAGAAGCAGTCCATCGAGACCGTCACCCAGTCGCCCACCCTGCCCTTCGGCGGCGACCGGCTCGGCCGCAGCGTGCTCGACAAGGCGATCAAGGGCTCGCAGATCTCGATCCTGGTCGGCGTGCTGGCCGCCGTGGTCGCCGCGGTGATCGGCACGGTGCTGGGCGCCTTCGGCGGCTTCTTCGGCGGGCGCATCGGCGACGGGCTGGAGTGGGTCTACAACGTCTTCACCTCCATCCCCGGCATCCTGCTGATCCTCGCGTTTGCCGCGGTGCTAGGGCGCGGCGTCACCAGCGTGGTACTGATCCTCGGCCTGACCGGCTGGACCGGCATCTACCGGCTGGTGCGCGCCGAGTTCATGAAACACGCCGGCCGCGACTACGTGCGCGCCGCCGAGGCGATCGGCGCCAGCCCGCTGCAGCGCATGTTCCGCCACATTCTGCCCAACGTCAGCCACATCGTGCTGGTGCAGCTCTCGATCCACGTCGTCGGCTTCATCAAGTACGAGGTGATCCTGTCCTACCTGGGGCTGGGCGTGAGCGTCGACCAGGTGAGCTGGGGCACGATGCTGGCCGAAGCGCAGAGCGAGCTGATCCTGGGCTACTGGTGGCAGCTCGCCACCGCCACGCTGTTCATGGCGGTCTTCGTCACCGCCTTCTCGCTGATGACGGACGCGCTGCGCGACGCGCTCGACCCGAAGCTGCGCGGGCTGGAGGACTGATCCCATGGCCACCCTGCTGCGCATCGAGGACCTGAACGTCCGTTTCCGCCTCGGCCGCGAACAAGGCCAGGCAAAGACACAGCCCCGCTGGGGCCGTGCCGTCGGCGACGACGCGGGCGGCATCACCTTCGACATCCCCGAGAACACCACGGTCGCGCTGGTCGGCGAGTCCGGCTCGGGCAAGAGCGTCACGGCGATGTCCATCGTCAACCTGCTGCCCGACAACGCCGAGCGCTCGGGGCGCATCCTCTTCGACGGCCGCGACCTGCTGCAGGCGTCCACCGCCGAGCTGCGTGCGCTGCGCGGCCGCGCCATTGCCTGCGTCTTCCAGGACCCGATGGGCTCGCTCAACCCGGTCTTCACCGTCGGGGCGCAGATCGCCGAGCCGCTGCGGCTGCACCTGGGTCTGAGCCGCCGCGCCGCGCTGGCCCGCGCGGAGGAGCTGCTGGCGGAAGTCGGCCTGCCCGAGCCGAAGCGGCGTCTGTCGGCCTATCCGCACGCGCTGTCGGGCGGGCAGCAGCAGCGTGTGATGATCGCGATGGCGCTGGCCTGCGAGCCGCGGCTGCTGATCGCCGACGAACCGACCACGGCGCTGGACGTCACCGTGCAGCGCCAGATCCTCGAACTGCTCGCCCGCCTCAAGGCCGAGCGGCGCATGAGCATGCTCTTCATCAGCCACGACCTGGGTGTCGTCGGCGAGATCGCAGACCAGGTGGTGGTGATGCGCCAGGGCAAGGTCCGCGAGGCCGGCCCGGTCGCCGCCATCTTCACCGCGCCGCAGGATGCGTACACCCGCGCGCTGCTGGCCTGCCGTCCGCGGCTGGACGGCACGGCGCGGCGGCTGGTGGTGATCGACGAACACATCGCCGGCGAGGCCGGGCAGGCTGTCACAGCGCCCGCGTCACCGGCAGTGCCACGCGACGCCAGCGCCCCGGTGCTGATCGAGGCGCGCGGGCTGTGCAAGTCCTTCCCGATCCGCGAGGGGCTGTTCCGCAGCCGTGCGTTCAAGGCGGTGCAGGACGTCAGTTTCACGCTGCGGCGCGGGCACACGCTGGGCGTGGTCGGCGAATCCGGCTCGGGCAAGACGACGATGGGCCTGACGCTGCTTCGGCTGCACGAGGCCACCGCGGGTCAAGTGCTGTTCGATGGTCAGGATCTGTTCGCGCTGCAAGGTGTCGCACGGCAGGCGCTGCGCCGGCGCATCCAGATCGTGTTCCAGAACCCCTATGCCTCGCTCAACCCGCGTTTCACCATCGGCCAGACGCTGCTGGAGCCAATGCAGATCCACGCCATCGGCACCGACGACCGCGACCGCGCAGCCCGGGCGCTGGCGCTGCTGGAGCGCGTCGGGCTGGACGCCACGGCGTTTGGCAAGTACCCGCACGAGTTCTCCGGCGGCCAGCGCCAGCGCATCGCCATCGCGCGGGCGCTGACGCTGTCGCCCGAGGTGCTGGTGCTCGACGAGGCGGTGTCGGCGCTGGACGTGTCGGTGCAGGCGCAGGTGCTCAATCTGCTGAAAGACCTGCAGGACCAGCTCGGCCTGGCCTATGTCTTCATCAGCCACGATCTGGCGGTGGTGCGCTTCATGGCCGACGAGGTGCTGGTGATGAAGGACGGTCGCGTGGTCGAGCGTGCCGATGCGCAGACGCTGCTCGCCGCGCCGCGTGAGGACTACACGCGGCGGCTGCTGGGGGCGGTTCCGCGCGGCTACACCACGACGCAATAGCGGCTCCATCCACCCCCTGATCCGGGGATATGCGGACCCGTGCGCTTGCGAAGATTCCGGCAACGAATCAACGCTGCCGAATACCGCCATGAAACCTCGCTGGACCGACTGGCTGGCCGCCGCCGCCATTGCCTTCACCTTGAGTGCGGGCGCCGCCACGACCGTGCTCGACGACGTACCGCAGGCTGCGCAGAGCCGCTGAATCTGGCGGCTGCGGTACCATGAATACCGACCGTGCACTAGTGCGCACGTCCCACCTCCGGCGTGCAACAGGCCCTCACAAGTTCCAGCAAGTCCGCTTACGCTGCCGACTCGATGACTTGATGAGTCGACTTGTTCAATCCGACGTCCTGGAGACTGCCATGAAGTTCCGCTGGTCCGAATGGCTCACTGCCGCCGCCCTGGTCCTGGCGTTCAGCGCCTTTGCTGCCGCAGAAGCCTCCGAGCAGACGCCGGTCGACGTCGAAGTGCAATGAAGTTCACGGTTCGCGTCATCCGGTGTCTCCCTCAGAGATGACATTCCAGATGCACCAGTTCATCATGGGACCTTCTAGTGTGACTCCTCCTCAGAGAAGCCTTCGGGACTGAAAGAAGTCCCCGGGGAGGCGGGCGACCCGGGCTTTTGAGAGCGAGCCCCCGGACCATCGTCCCGTCTCCCTTCTTTTTGCCCAGACGCGGCGATCCGCGCCAGCGCAGCGGCCTTGGCTGCCTCTCCCAGAAAAGATGCCTGCACGGCATCCGCCTGCTGCGCCATCAGCGTGACCACCGACAGACCTTGGTGCGCCTGCAGCATGGCCAGTTCGCCGCTGAGCGTCACGCGCGAGAGGAGCCGGTTGTCGGTCGAGCAGGACAGGTGCAATCCCGCTGCGGTCATTGCGCCAAACGGGTGCGTGGCGACACTGCACGCTGCACCAGTGTGCACATTGCTGGACGGGCAGACCTCGAAATGCACACCCGCCGCGCGCGCCTGTTCCACCCAGACCGGGTTGTCCATCACCCGCACACCATGGCCGATGCGGGTGACGCCGATGCGGATGGTCTCGATGACGCGGTGGCCATCGTCGGCCTCGCCGGCGTGGCAGGTCAGGCCCAGCCCGGCATCGTGCGCCAGGTGCAGAGCCTCGCGGTGCAGCGTCGCCGGAAACCCGCGCTCGACACCGGCCAGATCGAAGCCGACCACGCCACGGTCGGCGTAGCGCCCGGCCATGCGCGCCACCGCCGCCGTGCGCGCCGGGTCCTCCATGCGCATCGCGCAGACGATCAGGCCGCAGGGCAGCGCGCTGCGGGCCAGTCCGGCCAGCAGCGCCTCCAGCGCCGCTTCCGGACGCAGCCCCAGCGGCGCGAACAGGGTCGGTGCCATGCGGAACTCGGCCAGCACACAGCCGTCGGCCAGCGCATCCTCGGCCGCCTCGAAGGCCACGCGCTCGCAGGCCGCGGCGCTGGCCATCGCGTCCACGGTCAGCGCGAAACAGGCCAGATAACGCTCCAGGCTGCCCGCGTGCGCATTCGCGGCGAACCAGTCGCCCAGCGCCTCGGCGGTGTCGGCGGGCAGCGGCAGCCCGCGGGCGCGGCAGAGGTCGAGCAGCGTCTGCGGGCGCAGTCCACCGTCCAGATGCTCGTGGAGCAGTACCTTCGGCCACGCCACCCAGGACGCCGCGTCCAGGGTGGCACCGGTCATGACGCCATCTGGCGGGCATGGGTTCTGCTTGTTGCTGGCGGACATGAACGACCCCGGTCAGGGAAAACATGAATCGCTCACCGGAATCGGCGAACGTTAGGATGGTGCGGATCAAACAGGTAGCAAACGTTTGCGCCCTGCTGGAATGCAGCATTCCACTCCATCCTGTTGATCAGCGTCAACACCGCGCCCACACACCCTCCTGCAGCACGTCGCCTGCAGCACCACTTCAGCGAGACCTCCGATGAAGACTGTCCTCCGCCTTGCCACGCTGTCCTGCACCCTGGTCGCCGCCTTCGCGGCGCACGCCGATCCGGCCGTCATCTTCGACATGGGCGGCAAGTTCGACAAGTCCTTCAACGAGGCGGCCTACCGCGGCATGGAGCGCTGGAAGAAGGAAACCGGCAAGCCCTACCTCGACTTCGAGATCGCCAACGAGACGCAGCGCGAGCAGGCCATCCGCCGCATGGCCGAGCGCGGCGCCAGCCCCATCATCGGCATCGGTTTCGGCCAGGCGTCGAGCATCGAGAAGGTCGCCAAGGAATTCCCCAAGCTCAAGTTCGCCATCATCGACATGGTGGTGGACGCCCCCAACGTGCAGTCGGTCGTGTTCAAGGAGCACGAGGGCAGCTTCCTCGTCGGCATGATGGCCGCGCAGGCGAGCAAGACCGGCAAGGTCGGCTTCGTCGGCGGCATGGACATCCCGCTGATCCGCAAGTTCCAGTGCGGCTACGAGCAGGGCGCGAAATTCGCCAATCCGAAGGTGGAAACCTTCTCCAACATGACCGGGACGACCGGCGCCGCCTGGAACGACCCGGCCCGCGGCGGCGAGCTGACCAAGGCGCAGTTCGCCAAGGGCGCGGATGTCGTGTTCGCGGCGGCGGGTGGCACCGGCATCGGCGTCTACCAGGCGGCCAAGGACGCCGGCAAGCTGGCCATCGGCGTGGACAGCAACCAGAACCACCTGCAGCCCGGCACGATGCTGACCTCGATGCTCAAGCGCGTGGACGTGGCGGTCTACAACGTCGCCAAGGACCACAAGCCGGGGCTGACCATCCTGGGCCTGGCCGAGGGCGGCGTGGACTACGCGATGGACGAGCACAACGCCAAGCTGGTCACCGCGGCGATGAAGGCCAAGGTGGACGCCGCCAAGGCCGACATCATCAGCGGCAAGGTCAAGGTCATCGACTACATGGCCGCCAACGCCTGCAAGTGACAGGCTGGCCGTGGCCCGCACCATCAAGGACGTGGCGGCGCGGGCCGGCGTGTCGTTCACGACCGTCTCGCACGTCCTGAATGGCACCCGCCAGGTGAGCGAGGAGTCTCGCCGGCGGGTCGAGCGGGCGGTGACCGAACTCGGCTACGTGCCCAGCGCGCTGGCCCGCTCGCTCAAGACCAGCGAGACACACGTGCTGGGCGTGCTGGTGCCCAACATCACCAATCCCTTCTTCGCCGAGCTGATGCGCGGCGTGGAGGATGCGGCCCGCAGCCAGGGCTACTCGGTGTTCCTGTGCAACTGCGACGACGAGCCCGCACGGCAGCTCGGCTATGTGCGGAGCCTGCTGGCGCGGCGCGTGGACGGGCTGCTGCTGGCCAACTCGGCGGCCGAGGCCTCCACGGTGTCCGGTGCGCTGAAACAGACCCCCGTGCCGACCGTGGTGGTGGACCGCGCCGTGGCCGGTCTGGACGCCGACCTCGTCCGCCTCGACCACACCGGCGGCGCCCGGCTGGCGACCGAACACCTGCTCGGCCTCGGCCACCGCCACATCGCCTGTCTGGCCGGACCACTCGCCTTCGAGGTCAGCCGCGCCCGCGTGGCCGGCTGGCGCGAGGCGATGCAGGCGGCCGGGATCGAGCCCGCGCCCGGCTGGCTGGTCGAAGGCCCCTACAGCCCGGCCCAGGGCCACGCCGCCACGCGCGACCTGCTGAACCACCACCCCGAGATCACGGCCATCTGCGCCGGCAACGACCTGCTCGGCATCGGTGCGCTGCGGGCTGCGGCCGAGCGCGGTGTCGCCGTGCCGCGGCAGCTCTCGGTGATCGGCTTCGACGGCATCGAGCTGGGCGGCTTTGTCCACCCCGGCCTGACCACCGTCGGCGAGGACATCCGCGCCATCGGCGAGCGCGCCGCCACGGGGCTGATCGAGCGCATCCGCCGCAGCGCCAGCCGCCAGCCGAGTCCGCTGCGCGAGCTGGTGGTGACCCCCGCGCTGATCCTGCGCGAATCGACCGGACCTGTTCCCGCATGAAGCCTGCACCTGCGCCCTCCCCCGCCATCGCCGTGCGCATGACCAGCATCGGCAAGCGCTTCGGCGCCGTCGCCGCCAACCAGGACGTGCACCTCACGGTGCAGACCGGCTCGGTCCACGGCCTCGTCGGCGAGAACGGCGCCGGCAAGAGCACGCTGATGTCGATCCTCTACGGCTTCTACACCGCCGACGCCGGCGCGATCGAGGTCTTCGGCCAGCCCGCCACCATCCGCAACGCCCAGGACGCCATCGCCCGCGGCATCGGCATGGTCCACCAGCACTTCATGCTGGTCGACACGCTCACCGCGCTGGACAACGTGATGCTCGGCGCCGAGCCGCACGCGCTGCTGCACAAGGCGGAAGGCCAGGTGCGCGAGCGGCTGCGCACGCTGATGGAGAGCACCGGGCTGCGCGTGAACCTCGACACCCTGGTCGGCGACCTGCCGGTGGGCGACCAGCAGCGGCTGGAGATCCTGAAGGCGCTGTACCGCGGCGCGCGCGTGCTGATCCTCGACGAGCCGACCGCCGTGCTGACGCCGCAGGAGACGCTGCAACTGTTCGAGGTGCTCGGCCGGCTGCGCGCCGCGGGCACGACGATCATCCTGATCACGCACAAGCTCAAGGAGGTGATGCGGCTGTGCGACCGCGTCACCGTGATGCGCGCCGGGCAGGTGGTGCACGACTGCGAGATCGCCGACGCGAGCGTGGAGTCGCTGGCCGAGGCGATGGTCGGGCGCAAGGTGGCGATGGGGCGGCAGGCGAGCATCGACGCACAGGCCTTGCAGCGCGGCGCCGTGCTGGTGCAGGCGCGCGGGCTGGGCTTGCGCGACAAGCAGGGCGTGGTGCGGCTGCGGGACTTTTCGCTGGACCTGCACGCGGGCGAGATCGTCGGCGTGGCTGGTGTGTCAGGCAACGGGCAGAGCGAGGTGCTGGACGTGCTGTCCGGCCTGGGCCGACCGGACAGCGGCACGATGGCGGTGGGTGCGGCGCGTTTCGAGCCGTCGCGCTGGCTCGACCCGCGCACCGCCCGCGCACTCGGCATCGCGCATGTGCCCGAGGATCGCTACGCCCGCGCGATGGTGATGGGCTTCGAGGCGTGGGAATCCGCGGTGCTCGGCTATGAAGGGTTGCCCGCCTACAGCCAGGGCAGCTGGATGCGCCGCGCCGCGATGAAGCTGGCAACAGTGCAGATGATGGAGAAATTCGACGTGCGCCCGCGTGATCCGCAACTGGTCAGCGGCAAGTTCTCGGGCGGCAACCAGCAGAAGCTGGTGCTGGCCCGCGAACTCGGGCAGGCACCGAAGATCCTGCTCGTCGGCCAGCCGACCCGCGGCGTGGACATCGGCGCGATCGAGTTCATCCACGGCCGGCTGCGCGCGATGCGGGACGCGGGCTGCGCGGTGCTGGTGGTGTCGAGCGAGCTGGACGAGATCCTGGCGCTGGCCGACCGGGTGATCGTGATGAACCAGGGGCGCATCACCGGCGAGCTGCCGATCGCCGACTGCACGGAGGCCCGACTGGGCATGCTGATGATCGAAGGAGCTGCCGCATGAGTGCAAGTCCAGGTGCAACGGGTCCGCTGCCGCGCTGGGCGGACGTGGCGCTGATGCCGGCCATCAACCTGCTGGTGGCGCTGGTCGCCGCGGGCGTGGTGGTGGCGCTGGTCGGGCAGAGTCCGTGGGAGGTGCTGTCGGTGCTGGTCCGCGGCGCGTTCGGCACGCCGCGCGGGCTGAGCTACACGCTGTACTACGCGACGACCTTCACCTTCACCGGGCTGGCGGTGGCGGTCGCCTTCCACGGCGGGCTGTTCAACATCGGCGGCGAGGGGCAGGCCATCCTCGGCGGCCTCGGCACCGGGCTGGTGGCGCTGTGGCTCGGGCCGCACCTGCCGGAGGTCGTGGTGCTGCCGCTGATGCTGGTCGGCGGGGCGCTGTGCGGGATGGTGTGGGCAGCGGTGCCGGCCTACCTGCAGGCCTACCGCGGCAGCCACGTCGTCATCACCACCATCATGTTCAACTTCCTCGCCAGCAGCCTCCTGGTCTACCTGCTGGTGAACAAGCTCAAGCCGCCGGGCTCGATGTCGGTCGAGAGCCAGTCGTTTGCAGCGTCGGCCAAGCTGCCGGCCATGCACGAGATGCTCGGCGCGCTGGGCATCGAGTGGCCGTCGTCGCCGCTGAACCTGAGCGTGGTGCTGGCCCTGCTGGCGGCGGGCGCGGTCTACCTGTTCCTGTGGCGCAGCCGGGCGGGGTACCGGCTGCGGGCGGTCGGCTCCAGCGAAGGCGCTGCCGCCTATGCCGGGATCGGGCCGAAGCACCAGGTGCTGGTCGCGATGGGCCTGTCGGGCGCGCTGGCCGGGCTGGTCGGCATGAACGAGATCGCGGGCGTGGCCGGTCGGCTGCAGCTCGACTTCGTCGGCGGCGCGGGCTTCACCGGCATCGCCGTGGCACTGATGGGCCGCAACCACCCGGTCGGCATCCTGCTGGCGAGCCTGCTGTTCGGCGCGCTGTTCCAGGGCGGCGCCGAGGTGGCGTTCGAGGTCTCGGGCTTCAGCCGCGACATGGTGGTGACGCTGCAGGGCTTCATCGTGCTGTTCTCGGGCGCGATGGCGTATGTGATCGCGCCGCGGGTGGCGCGGCTGGTGTTTGGCCGGATGAAGCAGGGAGCCGCCCATGGATGAGGCCCTGATCGGGGCGCTGGTCGCCTCCACCTTGCGGGTCGCGGCACCGCTCATCCTGTGCGCGCTGGCCGGGCTGCTGTCCGAGCGCGCGGGCGTGATCGACATCGGGCTGGAGGGCAAGATGCTCTTCGCCGCCTTCGCCGCCGGCACGGTCGGCGTGTGGAGCGGCTCGACGGCGGTGGCGCTGCTGGCGGCGATGGGCGTGGCGGTCGTGCTGTCGTGGCTGCACGGGCTCGCCTGCGTCAGCCACCAGGGCGATCAGGTGGTGTCGGGCGTGGCCATCAACATCATCGCCGCCGGACTGACCGCCGTGCTCGGCATCGCGTGGTTCCACCAGGGCGGCCAGACCCCGCCGGTCAGCGACGCGGTGCGCATCCAGGCGGTGTTTCCGTCGATGGCGGACTCGGCGCTGTTCGGCCACAACGCGCTGGTCTACCTGTCGCTCGCGCTGGTGCCGGTCGTGTGGTGGGGCGTGTACCGCACGCGCTTCGGGCTGCGGCTGCGCGCGGTCGGCGAGAACCCGGCGATGGTGGACGCGGCCGGCGTGTCGGTGACGCGGCTGCGCTATGCGGCGCTGACGCTGAACGGGATGCTCTGCGGGCTGGCCGGCGCCTACCTCGTGCTGGCGCAGAACGCCTCGTTCGTGCCGAACATGACGGCGGGACGCGGCTTCATGGCGCTGGCCGCGATGATCTTCGGGCAGTGGCATCCGGTGAAGGCGCTGTGGGCCTGCCTGCTGTTCGGGGCGCTGGACGCGATCGCGATCCGGCTGCAAGGGGTGAGCCTGCCGATGGTCGGCGAGGTGCCGGTGCAGGCGGTGCAGGCGCTGCCGTACCTGCTGACCGTCGTGCTGCTGGCGGGGTTCATCGGCAAGTCGGTGGCGCCGCGGGCGCTGGGGCAGGCGTATCTGAAGGAGCGGTGAGCATGGCGCCGAACAAGTTGAACCTGCTGGAACTGAACGACTTCCCGTGGAACGCGCTGATGGACGCCGCCCGCGCCGCGCGACTACACGCCCACGCGCCCTACTCGCGCTTCCTGGTCGGCGCGGCGGTGCTCGACGAACACGGCCGTCTGCACGCGGGCTGCAACGTCGAGAACGCGGCGTATCCACAAGGCGTCTGCGCCGAAGCGGGCGCGCTGTCGGCGATGGTACTGGCGGGCGGGCGGCGGCTGCGGGCGGTGGTCGTGCTCGGCGACGCGGGCGGCGCGCTGGTGACGCCGTGCGGTGGTTGCCGGCAGAAGCTGCGCGAGTTCGGCGCGGCGGATCTGCCGATCCTGATCGCCGATCCGCAGCGGGCGCTGGCCCGGTTCACGCTGGATGAGCTGCTGCCGCACAGCTTCGGCCCGGACCACCTTTCTCTGAATCCGTGAACCACTGACATGACCGACACGGCCCTCGACCGACTGCGCCCCCGCTGCGCCGACCAGCCGCCCCGCATCGCCGTCGTGCTCGGCTCCGGCTGGGGCGGCCTGACCGCGCGGCTGCAGGACGCCGAGCGCATTCCCTATGCCGAGCTGCCCGGTTTCCCCGTCTCGACGGTGGCCGGTCACGACGGCGCGCTGTGGCTCGGTCGGCTCGGGGCGCACCGGCTCGCGGTGATGAGCGGGCGCAAGCATGTCTACGAGACGGGCGAGGCGGACGGCATGAAAACCCCGCTGCGCACGCTGCGGGCGCTGGGCTGCGAGGTGCTGGTGCAGACCAACGCGGCCGGCAGCCTGCGCGCCGCGATGCCGCCCGGCAGCCTGATGGCGATCAGCGACCACCTGAACCTGTCGCAGCGCTCGCCGCTGGTCGGCGAGGCGGGCTCGGAGCGCTTCGTCAGCATGGTCGATGCCTACGACCCCGCGCTGCGCCAGCACGCGCAGGCTGTGGCGCAATCGCTCGGCACGCCGCTGCACGAAGGCGTGTTCGCCTGGTTCCTCGGGCCGCAGTTCGAGACGCCGGCCGAGATCCGCATGATGCAGGGCTTCGGCGCCGACGCGGTCGGCATGAGCACGGTGCCCGAGACCATCATTGCCCGCCACGCCGGGATGCGCGTGCTGGCGCTGTCGCTGCTGACGAACATGGCCGCCGGGCTGTCGAACGAGCAGCTCAGCCACGCCCACACGCTGGCGCAGGCGCAGGCCGCGGGCGACACGGCGGGCGATCTGCTGGCCGCCATCCTTTCCACTCTGCCACTGCCTCCGCATTGACCGTGATGACCGCCATGACGCCCACCGAAGCCGCCCGCCTGTCGCTGGCCTGTCTCGACCTCACCAGCCTCAACGACGCCGACACCGAGGCCGACATCGCCCGCCTGTGCGAGCGGGCACAGGCACCGATCGGACCGGTCGCCGCCGCGTGCGTCTGGCCGCGGCTGGCGGCGTTTGCGCGGGCGCAGTTGCCGGCGCACATCGGCGTGGCGGCGGTCGCCAACTTCCCGGACGGCAGCACGGACGTGGAACGCGCCGTGCGGGACACCGGCGAGATCGTGCAGGCCGGCGCGCAGGAGGTGGACGTGGTGCTGCCGTGGCGGGCGCTGCAGGCCGGGGACGAGGCGGCGGTCGCGGCGGTGCTGCGCAGCGTGCGGCGGGCGTGCGAGGGGCTGACGCTGAAGGTGATCCTCGAATCGGGCGAACTCGGTGCCAGCGGCGACACCACCTTGATCACCCGCGCCAGCCGGCTCGCGCTGGCCGAAGGCGCCGACTTCCTCAAGACCAGCACCGGCAAGACCACGCGCCACGCCAGCCTGAGCGCCGCCGAGGCGATGCTGGCGGCCATCGCCAGCGATGCGCTGGCCCGCGAGCGCGTCGGGCTGAAGCCGTCGGGCGGGCTGCGCACGGTGGCGGACGTGCAGCCTTATCTGGCGCTGGTGGCGCAGCACCTGGGCGCCGGGGCGCTGAATCCGAAGCGGTTCCGGATCGGGGCGAGCAGCCTGTATGCGGACATCGAGGCGATCCTGGCCGGCGCCAGCAGCGCGCCGACCGGCAGCGCCTACTGAACCGCACACCCACCGCATCACCGCCATGAGCCTCCCGCTCCCCCAGGAAATCATCCGCCTCAAGCGCGACGGCCTCCCCCTCGCCGCCGCGCAGATCGACGCCTTCGTCGACGGCCTCGTCACCGGCGGCTGGAGCGACGCGCAGGCGGCGGCGCTGGCGATGGCGGTCGTGCTGCGCGGCATGGACCCGGCGGAAACCGTGGCGCTGACGCAGGCGATGACGCGCAGCGGCGACGTGCTGCGCTGGGACGATCTTGGCGACCACCCGCCGATCGTGGACAAGCACTCGACCGGCGGCGTCGGCGACAAGGTGAGCCTGATGCTGGCGCCGATCGTGGCGGCGTGTGGCGGCTGGGTGCCGATGGTGTCGGGGCGCGGGCTCGGGCACACGGGCGGCACGCTGGACAAGCTGGAGAGCCTGCCCGGCTACCGCACGCAACTCACGCGGGACGAACTCGTCGCCACGCTGCGCTCGGCCGGCTGCGCCATCGTCGGCGCCTCGCCCACCGTGGCGCCGGCCGACCGGCGGCTCTACGCGATCCGCGACGTGACCGCCACCGTCGAATCCACCGCGCTGATCACCGCCAGCATCCTGTCCAAGAAGCTCGCCGCCGGGCTGCAGGCGCTGGTGATGGACGTGAAGACCGGCGACGGCGCGTTCACCTCGACGCCCGAACACGCCCGTGAACTGGCGCTGAGCCTCTTGCGCGTCGCCGAGGGCGCGGGGCTGCCGACGCGGGCGCTCATCACCGACATGAACCAGGTGCTCGGCCACACCGCCGGCAACGCGCTGGAGGTCCAGGAAGCGCTCGACTACCTGCGCGGCACGCGGCGCGACGCGCGGCTGCACACGCTGACCCGCACGCTCTGCGCCGAGCTGCTGGTGCTGGGCGGGCTGGCGGGCGACACGGCCGAAGCCGGTACGCGGGTCGATCGCGCGCTGCACAGCGGCGAGGCGCTGGAACGTTTCGAACGCATGGTCCGTGCCCAGGGCGGCCCGGCCGATGTCGGCACACGCGGTCGGCTGCCGCGGGCGCCGGTGCAGCGGGTCGTGCCGGCGCTGCACGGCGGCTGGGTGCAGGCCATGGCGGTGCGTGAACTCGGCGTGCTGGTCGTGACGCTCGGCGGCGGACGGCACACGGTGGGGGACACGATCGACCCGCGGGTCGGGCTGAGCGAGGTGTGCCAGCTCGGCGATCGGCGCGAGGCGGGCGAGCCGCTGGCCATCGTCCACGCGGCCACCGACGCCGCAGCCGACGAAGCGGTGGCGCAGGTGCAGCGCCTGGTCACGCTGGGCGAGGTGCCGCTGCCGCAACGACCGGTGGTTTTCGAGGTGCTGCACTGCAGTTCAGCGGCGGAGTGACTGGGGTATTCTCGCCGCCGCCTGTCACTGATCCCCCACGCCCATGACCACCCGCGCCGCCATCGCCGCCTCCATCGCCTACGACACCATCATGGTGTTCGAGGGCCAGTTCACCGACCACATCCTCCCGGACCAGATCCACAAGATCAACCTGTCCTTCCTGTCGCCCAGGATGCGCCGCGAGTACGGCGGCTGCGCGGGCAACATCGCCTACAACTACGCGCTGCTCGGCGGCGAGGCGGTGCCGATGGGCATGGTCGGCGACGACTTCGGCCCCTACCGCGAGCACAACACCCGCACCGGCGTGGACCAGAGCTGCATCGTGACGGCCGCGGACGCCTACACCGCGCAGTGCTTCATCGTCACCGACCTGTCGAACAACCAGCTCGCCGGCTTCCACCCCGGCGCGATGGGCCGCTCGGCCGAGATCCCGCTGGCGCAGGCCGGTGCGGTGGCCTGCGGCCTCGTCGGGCCGGACGCGCCGGACGCGATGGTGCTGCACACCCGCGAGATGGCCGAAGCCGGCCTGCCGTTCGTGCTCGACCCGGGCCAGAACATCCCGCTGTTCAGCGGCGAGCAGCTGCTGGCCATGATCGACCAGGCGCCGGTGCTGGTCTGCAACGACTACGAGGCCGAGCTGATCTGCGACAAGACCGGCCTGACGCTGACCGCACTGGCCGAGCGCGTCGAGACGCTGATCGTCACCCGCGGCGGCGAAGGCTCCAGCGTCTACCAGAACGGCGACCTCCACACCGTCGCGCCGGTGCCGGCCGCGCAGGTGAAGGACCCGACCGGCTGCGGCGACGCCTACCGCGCCGGCCTGCTGCTCGCCCTGGCCGAGGGCCAGCCGCTGCTGCAGGGCGCGCAGCTCGGCAGCGTGCTCGGCTCGATCAAGATCGCCGTCCAGGGCTGCCAGAACCACCGCCCGAGCCGCGCCGAGATCCGCGCGCAGTTCGAACAGCACTACGGCCCCTGGCCCTTCGCCTGACCCGGAAAGCCCCGCCATGCCCGCCTCGCCCACCGCCGCCTCGGTCGCTGCGGTTGCCGTCATCGGCAGCCTGAACATGGACCTGCGGGTCCAGACCCCGCGCCTGCCCGCCCCGGGCGAGACGCTGATCGGCACCGGCTTCAGCACCGACAGCGGCGGCAAGGGCGCCAACCAGGCGGTGGCGGCGGCGCGGATGGGCGCGGCGGTGGCGATGCTCGGCCGTGTCGGGCGGGATGCGCATGGCGCGGCGCTGACGCAGGCGCTGCGAGCCGATGGCATCGACACCTCGGCCGTGGGCGAGGACACCGGCGCGCCCACCGGCACGGCCGTCATCGTGCTGATGCCCGGCGGCGAGAACAGCATCATCGTCATCCCCGGCGCCAACCACCGCACCACGCCAGCGCAGGTGGCGGACAGCGCCGCAGCGCTCCGGAACGCCAAGGTCGCCGTCGCGCAGCTCGAATGCCCGCTCGACACGGTGCGCGCCGCATTGGCGCTGGCGCATGGCGCGGGCGTCTGCACGGTGCTCAACGCCGCGCCCGCGCAGCCGCTCGACGACGCACTGCTGGCCGCCGTGGACTGGCTCGTCGTCAACGAGATCGAGGCCGCGATGCTCACCGGCCGGCCCACCGACACGCCAGCCCAGATCGAAGCCGCCGCGCACGTCTTGCGCCAGCGCGGTCCGTCGCAGGTGGTGGTGACGCTCGGCTCGGCCGGCCTGCTGCACGTCGGACCGGACGGTGCGCTCGCTCTGCCCGCGCCGCGGGTCACCGCCGTGGACACGACCGGCGCGGGTGACACCTTCGTCGGCGCGCTGGCCGCGGGACTGGCCGAGGGCTTGCCGATCCCCACCGCCCTGACCCGCGCCCAGGTCGCCGCCGCGCTGGCCGTGACCCGGCTCGGCACGCAGTCCGCCATGCCCACCCGCGCGGAGGTCGACGCCTTCGCGCCCGCCGCCTGACCCCGAGGCCCCCATGACCACCAAGATCCTCTTCGACACCGACCCCGGCATCGACGACGCGATGGCGCTGTACGGGCTCGCCCGCGATCCGCGCGCCGAGCTGGTCGGCATCACCACCGTCTTCGGCAATGCGTCGATCGACACCACCACCCGCAACGCGCTGTCGCTGCGCGAACGCTTCGGCCTCCACCATGTGCCGGTGGCGCGCGGCGCAGCGCGGGCGCTGGTGAAGCCGTCCAGCGGGTACGCCGACTTCGTGCATGGCCAGGACGGTCTCGGCGATGTCGGCACCACGCCGGCCGAGAACGACACGCTCGACGGCCGCGCCGCCGCGCTGTTCATCATCGAGATGGCGCGCCGGCATTCGGGCGAGCTGGTGCTGGTGCCAGTCGGCCCGCTGACCAACATCGCGCACGCGCTGCAGATCGACCCGGACCTGCCGCACCACGTGCGCGGCGTGGTGCTGATGGGCGGCGCGTTCGGCACGCTCGGTCACGGTGGCAACATGTCCCCGGTGGCGGAGGCCAACATCCACGGCGACCCGCACGCCGCCGACCTCGTCGCCACCGCAGACTGGCCAGTGACCTTCGTCGGTCTGGACGTGACGCACCAGATCCGCATGAGCACGGCCTACCTCGACGAGATCGGGCGCGAGGGCGGCGTTCACGGCCACTACATCCGCGGCATCACGCGCTTCTACGAACGCTTCTACGCGCCGCGCACCGGCGGCGGCATCTACAGCCACGACGCCAGCGCGGTGGCCTGCGCGCTCGACCCGAGCCTGTTCACGCTGCGCCACGGCCCGGTGCGCGTCGTCACCGATGGCATCGCCACCGGCCAGACCATCCAGCGCCTGCCCGACCACCCCGACCCGTCGCCACACTGGGACGGGATTCGCGACCAGGCGGTGTGCGTGGGCGTGGACAGCGAGCGGGTGCTGCGGGAGTACCGGGCGCTGTTCTGAGCTGAGCCGGTCCGGATCGGAGCCGCCATGAAAAAAGCCCGGCAGTGGCCGGGCCTTCAGCTCACCGACGCCGAGGCGCCGACGGGTTCGCTCAGGGCTTCTCGCCCGTGGGGAAGGGCCAGGCGGCCTGCGGGCTGAGCGTGGTCTTGGCGGTCGAGGACGACGCCGAAGCCGGCACGGCCTTCTTGGCGGTCTTCTTGGCGGCCGGCTTGGCGGCCGCGACTTCCTTGACGACCGCTGCGGCCTTCTTCGGCGCAGCCGCCTTCTTGGCCGGCTTGGCGACAGGTGCTTCCACAGGTGCGGGTGCGGGTGCGGGCGCAGGTGCAGCCGCGGCGGCCTTCTTGGCAGCAGGCTTCTTGGCCGGGGCCTCGACCGGTGCCGGCGCAGGCGCCTCCACGGCGACGACCGGCGCCGCCTTCTTCTTGGCGGCAGCCTTCTTCGGCGCAGCGGCAGGGGCCGCCACCGACGCAGCAACGACCGGTGCCGGAGCAGGCGCAGCGTCGGCAGCAGCCTTCTTGGCCGGGACCTTCTTCGCGGCGGCCTTCTTGGCCGGCGCGTCAGGTGCAGCGACCGGAGCCGGTGCAGCAGCCACCGGAGCGGCGGCCTTCTTCGGCGCAGCGGCCTTCTTCACGGGCGCGGCAGCAGGTGCCGGAGCCGGCGCAGCCGCCACCACGGCTTCCACCGGCGCAGCGGCCTTGGCGGCCTTTTTCGCGGGCTTGGCAGCAGGGGTTGCGGCCGGTGTTGCCGCGACAGCCTTGGGGGCCGCAGCCGTCTTCTTCGATGCCATCACAGTTCTCCTAGATGAGGTTGACACAACACACCCGGGCGCCGGACAAGGTCCCGGATGATCCTCGATCGGCCAGAGGATCCGCAGGAGACCCTCGGCGACCTTGAATGCAGGGGGCGGTCGGGCTGCACGGGATGGTGAAGTTCATCAATCCCAGGACAGCGCGCCGCCGGTTTGGTACTCGATCACGCGGGTCTCGAAGAAGTTGCGCTCCTTCTTCAGGTCGATCATCTCGCTCATCCACGGGAAGGGGTTTTCCTCTCCGGGGAACAGCTCGTCGAGACCGATCTGCACCGCGCGCCGGTTGGCGATGTAGCGCAGGTAGCCCTTGAACATCGCCGCGTTCATGCCCAGCACGCCACGCGGCATGGTGTCCTCGGCGTAGGCGTATTCCAGATCGACCGCCTTCAGGAACAGCGCCTTGATCTCGGCCTTGAACTCCGCCGTCCACAGGTGCGGGTTCTCCAGCTTCAGCGCGTTGATCAGGTCGATGCCGAAGTTGCAGTGCATCGACTCGTCGCGCAGGATGTACTGGTACTGCTCGGCGGCACCGGTCATCTTGTTCTGGCGACCCAGCGCCAGGATCTGCGTGAAGCCGACGTAGAAGAACAGCCCTTCCATCAGGCACGCGAACACGATCAGCGACTTCAGCAGCGTCTGGTCGGTCTCGGGCGTGCCGGTCTTGAAGTGCGGGTCCATGATCGCCTCGATGAAGGGGATCAGGAACTCGTCCTTGTTGCGGATCGACGGGATCTCGTTGTAGGCGTTGAACACCTCGCCCTCGTCCAGGCCGAGGCTTTCCACGATGTACTGGTAGGCGTGGGTGTGGATCGCCTCTTCGAACGCCTGGCGCAGCAGGAACTGCCGGCACTCGGGCGCCGTGATGTGGCGGTAGGTGCCCAGCACGATGTTGTTGGCGGCCAGCGAGTCGGCGGTGACGAAGAAGCCGAGGTTGCGCTTGACGATGCGGCGCTCGTCTTCGGTCAGGCCGTTCGGATCCTTCCAGAGCGCGATGTCGCGGCTCATGTTCACTTCCTGCGGCATCCAGTGGTTGGCGCAGGTGGCGAGGTACTTGTCCCAGGCCCACTTGTACTTGAACGGCACAAGCTGGTTGACGTCCGTCTTGGCGTTGATGATGCGCTTGTCGGCGGCGTTGACGCGGCGCTCGCTCGCGCCGCGCACGGCCGTCGAAGCTGCTTCCGATGCGGCGTGTGCGCCGTTCGGTTCAGTGATGTTCGAGGGGGTGGGCGTGGAACGCGGGGTGTCTTCCCAGACCAGCATGTCTGACTTCCTAGTGGGGGTGAATTATCGGAATGTTGTGTCCAAACACCAAGCAATTCTTGGGGGTTTCAGACCCCGAAGCGCTGGTGTCCGGACAGTTTCATGCCGTGGTCATGGACGGGGCAGGATCACTGGCAGGCTTCGCAGCCCGGATCGTCGATCGCGCAGAACTTGACGTCCGTGGCCGGGGTCGCGTCCGCAGCGGCGGCGGCCATCAGCGCCTGGGCGGCAGCGGCGGCCTTGTCGAGCGAGGACGCGGCGTTCAGGCCCCCCGAGCTGACCGCGTTGTGCGAGCCGGCACCAACCGTCGACTTCTCGGCGCTGGTGGCGCTGGTCGTGCGGAGGTAGTAGGTCGTCTTCAGGCCGCGCAGCCAGGCCAGCTTGTAGGTCTCGTCGAGCTTCTTGCCCGAAGCACCCGCCATGTAGATGTTCAGCGACTGCGCCTGGTCGATCCACTTCTGACGGCGCGCACCCGCTTCCACCAGCCAGCGCGGCTCGACCTCGAAGGCCGTCGCGTACAGGCGCTTCAGCTCCTCGGGCACGCGGTCGATGCGGCGCAGCGAGCCGTCGAAGTGCTTGAGGTCCATCACCATGATGTCGTCCCACAGGCCGAGCTTCTTCAGGTCGCGCACGAGGTACTCGTTGATGATCGTGAACTCGCCCGACAGGTTGGACTTGACCGAGAGGTTGCCGAAGCTCGGCTCGATCGAGGCGTCCACGCCGATGATGTTGGAGATCGTCGCCGTCGGGGCGATGGCCACGCAGTTCGAGTTGCGCATGCCGACTTCGCCGATGCGGGTGCGCAGCGCGTCCCAGTCCAGCGTGGACGCGGTGTCGGCCTCGACGTAGCCGCCGCGCTGCTCGGCCAGCAGCTTGAGCGAGTCCAGCGGCAGGATGCCGCGGTCCCACAGCGAGCCGGCGTAGCTCTGGTAGCGGCCACGCTCGGCGGCCAGGTCGGTCGAGGCCCAGTAGGCGTGGTAGCAGATCGCTTCCATCGAGCGGTCGGCGAACTCGACCGCTTCCTGCGAGGCGTAGGGCACGCGCAGCTGGTACAGCGCGTCCTGGAAGCCCATCAGGCCCAGGCCGACCGGGCGGTGGCGCAGGTTCGAGTCGCGCGCCTTCTTGACCGCGTAGTAGTTGATGTCGATGACGTTGTCGAGCATGCGCATCGCCGTCGAGATCGTCTTCTTCAGCTTGGCGGTGTCGAGCACCTTGGCGCCGGTCGGGCTGTCCGGATCGACCTTCAGGTGCTGGGCCAGATTGACCGAGCCGAGGTTGCAGACGGCGATCTCGCTGGCGTTGGTGTTCAGCGTGATCTCGGTGCAGAGGTTCGACGAATGCACCACGCCGACGTGCTGCTGCGGCGAGCGCACGTTGCAGGCGTCCTTGAACGTGATCCACGGGTGGCCGGTCTCGAACAGCATCGAGAGCATCTTGCGCCACAGGTCCACGGCCCGGATGCGCTTGAACAGCTTGATCTCGCCGCGCTGCGCCATGCCTTCGTAGCGGGTGTAGGCCTGCTCGAAGGCGATGCCGAACAGGTCGTGCAGGTCCGGACAGGTCGACGGCGAGAACAGCGTCCAGTCACCGCCCTCCATCACGCGGCGCATGAACAGGTCGGGAATCCAGTTGGCCGTGTTCATGTCGTGGGTGCGGCGGCGGTCGTCGCCGGTGTTCTTGCGCAGCTCCAGGAACTCCTCGATGTCGAGATGCCAGGACTCCAGATAGGCACAGACGGCGCCCTTGCGCTTGCCGCCGTTGTGTGCGAGGCCGGCAACGGTCTGGTACGACTCGTCCACATCGACCTTCAGGTCGACCACCATCGGCTTGGGCGCGATCGGCTGGATGGACCGCACACGCGAGAACACGATGCCGTCGCGTTCGATCCAGTTGCGCTTGGTGACGGGCGTGCAGCCGATCAGGGTCGCCAGTTCCGGGATCGCCGGGATGCGCAGATCGATGCTGGTGCTTTCGTTGTCGAACACCACCTTGGAGCCATCCGAACGCTGACCCACATGGTTGTGGCGGCGGGTGCGTTTCTGGCCTGCCACGGGCACGCCCAGACGCAACATCTGGTACCGCATCCCCTCGGCGAGCGGTTCGGACGACGACGTGAACGTCAGTTCCTTGCCCCGCGAGACGCAGCCGTCGGTCTCCAGAAGACCACGCACCAACGCCAGCGTCTGCGCGCGCGGCAGGTGGGCCAGGCGCGGGGCGATGCGTTTGTGGTGGTTCGCGTCGTAGAGGTCGTCATAAGCAAACGGCATCGTCGCAGCACCCGCGCTGACAATGCGGCCGGTCGTGCCGTCCCGCAGCACGCCGCGGCCCGACGCCCAATGGATCTGCGCGTAGGTTTCGCCGCGGGCGGTTTCCCAGCAGTGGATGCCTTGTGCGCTCAGGTACTGGCGCACGAAATCGAGGTGCTCGTCGCGCTGCGGGTTGCCGGACACGCCCCACTGCATGCCGTCCTTCGACAGGTGACCGTCGCCGAGCAGGATGCCGTACATCCGGGCATCGTCCTCGGTGAACCCTTCCACCGCGACCACCTCGGTCGGGATCGCGAAACCGATGTAGTCACCTTGCGCGAGTTGGCCGGATTCGACCCAGGCCGCCGCAACCTTGCCCTTGTCGAGCCAAGCTTCGGTGCGCGCATTGGCTTGGCCGAGCGGCACGCCCTGGATCGCCCAGAACGGGTGCGCGTCCGTCACCAGCAGCGGCTCGACCGTGTGCTTCACGTCGATCGCCACCATCGGGTCGGTCTGGTTGTAGACCATGCGCTCGGTGACTTCGCGGTACTGGCCGCTGTGGCCGAGTACCAGGTCGCCAGGGCGGATGTCGCGGATGGCCTTCACGCCTTCGGACGTGTAGACCCCCGTGTCCGGCGCGAAGCACTGGTTCACCGCGACGGCGGTGTCGTTCACCACCTTGAGGAACGGCACCACGCCCTGCGACTCGCCGTTCGTGCCCTTGATGTGCGAGCCGAGCGCGCGCACCGGGGTCCAGTCGTTGCCCAGACCGCCGGCGAACTTCGACAGCAGCGCGTTGTCCTTGATCGACTCGTAGATGCCGTCGAGGTCATCCGGCACCGTCGTCAGGTAGCAGCTCGACAGCTGCGAGCGGCGCGTGCCGGCGTTGAACAGCGTCGGCGTGCTCGACATGAAGTCGAAGGTGGACAGGACTTCGTAGAACTCGATCGCGCGGGCTTCGCGGTCGATCTCGCCCAGCGACAGGCCCATGGCCACGCGCATGAAGAAGGCCTGCGGCAGCTCGATGCGCTGCTTGCGGATGTGCAGGAAATAGCGGTCGTAGAGCGTCTGCAGACCAAGGTAGTCGAAGTTCATGTCGCGCTCGGGCTTGAGCGCCGCGCCCAGGCGGACGAGGTCGAACTGCGTCATGCGTTCGTCGAGCAGCTCCGCGTCCACGCCCTTGCGGATGAACTGCGGGAAGTACTCGACGTAGCGCTGGCCCATCTCGTGCTGCTGCACGTCGTCGCCGAGCACTTCGCGGCGGATCGTGTGCATCAGCAGGCGGGCGGTGACACGGGTATAGCCGGGGTCCTTCTCGATCAGCGTGCGCGCGGCCAGGATGGCGGCCTTGTAGACCTCGTCCACCGGCACGCCGTCGTACAGGTTGCGGCGGGTCTCGGCCAGCACCGGGGCGGCCGTGACCTCGTCGCCCAGACCGGCGCAGGAGGCCTCGATCAGCATCTGCAGCCCGCCCTGGTTCAGCGGCACGCGCTGGCCATGGTCCTGCACCACGAGGTCGGTCGGCGGCTGCGCGGGCGCCTGGCCCTTGCTCAGGCGCTCCTGGGCGTGGCGCTCGCGGTAGAGCACATAGGCGCGCGCCACGTCATGGTGGCTGCCGCGCATCAGGCCGAGTTCGACCTGGTCCTGCACGTCCTCGATGTGGAAGGTGCCACCGCTCGGACGCGAGCGCAGCAGCGCGCGCACCACCGACTCCGTCAGCGTGTCCACCGCCTCGCGCACGCTGGCCGAGGCCGCGCCGTGGGCACCGCGCACCGCCAGGAAGGCCTTCATCATCGCCACGGCGATCTTGTGCGGCTCGAAGGCCACCACGGCACCGTTGCGGCGGATGATCTGGTAGCCGGCATAGGCCGAAGCCTTGCCGACGCCGGCGGCGGAGATCTCGCCGGACGGGGAATACGCGTTGCTGGAGATGGCGGTTTGCATGGGCGGGCGCTCCTTCTTGTCTTGCCTTGTCGTGACGGCACAAAGAAAAAGGCACCGTCTTGAAGAAGGCGCCTTGGCTTTGTTTCTTGCATCCAAGAATAGCACTACGCTACAGGTAGTGTGATCAGAAAATTTTCAACACTACCGCTAGTGTCCCATTGACAAATCACGGACTTCCCGGGAAGTTCATTTCATGCTGCGGCGCAACAGCCTTGCCAGCCGCCGCCAGTCGAATCCGGGGCCGGGATCGCCCTTGCGGCCGGGAGCCACATGTTCGTGACCGACCACTTCCGCGACAGGCCAGACAGATGCGGCATCCCGCAGCAGGCGGGCCGTGGCGCGGTACTGCGCGGCCTCGAACCGCTGGCCTTCGAGCCCCTCCAGCTCGATCCCCAGCGCGTAGTCGTTGCAGTTCGGCACGCCACGCCAGACCGAGGCCCCCGCATGCCAGGCCCGGTCGTCGACGCGGACGAACTGCACCACCTCGCCACCACGCCGCACCAGGAAATGTGCCGAAACCGCCACGCCGGCCAGCCCCGCGAAATAGGGGTGTCCCGCCGGATCCAGCTGATTGGTGAAGAAACGCTCGATCGCGTCGCCGCCGTAGCGCCCGGGTGGCAGGCTGATCGAGTGCACCACCGCCAGCCGCACCGTCAACCCCGGCGGGCGCGGACCGAAGTTCGGGCTCGGCACCCGGCGCGCCCGCCGGTACCAGCCGTCCTGCCACGCCCCGCGCCGCGCGGCATGGCGCCGACGCCACCGCAGAGCACCGCTCATGGCGCCAGATCGCCGAGCGCGTCGGCGTCCTCGACCGTGAGCGCGTCGCCAGCGATCTGGATGCCCAGCCGTGCCATGCGGTAGCGCATCTGGCGCAGCGTCAGGCCCATCGCGGCACCGGCGGCGGTGCGGTTGTAGCGGTGCTGCTCCAGCGCGCGCACCAGCACCTCGCGCTCGACGTCGTCGAGGTAGGCCACCAGATCGACCGGCAAGGCCGCGGCAACGGCCACCTCGACCGCCGCCACGGCCATGGGCGCCGCCGCCCGCGTCCCGGCGGCGGCGACAGCCACGGCAACCGCCGGTGGTGCTGCCTCGGCCAGCCCCAGGTCGGCCACATCGATCAGGCCGCCCGACGACAGCGCCACCGCCCGGTGCAGCAGGTTCTCCAGCTCGCGCACATTGCCCGGGAACGGGTGCTGCGCCAGCGACTGCAGTGCGGCGGCCGTCAGCCGCGGCACCTCCGCCAGCGCCGACTCACCCGCCACGCGCGCCAGGACCACCTCGCACAGCACGGGCAGATCCTCCAGCCGCTCGCGCAGCGGCGGCACGCGGATCTGGATCACGTTGAGCCGGTAATACAGGTCCTGCCGGAAACGCCCCGCCGCCACCTCGCGGGCCAGGTCCTTGTGCGTCGCGCTGACGATGCGCACATCCAGCGGCACCTCGGCCACGGCGCCCACCGGCCGCACCGCCCGCTCCTGGATCACCCGCAGCAGCTTGCTCTGCATCGCCAGCGGCAGATCACCGATCTCGTCGAGAAACAGCGTGCCGCCGGACGCCGCCTGGAAGAAGCCCGGGCGGTCCTCGTTCGCGCCGGTGAAGGCGCCCTTGCGGTGGCCGAAGAACTCGGCCTCCAGCAGCTGCTCGGGGATCGCTCCGCAGTTGACGGCAATGCACGGCCCGCCCGCCCGCTGGCTGACCTGGTGGATGGCGCGGGCCACGAGCTCCTTGCCGGTGCCCGACTCGCCCTGCACCAGCACCGGCGCCATGCTGCGCGCGACCTTGCCGATCAGCACCCGCACCTGCTGCATCACCGGCGTGCGCCCGCACATGCGCTGCAGGGCATCCGCGGCCACCGGCACCGCCGGTGACCGGGTGACCCGCCCCCCCGCGCGCACCGCCGGTGCCGACACCACCCCAGGACCACGCCCGAGCGCCGAAGCCACCACACCGCGGAACTGGCGCAGATCCACCGGCTTGGTGAGGTAGTCGTAGGCGCCGGACTTGAGCGCCTGCACCGCGTTCTCGGCCGAGCCGTAGGCGGTGATGACGATGGTCTTCTCGGACCGGCCGGCCTGCTCCAGCCGGCGCAGCAGGTCCAGCCCGGTGCCATCGGGCAGGCGCATGTCGGTGATGATGGCGCTGTAGCGGGCAACCCCCAGCAGCGCCCAGGCATCTTCCACCGTGCCGGCGGTGTCGATGTCGTAGCCCTCGCGCAGCAGCGCCAGCTCGTAGAGCGTACGCAGGTCGGGTTCGTCATCGACCACCAGCAGCCGGGGCATCGCGGAAACGTTCATGGGAAGACCTCGGACGGCTGAAAGGCGACGCGCGACAGCGTCACCAGAAAGACATTGCGGTGGCGGGCACCGGGCCCGCGGGGGCGGAAGTCGATCGAGGCCCCGTAGCGCGCGCACAGCTCGCGACAGATGTAGAGCCCCAGGCCGGTGCCTCGGCTGCGGGTCGAGAAGAAGGGTTCGAACAGGTGCGGCTCCACGTCGGGCGCGATCACCTCGCCGTCACTGGCCACCGACAGTTCGATGTACCCGTGCACCCGGGCCGCCGCGCGCACCCACACCGCATGCGGCTGGCCGCTGCCGTGGCGCAGCGCGTTGTCGAGCAGGTTGACCAGCACGCGGCGCAGGTGCTCCGGGTCGAAGCGCACCGGCAGCGGCTCGTCGCCCGTGTCGACGAACAGCACGCTGCGGTCGCCGCCGGGCAGTCCGGCGGTGCGGGCCCATTCGGCGCACAGCCGGGTCACCTCGGTGCCCAGCTCGATCACGGGCGCATCGCTCGACCCACCCGGAGACACCTCGGCCACATCATCGACGATGCGCTGCAGCCGCTCGACGTTGTCGGCCACCATCTGGCTCAGGCGCTGCAGGCCGGGGTCGGTGAGGTCTTCGGCGAGCAGCGCGTTGGCCTGGGCGATGGCGGCCAGCGGGTTGCGGATCTCGTGGGCAATGCCGGCAGAGACGCGGCCCATCGCAGCGAGCTTTTCCTGTCGGGCGCGCTGGCGCAGCGTGCGCACGTCCTCCAGGAACAGCACGCACAGCGCCTCGCCCGAGCGCGCATCGCGCCGCCGCGTGAAGCGCATGCGCACCCGCAGCGGACGCTCCTCGGCAGGCGCCTTGCCGCCGGCGGGCCCGAGGCGCAGGCTGATCTCCTGCCCGCCTTCCGGCCAGACACCGCTCGCGTAGCCGCGCGCCAGCGCATCGCGCAGCGGCTGCCAGGCCGGCAACTGGTGCAGCTCGAAGGGCATGAAGCGCCGCGCCACCGGCGCCCCGATGAGCTGCAGCGCCGCCGGGTTGGCCGCCTGCACGCGCCCGTCGCGGTCGACGACCATGACGCCGTCCTGCATCTCCTCGATCATCAGCCGGTTCAGGCGCGCCTGCTGGCGGGCGAGTTCCAGCGTGCTGCGTGCAGCCACTTCCTGCCGGGCCAGGCGGTCCGACAACTGCCCGGCCAGCATCGCGATGGTCAGCACGCCACCGCCGGCAATGCCCGCCTGCATCAGAGCGGCCGCTATCTCGACATCGGTCAGCGCCCCCCACCAGGCCGCGGCCAACAGCAGCAGCACCACGCCGGACGCCACGCCATAGCCGTGGCGCCGCGTCATCAGCGTGGCCGCCATCAGCACCGGCAGCATGTACAGCGCCGCCGCATTCACCGCCGGTCCGGCCGTGAACAGCAGCAGCGTGAAGGCCAGCAGGTCGACGCCGATGGTCGCCAGTGCCCAGCGGCCGCGCAGGTGGCCGGACGCGGCCATGTAGCCCCCGGGGGGCACCGGCCAGGCCAGCAGCGCCAGCGCCGCCAGCACCTGTGCGCCGCACACCAGCAGCGACGTCCACACCGGCCGCCCGCCCAGATAGACGACCACCAGCCACTGGATGCCCAGCAGCAGCAGCCCGAGCAGCGCCCGGGCGATGACAAAGGCACGGAAGATGCGCTGGAAGGACGCGGGCGGCTCGATCTGGCTGCGCCGCCGTGGCGCCGGAGACGGCTCCAGCGGTGGAGCGGGGAGCGGACCCGCACCGGGCGGAACGGTGTCACCGCGGGCGAGGTCCAGCGGCTGGGTGCGCTCCATGCCGAAGCCCAGCGTCGCGAACCAGGTTTCCTCGCGGACCGGCTCGGAGCGAGCGAATGCGCCGACCTCGTCAGTCCGGCCCGACGGCGGTCCAGTCGTGCGCACCGGGCGTGCTCCTCAGCGCCGTCCGAACGGCGCACGCGGTCCGGCGCGCCGGTGTGCGGTGGAACAGTAGGCCTGGCCGTCGCGCCGCTGGCTGTCGGCCGCGGTCAGGTGCATGCCGCAGTGGGCGCAGCGCGCCAGGGTCTGCACGGCCCGTCCGGTCGGCCGGGCCGAGGCGTCGGGGCGGCCTGGCGGCGGCGGAACCCGCCGCGCACCGCGCAGCAGCCACACGATCGCCAGCACGGTCAGCAGGATCAGCAGCGGCTTCATGGACCCGCCATCGCGGTGAAGGCCGTGCGGTGCAGCAGCACTTCGAGCACGAAGCGCGAGCCGACATAGGCCAGCAGCAGCAGCACGGCACCGGCGTAGAGCCCGCGCGTGGCCATCCGTCCGCGCCAGCCGAAGGCCTGCCGCCCGGCCAGCAGGCCCGCCAGCACCAGCCAGCCCAGCAGCGAGAACACCGCCTTGTGGTCCCAGTGCCACACCGGCGTGACCCAGACGCCCAGCACCAGCGCCAGCGACAGCACCACGAAGCCGGCCCAGACGAACCGGTAGGTCAGCTTTTCCAGCGTCAGCAGCGGCAGCGCGGGTGCGGAGATCTCGGCCGGCGGACCCGGCTTCTTCATGCGCAGGCGCATGGCGCGCTCGGCGCGGTCGAGCCAGGCCGCGTGCAGCACCGCGGCAGCGACCAGCCCGTAGGAGGCCAGCCCGAGCATCCAGTGCAGCGGCGCCCACGGCGACGACGGGTGCAGCCCGCCCTCGCCCGGGTACAGCAGCGCCAGCACCAGCGTGCCGCCACCCAGCGCGGCCAGCAGCCGCCGGATGCCGGGCAGCGGCACGAACCGGCTCTCGACCGCCTGCACCGCCAGCACCAGCCACGCCGTGGCCGACAGCGCCGGCGCGAAGCCGAAGCGCGCGCCCTGCATCACCAGCCCGACACCCAGCAGGTGCGCCAGACCGGCCACGCCGTGCAGCCCCCAGGCCAGCGGCAGCGCACGCCGCGCCAGCACGCCAGCACCGGGCATCGCCGCCAGGGCGTAGGCCACCAGCGCGAGCAGCGACGGCACCAGCGACCAGACAGACAGCCCGTGGGCCGGGGGAATCGAGGGGGTCGATAAAATCACCTGCACAGTGTACTTTTCCTAGTCAACCGGGACACCCGATGGCCTCCGCCCTTTCCGAACGTCTGTCACGCCTGGTCAAGTCGATGCGCGGCCAGGCCCGCATCACCGAAGCGAACGTCCAGGACATGCTGCGCGAGGTCCGCATGGCGCTGCTGGAGGCCGACGTGGCCCTGCCGGTGGTCCGCGACTTCATCGCCCGCGTCAAGGACCGCTCCCTTGGCGCCGAAGTGGCCAACTCGCTCTCGCCGGGCCAGGTGCTGGTCAGCATCGTCCACAAGGAACTCGCCGCCACGATGGGCGAAGGGGTCTCGGACCTCAACCTCGCCACCCAGCCGCCGGCGGTCATCCTGATGGCCGGCCTGCAGGGCGCCGGCAAGACGACCACCACCGCCAAGCTGGCCAGACACCTGATCGAGCGCCGCAAGAAGAAGGTGCTGACGGTCTCCGCCGACGTGTACCGCCCGGCTGCCATCGAGCAGCTCAAGACCGTGACGAAGCAGGCCGGCGCCGAGTGGTTCCCGTCCACGCCGGACCAGAAGCCGCACGACATCGCGCTGGCCGCCATCGACTACGCGAAGAAGCACTTCTTCGACGTGCTGCTGGTCGACACCGCCGGCCGCCTGGCGATCGACGAGGCGCTGATGGCCGAGATCCGCGACCTGCACGCCACGCTGAATCCGGTCGAGACGCTGTTCGTCGTCGACGCGATGCAGGGCCAGGATGCGATCAACACCGCCAAGGCGTTCAAGGAAGCCCTGCCGCTGACCGGCATCGTGCTGACCAAGCTCGACGGCGACTCGCGCGGCGGCGCGGCGCTGTCGGTGCGCCAGATCACCGGCGCGCCGATCAAGTTCGCGGGCGTCTCCGAGAAGATCGACGGGCTGGAGGTGTTCGACGCCGAGCGCCACGCCGGCCGCGTGCTCGGCATGGGGGACATCGTGGCGCTGGTCGAGGAAGTCCAGAAGGGCGTGGACATCCAGGCCGCGCAGAAGCTGGCCGACAAGGTCAAGAGCGGCGAGAGCTTCGACCTGAACGACTTCCTGGCGCAGATCAGCCAGATGAAGAAGATGGGCGGCCTGAGCGGCCTGCTCGACAAGCTGCCGGCCGAACTCGCCGCCAAGGCGGGTCAGGCCGACATGGGCAAGGCCGAGAAGGACGTGCGGCGCATGGAGGGCATCATCCACTCGATGACTCCGCTGGAGCGCCGCAAGCCGGATCTGCTCAAGGCCAGCCGCAAGCGCCGCATCGCCGCGGGTGCAGGCGTGCACGTGCAGGAAGTGAACCGCATGCTCAACCAGTTCGAGCAGATGCGCGACATGATGAAGAAGATGAAAGGCGGCGGGATGATGAAGATGATGAAGCGCCTGGCCGGCAAGAAGGGCATGCCGGGGATGGGCGGCATGGGTTTCTGACGGCCCCACACGGGGACAACCACCGGACGGTGATGCAGACACACCACCATAATCTGTTACATACATCACGCATGAGACGGGATTGACGCCAGGCACCCAGACAGGTAGCTTGACGGAATGAATTTCTCATCTATTGCATCCTCCAATATCGCCCTGCTTCTGGCAGGGTGTGTGGGTGCCGCTGCACTGGTCTGGGCATGGCGGCATCTGACCAGCCGGCCGGCCCACGCCGGCCGCCCCGGCCGGCCGCGCGCCCTCGACGCGGTGGATACCGTGATCGGCTGGCCCCCCGAGGCCACCCGGGTCCTGACCCTGCGCCACCAGCGTGCGCTGGACGTGCTGCGGCGCGCCATGCCGGAACACATGATCCTGGCCCAGGTGCCGTTGTCGCATTTCATCAAGGTGCCGACACGGCATTCCTATGTCGAGTGGCTGCGCCGGATCGGCCATGTCTGCGTGGACCTGATGGTCTGCGACAGCGCCTCGAACGTGGTGGCCATCATCGAGGTGCGGCAGGCGGACAAGGTCGAGTCGGAGCGGGCACGCAAGCGCCAGCAGCGCACCGAACGCGTGCTGCGCGCCGCCGGCATTCCGCTGCATGTCTGGAGTGAAGCGTTCCTGCCGGATCCGGTCGCCGTGCGCAAGACCCTGCTGCAGGACGCGCCTGTGGCGGCGAGCACCCCTCCGGCCATGCAGGACAACGGCCCGGACACCAGCCCGCTGGGTCTGGGTCCGCGCGGACAGGTGCGGCCATTCGACGGGCAGGATCTGCCCGGCTACAAGGACCCGCCGCGCAGCACCTGGTTCGACGAACTCAACGCCACCCAGCCCGTGCAACTGGATAGTGAGGACGTGTTGCTGGATGCGCCCATGCCGGGCATCGGCCACGGACAGGCCCGCACGGTGGCCCAGCCACGTTGAGCGCGGCAGCGTGCCCGCTGTTCAGACCCATTCAGGCAAAAAAAGAGCCCCAGCATGCTTGCTGGGGCTGCGAAGCCTTAACGCTGTCAACACGGTAAGGCACCTGCTCAGGGAGGAAAAGCAGGGAGCGTGTACCTAGCGGCACAACACTCGGAATAAAGTCTACCATCAAGATGCCTTGTGACAAGCTCAGGAGTGTCCCGTAGACACGAGGCACTCCGGTTGATGTACAGAGAGATCTGTCCGCCCCGCCCGCTCCTCCAGCTGCCCTGCCCATGTTCGCACCTGCCCGCTATCCCCTGAGCCGCCCTCGCCGCCTGCGCCGCGACACCTTCACCCGCAACCTGGTGCGCGAGCACCAGCTGCGCTGCAGCGACCTGATCTATCCGGTGTTCGTGCTCGAAGGCCAGGGGCTGGTGCAGGACGTGGCGTCCATGCCCGGCGTGCAGCGCCGCAGCCTCGACCAGCTGCTGCCGGTGGCGGAGCAGTGCGTGGCGCTGGGCATCCCGGTGATGGCGCTGTTCCCCGTGCTGGGCAGCGCCGGCAAGACCCCCGACGGCCGAGAATCCGCCAACCCGGAGGGCCTGGTGCCGACGGTGGTGACCGAACTGAAGAAGCGCTTCCCCGAACTCGGCATCATGACCGACGTGGCGCTCGACCCCTACACCTCGCACGGCCAGGACGGCCTGCTCGACGACACCGGCTACGTGCTCAACGACGAGACCATCGAGGTGCTGGTGCAGCAGGCGCTGGTGCAGGCCGAGGCCGGCGTGGACATCGTCGCCCCCAGCGACATGATGGACGGCCGCATCGGCGCCATCCGCGAGGCGCTCGAAGCGCAGCGCCTGGTCCACACCCGCATCATGGCCTACAGCGCCAAGTACGCCAGCGCCTTCTACGGCCCTTTCCGCGACGCGGTCGGCTCGGCGGGCAACCTGGGCAAGAGCAACAAGAAGGTCTACCAGATGGACCCGGGCAACAGCGACGAAGCCCTGCGCGAGGTCGCGCTCGACATCGCCGAGGGCGCCGACATGGTGATGGTCAAGCCCGGGATGCCCTACCTCGACATCGTGCGCCGCGTGAAGGACGAGTTCCGCGTGCCGACCTTCGCCTATCAGGTCAGCGGCGAGTACGCGATGCTCAAGGCCGCCGCGCTCAACGGCTGGCTCGACCACGACGCCGTGATGATGGAGTCGCTGCTGGCCTTCAAGCGCGCCGGCGCCGACGGCGTGCTCACCTACTTCGCGCTCGACGCAGCCCGGCTGATCCGCCAGGGCTGAGGCGAACGCGGCCATGCGCGTCTTCCTGATCGACGATCGCTGCACCGAACTGTCCGCGCTGCCACAGGCACTGCCCGAACGCGGCTTCCTGTGGATCGCCTCGGCGCGGCGCGAGTTCGAGGTGCGCGTCGGCGAGGTGCAGGCGGTGCTGCAGTCGTGTGCGGGCGGCGCGCTGGTCGACCTGCACATCTCCGACCTGCTCAACAACCAGCTGCCCTCGCACTTCGACTACACCTCGTGGTACGACCTGCTCGTCTTCCGGCGCCTGGCGGCGGCGCCAGGCAGCACCGGGCTGTTCCTCGACGACGAACACGGCACCGTGGCGACCGCACGCCAGGCCCTGGCCGCCATCGACACCAGCCCGGTCGGCTTCGCGGTGTTCGACCGCGTGCTGCTGACCGTGCACCCCGCCGACTGCCTGGTGCGCGACTTCTTCGCCAACCGGCTGGCGCAGATGACCATGGGCGGCAACGGCGCAAGCCGGCTGCCGCCCAGCCCCGCCGACCTGATGCTGCGGATCGTCAACCACATGGTCGACGGCTACCTGGAACTGCGCCGCCTGCTGACCCGCCAGCTCACCACGCTGCAGCAGACCCTGCTCGGCCCGCGCAGCCGGCAGGTGGACTGGACCGCGCTGCTGGAGTCGCGCAACACGCTGCACCAGCTCGAGGACGTCTGCGAAGACCAGCGCAGCGCCGCCCAGGAATGGATCGACGCGCTCGACGAATGGCCGACGCCCGCCGATGACGGCGCCCGGCGCGACCGGGACCTGCTGCGGGTGCGCTCGCGCGACGTGCTGGAACACATCGAGCGCGTGCTGGGCCACGTGCGGCGGCTGGAATCGTCGATCGAGAGCGCCGTGCAGATGCACTTCTCCGCGGTCGGCCAGCGCACCAACGACATCATGCGCACGCTCACGGTGCTGACGGCGATCTTCCTGCCGCTGAACCTGATCACCGGTTTCTTCGGCATGAACTTCGACGCGCTGCCGCTGATCCACAACCAGACCGGACTCTGGATTGCCGTGTCGCTGATGCTGCTGCTGGGCACCGGGCTGAGCGTGTTCTTCTGGCGCAAGCGCTATCTGGGCAGCACCCGCAGCTGAGCCGCCGCCCGGCGCCGCGGCCGGTGGGTCACAGCACGTCGCGCAGCACCTGCACCGTCTCGCGCATGCGGGGCAGCAGCCGAGCGACCACTTCGTCGCGGCTGGCCGGCGGCACGGGCATCGGCAAGGTGGTGCCGATGGCGCCAACGCACTCGCCCTTGCGGTCCATCAGCGGCATGGCCATGCCGCGCAGACCCTGCGTGAGCTGCTGTTCGGTGATCCAGTAGCCCAGGTCGCGCGCACCATGCACATCGCGCAGGAACACCGCCGGATCGGTGGTCGTGCGCGGCGTGAAGGCGTTGAATTCATGCTGCGCCAGCCACGTCTCCAGCCGCTCCTCGCTGAAGGTCGACAGGATGGCCGGCCCTGGCGTGACCACATGCGCCGGCACCCGGGATCCGACCGGGAAGCCGATCGACACCATGCGCGTGCTGTTGCTGCGCGCCACGTAGACGACCATGTGGTCATCCAGCACGCTGAAGTTGAAGTTCTCGCCACACTCCATGGCCAGCCGCTGCACGAAGGGTTGGACCAGCCGCGGTAGCCGGGCCGCCTCCAGATAGCTCTGCCCGAGCCGCAGCACCCGCGGCGCCAGCCAGAAGCGCTTGCCATCCGAGTTCGCATACCCGAAGTGGACGAGACTCAGCAGATAGCGGCGGGCCGCCGTGCGGGTCAGGCCAGTGCGGGCAGCCGCTTCGGAGGCGGTCAGGCGCGCATGCTCCTCGTCGAAGGCTTCGATGACCCGCAGCCCCTTGCCGAGGCCGTCGATGATGTCCTTGCGTTCAATGTCCATGTGCACTCCTGCAGCCCTGCCGTCCAGCAACCCGGCGATCCTGCCGATCTGCGGATCGGCCAAGGACAGGGATATCCCTCAAAAAGCGCGGTGAGCGCCCCTTGTGCGCGATGATCGCGCCATCAGGGCAGCCCCGGCTTGTCGCTGTCGAGGCGGGTCGCTATCGTCCGCCCCAGACACTGCACGACATTCCTGCACCAGACGGAGACAAGCCATGACCCACACCTGCCACACCGCCCTGGCACTGGCCACCCTGATCGCCCTCGGCGGTACCGGGCTGGCCCAGGCCCAGGCGATCAAGATCGCCAACATCGTCGAGCTGTCGGGCACAGGCGCCTCGGCCGGCACCAACTTCAAGAACGGCGTCGAGCTGGCCATCAAGGACATCAACGCCGCGGGCGGCATCCTCGGCAAGAAGATCGAATCGACCACGCTCGACACCCAGAGCAACCCCGGCGTCGCCAAGGGCCTGACACAGAAGGCGATCGACGACGGCGTGTTTGCGGTGTTCGGCCCGGTGTTCTCCGGCTCGATCATGGTCAGCATGGCCGAGACCCAGCGCGCCGAAGTCCCCAACTTCACGGGCGGCGAGGCTGCAGCCATCACCCAGAAGGGCAACCCCTACGTCTTCCGCACCAGCTTCACGCAGAGCACGGCCATGCCGAAGGTGGCGCGCTACATCGCCAATGGCCTGAAGGCCAAGACAGTGGCCGTCATGTTCGTGAACAACGACTTCGGCAAGGGCGGGCGCGACGCGATCACCAAGGCGCTCGAAGCCAATGGCGTGAAGGTGGTGGCGGACATCTCGACCGACTCGGGCCAGATCGACTTCTCGGCGCCGGTGCTCAAGGCCAAGTCGGCCAACGCGGACGCGCTGTTCGTCTACACCAACGAGGAAGAGTCGGCCCGCGCGCTGCGCGAGCTGCGCAAGCAGGGCTACAGCAAGCCCATCGTCGGCGAGACGACGCTGACCGGCCAGAAGGTGATCGAGCTGGCCGGTGAAGCCGCCAACGGCGCCATTGCCCACGTCGGCCTGACCGTGGATGCGCCCAACCCGCTGATGCTGAAGTTCAAGGCCCGCTTCTACCAGGACTACAAGTACATCAGCGACCACAACGGCATCAAGGGCTACACCGGCGTGTACCTGCTGAAGGCCGCGATCGAGAAGGCCGGCAAGGTGGACCGCGTCGCGGTGGCCAAGGCGCTGCACGGGCTGAAGGTGTCGGCGGCGAAGAACCCGGGCGTGCTGATGGACGTCGCGATGGACGACCACGGCGACCTGGACCGCGAGAGCTTCCTCGTCGAGGTGAAGAACGGCAAGCAGGAAGTCAAGGAAGTCCTGCCCGCGCTGAACGCCGCGAAGTAATCCGGCCCCTCCCGCCCTGCGCTCCGCCCTCCGGCACGCCGGCCAAGGCGGGCCGCAGGCTTCCTGCCCGCCCTCGATGCGCTTCGAGAGGATCCCATGACCGACTTCTTCCAACTGCTGTTCTCCGGTGTCGCCACCGGCAGCATCTACGCGCTGGCCGCGCTCGGCTTCACCCTGCTGTGGCAGGCCAGCGGCACCATCAACTTCGCGCAGGGCGAGTTCGTGATGCTGCCCGCCTTCGCGATGCTGGGCTTCTCGGCTGCGGGTCTGCCGCTGCCGATCGCCTTCCTCGTGACCTGCGTGCTCGCGGTCGTGGTGCTGGGCTGGGGCTTCAAGCGCGGCATCGCCGATCCGCTGCTGCGCCACGGGCTGATGCCGATCGTGGTCGCCACCATCGGCCTGTCGATCGCGATGCGCAACGGCGTGCGCGCCGGCTACTCGGCCGAAGCCCACCCGTTTCCCAGCCTGTTCGGCGACGCGCTGTTCCACATCGCGGGCATCACCATCACGGCCGGCGACGTCGGCACGCTGGTCGTCGCGCTGGCCCTGGTGCTCGGCACGCAGGCCTTCCTGAGCAAGACCGTCACCGGCCGCGCGATGCAGGCCGTGGCACAGAACACCGAGAGCGCCACCGTGCTCGGCATCAACGTGCCGCGCATGGTGTTCTACACCTTCGCGGTCAACGCGCTGCTGGCCTGCGCCGCAGCGCTGCTGGTGACGCCGACCTACCTGGCCAAGTTCGACATGGGCGAAGGGCTGGGCAACAAGGCCTTCTTCGCGGCCATCATCGGCGGCTTCAACAACTCGCGCGGCGCGCTGCTGGGCGGCGTGATCGTCGGCGTGGCGGAGAACCTCGCCGCCGCCTACGTCTCGCCGGCCTACAAGGACGCCGTGGCGCTCGTGCTGTTCATGGCCGTGATCCTGTTCAAGCCCGAAGGGCTGATGGGCAAGAAGGAAATGCGCAAGGTCTGACGCCGCCACCGGCCCACCGCTGTCCAAGGACACCCCACCATGAAAACCGCACACAAGCTCGGCGCACTGGCCATCCTGGTCCTGCTGCTCGCCGCTCCGCCGCTGCTCAAGAGCTACGGCGTCTACCTCTTCACCACCTGGCTCATCTTCATCATCGCGACGATGGGCCTGAACCTGACTGTCGGCTACGCCGGCCAGAAATCGCTCGGCCACGCCGCCTTCTTCGGCCTCGGCGCCTACACGGTGGCCATCCTGCTGCAGCACGGCGTGAGCTTCTGGATCGGGCTGCCGACGGCGATGGCGCTGTGCTTCGTGATCGGCATCCTGCTGGGTTTCCCGGCGCTGCGGGTGCAGGCGATCTACCTCGCGTTCGCCACCCTCGGGTTCAACACCGCCGTCTGGCTCGTGATGCGCAACGAGGAATGGCTCACCGGCGGCACCTTCGGCATCAACGGCATCACGCGGCCGAGCCTGTTCGGCACCTCGCTGGATGGCGCCCTGCCCTACTACTACTTCGTGCTCGTGATCGCGCTGGTCCTGGCCGGACTGCTGTGGGGCCTGCTGCGCTCGCCGTGGGGCAAGGCGTTCACCGCGCTGCGCGACAACCCGATCCGCGCCGAGAGCCTCGGGATCAACATCCAGCGCTACACCCTGCTGGCGTTCGCGATCGGCGCGGTCTATGCCGGCATCGCGGGCGCGCTGTTCGGCTCGCTGGTGCAGTTCATCGAGCCGGCGCCGTTCACGGTGGGCGCCTCGATCATGATGTACCTGATGGTCGTGGTCGGCGGGCCGGGCTACTTCTTCGGGCCGGTGCTGGGCTCGGCGGTGGGCGTGCTGCTGCCGGAGTGGCTGCGCTTCGCGCAGGCCTGGTACCTGTTCGTCTTCGGCGCGCTGGTCGTGCTGCTGATGCTGTGGCTGCCGGACGGCCTGCTGAGCATCCCCGACCGCCTCAAGGCCCGTCGCCAGGCGCGGGAAGCGTCGGCCGCCCGTGCGGCATCCGCAGCGGCGGCCGAACAGGCCGCCCAGAAAGGTGAAGGTCAATAAATCATGGCGGCTCCCCTGCTCAAGGTCACCGACCTGAAAAAGTCCTACGGCGCCATCCAGGCCGTCGGCGGCGTGTCGTTCGAGGTGATGCCCGGCGAGATCTTCGGCGTCATCGGCCCGAACGGTTCCGGCAAGACGACGATGTTCAACAGCGTCCTTGGCCAGATCACGCCGGACGCCGGCCGGATCGAACTCAACGGCCGCAACATCACCGGCCTCAGCCCGCTGCAGCTCAACCAGCGCGGCGTCGGGCGCACCTTCCAGACGCTGCAGGTCTTCGGCAAGATGACCGTGCGCGACAACCTGATCGTCGCCGCCCAGGAGCACCAGGGCACGATGTTCAGCCGCATGTTCGCGCCCGGCGACTCGGGCCTGGGCCAGAAGGCCGACGAGCTGATCGACCTGTTCCGCATCCGCCATGTCGCGGACAAGAAGGCCGGCGAGCTGAGCTATGGCCAGCAGAAGCTGGTGGACATCGCGATGGCCTTCATGAGCGAGCCGGACCTGGTGCTGCTCGACGAGCCCTGCGCCGGGGTCAATCCGAGCCTCGTGGGCGGCATCAGCACCCTGCTCAAGCAGCTCAACCAGAAGGGCAAGACGGGCGGCAAGGTCAGCAGCTTCGTCGTCATCGAGCACAACATGGACTTCGTGATGGACCTGTGCCACCGCATCCTCGTCATGGTCGAAGGCCAGGTGATGGCCATCGGCACGCCGGCCGAGATCCGCGCCAACAAGCAGGTGCTCGACGCCTACCTCGGGAGCTGAGCCATGTCTGGACAAGCCAACACGAACACGCACGCCATCGAGTTCGAGAACGTGCTCGCCGGCTACGGCGACTTCATGATCCTGAACAACCTGAGCTTCAAGGCGCGGCGCGGCGCGATCACGCTGCTGATCGGCCCGAACGGCGCGGGCAAGTCCACGGTGCTGAAGACGCTGTTCGGCCTGCTGAAAGTCCGCAACGGCCACATCCGGCTCGACGGCCAGGACATCACCGGCGCCAGCGCCAAGGACCTGCTGGTGCAGCACGGCATCGCCTTCGTGCCGCAGGGCCGCAACCTCTTCGGCCAGCTCACCGTCTGGCAGAACCTGGAACTCGGCGGCATCACGCTCGGCATGAAGACCACGCACGAGCGCATCCCCGAGGTGCTCGACCGCTTCCCGCGCGTCAAGGAGCGGCTGCACAGCCAGGCGTCGGCGCTCTCCGGCGGCGAGCAGAAGCAGCTGGAGATCGGCCGCGCGCTGCTGATCCGCCCGAAGGTGCTGCTGATCGACGAGCCGTCCATCGGCCTGTCGCCGCTGGTGGTGGCCGACGTGTTCAAGCTGCTGCGTGCCCTGGCGGACCAGGGCACGACCGTGCTGATGGTCGAGCAGAACGTCAAGAGCGCGCTGAAGATCTCGGACGAGGCGATCGCGCTGGAGTCGGGGCGGCGGGTGCTGCAGAAACCGGCCGGCGAGCTGCTGAGCGATCCGAACATCGAGCGGCTGTTCCTGGGTGGAGCGCACGCCGCGGCGACACCTGCCAAGACATGACTACCCGGTTCCGCGCCGACGGACAAAGCGAGCGCCTCGTGTCGAGCACAGCTCAAAACCTGACGCCTCGCTTTTCCGCGCAAGACTGGCATTCATCAGCACCGAGCATCCAGCCCGAAGGCTTCTTTTCGTTGCACTCCTGGCAAACAGCAAAGTAGCGTTTGCGTTTGAGGACCGACAAGGTAGCCTTGTGAACCTTTTCGGGACTCGCATCGACTGGCAGAGCGAGCAGGGGAATCCACGACAAGTCAGGTTCATGCCCCCGCCAACGGATGTCCCCGACAAAAATGACGATGACGTCTGGGTACTTGGTTACCCGAACGAATTCTTGAAGAAGCGCGTTGTCTGTCATGCTGATGTTTCATTGAGCGCGGCTGACCAGTCGGACTGACTGAGGGTCGTATTCCACCTCTGGAAGGTTGCCATCCCTCAGATAGTCGATTGCCTCGTCAATCACAGACAGCGGGACCAGGAACCACTCTCTGGGTTTAACCAACTGCCCGAACCGGTCCTGAATGGTCAGATCCAGCTGGGCAGCGCCGAACAACCGATGAATGATGTTCTCCAGCTTCACACGGTTCATGTTGTGAAGCGTGTAGGTGGCGACAATCTCGACATCGGCCAGCAAGTAAGTGGCGTCCTTGCTAGCCCCGGCAATCCGAGTTTCCACCCGGCCACCGGTCACGCCGATCTTGTGGATCAACTCGCGGTGCTCAGCCACGAACGGGTGATCGGATTTGCTGCGCAATACGTAGATCGTGCCGGACTTGATGTCCTCGGGCTCGGTTTCGCTGCTGAACAGCGGTCCCATGTCTGCATCAGATAGGCGCCGACCCGTTTCGTCCTTGTACAGCGCACGCTGCAGAGAGCGCCGGAGCAAATTGCTCTCGGTCCCGTTGGCGTAGACGACACGCAGCCGCGCATCGTTTTCGCCGTTTGGGGCTCTAAAGATGTCACCCACCTCGGCCACATAAGCGAGTTGTCCCCCCAGGATGAAATAGTTGCCATCGCTCACGCTGGCATCGCTGCCAAAGCGCAGCGCCTTGCGTACACCGACCTTCAACTCCTGCTCGACCTGCTGGAACTGGGGTTGGAAACGCTCAAAATCTCGACACGGCACGCGGTCTGCCACCTCTTCGGCTGCACGCTTCTCCACGCTGGACCGCACGTATCGAAGCACGGTGATGTCGTCTTCTGCCGGTGCGGCATCGCCGACACCCAACTCGGCCAGCAAGGCGTCCTCATCGAGGGCATCAATATTGGCCACTGTGCTTGCAGCAGCATCCAGTAACCCTGGCCTGTCCAGCGCCGCGAGCAGGACTTGTGCCTCCGGGAGCTTGCGCAACTGGTCCAGTCGCACGGCATACAGGCGCTCGAAGATGTCACCGCCTTCACCATGCTGCGGCGGTCGCCCATGGGCATGGTGAAAGCGCAGGATGTCTTCAAAGCCCGCGATGATGCGCTCCTCGCGCGGGGTACGGCTGGACGCCTTGAGCGGGGCAATTTCAACGCCCAGCGCATCCAGCAGTTCGTCGTCGTCCATGTCAGCCATTCGTAGCCACCCCTTGCGCCTGCACTGCCTTGGCCTTGGCGCGGTAACTCGCGAAGGCGGCCACGCCCTCGGCCATGCGCTTCTCCCAAGCGTCGGCAGAGTTGATGTCCGGCAGACGGCCGCGTTCGATCTTGAACTGCAAGGCGCGCTTGGACAGGTCGCGGGCCTCGTCCTCGGGGATGCTCACCTTCTTGGCAGCAATGGCTGCCTGCACCTGACGCAATGACTTCTCATCCATCGCCTTGGCCAGCACAGCATAGGCAGCGTCGAAGGGGTTGATGCAGTCGATCAGATCGATGTCCAGATCACGCACATTGACGAACTTGCGCACACCATCCAACAGGGCGGTGCTTCCCTGCACCCCGCCGCTGCCGGTGGCATCTGCCTGTGCCAGTGCCAGCTTCGCTTGCTGGGTGATGTTCATGGCGGCAATCGCGTGCTGGCGAACGGCTTCCTGGTCGCCCTCGCTCAGATCCGGGTAGCGCTCGCGCACGATCTTGCCCATGCGCTGTTGCGTCAGCTCTTGAGGTACGGTGTTCTCCTTGTCGAACAGGCCACGCTCTAGCGCGATCTTGTCCTGAAGGAAGCTGCTCACCACCTCGTTCAAGTCTTCCTTGCAGATGCGGGTGGCTTCGGGCGTCTGTGGCTTGGCCAGGCCATTGATCTCGACGTGGTACTGGCCGGTGGCTTCGTTCACACCGACATTGGTGCGGCCCTCCTGGTAGCCCTCGCCGCCGTTGTAGACAAAGCCTGGCTGGGCGCCCGCATCCTTGGGCGTGAACTCGTAGCGCGGCGCCAGCACCTGCTCCATGAGCAGGCTGGCAGAGATGGCCTTGAGCATGTCGTTCACCGCTTCTGCTACTGCGGACTGTTCGGCAGTCGGCTCGGCAATCAGGTTGGTGAAACGCGACCGTTCCTTGCCTTTGGCGTCGCGTGTGGCGCGGCCGATGATCTGCACGATCTCGGTCAGGCTACTGCGGTAGCCGATGGTCAGCGCGTGTTCGCACCAGATCCAGTCGAAGCCTTCCTTGGCCATGCCCAGCGCGATGATCACGTCCACATGGTCGCGGTTGTCTTTGTGCGCAGGGTCTTTCAGTGCCCCCAGCACGCGGGTGCGTCGCGCCGGATCGCTGTCATCCACCAGATCCGCCACCTTCAATCGCCGGCCATCCTGGGTCGCCACCAGGTGGAAACCGGTGTCGGGGTCCACACCCTGCCACTCGCCCAGGCCGTGCATGATCTCGTCCACCTCGCGCTGCTTGTCCTTCAGGCTTTCGCGGGCGTTCACGCTCGGGATGTGGACGATGGTCTTCAGTGCCGGGTCGAGCACCTTGGCGACGGCATCGACATACGGCCCGGTGTAGAAGAAGTAGCCGATATCCAGCGACTTGAGCCACTGGTAGCCGTTGAGCTGCTGGTAATACGTGTAGGTGACCGTCTCGAACTTCGCTTCATCGGCTTGGCCCAGCACGGCTTCGCTATCGCCGCGAAAGTAGGAGCCGGTCATGGCCACCAGATGCACCTTGTCGCGGGCGATGAACGCGCTCAACTGGCTGCCCAGCACGTTGTCGGGGTTGCTGGAGACGTGGTGAAACTCGTCGATGGCGATCAGTCGGTTGTCGAAGGCGGCAGCGCCCAGCGTCTCCACGGCAAAGCGGAATGTCGCGTGCGTGCACACCAAGGCCTTGTCGCTGCTGGCCAGGAACTGGCGCACTGCGTCTACCTTGGATTTCGCTGCGCGCGGCTCGTCACCGCCAGGCGCGTTGCACAGGTTCCACTGCGGCGCCACATTCCAGTCCCAATAGAAACCGAAGCGACTCAATGGCTCGTCGGCAAAGCTGCCGCCAATGGACCGCTCAGGCACGACCACGATGGCCTGTTGCAAGCCCTGGTTGTGCAGCTTGTCCAGCGCGATGAACATCAATGCACGGGACTTGCCCGAGGCCGGGGGCGACTTGATCAACAGGTACTGCTCGCCCCGCTTGGCGTAGGCACTCTCCTGCATGGCGCGCATGCCCAGCGCGTTGGCTCTGGAGGTGGCCCCGGTGCGCGCGGTGGTGATGGACACCGACGGCACGGTGCAGGCGTGGGTGGGGGCTGTGCTGGCGTTCATGGCGTCCTGGGTCAGGAAAGCAGAGGGCCTGGGGCCGGCGATCAAAACCGGATCAAGAAATTTCCTCCTGCGTTCCTTCCGTAAGTGGTTGTCTTCAAAGAACTATTCTGGCTTCGGGGCCTGTAGCAGGTGGGTCGCACGCCGCCAGGCTCAAAACCCGATCAAAACTTTGCTGTCTAGGCCCAGTAGGGGACATAGCCCGCACGGGGATGCGCCGGATCAGCCGGCCGGATCAATTCGACTTTCAGCGCCTGCCGGATGACCACCGAGGTCTGCGCTGCGTTCTGGGTGTCGATGCCCAGGCGCTCGCTGAGCGAGGCATTTTTCATGCGCTGGCCACTCACGTACCGCAGCCCAGGGCCAGCGTGCGCGGGTCGGTCATGACACCGCCTTCGTCCGGCGCACCTTCTTCGCCGGGGCCGCCTTGGCCGAAGTTGCCGTCATCTTGGTGTACAGGTCGAACAACTTTTCCAGGCGTTCGGTGTCGTTCTTGAAACGCCGGCCAATGTAGATGCGCTCCAGCACCTCGTCGTTGCGCTCGTGGGCGTGGCGCAGGTTGTCCGGCATAGTTTCCGGGTCATACAAGTCTGCAATGCTGGCTGGGTAATGCGCTTCTCGGGCAAGCAAGATCGCCTCGGCGCAGGCAGTCAGATCCTCCTTGTTTTGCTCCGTGAGCATGGGGACAGGGAAGGTGTTCCAGCCGAGGGTATTGGAATAGCGGAAGTCAGTCTTGATGCGCCCGCAGACCGTAGCGATCCACACCAAATGCACTCGCGAGGTGAGCAATGAAAGCGTCCATAACTCGGCATTAAACAGCACAAACGCTGCATTGGAGACAATCACACCCTTTGGAAATAAGCCAACAGGAAGATATGGGCGAGATTCCGACGAATGACTGGGAATTAGTATTACTGATTCATCGCCATTTTGGCGAACTTGCTGAAATGAGTAAGGGGTCTCTGCGCCGGCATTTGTCAGCGCCTTCTTACTGCTCCTACGCATCTCGGCGACCAAATCAGCTCGCTCCTTGATGGGCGTGATATTCATTGCTTCGCAGGCGTCACCCTCATTTATCCAAATGCAGAATCTTAGGCCACCCTGGATAGCATCGTGCGCTCCCAAATAGGGTCGAATAAATGGAGTTGCTCGAGCGTCTCTCCGAGAAAGCAACCGTGCTTCGTCTGGGCTTAGTATGAGGTGCCCACCGTCGACGGGCTTGTTTCCATAAGTCATTTCCCCCACTTGACCCAACACCGACGAACGCGCCTCGACCACCAAATCCTTGTATGGAACAAGGTATGCATTGATGTTGTCAACATCACGACGCTTTATCTCATTTCCGTTTATTTCTTCATAAAGCGCGGCTTTGGCAGTAGATTTATACGACAAGCCAACAATAATCACCGTAACTCCAGCATTTCTTGATGCCAGGTTCGCCCATCTAAATGACATGAAGGCGAAATGAATACGAAGATTTTGGCCCAAAATCACTGGCCACAAACGTGCAACCTGCTCACCTTGAGTTACAGAGTTTGTACTGACAAATGCACAGGATGATTTATTGACTTTGGCATAACGCGAAAATTGCAAGAACCATCCAGAAACATAATCAAGCGACTTCCAGCTATCTGTTTCAGATGCAAACAGTGCCTCCATATCCGATTTTTGCGATGGGTTCTGTTCAGTGCCACCTTTATATGGAGGATTGCCACAGATATACGTTTCGCCGCCCTCGTTCTCAAAGTCGATTTCAGCCTGGTTTAGTGGCGTCCCAAATAAATCATCAGAAAGCATCTTCACACCGGTTCCGGTGGGCGGAAAAACACTAAGCCAATCAAGTCGAAGCGCATTGCCGCACACGATCCAATTCTGTGCGTCGAGCGGTAGGAACTCGGCAAGAGCATCCTTCTGTCCGCGATACAGCACGTCGCACTGAAACTCAGCGATGATCAATGCTAGGCGGGCAATTTCTGCAGGGAAATCGCGTATCTCAATCCCTCTGAAATTGGTTAGAGGAATCGCGCTACCGAGATGCAGCTCGTCCCTGCGCCGGTTGATCTCAGCCTCGATCTCGCGCATCTGCTTGTAGGCGATGACCAGGAAGTTGCCAGAACCGCAGGCCGGATCGAACACCCGAATGCGCGCCATGCGCTTGCGCAGGTTCAGCAACTTGCGCTCGTTGTCACCGGCATCCGCCAGCGCGGCACGCAGGTCGTCCAGAAACAGCGGGTTCAACACCTTCAGGATGTTGGGCACGCTGGTGTAGTGCATGCCCAGCGCGCCGCGCTCTTCATCGTCCGCCACCGCCTGGATCATGCTGCCGAAGATGTCTGGATTGATCTCCCGCCAGGTCAGCGCCCCAGCGTGCAGCAGATAGGTGCGCGCCATGCGGGTGAAGCGCGGCACCTCGGTGCTGCCAGAGAACAGGCCGCCGTTCACGTAGGGGAACTGGTCCGCCCACGGGCGAAGCCCTGCGGCCAGACGGTGGCGGTTGTCGAGCTTGCCGTGGTGCCGGGTGGGCACATTCATGGCGCGGAAGATCTCCGACAGCACCTCGTGGGTGTTGCTGCCATCGCTCGCGCTCATCTGGTCCACCGTCTGAGTGAACAGGCCATTGCCGTTGAAGATGTCGGTGTCTTCGGCAAAGAAGCAGAACACCAGCCGCGCCATGAAGTGGTTCATGTCGCTGCGCCGTTCATCCGTCGCCCAGGCCGGGTTCTCGCGCAACAGTTCGACGTACAGCTTGTTCAGGCGCCCCGTGGCACGCACGTCGATGGGGTTGTCCTTGATCTCCTTGATGGTGGAGATGCCCGCCAGGGGCAGCAGGAAGCCGAAGTGGTTCGGAAAGCCAGGGAACGCACTGGCAATGGTTTCACCGCTGGCCAGCTCTTCGGCCTCCAGCGTCTGGCCATCCGTGGCGAGGATGAACCGGGCCTTGGCCTTCGCCGTGGCAGGGCTGGCGCGCAAGGCCTTGAGCGTGTCACCCACGGCCCCGGCTGCGCAAACAGCGAGGTGAATGTTGTTGCGCAGCAGCACGCCACCAGCCACATCCGATGCGTTGTTGTTGCCCGTGCGCAGACGCTTGAGCGTGGTGTCCTTGTTGCCAAAAGCGGCCAGAAAGGAATAGGGGAACTCCGCCGCATCAAAGGGCTCACAGGCCAGCTCGGAGAGGGCCTGCTCGATTTCTACTGCGTTCATGCTGAGGAGGTATTCCGGCTAGTTCGACTTCAACCCGCGCCCCGGCCAAGCACCTCGCGCGCCAGGCACAGGTCTTCCCACGACCGCGCCTTGTCCAGCGGATTGCGCAGCAGGTAGGCCGGGTGGTAGGTCACGACCACCGGCACGCCCTGCACTTCATGCACACGCCCGCGCAGCCGCCCGATCGGCTCCGCAGTCTTCAGCAGCGACTGCACCGCGAAGCGCCCCATCGCCAGGATCAGCTTCGGCTGCACCAGCGCGATCTGGCGCAGCAGGTAGGGCTCGCACTGCGCGACCTCCTGCGGCTCCGGGTTGCGGTTCTGCGGCGGGCGGCACTTGAGCACGTTGGCGATGTAGACCTGCTCGTGCGCGGGCGCCTCGCCGCGGGTCAGGCCGACGGCGCGCAGCATGTGGTCGAGCAGCTGCCCCGCCTTGCCGACGAAGGGCTCGCCCTGCAGGTCCTCCTGCTCGCCGGGCGCCTCGCCGATCAGCATCCACTGCGCCTGCGGGTGGCCCACGCCGAACACCGTCTGCTTGCGCCGCTCGCACAGCGTGCAGGCCCAGCACGACGACACGGCCGCACGCAGCTCGTCCCAGCCCATCGCCGCCACGCCGGTCGGCCGCAGCGCGACCACGGGCGCCGGCACAGGCCGCGGTGCAGCCGCAGCGGCTGGCGGCATGGGCACTGGCGCGGGGGCAGGTTCCGGGACTGCAGCGACTTCCACGGCCTCCACGGCCGGCGCTGCCCAGACCCGGACTCCCATCTCCAGCAGCATCGCCCGCTGCCGCTCGGTGTAGCCCGCACTCATGCCGCCCCCTCCGTCCGCAAGGCCAGCCGCAGCACCAGCGCGTCCTCGCGCTGCCCGCGTGCGTCCGGGTAGTAGCCCTTGCGCACGCCGACCTGCACGAAGCCGAGGTGCGCATACAGCCGCCGTGCCCGCATGTTGCCGGGGCGGACTTCCAGCCAGAGCCACTCGGCCCCGCTGCCGCGGGCGTGTTCGATCAGCCGGTGCAGCAACTGCGTGGCCAGCCCGTGCCCCTGGTGCTCGGGCGAGACGGTCACGTTCAGCAGGTGCCACTCCTCGAACCCCGCCATCGCGACCTGGTAGGCCAGCAGCTCGCCGTCAGGTGCCACCAGACAGTGCGTGAGGTGACCCGCCGCGATCGAGTCGACGAAGTTGGCACGGCTCCACGGAAAGGCATACGCCCGCACCTCGATGCCCATCACGGCATCGAGCAGCTGGACCGCCATCGGCAGCAGCGTGGGCGCGCCACCGGACATCAGGCCACTCCTGCCGCAGCCACGGTGGCCGCCGCGGCCCGTACAGCCTCGCGCTCGACGGTGGTCTGGGCGACCTTGTCGCGCACGTACAGCGGCAGCGCCAGCGCCGGGTCGATCCACGCGCCCCGCGCCTGCGCCACCCCCGCCAGCACGGCCAGCGCCGCACCACCGGGCACCGCCGCCGGCCACGTCGCCAGCCCGAGCCGCGCCGCCAGCGGCCCCAGCACCTCGGCCTGCACGGTCAGCGCATTGCCCGCCAGCGGCGCAGGCGCCTGCGCAATCGCGTCGGCCAGCGCGGCCGGGCTGTAGAGCGCCACCGGCACGCCGGCCATCCAGCCGCCTTCCGCCCCGCGGCACCAGCGCGCCGCGTAGACCTCGCCCATGCGCGCATCGAGCACGCTCCAGACCACATCGGCCGTCTCGCCCTGCTGCCGCGCCGACTCGGCCAGCGCGGCCAGCGTGTCCAGCGCCAGCAAGGGCCGCTCCGCGCCGACCGCCAGCCCCTGCGCCACCGCACAGGCGGTGCGCAGGCCGGTGAAGGCGCCGGGGCCGTGGCCGAAGGCGATGGCGTCCAGATCGCGCAGGGCGAGTCCGCCGTGCGCCAGCAGGTCGCGGATCGCCGGCAGCAGCGCCGCCGACGACTGCGCCCCACCGGGCAGCGCGCGGACCTGCACCGCGTCCCCCTGCACCAGGGCCAGATGAACGGTGTCGGTGGCGGTGTCGAGGGCCAGCAGGCGGGGTGCGGATCGGGAGGCAGACATGGCTGCCAGTGTACCGGCCACCCTGGTGCCGCTTCGTATGATCCCGCCATGCCCCAGCTCTCCAGCCTCCTGCCCCGCGCTCTGCCCCTGCTGCTGTCCTGTGCAGCGTTCTGCCTCCCGGCCACTGCCCAGACCCCGCTGCCCGAGCCGGTGCGCGCCGCACTCGACCGCGCGCAACTGCCCGAGGACAGCCTCTACGCCTGGGTCGCGCCGGTCGAAGGCGGCACGCCCTGGCTGGCGCACCAGCCGAGCGCGCTGGCGCACCCGGCCTCGGTGATGAAGCTGGTCACGGCGATGGCGGCGCTGGACCGGCTCGGCCCGCTGTTCCAGTGGCACACCCCCGTCTACACGGACGGCCACCACCTCTACGTGCAGGGCCGGGGCGACCCGCGGCTGGTCAACGAGCGGCTGTGGCTGCTGCTGCGGCAGGTGATGGCGGTGCACGGGCCGGTGGTGGCCGGCGATGTCGTGCTCGACCGCAGCGCTTACGCGATCCCTGCGGTCGATCCGGCGGCCTTCGACGGCGAGCCGCTCAAGCCCTACAACGTGCGGCCGGACGCGCTGCTGGTGAACCAGAAAAGCGTGCTGCTGAACTTCCGGCCGGACGCGGCCCGCGGGGTGGCGCGGGTGTCCCCGGACACGGCGCTCACGGGCGTGCAGTGGCCGGCGACGGTGCCGCTGGGCGCCGGGGCCTGCGGGGACTGGCGGGCCGGGCTGCAGCTCGATGCCACCGATCCGGTGCGGCCGCGCTTCGGCGGCCGCCTGCCAGCGAGCTGCGGCGAGAAGGGCTGGCCGCTGGCCTCGTCCGATCCGGCCAGCTTCAACGCGCGGGCGATCGAGGCCCAGTGGCGGGCGCTGGGCGGGCGCCTGCGCGGCCAGGTGCGCGAGGGCCGGACGCCGACCGGCGCGACCCTGGTGGCCGAGGCGCTCTCGCCCGCGCTGCCCGAGGTGCTGCGCGACATGAACAAGCACAGCAACAACGTCATCGCCCAGCAGCTGATGCTGGCGCTCAGCCCCGGTCAGCCGGACACGCCCGCGACGTGGGAAGGCGCCCGCGCCGAGGTGCAGGCGCTGGTGCAGGCGCAGGGCTGCCGGGAGGATGAACTGGTGATCGACAACGGCTCCGGCCTGTCGCGCGAGGAGCGCATCAGCGCACGCTGCCTGGGGCGGCTGCTGCAGTGGGCCTGGACACGGCCGTGGATGCCCGAGCTGCTGGGGTCGCTGCCGGTGGCGGGCATCGAGACGACCGCGCGGCGCGTGACGTCAGCCGCCGGGCAGGCGCATGTGAAAACCGGCTCGCTGAACAATGTCGCCGCGCTGGCCGGCGTGGTGCACGGCCCGGACGGCCACCGCCACGCCGTGGTGGTGATGCTCAACCACCCGCTGGCGGCCAGCGCCGAGGCGCGGGCCGTGCTGGACGCGGTGGTGGGCTGGTCGATTGAGCAACGCTGAACGACCGATCGCAGGACGATCCTCAGTCGAGCGGCAGAAGGGTTTCCCATGCACGCTGACGAGCAAGCTGACCCAACCAGCCGTGGTACTGCGGTCCGGGCAACTGCGGCGAAGCCCAAAGGTAGCCTGAACCGTTGGTTGCAACAGCGCCCTCTACCAACGTCGCAGTCGTGCAGGCAGTCAACGGGCTCACAGTGCAAGCGGCGTCGATCGCGTTGGTAAGGCCAATCGCCGACAGTGCTGCCGCATTCATTCCCGGTGCATCGCTGATCTTCTGTTCAATCGACACCCGTGCCAGCAGCACCTCAGACGAACCAGTATCAGGGCCAGGTGTCAACGCAGTGGTGAAAGCAGTAGACAGTTCGTCCAACAACAGTCGTCGATCCTCTTGTCCCGTGCGAGTCACCTCGGCAGAGGCATACGGGGAATACCGCAGGTTAACGGGCCAGAGATACAGCACACGCGCACCAGCCCCACCGGCAGTGATGCTGTCAATCAGAGTGGTGAGCTGCTTAGCCGCAATCCGTACCTGTGACAAGGACTGCTCGCGTGTGAGCGATCCAGCGTCGAACGCAGCATAGGCAGCAAGGATGTCGTTCAGCCCAGCCGATAGGGTCACTAATGTCTGGGGCTTGAACGGTGTCACCGCACGGTAAGCCTCCACTGCGGAGACCACATCTGCAACCTTGGCACCGGTTGCCGCCTTCATGACTGCGGTTGGTTGCGCAACGGCATCCGGGTTGCATTCAGAAAACACCATGCCATAGGTGCTGGCGAGATATTGCGGCCAGACTGGATAGGTTGCACAGTCAACCGTAGTCGTACCGGTCTTCAACAGGTTGACAGAGTGCTTGGTGCCAGCAGGCGTGATGAGGCTCAGTTCATCACCGAAGGCAACCAAGCTGGTGGGCGTGTAGTGCAACACGCGTGTTGAACCTCCACAGCCCACTAGAAGTGCCGCCATGAGCATGGGCACAAGTATGGATTTCAGACGACGACTCATTCAACCTCCAGAGATTCCAATCAGGCCGCCGCAGCCCGCTGCAGCCGGTCACGCACGCCGTCCCACTCGGGCGACGGCGGGGGCGTTTCCACCCAGATCAAGGGCGCGCGGGTCGCATCCAGCATCCGCAGCACCGCAAACAATTCGTGCGCCACCGCGGCCGCCTCGTCGGGCATGCGCCGCAGCACCACACCCGCCAGCGCCGGCCGGCGGCTGCGGGAATATACCGCCAGCGTCGGCGCGGCAGATGAAGCTTTGTGGCCGGTCGATGACCAGACGGTCAAGGCCGCGTCCAGCTGCGCCGCCGTCATCAGCCGGACCTTGGCCTGCGGCGCGTAGTGCGCCTCCAGCGTGCCCGACGCGCGCGGCGCGGTGGCGTCGCGGGCGCGCAGCGGCTCGCCGGCCGCGGCCTCGATCGCGGCGGCGGTCAGGCAGCCGGGCCGCAGCAGCACCGGGTGTCCGCGGCTGCAGTCCACGATCGCCGACTCGA